>Ga0315268_10006843_pt1 | contig 12079 bp, 9 predicted proteins | sample C1_top_MG_FD_204535 | JGI IMG/M metagenome (GOLD analysis project Ga0315268, IMG submission 204535) | Sediment microbial communities from Yellowstone Lake, YNP, Wyoming, USA - C1_top | ecosystem: Environmental > Aquatic > Freshwater > Lake > Sediment | place: USA: Wyoming | collected 2017-08-01 | reverse complement strand
GCCCAGAAATCGTACCTTCGTCATGACCGGTTCCTTTCCGCTTGTGGCTCTGCGTTGGAGTGAGTTGCTTCGCTTCCAGCGTAACCCACGCGCAGCGCATCGGGACCGGTCACTCCATTCTGACTAAGCTGGCTCCTGATGGACGGATCAAAAGAGGCGCAGGATATGTCCGCGCCTTTGCCGTTTCGCAACGACGAACAACTTAGTCCAGAAGCTTCTGCCACCAGTTTTTCGGCGGCTCGGGCTGGTCGTCGAGAACGAGTTCGTCGGATAGCCCGAGAAATCCCGCGGGCGCGGTGCGCGTGGCTGATTGCTGTGGCTTGGCCGCCGGTTGCGGGCGAGAGTGGCGGAGGAAGCGCATCACCAGCGTATGCTCGCCGTCTGCCGCGGGAACCAGGGCGACCGACGACCCAGTTGCGCCCATCGCCAGGGCAACCACGCTGGCGGGCTGCATCTGGGGATCGTGGTGCAGCTCGAGGCTGCTGCCGGCTGGCGGCGGCACAGCATCAGCGGTGGCCTGATCAAAGACAACCCATCGGCTCATGGTGGCTCCCGTGACTTGTATCTGCGGCGCGCACGAGCACGCGCCACAGCCCGAACTCTGGCATCAGCAGCTTAGATGCGTGCCCGGCAAAAGGCGATGGTTGGCGGACGCTGCGCTTCTGCGCTCGCTGCCACTATGAAGCTCCACCGATGCCGGTGAAACCCCGTGTGCTGGTTGAATCCCGCCCGGGAGCCTGTGTTACACTGCAGTGGCCGCAACTGTCCGCCACCTGACTGCACGGGCGCGTAGCTCAACTGGCAGAGCAACTGACTCTTAATCAGTAGGTTGAAGGTTCGATTCCTTCCGCGCTCACCAACTTTTTCAATGATTTACCTCGAAAAAGCCCGCACGGAAGCACTTTTGACGCGGTATTGAAAAGGCGCGCTTTAGCTCATACGGCTCGAAGCGTACGGCACACTTACAGCACACCTGCTTTCAGATTAGATCGGAGGGGCTTGTGGACTCGCCGAATGACGATGTTTCACGCGGAAATTCTTTCCCAACGACCGTTGAGTTATGAGCCGGAAAATACAATCTCCCGTCTTTACTCCTCATTGATTTATCTACACCTTGCACCACGGTGTTCTGCCCTGTTTTCGGGTGTTTTGTTCCCAACTTGTTCCTCGTTCTGTTCCCAAAATCGTGACCCACGGAGGCCGATTTTCTTGCAGCAGAATACTCAAGGCCACACTCATCAGCCGTTTTGCGGAGAGGCCTGGTCGCCGAGCTGCCGAATCTCCCGATATCGGAAACAGTCGACGAGGTGATCGTTCACCATGCCGACCGCCTGCATGTGCGCATAAACGACGGTCGAACCGACGAAGCTGAATCCCCGGTGCTTGAGATCCTTGCTGAACGCGTCAGATTCGGGTGAAGTCGCTGGGATCGCCCGCATTGCTTTCCACCGGTTCAGCTTGGGCCGTCCGTCGACGAAGCGCCAGCAATAGGAATCAAAGCTTCCGAACTCTTCCTGAATTGTGAGAAATGCCCCTGCGTTGCGAACTGCGGCATCGATCTTCATCCTGTTCCGAATGATCTCCGGATCCAATGTGAGCTTCTGGATTTGTTTCTCGGTATATCGCGCCACTTTCTCGGGATCGAACTGGCTGAACGCACGGCGGTAACCTTCCCGTTTCTTGAGCACGATCGACCAACTGAGTCCGGCTTGTGCCCCTTCGAGCAAGAGAAACTCAAAGTGTTTGCGATCATCGTGGATTGGAACACCCCATTCGCGATCGTGATATTGCAGCATCAGGGGGTCATCTATGCTGACCCAGGCGCATCGTTTCGTAGTCATAACTGCGGCACGCGCTGAGCGCGGATGATCTGCTCATGTCGTTACGGCCCCTGGGCCTGACGAATTCACTCGGCTAACGCCCTGTGAACGAATTGCACAGCCATGGACCCTTCACCTACAGCCGAGGCGACACGCTTCACACTTCCCGACCGGATATCGCCGACCGCAAAAACACCGGGAAGGCTGGTTTCCAGCATTAATGGAGGACGGGAGAGCGGCCAGGTGTGGATGCGCGAGTTGTCGAACGTCCCATCCAGATCTCTTCCCGTGAGAATGAAGCCCTTGTCATCCATGGCAACGCAGCCCTTTAGCCAATCGGTTCGCGGAGAAGCGCCGGTCATGATGAACAGGTGCCGAATTGAATGACTTGAACTTTCATCAGTCGCGCTGTCCCGCCAAATGACGCTCTCGAGGCTGCCGTTTCCCCCCAAGGCGACAATTTCGGTGTAGTAATGCAACTCGATGGCGGGGTTCTCAGTAATTCTGCGAATCAAGTAGCGGGACATGGTGTGCGACAACCCTCCGGAGCGCACCAGCATGTGCACCTTGCGCGCGGTCTGCGACAGGAAAACCGCGGCTTGTCCGGCGGAGTTCCCTCCACCGACTACGATGACTTCCTCGTTTATGCAGAATTGTGACTCCATGTAGGTCGCAGCGTAGTAAACGCCCCGGCCTTCAAATTGCTCCAGATTCGCCAGGCCCGGCTTGTTGTACTGTGCCCCACTCGCAATGATGATCGTGCGCGCCGGCAGTACGTTGCCATTGTCCAGGACGATCTCGTACCGCCGGCGGCTGCAGTCGAGGCGAACCGCACTATGGCCCATCATCATCTTCGTTCCAAACTTCTGCGCTTGCGCGATAGCACGAGCCGTCAATTCCTGTCCCGAGAGTCCAACCGGGAAGCCCAGATAGTTTTCGATCTTGGAGCTCGATCCTGCCTGCCCGCCGGGAACGTTGTTCTCGATCAACAGGGTGTCCAGTCCTTCTGAGGCCGCGTAAACACCGGCTGCCAGGCCGGATGGCCCTGCGCCAACGATGATCACATCACGAAGCTCAGATGTATCAATGTTGACGTTGAAGCCCAGGCAGTCCGCCAGTTGCTGCATCGAAGGGTTACGCAGCACGGTATCGCCCCGGCAAATGACAACCGGAACTTCCTCCATTTTGACTTCAAACCGGTCGAGAAGCTCCTGCGAGATCTTATCGGTGTCGAGATCGACATAGGTGTAGGGATGGGCATTCCGACTGAGAAACTCGCGCACTCGTAGCGTGTTGCCACAGTGGCGCGACCCCAGCACGACCACGTTACCGTAGCCGTGGCTGATGAGCGCCAACCGGCGCAGGATGAACGCCCGCATAAAAATCTCGCCCAGCTCAGCGTCTCTTGCGACCAGCGAACGTAAGCCGTCGCCACTGATCTCGAGAAATTCGCCGGCCTTGGTCACTCGTCCTCGCACCAGACATTGCTGCCCGGAGATCATCGTGATCTCGCCGGTGAACTGACCAGGACCGTGAGTGGTGATCAGGCGCTCACCCTGACAATCAGGCTGTACGATCTCCATCGTTCCTGAAAGCAGGACGAAGAACGGCACGTTAGTATCGCCGGGTTGAAACAAGATGTCCCCTCGGCCAACCCCTCGCAAAGTGCCGCTCGGGCGGGCGCGATCGATCTGCGCCGCCGTCAACGTTGGAAACGTCTGGGTTGCGGCGTCCAAAGCACTTGTAGCAGCAGGCCAGGCAGACATAGTCTCCTCCAATGGGTTCGGTGCTGTTTACATCAGCGTGCATGCCTCGTTAAAGTCGAGTCGCGGGCTGCGCGGGTGCAGCCTTGAAGAGTCGCCGTAACCCATGTTGCACAGAAAATTCGATTTCACATGGCCAGCGGGGAAGAACTCCTGGCCGCAGGGTTCGCATTTGCCAGCCGCAAAGAACTCTTCATCAACCCTCGCATTATCGAAGCCGGACATGGGCCCGCAGTCCAGTCCGAGTGCCCGCGCCGCCAGGATCAGATAGGCGCCCTGAAGAGAAGAGTTGCGCTTCGCGGTCTCCTCGATGAGCTGAGGGTTATTGGCAAAGATGTCGCGCATGGCGGGGTTGTGCGGGAAGAGCTTGGGCAGCTTGTCGTAAAACTTCAGATCATAGGCGATTATCACCGTGACCGGCGCTGCCATCGTCTTCTCGACGTTGCCGGCCGCGAGGCAAGGACGCAGGCGCTCCTTCGAAGCCGATGAACGCAGGAACACGAACCTGGCGGGAGAACTGTTTGCGCTCGTAGGGCCCCATTTCACCACTTCATAGAGCTCACGCAGCAACTCGTCGGGTACCGGTCTGGGTAACCAGGCGTTGTGCGTGCGGGCCTTGCGAAACAGCACATCCAGCACGTCATCATTCACTCTGTCCATTTGCCGATCCTTTCAGTCCGCCTTTGCTGGCGCAGTAGGCGGCAAAATGCGGGAATGGCAATTCCTCATGGACTGAACTGATGTTGATAATCTTGCCCGGCTGCTTGGCGGCAATCCAATGCCGCACCACGGCCTGGGTGGTGAAAAATACCCCTTTGAGGTTCACATTGAGCACGAGATCATAATCCTGCTCGCTCACCTCCCAGAAAGGGGCACGCCGTTCCAAGCCGGCGTTGTTGACCAGGATGTCGGCTGTCCCGAACCGATCAAACACTGCCGTGATGAAATTCTGCGCTTGCGCGATATCGCTGATGTCGGCCTGCAACGCTAGCGCTTTGCGCCCAGTTCCACCTTCTGCCGCACCTGCGCCTGTGATGCGGGCCGCCACCTCGTCGGCGCCGGTGCGGTTGGTGCGGTAACAGAAGGCAATGTCGGCGCCTTCGGCGGCCAGCCGCAAGGCAATAGCACGACCAATGCCCTGGTCACCGCCGGTAATGATCGCGACCTTGCCTTGCAGCCGGTCATTCGCAACGCTGCTTCGTTCAATTTGTGTCGCCATTTACGCGCTCCGTCGTTCGCGACCTTTAGCTGACACCATTGCTGCGGCGGTCTCGTCCACCAGCCAGAGCAGCTTGCCCTCGGGAGCGATCAACTGCGCAGGTAGACGCTCAGGATCACGCGGACCCAACAATACCTCCCGCAGCACCTGTGCTTTTTCCTGACCCTCAATCAGAAACGCCACCTTGCGTCCGCGATTGAGCAGAGGCACGGTCATGCTGATTCGCCAGGTGTTCACCTCGGCTACGAAGTCGGCCAACACCAGCCGTGATCGTTCCCGCAGCACCCGCGAGTGTGGAAACAGCGACGCCGTATGCCCATTAGTGCCGAGTCCGAGATAAATGAGATCGAACCGAGGCACGGAAACCGAATCGTCAAAGGCTTGCCGGATATCGTCCTCATACGCGGCAGCGGCGGCGGAAGGCGGGCTTATTTCTGTTGGTACTCGGCGAACGTTCTCCGACGGGAGTGGAACATGCCGCAGCAGCGCTTCCGCGGTCATCCGATAGTTGCTGTCGCGATCATCGGCGGGGACGTAGCGTTCGTCGCCCCAGAAGATATCAACATGATCCCAATCAACGCGACGACTGAACGTTGCGGTGGCCAGCAATTCGTACACACGGCGAGGAGTGGATCCACCGGATAGCGCTACCCGGAAACGTGCTCGCGTGCTGATGGACTCCGACGCCATCTTGACGAACAGTTCGGCTGCGGCGCGGGCAAGTTGCTCAGCATCGCCATACACTCGGAGTTCGCCGGGATAGCTGGCTTTGGGTGCGGTGGTCATTTTTCCCTCTGATCGATCTTGTTATGCGGCGCGGCGCAGCGGGGGCGCAATCGTGCGCCAACCGCGCACTTCTTCGCTGATCAGCTCATTGGCCGCCCTGGGGCCTTCGCTGCCGGCGGCGTAGTTCGGAAATTCTGGCGGCGACAGTTGCGCCCATGCCTCTTCGATGGGCGTGATGATGCTCCACTCCGCCTCGATCTCATCGCCGCGTGTGAACAGGGTGGGATCACCACGCATGGCGTCCAGCAGTAAGGTCTGGTAAGCGACCGGTGTGTCCCCGGTGAAAGCCGTGCGGTAACAGAAGTTCGCCAGCACAGGCACGACCTGCATGTGGCCGCCCGGCTTCTTGGCGCCGAACTGCAACGCGATGCCTTCCTCCGGCTGAATGCTGATGACCACCAGATTCGGCTCGACCTGCTCGTCGGGAGTGCGTGCGAAAAGTGCTTGCGGCGTGCGCTTAAAGTGCACGCGGACCTCGGTGAGCTGGCGCGGCAATCGCTTGCCCGTGCGCACGTAAAACGGCACGCCCGCCCAGCGCCAGTTGTCGACGTGAAACTCGATGGCAACGAAAGTTTCGGTGGACGAGCTCGGGCTGACGCCCGGCTCCTGCCGGTATCCCGGGACAGGTTGCCCATCGATTTTGCCGGGACCGTACTGCCCTCGAACCGTGCGGCGCGCCACTTCATCCCGCGTCATCGGGTGGATGGAGCGAAACACCTGCACTTTCTGCTCGCGTACCGCGTCGGCATCAAGGGCGATCGGCGGCTCCATCGCGGTAATGGCGAGCAGTTGCAGGAGATGGTTGGCCACCATGTCGCGCAGCGCGCCGGTTTCCTCGTAGAAGGTTGCGCGATTCTCGACGCCGACCGTCTCGGCCGCCGTGATCTCGACGTAATCGACGTAGTTGCGGTTCCACACCGGCTCGAACAGCGAGTTGGCGAAGCGGAAGACCAGCATGTTCTGCACGGTCTCCTTGCCGAGATAGTGGTCAATGCGATAGACGTCGCGCTCGGCGAAAGTTCGCAGCACGGTCGCGTTGAGTTCGCGCGCGGTGTTGAGATCATGGCCGAAGGGTTTCTCCAGCACGACGCGCGACCAGCCGTTCGGATTGTGGTTCAGCCCGGCGGCGCCCAGACCTTCGATGATGGGATGAGCGACTGAAGCCGGGGTCGAGACGTAGAAAAGGTGGTTGCTGCTGCTGCCCGCGGCGCGCATCTCCTCCAGTTTGGCGCGCAAGCGCGAATAGAAATCAGCGTCGTTCAAATCGCCTACCATGTAAGACAGCCGTTTCTCAAACTCAGTCCACTGCTCCTCGGTGAAGTTGCGCGCCTCTTTGGAAACCGCGGCCGCGCCGTGCATGCGGACGCGGAACTCTTCGGATGTCATGGGTGTGCGCCCAATGCCGAGGACATCGAACTTGGGGTTCATGCAGCCGATGCACGCCAGGTCGTAGAGCGCTGGCATCAGCTTGCGGCGCGTCAGGTCGCCGGACGCGCCAAAGATGACCAGAACGCAGGATTCACCTTTGGGCAATGGTGTTACTGCGGGCCGAACAAGGGGAGTGGCTTCGATGATGGCGCTCATGCTTTCCTCCGAGTCTCTTCGCGATCAGGCCTCAGGCGGCCGCTTTCTCCAAGTGGCCGCCGAACCCATAGCGCATTGCAGAGAGCAGCCGGTCTTGATAATCCGCCTCACCGCGCGACGCGAATCGCTGGTAAAGCGCGGCCGACAGAACCGGCACCGGCACGGCTTCGTCGATGGCGGCCTTGACTGTCCATCGGCCTTCGCCTGAGTCCGAGACACGCCCAGCGAACTGGGAGAGGGAAGGATCTTTCACCAGGCTGGCCGCGGTCAGGTCCAGCAACCAGGACGCGATGACGCTGCCGCGCCGCCACACTTCCGCGATGTCACGCAAATTGAAGTCGTACTGGTAGTGCTCGGGGTCGCGCAGTGGCGATGTTTCAGCGTCTGTCGCGTGTTGTTCCTTGCCCACGCTCGCGGAGCGCAAGACGCTGAGCCCCTCGGCATAGGCCGCCATGAGGCCGTACTCGATGCCGTTGTGGACCATCTTGACGAAGTGGCCGGCGCCATTGGGGCCGCAGTGCAGGTAACCCCGTTCAGCCGTGCCGTCAAGATTCTCCCGTCCCGGCGTGTGCGGTATGTCCCCAGTGCCCGGCGCCAACGTTGAAAAGATTGGATCGAGGTGTTCGACGACGTTTTTGTCGCCGCCAATCATCATGCAGTAGCCGCGCTCCAGGCCCCAGACACCGCCGCTTGTCCCCACGTCGACGTAGTGAATGCCCTTGGCTGCGAGTTCCTTGCCGCGCCGAATGTCGTCCACGTAATAAGAGTTGCCGCCATCGATGAGGATGTCGTTAGGCCCCAGATGGGGCAGAAGATCGGTGATGGTGTTGTCGACGACTGCCGCCGGAACCATCAGCCATATGGCGCGAGGTGTGTCGAGCTTCTTCACAAACTCTGCAATCGTGTCAGCTCCAACCGCCTTCTCCCGGACTAAGTCCTTCACCGCCTGCGGTGACATGTCGAAGACCACGCACTGGTGGCCTCCTCTCAAAAGGCGCCGCACCATGTTTGCGCCCATCCTGCCAAGACCAATCATTCCGAGTTGCATAAAACACTCCTTTCCAAATCTCGCCTCATGCAATCTTCCGTGCCATTGCTGCCTTGCGTTCGCTAAGATTCCGCACGACAGTCAATAGGCGCCGCATTCCCTGCTCCATATCGCCGCCCAAATCGATGCGAACTGCGCGGCGTCGCCGTCGCGCCAGCGACTCGAAGTCACCCAGCGCTTGCGCCTCCTTCAAAACGCCAAACGTGTATGGCTCACCGGGAATGCTGATGTCTTCTTTATCCGGTGCCGTGAGCTGAATGAAGACGCCGGTCTCGGGTCCGCCCTTGTGCAACTGGCCGGTGGAGTGCAAGAATCGCGGACCGTAACCGGTTGTGACTGCCGCACCGGTATGCTCGCGAATGGCGACCCGAAGCTGCTGGAGGAGTTCGTCATGCGCCGCGGTCTCGGCGATGTACTGGGTGATCGCCACGTAGTCACCCGCATGGACGCGGGCAAGGTGAGCGTCGAAAATCGCTTCGAGGGAATTCGCCGATGTGGCGATTGCCACTGTGTTCTCGGAATTAGCAAAAACTGACAATCCACGGTCAGAAGCAATCAGCCGCTGAACGTCGAGCTTGCCCGTTGTGGCGAATTGCGCCAGGAGGCGTTTGGTGTTGTCCTTCGATTCCTGCACGTTCGGCTGGTCGAAGGCGTCGATGCCAAGCATCGAGCCAGCAACTGCCGTCGCAAATTCCCAAACAAAGAACTCTTCTCCGAGATCTAAGGGATCGTGCAGTCTGTGCCGCAGCACCGGATGGCCGGCGGCCTCAAGCGCCCTGAGCTTGGCTTCGACGTCGGCGTGTGGCTCCACTCCACTGTAGACGTAAGCGAACACGCGATCATTGCCATACACGCTTGGCTGACCGAGCGGTTCGCCGGCAACCGGAATGATGCCTTTGCCGTTCTTCCCGGTGCTCTCCGCGATCAGTTGTTCAATCCAAAGCCCCAGCGAATCAACTGGCGGTGGAGTAACAAACGTAAGCTTGTTGCGGCCGGCGAGTGCCAACGTACCCAGCGCCGCACCGAGCCTAGCGCCCGGGTTTTCTGCCGCTGGTATGGTCGCGGCGCACGCGTGTAGCGCTCGCAGGGCACGGTGCAAGAGGGCTTCAACGTCACCGCCCATTAGTGCAAAGGGGACCATCCCGAAGAACGACAGCGCCGAATAGCGCCCGCCGATGTCGGCTGGATTCAGGAAAACGCGGCGAAAGCCATCGCGTCGGGCCTCCTGCTCAAGTTGCGTTCCGGGATCGGTGATGGCGATGAAGTTGTGGCCGGCATTCGCACCAAGCGCCTGCCGCACCCGGTCGAAGTAATAGCGGTAAAACATCTGTGGCTCGGTCGTGGCACCAGACTTCGAAGCCACAATAAACAGCGTATGTTCCGGATCGATGCGCTCGTCTAGTTGCCGAATTGCCGCAGGGATCGTTGAATCGAGCACCAGCAACTCAGGCCATCCCTCGACGTGTCCGAACGTGCGCCGCAGCACTTCCGGGCAGAGACTGGAGCCCCCCATGCCAAGCACGACAACCCACTTAAAGCCGGAGGCCCGGATCTCTTCGGCGAATGCTTTTAAGTCGCCAACCGTCTCCAGCGTGGTTTCGGGAACTGTCAGCCAGCCCAGAGCATTACGAATGATCGCCTGATGTTCTGGTGCTGTACTCCAGACCGTTGGGTCTTTCTTCCAGATTCGACTTACCAAGTTCCGCGAGCCCAGGTCAGCCAGAGCTGCCTCGAACGCCGCCGCATAAGTTCCGAGAGACGCGATATGCCGTTCGCCAACACATGCAATCGCCTGATTACGACGCGCCTCGATCACCTGCAGCAATTGGCGGAAGGACTCAGAAAAGGCTTCGACGCCTTCGCGCGTCAGTTCGTCTGTGATCTGCTCAAAGTTGATACCTAGGCTCTTTAGAGTCCGGAAAACGCCCGCTGCGCCGTCAATATCTCGCTCCAGCGTTGCGGCGGGGTGGCCGTGATCGCGAAATGCATTGAGGGTCTGCGGGGGGACAGTGTTAACCGTGTCGGACCCGATCAGCGAATCGACGTATAACGTATCGGGATAGCGCGGGTTCTTGGTGCTCGTCGAGGCCCACAACGGACGCTGTACCTGCGCACCTTTGGCCTTCAGCGCGGCGAACTGTTCTCCTCCGAAAATCCGCCTGAACGATTGGTAAGCCAGCTTGGCATTGGCAATGGCTGCCTTGCCATAGACGTTGGCCGCTTCTGGCCGGTCTTTGGCGATTTTCTCCAACTGGCGATCGACCGCCGTGTCGATCCTGCTGACGAAGAAACTGGCGACCGACGCGATGCGATCCACTGGCCATTCCTGGGCATTTCTCCGCACAAGGCCGCGGAGGTACGCTTGGGCTACCTGCTCGTAGACACTTATGGCAAAGATCAGCGTGACGTTGACGTTGATGCCGGCGGCAATGAGTTCCTCAATGGCAGGAATTCCTTCAGGCGTGGCCGGTACCTTGATCATGACATTCGTCCGGTTGACGCGGGCAAAAAGCGCCCTGGCCTCCGCGATCGTCGCCTCCGTGTCGTGGGCGAGCAGGGGCGAGACCTCCAGGCTGACAAAGCCGTCGCGTCCGGCGGATTGCTCGTACACAGGCCGCAAGACGTCGCACGCCGCAACAATGTCGTCGATGACGAGTTTCTCGTAAATCTTCTCTACTGTTGCGCCCTGCGCGGCCAACTCGCGTATCTCATCTTCATAGTCCGCGCTGCCGGCGATCGCCTTTTCGAAGATCGTGGGATTGGACGTGACGCCACGAAGGCCGTCCTGCTCGGCCATTCGACTCAGTTCGCCACTGGTGAGCAGCGAGCGCCGCATCTGATCCAGCCAGATACTCTGCCCGCAAGAGGCGAGCTCTAAGAGAGGGTTTTCAGCCATTGCTCCTCCTCCATAAATGCGCTGTTCTAGCGCCGTCACTTTCGCCAAGCGCCGGCGATGGCGCTCCTCGCCGGTGAAACGCGCACTCACAAACGTACGCACGAGGTCAAGCATTAGCTCGGGTCCGATCACGCGCGCGCCCAGGCAGAAGACATTCATGTTGTCGTGTTCTACTCCCTGATGAGCAGAGTAGATGTCATGGCACATGCCGGCGCGAATGCCGGGGAACTTGTTGGCTGCAACTGCAACGCCCACGCCGCTGCCGCAAATCAGCAGTCCGCGCTCGCAGCGGCCGCTCGCCACCTCCTCGGCAACCGCAGCGGCGTAATCGGGATAATCGTCTGGATGTGAAGCGTCGTGCGTGCCGAGATCGACGACTTCGTGCCCAAGGCTGCGAAGGTCGGCGATGGCTTTCTCGTTCAGCGGAACGCCGGCGTGATCTGCTCCTACGGCGATGCGCATGACTACCTCTTGATCAGCGCGCGAGCCTCGCTGGCAACGCGTTCGGGCGTGAATCCAAAATGCTTCAGCAAATCCTTGATCGGCGCTGACGCGCCAAAATCGTAGCGGGCGATGACGCACCCGTCCGAACCGACGTATTCGCGCCAGCCCAGCCCGGTGCCGGCTTCAATGGCAACGCGCGCGTGCACCTGTGGCGGCAGCACGCTGTCCTGGTACTCCGGCGTTTGCTGCTTGAACAGCTCCCACGAAGGCATGCTGACCACGCGGCTGCGAATGCCCTCCGCGGCTAGTCGCTCGTGCGCCTGCACGCAAAGCTGAACCTCCGAGCCGGTCCCCATCAGGATCACTTGGGGCTCGCCCGTTGAATCCGCCAGAACGTATGCGCCACGCCGCAGCCCTTCGGCGCTGGCGTACTTTGTGCGGTCGAAGGTCGGCACGGCCTGGCGTGTGAGCACGAGAGCAACAGGCTGCTCCTTGCTCTTCATCGCCACGCGCCACGCC
>Ga0315268_10006842_pt1 | contig 12080 bp, 9 predicted proteins | sample C1_top_MG_FD_204535 | JGI IMG/M metagenome (GOLD analysis project Ga0315268, IMG submission 204535) | Sediment microbial communities from Yellowstone Lake, YNP, Wyoming, USA - C1_top | ecosystem: Environmental > Aquatic > Freshwater > Lake > Sediment | place: USA: Wyoming | collected 2017-08-01 | reverse complement strand
AGGGTGTCGATACGGCTTCCGTACGCAAAGGAGGGATCATAGATAAAGATAATCTCGGGCACATGGCGGAGCTGGAGTCTGCGGCTCAGTTCCCGTCTTAGGAAACCCGCCGCTTTCCGGAGACCCGCCTGGACCTCCTCACTGCAGGCATCCCTGCCCAATTGGACAAAAAAGACCCTCGCCGTCCGCAGATCATCGGTGACCTTCACCCCGGTAATCGTCACGGAACCGACCCGCGGATCCCTGACCTGCTTGAGCAGGAGATCGGCGATCTCTATCTTGAGCAGATCCGCAACACGGTCCGCCCTCTTGAAACTACTCATACCTCTTCCATCACCAATTCGTAAACCGATCCGTCACTCATATTTGCCTTCTTCGATATCATCTCCGTCCATGAGATCGTCAAAGCTCACGATCTCGATCCGGCTCCGGAGGATCTCCGCAAGATCGAGCCGATCGATGAATCTCAGGATATGATCCATTTTGGCATTGATATACTGTTTGTCGTTTCCCACGACACTGAAGCCGACTCTGGCCCGTCTCCAGAGGTCATTGTCTCCCACCTCCGCAATGGAGACGTTGAATTCATTCTGCGTCCGCCGGATGATCCGGCTCAACGCACTGCGTTTCTCCTTCAGCGACCCGCTTTCGGGAATCAGGAGATCGACGAGGCCCGTTCCGACAACCATAGGATGCTATTTACAGTTTCCGTTCGATCTGTTCCTTTACGTACACCTCGATGACATCCCCCGCATGGATGTCGTTGAAACCCTCGATGCCGATGCCGCACTCGAATCCGGCGGCCACCTCCTTCGCATCGTCCTTGAACCGTCTCAGGGAGGCGATCCGACCTTCATAGATAACAACACCGTCCCGAAGCAGCCTCAGGCCCGCGCTCCGGGTGATCTTTCCGTCCGTCACATAACTCCCGGCAATGGCCCCTATCTTGGGAACGCGGAAGATCTCCCGGACCTCGGCGCGACCCTGGACCACCTCCTTGTAGATGGGCTCCAGGAGGCCCTCCATGGCGGCTCGCACATCGGCAATGACGTTGTAGATGATGTCATAGAGCTTGATGTCCACCCCTTCCTGCTCGGCCACTTCCACAACGCGGGCATCCGGCCGGACATTGAATCCGATGATGACGGCGTTCGAGGCCGAGGCGAGCATGACGTCGGTTTCGGTGATCGTTCCGGTGGAGCTGTGGATGATCTTGAGTTTGATGTCATCGGTGGAGAGCTTGTTCAGGGCGTCGATCAGGGCCTCGATCGATCCCTGCACGTCAGCCTTGATGATCACGTTGAGTTCCTTGACCCCCTCTTTCATCTTCTGATAGAGCTGCTCCAGGGTGATCTTCGAGGTCGCGGAGAGCTCTCGCTCTCGTTCCTTTCTGATCCAGTATTCGCCGATGTTGCGGGCCTTCTTCTCATCTTCGACGCAGATAAATTCCGTGCTTACCTGCGGGACGCGGGAGAACCCGATCACCTCAACCGGCATGGAGGGGCCGGCCTCGCTGATCCGCCGCCCCTGGTCATTGATCAGCGCCCTGACCCTGCCGAATTCCGTCTTGGAGACAAAGGCGTCCCCCTCCCGGAGCGTGCCCTCCTGAATCAGGACGGTCGCTACCGGTCCGCGGCCGCGGTCCAGCTTCGCCTCGATGATCACCCCGCGGGCGGGCTGGCTGGGATCGGCCTTGAGTTCCATGACATCGGCCTGCAGGAGAATCATCTCCAGCATCTCCTCGATCCCGGTCTTCTTTTTCGCCGACACCTCGCAGAAGATGGTATCGCCGCCCCATTCCTCGGACAGGAGGTTGTATTCGGTAAGGGCCTGCCGTATCTTCCCCGGATCGGCGCCGGGCTTGTCGATCTTGTTAATGGCTACGATGATGGGGACGCCCGCAACCCGTGCATGGTTGATCGCCTCCACCGTCTGCCCCATGACGCCGTCATCGGCGGCCACGACCAGGACCACGATGTCGGTCACCTTCGCCCCCCGAGCCCGCATGGCCGTAAAGGCCTCGTGACCCGGCGTATCGAGAAAGACGATATCCCGGCCTTTGATCTGGACATGGTAGGCGCCGATCGCCTGCGTGATCCCGCCCGCCTCGCCGTCGATCACATGGGTCTCGCGGATGGCATCGAGGAGAGACGTCTTGCCGTGATCAACATGCCCCATGATGGTCACCACCGGCGCCCTCGGCTTCAGATTCTCCGGGGAGGACTCGGTCTTCTGGAGGGTTTCATCCATCTCGCTCTGGGCGGATTCCACCTGGTAGCCGAAATCGGTGGCGATGAGCGTCGCGGTATCGAAATCGATCGCCTGGTTGATGGTCACCATCATGCCCATCCCGATGAGCTTGTTGATTACCTCCCCGGCCTTGATGCCCATCCTCTTGGCCAGTTCCCCGACGGTGATCGCTTCGTCGACCCGGATCCGTCTCTTGATCGCCTTCGGCGTGGTGATCTCGGTCTTCTTCATCTTGACCGGCGCGACCTTTTTCTCTTCACGCCATTTGGAGGGCCTTTCGTCGCCGCGTTCCACCACTTCGATCCGTTTGCCCTTGCGGTCCAGCTTCTGGATCAGGGCTTTCTTGCGGGGCGCCACGGTTTCGCCCATCAGGACCTCGACGGGGGCCTTCCCTCCCTTCTTCTTCGGCTTCTCCGCTTCCGGCCTGCCGGTCTTTTCCGCCCGCGAGGGCATCTCGACATCTTTGACGATTTTCAGATCCGGCCTGCCGGTAAATGCTTTTCTCGGGAACGGCGGCGGGGCCTGCCGCGGCGCTTCCGACGACGCCTGCGGTCTTCTCTGACCCTCCGCTTGGGGGGGCTTGATTTCCCGATGCTCCGGAGGCCGGACGGGAAGCGGTTTCTTCTCGAGAGCCGGCGCCTTCTGAACGGTCTCCGGAAGCGGCTTCTTCTCCGGTTCCGCTTTCCGCTCCGCCGTCGGCACTTCCGGCTTTACCGTATCGTCCTTCGCCGCCGGTTCTGCCGATTTCGTCGGTTTGGGAGCAGCTTCCGCCGGCACCGCTGGTTTGGGCGCCGCTTCGACGGCAGGCCTATCCCGATAGATCGAGGTTCTTACGGGGGCTTCCTGGGGAACGGGCTCAGGCGCCGCTTCCTTCCGGAGAACCTCCGCAACCGGGGATGCCGCGACCGGGGACTCTTCCTGAGGCGCCGTGGCGGCCTCTTCCGGTTTCGTCTCCTCGGCAGGGAGACGGACCGCCCTTCGCCTGATTACCGTGGACTTGATTCTCTGTTCGACCACCTCTCGGGGTTCGGGAGAAAGAAGCTCTGACTGAATTCTCTCCAGATCATCATCCTCGAGCGTGCTCGAATGGGATCGTACTGCAATGCCGATTTTTTCCAATCGAGCAATCAGCTCCTTATTTTCCAGCCCCAGATCCTTGGCCAGTTCGTATACTCGTTTTTTCGACATGCAAAAACTCTCCCCTACCGTGATAGTTGCACTGGGATATCCTAAGCGGGAACGCCTTTTTCCCCGGCCACCTGCTGATCGATGATCTTTCCCGCCTCCGCGATCCACATCGCGGCGGTCTTTTCGCCCACCCCCGGGATGACCGCCAGCTGTTCCGAATCAGCTGCGGCAAGCATGGCCACGCTCTTGAGTCCCGCCTTGAACAGTCGATCCGCCGTGGCCTCGCCGATACCCGGAATCTTCATAAGATCCTTATGGCCGTCTTCCGCCTTCGCGGCCGCCGTGGACTCGCTCTTAACATCGATCTTCCAGCCGGTCAGTTTCACGGCAAGCCTGACGTTCTGCCCGTTCTTCCCGATGGCCAGGGAGAGTTGATCGTCGGGCACGATCACCTCCATCGCCCGGTTCTCATCATCAACCAAAACCCTGTTCACCTTGGCCGGAGAGAGCGCGCTGCAGACGTACTTGGCCTGATCCTCGGAATAGGGGACGATATCGATCTTCTCCCCCCGGAGCTCCTGAACGACACTCTGAACACGGGCGCCCCGCATGCCGACGCAGGCGCCCACCGGATCGATGTCCTTGTCCCGCGTCTTGACGGAGATCTTCGCCCTTTTCCCCGCTTCCCGCGACACGTTGACAATCTCGATGAGCCCCTCGGAGATCTCGGGGACCTCCACCTCGAAGAGGGCCTTGAGAAAGCCGGGATGGGTCCGCGAGAGGATGATCTGGGGTCCCTTCGTGATCTTCTTGACCTCGCAGATGAAGGCCCTGATTCTCTCTCCCCGTTTGTAGGACTCCTTGAAGATCTGCTCGGAAATGGGGATGATCCCTTCGGCGCGGCCCAGGTTCACGATGATGTTGCCGCCCTCGAACCGCTGTACGAAGCCGTTGGCCAACTCCCCCTTCTTGACGTGATACTCATCGTAGATGTTGTCCCGCTCCGCATCCTTCACGCGCTGGATGATGATCTGTTTGGCCGTCTGCACGGCGATCCGTCCGAAGGTGCTCGTTTCGATCTTGATGCCGAGGCTGTCGCCCGGCTGCGCCTCATCGTCGAGGGTGCGTCTCGCCTCCGCTGCGGAGATATGGAGATCGGGGTCGAGAACCTTCTCCATCACCGTTTTGAACTGGAAGACCTCAATCTCGCCGGCTTCTTCATTGTAATGAGCCTCCAGCTCGACGTCGGGTCCCAACTTCTTGCGGGCCGCCGTCAGCATGGCATCCTCCAGGGCCTTGACGATAATCTCCCTGTCTATTCCGCGATCCTTGCCCATCTGTTCGATCAGGCGTTTCAGTTCGGGAAACATTAAAAACCTCCGTTATCATTCGATGGGATAGATTTCTGTCAAACTAAATCTGTTCCCTGTCATACTCTAAATTGGCCTTAACCACGGCCTCCCGGGGAATCCGGAAGGTCTTTCCGTCGGCCTTCACGACGAGAACCTTCCCGCCGTTATCATCCTCATAATCGATCAGCTCCCCGCGAAAATGGCGTCGTCCTTCGATCTTACCCTCCAGGCGGAGGTTGATCCGCGCGCCCCGGTACTTCAGAAAATCCTTATCCCGATGGAGCGGCCGATCCAGGCCCGGCGAAGAGACCTCCAGGGTGTACGGGCCGGGAGGCACATCGTGAACATCAAGCAGATCTCCGAGCTGGTTGCTGATCAGGGCGCAGTCATCCAGGGTTACGCCTCCCTCCTGACGATCCATGTAGATCCGCACCAACCAGCACGCTTTCATCTTCAGGCATTCCACCTGAACCAGCTCCATCCCCGCCGAAGCGAGGATCGGTTCGGCCAGCTGCCAGATCTGCTCTTCATGGGGTTGCATGGAACCGTCCCCCTCCGCAAGAAAAAAAAAGTGGGCTTAAGCCCACTCATCAAAATCCGTCGATGATTTTCGCAGTCACTAGCACAAAAAAATACCGATTGCAAGGAAAAAATCGGACGTTACCGCCGTCCCTCCGTTTCGGGAACCGGGGGGAGAGAAAAATGGAGCGGGCGATGGGACTCGAACCCACGACGTCCAGCTTGGGAAGCTGACATTCTACCGCTGAATTACGCCCGCTCGGCAAAACCGACGGCCCGTGATGCCCCCGTCGGAAATGGAGGCTCATCTTAATCAACAGGGCTATTTTGTCAAGATCTTTTTCATATCCTGCCGCACAAGAACTGAATTCCCGTGTCCGCCGAGCCCCTCGATCTCGGCGAAACGCGCCGTCTGGCTCCCGTACCGTTCAAGCGCCTCCCGCGAAAACGAGAGGATGCTGGTCCGCTTGACAAAATCGTAAACACCCAAGGGCGAAGCAAAGCGGGCCGTCCCCCCGGTCGGCAGGACATGATTAGGTCCCGCCAGGTAATCCCCGAGCGCTTCCGGCGTATACATCCCCAGAAAGACCGCCCCGGCATTCCGGATCCCGGAAAGGAGATCCCGGGGGGTTTTCACCATGAGTTCGAGATGTTCCGGGGAAAAGCGGTTGGCCAGGTCAACCGCCTCCGGGAGATCCCGCGTCACTACTGCCGCCCCGAAGGCATTCAGCGATCGGGAGGCGATATCGCGCCTCAGGAGGCGCGGGAGCTGATGCTCGACCTCCGCGGCCACGGCCCGGGCAAAAGCCTCGTCCGGCGTCAGGAGCAGCGCGCTCGCCATCTCGTCATGTTCGGCCTGGGCCAGGAGATCCGCGGCCGCGAAGGCGGCCTCCCCTGTTCCGTCCGCAATGATGACGACCTCGCTCGGGCCGGCGATCATGTCGATCGCGACCCGGCCGAAGACCATCTTCTTGGCCGTCGCCACATAGGCGTTCCCCGGTCCGACGATCTTGTCGACACGGGGGATCGAAGCCGTCCCGTACGCCAGGGCCGCGATCGCCTGGGCGCCGCCGATCTTGAAGATCCGGCTCACCCCCGCCAGCTCGGCGGCCGCGGCGATCACCGGCTGAAGCCGGCCATCCCGGGAGGGCGTCACCAGGATGATCTCGCCGACGCCTGCGATCCGGGCCGGAATCGCCGTCATCAGAACGGTGGAGGGATAGGAGGCCAGTCCACCCGGCGCATAGATGCCGACCCTGGCGAGCGGAAGGACTCGCTGGCCCAGTTCCACTCCCGCCTCATCCGTAACCGACCACCCCTCCTGGCGTTGATGTTCATGGAACCGCTCTATCCGTTCGGCGGCCAGACGGAGGATCGCCAGGTCTTCCGGGATCACCAGCGCCGCCGCATCTTTTCTCTCCTGCGGGGAAGCCTCCACCGTGGCCGCGTCAACATCATGCCCGTCCCATCGAGCGGTATGGGCAAAAAGGGCCTCGTCCCCGCGCAGGGCAACATCGTCTACGATCCGTCCGACGGACGCCCAGAGTTCGGGGTCAAAGGTCCGACCCCGCTCCCTGATCCGCTGAAACTGCCCTTCGAATTCCGCGTCGTCCGTCCGCATGATGTTCATGATCTCCCCTGATCCCCCGTCCAAGATCGGTAGCTTTACCGATTTTTTTATAATTCTGCCGGCCGTATTATCCCGGAATCCTCCGGATGTCCGCCCCCAGGGCCGACAGTTTCTTCTCGATCTGCTGATAGCCCCGGTCGATGTGATAGACGCGGGAGAGGACCGTCGTCCCCTCCGCCGCCAGCCCCGCCAGGATGAGGGAGGCCGATGCCCGGAGATCCGTCGCCATCACCGGCGCCCCGCGGAGCTTCGGAACCCCCCGGACGATAGCGCTCTTCCCCTGGATGACGATGTCCGCACCCATCCGCACCATCTCGCTGACATGCATGAAGCGGTTCTCGAACACGGTTTCCGTGATGACGGCAAGGCCGTTTGCGGCCGCCATCAGCGCCATGATCTGCGCCTGCAGATCCGTCGGAAATCCCGGATAGGGGAGGGTCTTCACATCAACGCTCCGCAGGGTTTTGCCGCCTCTCGCCCGGATGCCGTCCCCGGCCACGTCGATCACCATCCCGGCATCCCGCAGCTTGGCGATCAGCGCGTCGAGATGGAGGGGCTCGCAGCCGAGGATCCGGATATCCCCGCCGGTGATCCCGGCGGCGATCAGGAAGGTGCCGGCTTCGATCCTATCCGGAATCACCGCCGCCTCCACGGGATGGAGACGCTCCACCCCCTCGATTGCGATCGTGTCGCTCCCCGCCCCGCAGATCCTGGCCCCCATGCCGATGAGCACCTCGGCCAGATTGATGATCTCCGGCTCACGCGCCGCGTTCTTCAGGATGGTGGTCCCCTTCGCCAGGGTCGCGGCCATCATGATGTTTTCCGTCCCCGTGACCGTGGAGATATCGAAATAGATCTCCGCCCCCCGAAGCCGTGAGGCCTTCGCCTCGACATACCCGTCCTTCAGCGTCACCTCCGCCCCGAGCTCACGGAGGGCCTTGATATGGAGATTCACCGGCCGTGCCCCGATGGCGCAACCACCCGGCAGGGAGACCCGCGCCTCCCCCATCCGCGCCACGAGGGGGCCCAGCACCAGGATCGAGGCCCGCATCGTCCGGACCAGGTCGTAGGCGGCCTCGCAGTTGGCGATCCCGCCGGCGTTTATCCGAAGAGTTTCTTCCCCCTCCATCTCCACGCCGAGGCTTTTGAAGAGTTTCTTGATCGTCTTGATATCCAGGAGATCGGGAATATTGTGAAAGGTATTTTCTCCTTCGACCAGAAGCGCCGACGCCAGGATCGGAAGCGCCGCGTTCTTGGCGCCGCTGATCCGGATCTCCCCTTTGAGCTTCTTTCCTCCGACGATCTCTATCTTGTCCACTGTTCAGTCCTTTTATTTTCTGGCCGCCGCAACCCGATCCATCCCGGCGTAGTCCTTCCGGAACCGGATCGTATCAGTGAATCCCTCCTGTCGGAAGAGGGTTTCGACAAGCTCTTTCTGCCCTTCGCCGATCTCGAGGAAGATCCAGCCACCCGCCTTCAGGCGATGCGCCCCTCCCCGAATGATCTCCCGGTGAAAGGCCGTACCGTCCGGACCGGCGATGAGCGCCTGGCGGGGTTCGAACTCACGAATGCCCGCCGGCAGCCGGGGATAATCCTCATCGGGGATGTACGGCGGATTGGAGACGATGAGATCAAAACTCCCGGAGGCGGATGCAAAGAGATCCCCGTGCAAAAATTCTATGCGATCGGCGACGCCGTGGATGATGGCGTTTTGGCGGGCCACCTCCAGCGCCCCCGGTGAGATGTCCGTCGCCACCACCCGGGCGGCGGGCATCTCCTTCGCCAAGGCGATCCCGATCGCGCCGCTCCCCGTTCCGATGTCGATGATGCGCAGATCGCCCGCTTCCGGGCCGCACCGCTCCAGGACCTCCTCGATGAGGCATTCCGTCTCCGGCCTCGGGATGAGGACGTCGCGATTGACCTGAAAGATGAGCGACCAGAATTCCTTTTCCCCGACGATGTAGGCAACCGGCTCACCCCGGCGGCGCCTCTCGACCCACCGGGCAAACCCTGCGGCTTCCCCTTCCGTGAGGTTCCGTTCTGGATGCATGCAGAGCTGCAGGCGATCTGTCTTCAGTAAACGCATGAGGAGGACCTCAGAGTCGAGCCGGGGGGATGGGCTGCCGCACGCGGTCAGGTCACGGGTCGTCTGGAGGAGGATGGTTCGGATGTCCGTCATGTCAGTAGTTCCAGGCTGTTGAAAAACGTTTATCTGCTGCGTTGCGCACCAAACGTCATTATTACTCAACGTATTTTTATATACGCCTCGCTCTTCGGTTTTTGCGCGCCTTGCATCTAACCATTTTTGAACAGCCTATTTGGCAGGCGACATTCTGCTAAATGCCGGCTGGGGTACATGGATCACGTCGTTTCAGCCGGACTGCTTGAGCATTTCGGCCTGGTAATGGGTCTCCAGGGCGTCGATCATGAAGCGGATCTCCCCGTTGAGAAAATTCTCCAGACTGTAAGAGGTCAGCCCGATCCGGTGGTCCGTCACCCTTCCCTGGGGGAAATTGTAGGTGCGGATCCGTTCGCTCCTGTCCCCGCTCCCCACCTGATTCTTCCGAGCCTCGGATATCTCGGCGTTCTGCTTCTTCTCCGCCGCGTCGAGAAGCCGGGCTCTGAGGACCTTCATCGCCTTATGCTTGTTCTTGAGCTGGGATTTTTCATCCTGGCAGGTGACGACAAGTCCCGTCGGCAGATGGGTGATCCGGACGGCCGAGTCGGTCGTGTTGACACTCTGTCCGCCGTGACCGGTCGAACGATAGACATCGATCCTGAGGTCGTTGGGATCGATAGTGAGCTCCACTTCCTCTACCTCCGGCATGATCGCCACCGTCGCCGCCGAGGTATGGATGCGCCCCTGGGCCTCTGTAATCGGCACCCGCTGGACCCGGTGAACGCCGCTTTCGTATTTCATTCGGCTGTAGGCGCCCCGTCCATTGATCAGAGCGATGATCTCCTTGAATCCCCCCATGCCGCCGGCGGGGGTGCTGCTCATCACCTCCACCTTCCAGCCGCTGTTCTCTGCGAACCGCGCATACATCCGAAAGAGATCCTCGGCGAAGAGGCCCGCTTCATCACCCCCGGTGCCGGCCCGAATCTCGAGGAAGACGTTCTTCTCGTCGTTCAGGTCCCGGGGCAGCAGAAGGACCCTGAGCCGGGCCTCCAGGGCCTCCTTCAACGGGGGCAGCTCTTCCCTGGCCAGTTCCTTCAGCTCCTCGTCGCTCTCGTTCAGGAGGGCCTGATCCTCGTCGATGCGGCGGGAGGTTTTCTCATATTCGCGGTAGGCGTCGACCAGTTCATTGAGATCGGAATGCTCCTTGGCATACTTCTGGTAAACCCCCTGCTTGCCGACGATTGCCGGATCACTGAGAAGCTGCTCCAGCTCCTGGTACCGCGCTTCTACCTCTTTGAGTCTTGCAAACATGATACGTTATCCTCATCCGCCGGGAGCGGCCAACGCCGGTGGCGCCACCCGGGAATGCTTGACCGGTCCGAATGCCGGCAGGTGTGGTGATATGACGTTCCGAAAAAGATGGTCGCGGCAACCGCAGCCCCCCGGCGCCGTACCGGAATGTTAGAGGCAAGGGCTCCGCATCCCGGCTAAAGCCGCGGCAGGAACCCCTGTTGGGAAATACGGATGGGCGTTACGCGGATTTCTCCGCCGATTGCTCCTTACCAGCGTACTTTCTCTTGAATCTCTCCACGCGGCCCGCGGTATCCATGATCTTCTGCTTCCCCGTCATGAAAGGATGGCATTGGGAACAGATCTCGACCTTGATGTCCTGCTTGGTGGATCTCGTTTTAATCACATTCCCGCAGACGCAGGTAATGCTCGTTTCCTTATATTCAGGATGAATACCTTCTTTCATAACGTGCCCTTCTCCTCTTTTACGTCAATCATTGACCGCCTTGCGAACCTCCCGGGATTCATCTCCTCCCGCGGGTCTCAGCGGTGCCTTATAACCATTTGCAGCGTAAATCAAGCTTTTTTATCCCCGCGGCGGACACGACCATCCCGGGGAACCCCTCCCGGATCGGCCTACGAGTTCATGGAATCGAGGAAGAGCTGGTTGTTGTCGGTCTTGCGGACCTTGTCCATGATAAACTCCATCGCGTCGACGGGGTTCATCTCCTGGAGGAGTCTCCTCAGGATCCAGATCCGGTTGAGATTGATCTTCGGGATCAGGAGCTCTTCCTTCCTCGTTCCGGAACGGATCAGGTCAAAGGCCGGGAAGACCCGCCGATCGGCGATGCGGCGGTCCAGGTGGAGTTCCATATTGCCTGTCCCCTTGAACTCCTCGAAGATCACCTCGTCCATACGGCTCCCCGTGTCGATCAGGGCGGTGGAGATAATCGTCAGGCTCCCGCCGTTCTCGATGTTCCGGGCAGCCCCGAAGAACCGCTTCGGCTTGTGCAGGGCGTTGGAATCGACGCCGCCGGAAAGAACCTTTCCGGAAGGCGGCACGACCGTGTTGTAGGCCCTGGCCAGGCGGGTGATGCTGTCGAGGAGGATCACGACATCCTTCCGATGCTCGACCAAGCGCTTGGCCTTCTCGATCACCATCTCGGCCACCTGGACATGGCGCGTCGCCGGCTCGTCGAAGGTGGAGGAGATGACCTCGCCGGCCACACTCCGCTGCATGTCCGTCACCTCTTCCGGCCTCTCATCGATCAAAAGCACCATCAGGACGACCTCCTTGTGGTTGGCCGTGATGCTGTGGGCGATATCCTGTAAAAGGACGGTCTTACCGGCCCGGGGCGGGGAGACGATAAGTCCCCGCTGCCCCTTGCCGATCGGGGTGAAGAGATCCATGATCCGCGTGGAGAGGTTCTCCGGATTGAATTCCAGGTTCAGCTTCTCCTCGGGGTAGAGGGGGGTCAGGTTATCGAAGAGGATCTTGTCCCGCGCCGCCTCGGGAGACTCGAAGTTAACCTCGTCCACCTTGAGGAGGGCGAAGTACTTCTCCCCTTCCTTGGGGGGGCGGACCTCGCCGGAGACGGTATCGCCCGTCCTCAGGCTGAAACGGCGGATCTGCGAGGGGGATATGTAGATGTCGTCCGGGCTGGGAAGGTAGTTGTAATCGACCGCGCGGAGAAATCCGAAGCCGTCCGGGAGGATCTCCAGGACCCCGGAGCCGGAGATGACGCCGTTTTTCTCGGCCTGAGCCTGCAGAATGGAGAAGATCAGGTCCTGT
>Ga0315268_10006841_pt1 | contig 12080 bp, 10 predicted proteins | sample C1_top_MG_FD_204535 | JGI IMG/M metagenome (GOLD analysis project Ga0315268, IMG submission 204535) | Sediment microbial communities from Yellowstone Lake, YNP, Wyoming, USA - C1_top | ecosystem: Environmental > Aquatic > Freshwater > Lake > Sediment | place: USA: Wyoming | collected 2017-08-01 | reverse complement strand
AACGGCTATCCTAAGTATTGGTGGATTAATTGGAGCCGCGATTGGCTTGCCAGCCATCGCTTATGTGGTTGGTCCTGCCTTACAACAGGGGACCGTTGAGTGGATTCGCCTGGGAGCGGTGAATAAGGTCGAGTTGAATACTCCGACCCTCTTCAAGACGGTCATTGAAAAACAAACTGGTTGGATCAATGCTCAAGAGGAATTTTCGGTATATGTATTGACCACAAACGGACAGGAGTTCGTTGTGATGTCCAACATCTGCACCCATTTAGGATGCAGAGTACGTTGGATTCCTGAACAGGATGGTTTCTATTGCCCATGTCACAATGGCGTCTTTGCAAAAGACGGCAGTGTAGTATCAGGTCCGCCGCCCCGTGCTCTTGACCGATTCGAAGTGAAGGTCGAGAACGGCGTTCTTTTTGTGAAGCGAGGTTAATATGTTGCAAAATATTGGAAATTGGCTGGATGATAGATTCGGCTGGCGGTCTGTATGGGAAGCGATTTTCCTGCGTAAAATTCCGCATGTAAACTGGTTCTATACATTAGGTAGCGCCACCCTGTTTTTAGCCATACTTCAAGGCGTCACTGGGATTTTATTAACGCTTTATTATGTTCCCACTCCCGATCATGCCTACGATAGTGTTGTTTATATTTCCACACAACTGCCCGCCGGCTGGTTCATCCGCGGATTGCATCATTGGGGCGCAAGCGCCATGGTTGTGTTGACAGTCGCACATTTATTGCGTGTGTTTTACTTTGGCGCTTATAAATATCCGCGTGAAGCAACGTGGATAACAGGCGTTTTCCTTCTTATTATTGTGATCGGATTTGGCTTTACCGGTTATTTATTGCCATGGGATCAGAAAGCTTATTGGGCGACCACTGTCGGAACTCGTATTGCCGGGGTTGTTCCCTGGGTTGGCGATTGGTTGTTGCGAGTTGCGCGTGGCGGAAATGAATTATCGGCAGTGACATTGGCGCGCTTTTTTGGCACTCATATCTGGGTGTTGCCGGCGTCTTTGGCTACTCTGGTTCTTGTGCATCTTTATCTGGTCATTCGCATTGGCATCACGGCTGTACCGACAAAGGATGAGTGAACCATGAACGAACAAGAGAAAAAATCATACGATAAGAAATATAAAGAAGCCAAGGCAAAAGGTGTGCCTTTTTTCCCGGACATTATTTATAAAGATACGATCGCTGTATTGATCGTGTTCATTATCCTGGTGGCGCTTGCTTACTTTATTGGCGCGCCGGTGGAAGCTAGAGCAAATCCAAACGACACAACCTACACACCGCGCCCGGAATGGTATTTCCTATTCCTGTTCCAGATGCTTAAGTATTTCCCTGGAAATTTGGAAGTGATCGGGGCCATGATTCTTCCCGGCTTGTTTATTGTGCTGTTGCTCATCCTGCCATTTATTGACAAAAGCCCGAAACGCCATTTTATGAATCGGCCGTTTGCCAGTATCTCAGCCCTTGTGGTTGTGGCTGGAATTGGAATTTTAACTTATTTGGCTGTCAAAGAATCGCCGCCTCCACAGGCAGCCGTTGCAGTGGATCAAGCGGCGGCTTTATATGCAAAGAACTGCGCCAATTGTCACGGTTCTAGTATAGATGTCCCAGCCGGCACGGATCTGCATAAAATCATCGCCGCCGGAAATCACGCGGGCATGCCAGCCTGGGGCGGAGACTTAAGCACGGATGAAATTGACGCGCTTGTCGGCTTTATCCTTTCGCCCAATGGCAGTGTCCTATTTACCCGTGAATGCAGCGTCTGTCACACAAAGGCGATTCAGGCAACCGGCAACCCAGTGGAATTACAACGTGTTTTGGATGAAGGAAAAAATTACCCGCCTCATGTCAACTTGAAGATTCCTGACTGGAAGACCAGCCTTTCATCGCAAGAACAAAACGCTTTGCTGAACTTCCTAGCCGCGCCGGATGGTCAACGTCTTTTCGCGGTGAACTGCTCCGGATGCCACGGGCAAGGCGTTGCTTTTAACGGCACCGAAGAGGAATTGAGCGCTTTGATTTCTAAAGGCGCCCAACACTTAAGCATGCCTGCCTGGAAGGGAACGCTCAGCGAGGCAGATGTTGACGCGTTAGCCGCTTATGTAGTTGATCCCAAATCGGCTCCCGCCGGGGCAGATACTCTCTTTGGACAACATTGCGCTGCATGTCATGGCGACAAAATTCCGTCTGCCCCAGATAAGGTCAGCGCTCGCAAAATTATCGAGACAGGCGGCGCACATATAACCATGCCCGCTTGGGGTAATATATTGACGGCAGAACAACTTGACGCGCTTGTTAAATATACCTATGCGGCAAGCAAGGGCGGGGGAGTCATTGCCGGCGAACGTATTTTCGCCGATAGTTGCAGTCCCTGTCATGGTCAATTCGGGCAAGGCGGACCCAACCCTGCGCGAGCCGGCGATATGATTTCGCCAATCAGCTCAGCCGAATTTTTGAAAACGCGGGACGATGTCACCATACGAAACGTCATCTCGCAAGGACAACCTAACTCTGGCATGTCTCCATTTGAAGATACAAACGGCGGACCGTTGAACGCCGATCAGGTTGATGCAGTTGTGGCATTTATTCGCAGTTGGGAAGCTAACCCGCCTGCAGATTTACCGCCTGAGGCTCCGCCAGCGAGTACTCCCACCCCGATTCCTGCTCCGGTTGCATCTGCCACCCAGCCGTCCAGCGGCGCCGCGGTAAGTTTCTCAGGACAGGTTCTGCCCATCTTCAAGGCAAAGTGCTTTATGTGCCATAATTCAAATGCGGCAGCCGGCGGATGGGATGCGTCTTCCTACCAATCCATAATGACAAGCGGAGAAAGTGGATCGGTTGTTGTCCCAGGCGATATTACCAAGGGCACCCTATCCCAACGTATTCAGGGAACTGGCGTTATGCCGCCGTCGGGTCAATTGCCGGCAAACGAACTTCAAATCATTTTGGATTGGATTACGGCTGGCGCTTTAGACAATTAGACTCTTCCAAAAATCCTTTTGCCGCAGAGATCGCAGAGAAAAAAGAATTAATGGTTTTTCTTAAGGTATCTTTGCGTTCTGCGGCTTAATTGTTTTTACTATACAAGAAATTAATTACTTAGGAGAAGAATTTAAAAATGAAGAATTTTCGATCAAGACTGCGTGATTTTTTCTTTCCACCATCCGGCTCTCCGCGTTTGATGCGTATGATGCCCTACGTTGTGTTGGGCATTTTGACGGTAATTTTACTGGTTGGCGGGGCTTATGGATGGGATTACACCAACTCTCCCGGATTTTGCGGTACGAGTTGTCATACCATGCCGCCAGAGTACGCCGCCTATCAGGTCTCGCCTCATGCGCGCATTGCCTGTGTAGAATGCCATATTGGGCGCGAGTTTATCGGCAACCAGATTTGGAGAAAAGCCGGAGATATCAAGCATGTCATTGCAATAACTTTTGAAACGTATGAATTTCCCATCCGCATTAAAAGTATGCGCCCGGCTCCCGAAGTCTGCGAAAAATGCCATTCTCCGGAAAAGTTTTCGGGCGATAGTTTAGCCGTGATTCCGCATTTCGCTGATAATAAGGAAAATACGCCGTCAAGCGCCTATCTCATCCTCAAGACCGGCGGTGGTACAAAACGTGAAGGACTGGGGCTGGGTATTCACTGGCATATTACTAATAAGGTTGAATATTATTCAACCGATGAGCTTAAGCAAGACATTCCATACATCCGTGTTTATAACGATGACGGCTCCATCACCGAATACGTTGACGTTGAATCCGGGCTTGACCCAAAGACGATTGACGCCAGTCAAATGCACCAGATGGATTGTATTACCTGTCATAACCGCATTACGCATCGCGTATATACTCCCGAAGAGTCGATTGACAGCGCATTGTCGCTCAAGCAGATTTCAGTGGATATTCCTGAAATTCGTAAAAAGGGCGTTGAGGTTTTGCGCGTCGATTATAAAACGCACGCGGATGGCGAAGCGGGAATTGCCGCGCTGGGCAAATATTATCAGGATACTTATTCCGACTACTACGCAAACAACGCAGACAAAATTACAGCTGCCATTGCTGTTCTACAAAAGATTTATACCGATTCTGTGTTTATAGAACAGAAGGTAAATTGGGATACTTATCCCACGAATGTCGGCCATATCGCGTCTCCCGGCTGTTTCCGTTGTCATGACGGCAAACATCTGAACGCTAAAAATGAAGCGATTCGCCTGGAATGTAATTTATGTCATTCCATCCCGATCGTTTCTGGTCCAAAAGATTTGGTGACCAAGATCGAGATTAACAGCGGTGGTGTGGAGCCTGACTCACATCTCAACCCCAACTGGATCAGCCTGCATAACGAATCCATCAACCAGACCTGTTCGCAATGTCATACCACCGGGGATATGGGCGGTACAAGCAATACATCCTTCTGCTCGAACAGCGCCTGTCATGGGAGTGTATTCACCTATGCTGGATTTGACGCTCCGGCTTTGCGTGACATCTTGAAGACTCAAATTCCAACTCCGCCTCCTGCTGTTGCTGCGCCAATCCCATCTGGCGCTTCGACTTATGACGTCAACATCGGCGTGATATTCACTACAAAATGCGGAGCCTGCCACGGCGCGGCTGCGTCTGGTGGATTAAATGTCACCACATATGCAGACTTGATAAAAGGCGGTAAAGATGGCGCAGTGATCGTACCGAATGATTCCGCAAATAGTTTGCTGATAAAGATACAGAGCGAAAAACATTACTTTAACTTGACGCCCGAAGAATTGGCTCTTGTCAAACAATGGATTGATGCGGGAGCGCTCGAGAAATAAGATAAAAGGAATTTCTCTCATACACATAAACCCTAAAGGTCTGCCTGATATTCGATTGAATAACAAAAAAGACCTTTAGGGTTTCTTAATAAAAATAAGTACGGCAGTAAAAATGGAGTCCTCTTTGGATATCATAACGGTCTACTTCTTCTACGGTTTATCCTTCTTTAGCATGGGATTGGCTGTTATGCTGGAAGTAGGCCGTTCTTCTAAATTTGACTTTGCGCGCGCTTTGCGTTCATTGGCAGGGTTTGGATTTGTGCATGGAAGCCATGAGTGGATGGAGATGTTCCTGCTTATCTATCCGGGTTCCCATAAGTTAGCCATTTATCAATTGGTTGGACCCGGGCGGGTTGTATTACTGGCTGTCTCTTTTTTGTTTTTGATTTCTTTCGGCGCGGAATTGATTGCAGGACCAGGACGAAAAAAATTATCATCGCAAATGATGGGCATAATTACATCAATCTGGATAGTGGGGTTGGTCTGGCTGCTTTTGGCGGAACCGGTTGAAGTCAGAGTCGTTGCCGCGGATGTGTATACGCGTTATGCATTGGCAATTCCCGGCGCGGCGCTTGCGGCTTGGGGATTATTTTTACAGCGGCAAAAATTCCTGCAAGCAGGCATGAAAAATTTTGGACGGGATGTGATTGTAGCGGCGCTTGCATTTGGATTGTATGGCGGCATTGGTCAACTCTTTACCGCGCCCAGTCCGATCTTTCCCTCCACCTTGCTGAATTCTGAAACTTTTTTAAGTTGGTTCGGATTCCCCATTCAGCTATTTCGTTCGGTCATGGCATGTATCGCCGCAGTCTCAATCATCAGATCGCTGAGAGCTTTTGAAGAGGAAACTCGCCGTCAGATCGAGGGACTGAGCCGCGCACAATTGGCAGAACGCCAGCGGTTGGAGGAATTGCGCTCGGAATTATTGCGCCGTACCGTGCGTGCGCAGGAATTGGAGCGACAGCGTATTGCGCGTGAATTACATGACGAAATTGGACAGACATTAACGGCTTTAGGGATGGGTCTGCAGGCTATTTCAGGCAACGCTTTATCGAAGCCGGAGCGAGTAAATAAACAGGCGCATGAATTGAAGAATATTGTGGATGCGGGAATCTCCGGATTGCAAAATCTAATCACCGGTTTGCATCCTCCCCAGTTGGATGATTTCGGTTTGATGGCGGCGCTACGCTGGTATAGCGCCCAGGTTAAGGATCAGGCAGGTTTAACGGTGACAGTTACCAGCCTGGGAAATGAACCGGTCTTGCCGAATGAAGTCCGCATGGTGTTATATCGCATCGCGCAGGAAAGTATCACGAATGTCATCCGTCACGCGAAGACAGATTGCGCGAATATGGTGGTCGCATTTGGCGATGGCGAGGTGCGTATTCGTGTGGAGGATAATGGCTGCGGTTTTGATGTGGACGCCACGTTTAATAAAACCGGACATCCAAGTTGGGGATTGCTGGGGCTAAAGGAACGCGCTACTCTGGTGGGAGGAGAATGTGTGATTATATCCAAACCTGCAATAGGCACTATTGTCGAAGTATCTGTACCGCTTGAAAAGGAAGCCCATGGCTAAAATTCAATTGCTTCTCGTGGATGATCATGATGTCGTTCGCAGCGGTTTGCGGATGTTGTTGGAGAACGAGGATGATCTCGTAATCCTTGGCGAGGCTGGCAATGGACATCAGGCATTGGAATTAGCCGCGAAGCTTGAACCCGATGTCGTGATCATGGACATTACCCTGCCTGATATGTCTGGTATTGAGGTCACGCGGCGCATCAAACAATTACATCCGAAGATCGCGGTCGTGGCGCTGACCATTCATGAAGATCAGCAGTATTTCTTTGAAATGCTTCAAGTTGGAGCGTCGGCTTATGTCCCTAAGCGCGCTGCGCCGAATGATCTGATCGCCGCGATCCGTGCGGCATACCGCGGAGAGATGTACATTTATCCATCCCTAGCTAAGTTGCTTGTCAGTGATTTTTTGAGCCGCGCAGAGGATGGGGATGAAAAGGCGACCATGAATGGCTTAACGCCGCGCGAACAGGAAGTTCTTTCCATGCTTGCGGAGGGGAAGACCAATGAGGAAATTGCTGTAGCGTTGACTATTAGCCGTCATACCGTGGCGCGTCACCGCGAAAACCTGATGGGCAAACTGGGTTTACATAACCGCAGTGAACTTGTGAAGTATGCGATTCGCAAGAGTTTGATCAAACCATAGGTAGGGTTAACACACTACTAAAAAATGAGTTGTGCCGCCTATTGTCAGGCGGCATTGTTTTGCGTATGATATAGATAGAAAGTAAGTTGTTTGATGGCTAAACCAAAAGAAAGGAGCTTACCATGCGTAAAGTACCGTTTGTAACCGTTTTTTGGACATTTGCACTCGCCGTGCCGTTTACGATCCTGGCGCTGGCAGGAGTTGCCTACGTGGATCTTCACTTCAGCGCGATAGCCCAAACCATAGCTAACTTTGAGCAGGCAATATCATCGGGTGGTTTGGTCTCAGAACTTTGGGCGCGCTTCCCCGAAGTCTTGGGCATGGTGATCGGGATGATTGTGATCTTCACCATTTACCTGTTTGTACGAAAACCCGCGCAGTCGGTGGAACAGGAAAATGAAAAGAAGTAGATACTTCTGCCTGGTTCTGAATAAAATGCTCCGCCCACCACAATGGTGAGCGGAGCATTTTTATAACTATTCGTCCTGTCGCAGGCGCGTTCCGCACACCCGGCAAAAACGGTCGCTGGATTTGGCGCGCGTCCCGCATTGAGGACAATGCGCGTCGCTTTCCGAGTCTGACAGAGCGCGGTTCCTGCGGCGTGGTTTTTGTCCGCGTTCGCGGCTGGAGAGGAAATAATACAAAAGTCCGCCGATGATTAATACAGCGCCCAACCCGCCCAAAATATAGGGGAGGTAACTGTTCAACGGAATACGTCCGCTTGTGGTTTCGTCAATCGGCGCGGTCTGCACCGGGGATACCGGCACGGTCAGTGCATCAGACGATTTTTCATATTGCAGATTCAAAGTGAACTGTTCGCTCGCCGCGAGTTTCACCGGTTTGCTTGAATAAAAGTTCGCTCCATTTTCCTGAGCCTTTTCCAGCGCAGGTTCGCTTGTTAGCGAAACGGTATCCACAGGCTCCTGCACCTTGACATTAAACGCTTCCACTGCATAATCTGCATTCCAAAGATATGAAAACTGCCGCGTGCGCCCGTTGAAACTGATAGGCTGGTAATATTCAAAGTGATATGTTGTTAAAGTATCCACCTTGATGGTAAGTATTTGCCAATCGCCGTTTTGCGTAGTGGGGGCAGAGTTTGTATCAAGCAATTTTCCGTTTTCCTCAAAAGCCACCGCGATCACATTGGCGTTTTTGGGCAAACGGAAAGAGACTTGCGCGGGTAAGGCGGTATTCTTGCTGACCGTGAAATCGAAAATCACCAGCATACTAGGCTGATCGTATTCGGGCCATAATTGAACCTGTACATTGCCAAGCGTAATTTCGCTTTGTGCAGAAGCCTGAGAGGGAAAAACCAACAATATCCCCAGCATTAAAATTGATAACCATTTTCGCATAAGAGCCTCCAAACGTGATATTTCCATTATCTTACCATGCAATAATTTTGATGATTACCTATTAATTGCACAATACACGAGATAAATGTCACTCTGCATGAACCATGGCTTTTATTAGACGCCAGCAAGCCCAATTGGCAGGCGCTTCCATGTTATGTCTTTCTGCAATCTTCACCACCGCGCCGCAGATCGCGTCTATTTCGGTCGGCGCGCCGCGCTGAATATCCTGAAGCATCGAAGAATAGTTGGCGGCTGTCTTACGCGCCACATCCTCTGCCGCTTTTGCAGGATCATCAAACGGCAGGCGGATGTGTTCCGCCGTTGCCACATCCGCCGTCTCACGCGCCAGTGTAAACATTGCATCGCGCGCCGATGGTCTTTCCAGCAATTCACCATTTGAGACGTCCAGCAACGCGGTCAATGGATTGATGGCGGCATTGATGATTAATTTTCCCCAGATAAGCGACTGAGCATCGTGGACAAGTTGCACATTAAATCCGGATGACCTCAACGCTTCTTCAATCGGACCGATAGCCTGATGCCGTTCCACGGAGATGACTCCCTCTCCGCCTGCCCGCGCCAACCCGGGACTCAGAAGCGTGGCTCCGGTGGTGGTAATGCCCAGGGCAACGCGCGCAGGTTTGAGACTTCGCGTGAGCGTTTCATAGTTGCCGAGTCCGTTTTGGAGGGTGACTGCTAATCCATCTTCCGCGAGACAATCCTTTAATTGATTTGCGACATATTCCGTCTGCCAAGCCTTGACCAGTACCAGCGCGTACTTCGCATTTTTACATTCACGCAGATCATCAGTGGCGCGAACTTTATATGCAGACTCTGTCCCGTCTGCGTTGAGGATGCGCGCGCCGTTTGAACGCAGCGCATCCAGTCCGGCTTTCCACGTCCCAAGCATGGTGACAGAATGATCCGCTTCGGTGAGCCGCGCCGCGAAGAGCGTAGCCAACGCGCCAGTCCCGACGATTAATATGTCCATCGTTTTTATGGATTACGTAATCCGTAAAAGTTCATTCCATTCATCGTCTGCCATTTCAACCGTATGTTCTTGCGCAGGGAAATGTTTGGTCTCCACATCCTCGATGTAATCGGCAAAGGCTTTCTGCATTTCAGAATGGAGGTTGGCATATTTCTTGACGAACTTCGGCGTGAAGCGATCGAACAGACCGAGCAGGTCATGCGTGACCAATACCTGACCGTCACAACCCGCGCCCGCGCCGATGCCAATCGTGGGGATTGAAATTTTCTTCGAGATCAATTCAGCCAGACGCGCTGGCACTGATTCAAGCACGATGCTGAAACAGCCTGCTTCTTCCAAGATAAGCGCGTCTTCAATCAGGCGTTTCGCGGCGATTGCCGTTTTTCCCTGCGCGCGGAATCCGCCTAGTTGATGAATAGATTGCGGCGTCAAGCCGAGATGTCCCATTACGGGAATGCCCGCGCCGGTGATGGCGCGGATGGCGTCTACGCGTTCGCGTCCGCCTTCAAGTTTGACCGCGTCCATGCCGCCGCCTTGCAGGAAACGTCCCGCGTTACGGACGGCTTCCTCCACCGAAACTTGATACGACATAAAAGGCATGTCGCCAATTAACAAGGCGGTCTTGGCGCCGCGCGCCACAGCGCGGCTGTGATGTAACATTTCTTCCATGGTGACGGGTAATGTGTTTTCGTAGCCCAGCACCACCATCCCAAGCGAATCGCCGACGAGGATGGAATCAATGCCGGCTTTGTCCATTGCCATTGCGGTTGGATAATCGTAAGCGGTCAGAACGGTGATCGGTTCGCCGCGTTCTTTCTTTTGGCGAAAAGTGAATGTGGTTACTTTTTTGCGCGCAAGCGCGCCGGTGATGATTGGGGCAATAGTCGACATGGTATCCTCCGAATAAAGGTAGGAGCCGTTTTACGCGATCATCCCCTGATTGCCGCGAGTGGTACAGCTTGAGTTTGGTTGACACCGTCGCGTTCACACGAATGGATACGCGCGGATATGGTTATTATTCCACAAAATCGGATTTTCGGCTATTATAATTTTGTCAGAGTTGGTTGCTCAAATTCAGGCTTGCACGGATGGATGTTTGGCTGTATGCTTGGATTAAAATCAGAAGGTATCGAAAGAAAATAATGTTGTTAAATTTAGATTTTTCAGGACATAATACCCACTATGGAACTCATGGATTGCATTCTTATGCGGCCAAGTGTCCTCCTCAACTTGTAAAATATGGATTGGAAGAATATTCAAAAATTGGCGATTTAGTGCTTGACCCAATGGTCGGAAGTGGTACTACTCTTGTAGAAGCTAAAATTCATAAGCGTAATTCTATTGGATATGATATCGATCCTTTGGCTTGTTTAATTTCACGTACAAAATCGAATTTCATTAGTGACAAAATTATTGACAAAGCCTACTTAGCAGTAATAAATAAAACGAATAAAGATATTTTGCTGTTACAAAAAAAAACGAAAAGTTTGGCTTTACTCAAGCGTTCTACTCCGCCAGAATTCCCAAATATCGATTATTGGTTCAATAAGGGTGTTCAAGAAAAATTAGCCCTATTAGCATTTCATATAAATAATACTAAAATGAATAATAAAGTTCGCGACTTTTTATGGGTTGCTTTTTCTGGCATTATCCTTGCAAAAGCAAGTGTCGCGAATGCGCGCGATATTGTACATTCCCGACATCATTTTTTGAAGCATCAGAACGAACCTGATGTACTGGAAAAGTTTGAGAAACGTATCCTGAAAATGCGGAAACAAATGCAAGAATTCGGCCAACTTTGTGGAGATTCAAAATTAAAAGTGAATGTTCACACAGGTGATGCTCGTTCTTTGCCTATTAAAAACAATTCTATAGATTTTGTTTTTACATCTCCTCCATATGCCACTGCGTTAGACTATCCTCGCGCGCACTTTTTAGCGGTTAGCTGGATGCAGCCTGTTCTTGGAGTAAATTATAAAAAATATAAGCAAAAAGGTGGAACTTACATTGGGAGTGAACACGGAACAACTCAAGAAAAAGTGTATGACACAAAACTAGGCACCACAGCACAATCTATCATTGCCCAGCTTAAGAGGATTGATAATCGCAAATCTCGTCTTGTCGAAAGATATTTTCATGATATGTCTTGTGCTATCAGTGAGATGAACCGAGTTCTTAAACCTAATAAGCATGTGGTTATTGTTGTATGTCCATCCCATATAAGAAAAATAGAAATACCTACTCATAAAGTATTTACTGAAATAGCATCATCCTTAGGTATGAAACTTGTCGCCGAACACATTAGAACCATTGATGCTGGAAAGCGAGTTTTACCGCATGTACGTGGAGGATTCGGGAATAGGATGAGCACAGAATATGTCTTGATATATAAGAAGGGAAATTAATTGGATGGAAGGTGACAATCAAGCACTAAACAAAGAACTTCAGGACATACATACTAGAATTATTGCAGGAGATATTACTGCCCAATCTGAGTTTGCGGTACTTGTATTACCTATTTTGACAAAACGATTAAATTATAAATCCCCCTTTCTTTTTGATCCTGACCTTATTGATACGGCTGTTACAGATGCATTGCTAAATTATTTTGCTCGGCCAGATTATTACCAATCGCATAAACAATTGCTAATGAGTTATTTACTCATGTCAGCTAAGGG
>Ga0315268_10006840_pt1 | contig 12082 bp, 16 predicted proteins | sample C1_top_MG_FD_204535 | JGI IMG/M metagenome (GOLD analysis project Ga0315268, IMG submission 204535) | Sediment microbial communities from Yellowstone Lake, YNP, Wyoming, USA - C1_top | ecosystem: Environmental > Aquatic > Freshwater > Lake > Sediment | place: USA: Wyoming | collected 2017-08-01 | reverse complement strand
CTCGCCGCGTTTAAATTCCCCTTCAAGAACTGAGGTTGGCATGGCTAAGTTATCCTTGATTAATCGAGATGAGAAGCGCCGCGCTACGGTAAAGAAATTTGCCGCGAAACGTGCAGAACTGCTGGCGGTAATCAACAATGTGAAGCTGAGCGATGAAGATCGCTATGCGGCTCGCCTCAAGTTTCAGGCGTTGCCACGAGACGCCAGCCCGGTGCGTTTGCGTAATCGTTGTGCGTTGACCGGACGCCCACGTGGCGTTTACAGGAAGTTTGGTATGGCACGTACCAAAGTGCGCGAGTACGCCATGCGCGGTGAAATTCCCGGCGTAATTAAAGCCAGTTGGTAGCGGGAGAATAGAATGAGTATGAGTGATCCGATCGCCGATATGCTGACGCGTATTCGCAATGGTCAAAGTGCGGAAAAAATAACGGTGAGTATGCCTTCGTCCAAGCTCAAGAAGGCAATCGCCCAGGTGCTGAAGGACGAAGGTTACATCGAGGATTTTGCGGTGCGCGACGAAGCGGGTAAGCCGTCTCTGGATGTTCGCCTCAAATATTACGCGGGTCGACCCGTGATCGAGAAAATCGATCGTGTGAGCCGTCCCGGGTTGCGAATCTACAAGGCTAGTGGTGAAATTCCAAGAGTCATGAACGGACTTGGTGTGGCGATTGTTTCCACCTCCAAGGGCGTAATGACTGATCGCAAGGCACGCGCAGCCGGTATTGGCGGCGAAGTGCTGTGCGTCGTGGCATAGTGAGGTAATCGATGTCCAGAATAGCTAAAAATCCGGTAGTATTGCCGGCCGGCGTGGAAGTGATACTAAGCGTCGATGAGATTACAGTCAAAGGACCTCTTGGCACTTTAAAACAGCGCCAAAGCAGCGATGTTGCGGTGGCGAAGGAAGGCGACCAGTTACAGTGCAAGGCGGCCAACGACTCGATGCAATCGAATGCAATGTCAGGAACCATGCGCGCCCTGCTCGCTAATATGGTTCATGGCGTATCGAAAGGTTTCGAGCGGAAGCTGACCCTGGTTGGCGTGGGTTACCGTGCAGTTGCGAAAGGTGATGTTCTTGGGCTTTCGTTAGGATTTTCCCACCCGGTCGAGCATAAAATGCCCGAAGGTGTCAAAGTCGAAACGCCGACCCAGACTGAAATTATTTTGAAAGGCGCTGATAAGCAGCGCGTTGGTCAGGTAGCCGCAGAAATTCGCGCTTATCGCAGCCCGGAACCCTATAAGGGTAAGGGTGTGCGTTATTCCGACGAAGTGGTGAATCTGAAAGAGACCAAGAAGAAATAAAGGGGCAAGATAGTCATGGATAAGAAACAGTCACGTCTGCGTAGGTCACGCAAAACCCGTGCCAAGATTGCAGAGTTGAAGATGGTTCGCCTGGTGGTGAATCGCTCCAATTGCCACATTTATGCCCAGATAATTGATGCCAGCGGCGGCAAGGTGCTGGCTAGCGCGTCCACCCTTGAGGGCGAAGTACGCAAGGATCTGACGAACGGCGGTAACAAGAATGCTGCGGCGTTGGTGGGCAAGCGTATTGCCGATAAGGCAAAAGAAGCTGGTATCGAGACTGTGGCGTTTGACCGCTCAGGCTTCCATTACCATGGTCGTGTAAAAGCGCTGGCGGAAGCTGCGCGCGAAAACGGTCTGAAATTCTAAGCGGGGTTGATGATGGCTAAATTTGAGAAAAATGAAGATCGTGGTGACGGCCTGCAGGAAAAAATGATCGGTGTCAATCGCGTGACCAAGGTTGTCAAGGGCGGTCGGATCATGTCATTCGCGGCGCTTACCGTGGTTGGTGATGGCAGCGGCAGTGTTGGCATGGGTAAAGGCAAGTCGCGTGAAGTACCGGTCGCGGTGCAGAAAGCGATGGAAGATGCGCGCCGTAACATGGTCAAAATCAACCTGAAAAAAGGAACTTTACATCATGCCGTCATTGGACGTCATGGCGCTGCCAAGGTTTACATGCAACCAGCTTCCGAAGGTACCGGCATTATCGCCGGCGGCCCGATGCGTGCGATTTTCGAGGTGATGGGTGTGCACAACGTACTGGCAAAGTGCATAGGTTCGACTAACCCATACAATATCGTTCGCGCAACCATTAATGGCCTCGCGGCGATGAATACGCCGTCCGAAATCGCGGCCAAGCGTGGCAAAACTGTTGAAGAGATTTTGGGGTAAGTGATGGCAAAGTCAAACAAATCTATCAAGCTGAAGGTCACCCAGGTCAAGAGCCTGATTGGAACTATTCAGTCTCACCGTGCCTGTGTGCGCGGATTGGGCTTGAGGCGCATCGGCCATACGGTTGAAGTTGAGGATACGCCTTCTGTTCGTGGCATGATCAACACTGTCAACTATTTAGTGAAGTGCGAGGGCTAAGATGCAACTGAATAATATCAAGCCTGCCGAGGGCAGCAAAAAAGCGCGTAAACGTGTGGGCCGCGGCATCGGCTGTGGCAACGGAAAAACTTGCGGCCGCGGCCACAAGGGTCAATCCTCACGTTCCGGCGGTTTTCACAAGGTGGGTTTCGAGGGCGGTCAAATGCCGCTGCAACGTCGTTTGCCCAAGCGCGGTTTCGTTTCCTTGGCCAAGGTCTGGGGCGAAACGGCAGAAGTCAGGCTGTCCGAACTGAATAATTTGCCTGTGGATACGATAGACTTGCTGGTGCTGAAACAAGCGGGCGTTGTTCCCGGTGGCGCGAAGACTGCGAAAGTGTTCCTCTCCGGCGAAGTGACCCGTGCATTAACGCTGCAAGGGGTATCGACTACCAAGGGCGCTCGCGCTGCGATTGAAGCCGCTGGCGGCAAGATCGCGGAATAGGGATACGACCTTGGCTATTGGCAATACGATGCTTGGCACTGCCGGAAAGTTCGGAGACCTGAAAAAAAGGTTGCTGTTCGTGTTGGCCGCCCTAGTCGTTTATCGCGTCGGTGCGCATATTCCCGTGCCTGGTATAGACCCTGTGGCGCTTGAGTCTTTGTTCAAGTCACAACAGGGCGGCATCCTGGGTATGTTCAACATGTTCTCCGGCGGAGCGTTGTCACGTTTTACGGTATTTGCGCTGGGCATCATGCCGTACATTTCCGCCTCCATCATCATGCAGTTGATGACGGTAGTTTCGCCTCAGATGGAGCAGTTGAAGAAGGAAGGCGAGAGCGGGCGCAAGAAGATTACCCAGTACACGCGCTATGGAACGGTTTTTCTGGCTTTGTTCCAGGGCCTGGGAATGTCAATCGCTCTTGAGTCGCAGCCTGGCTTGGTGATTGAGCCCGGATTGATATTCCGCTTGACGGCGTTGACGACTCTGGTAAGTGGAACAATGTTCCTGATGTGGTTGGGTGAGCAGATTACCGAGCGCGGTATCGGTAACGGGATTTCGCTGATTATTTTCGCCGGTATCGCGGCGGGCTTGCCGCACGCGATTGGCGGTACGCTGGAGTTGACCCGTACCGGTGCTTTCTCTATCCCGCTGGTGCTGATGTTGTTTGTCGGAGCTTTTGCGGTGACTGCTTTCGTAGTATTCGTAGAGCGTGGGCAGCGCAAGATTCTGGTTAACTACGCCAAGCGTCAGGTAGGCAACAAGATTTACGGCGGGCAAAGTTCTCATCTGCCGCTGAAGCTTAATATGTCGGGTGTGATTCCGCCGATTTTCGCTTCCAGCATTATCCTGTTCCCGGCAACGCTGGCGGGCTGGTTTGGCAGTAGCGAAGGCATGACCTGGCTCAAGGATATCGGAGCCACATTGTCTCCCGGTCAGCCCTTGTATGTGATGTTGTATGCGTTGGCGATTGTATTTTTCTGCTTCTTCTACACGGCGTTGGTATTCAACCCGAAGGAGACGGCTGACAATTTAAAAAAGAGCGGTGCTTTTGTTCCAGGAATCAGGCCTGGCGATCAAACCGCGCGCTATATTGACAAGATTATGTCGCGCTTGACACTGTCCGGAGCGGTTTACATTACTGCCGTGTGTCTGCTGCCGGAATTCCTGATAGTGAAGTTCAACGTGCCGTTTTACTTCGGAGGCACTTCACTGCTGATTATCGTGGTGGTGACTATGGATTTTATGGCCCAGGTCCAATCGTATTTGATGTCTCATCAGTATGAGAGCTTGCTCAAGAAGGCGAGTTTCAAGGGTGGGATGATTGGCCGATAGCACGATATTGATAACAGGATAAATATGGCGAAGGAAGATACGATTGAAATGCAGGGGGAAATTCTGGAAACACTTCCCAATGCAACCTTCCGAGTCAAATTGGAAAACGGTCACGTAGTACTCGGACATATCTCCGGAAAAATGCGTATGCACTATATCCGTATTTTGCCTGGCGACAAGGTTACAGTTGAACTGACCCCTTATGATTTAACCCGTGCGCGGATTACTTTCCGCGCCAAGTAATAAAGCTTTCACAGGAGAAAATGATGAGAGTCAGAGCTTCGCTTAAACGGTTGTGTCGCCACTGCAAGATGGTTAAACGCCATGGCGTGTTGCGCGTAATTTGTTCAGATCCACGTCACAAGCAACGTCAAGGTTGATTGCTGCACTCGGAACTGTTAGAATTTCCGACTTTTTATAAATTAGTCATTTGCTGGGAGTAAGTGCATGGCCCGCATCGCAGGGGTAAATATCCCGAACCACCAACATACCGTGATCGCGCTCACCGCGATTTATGGTATCGGCCGTACCCGCGCGCACAAGATATGTGCAGCAGCGGGCGTTAATATCGCCACGAAGATCAAGGATCTGAGTGACAATGATATGGAAAAGTTACGCGACGAGGTCGGTAAGGTTACGGTCGAAGGTGATCTGCGCCGCGAGATTTCCATGAATATTAAGCGATTGATGGATCTTGGCTGTTATCGCGGCTTGCGTCATCGCCGTGGTTTGCCGGTTCGTGGTCAGCGCACTCGCACCAATGCACGCACCCGCAAAGGCCCGCGCAAGGCTATACGCGCAACCAAATAACTGATGGTTGCCACACGAGGAATAAATCATGGCTAAGACAAACATCCGGGTACGCAAGAAGGTTAAAAAGAATGTGGCAGAGGGCATTGCTCACGTTCACGCGTCCTTCAACAACACCATCATCACCATTACCGATCGCCAAGGCAATGCTCTAAGCTGGGCGACGTCGGGTGGTGCTGGCTTCCGTGGCTCTCGCAAGAGTACTCCATTCGCCGCGCAGGTTGCGGCTGAAGCTGCCGGCAAAGCGGCGCAGGAGTACGGGGTGAAAAACCTCGAGGTCAAGATCAAAGGTCCTGGCCCGGGACGTGAGTCCGCCGTGCGTGCGCTGAATGCGGTTGGATTCAAGATCACATCCATTGCCGACGTGACACCTGTTCCCCACAACGGTTGTCGTCCGCCGAAAAAGCGCCGCATTTAAACGGCTGCGCCATTACTATTTAGCAGGAGAAAAACCTTGGCTGTCAATCTCGATCCCAAATGCCGCCAGTGCCGCCGAGAAGGCGAGAAGTTGTTTCTGAAAGGCGAGAAATGTTTTACCGATAAGTGTGGCATAGAACGCCGCAGTTATGCGCCTGGCCAGCATGGCCAGAAACAGACGCGCTTGTCAGACTATGGCGTGCAGTTGCGCGAAAAGCAGAAAGTGCGCCGTATTTATGGCGTGCTGGAGCGACAATTCCGTGGCTACTATGCGATTGCCGACCGCTCCAAGGGTGTGACGGGTGAAAGCCTGCTACAATTGCTGGAATGCCGCCTTGATAATGTGGCCCATCGTATGGGTTTCGGCGTCTCCCGTCGCGAAGCGCGTCAGGTAGTGCGTCACAACAGCATTTTGGTTAATGGCCGTCGTGTCAATATCCCTTCTTATCAAGTCAAGCCCGGTGATGTTGTTGAAGTGGCCGAAAAATCCAGACTGCAACTGCGTATCAAGGCTGCGATTGAAGCTGCCGAACAGCGTGGTTTTCCCGAGTGGGTTGAAGTGGATGTGAAGGCGCTCAAAGGCGTATACAAGGCCAAGCCGCAGCGTGCCGAGTTGCCTCCAACCATCAACGAACATCTCGTGGTTGAGCTGTACTCGAAATAATCCCTGATTGATATTGATAGAGGATCCAGCATGCAAAGCAGTGCTACCGAACTACTGAAGCCACGTGTTGTAGATGTGGAAGCGGTGTCGCCCGTGCGCGCTCGCATTTCCATGGAACCGTTCGAGCGCGGCTATGGCCATACCCTTGGCAATGCCCTGCGCCGCATCCTGTTGTCGTCGATGCCTGGTTATGCCATTACCCAAGTCAAAATTGAAGGTGTGGTGCACGAGTATTCGACCATCGAGGGTGTACAGGAAGACGTGGTCGACATACTGCTTAACCTCAAAGGCATCGCCCTGAAGTTGAACAGCCGCAACGAAGCGACGCTGATGCTCTCCAAGCAAGGCGAGGGCGTAGTTACCGCCGGTGATATTGAAACGGGCCATGACGCAGAGATTGTCAACCCGGACCATGTGATTGCCCATATCACCAAGGGCGGCAAACTTAACATGGAAATCAAGATCGAGCAGGGCCGCGGCTATCAACCCGTGACTGCGCGCCGTATTGATGAAGAGGAGCGCAGCATCGGCTCTATCATGCTGGATGCTTCCTTCAGCCCGGTACGTCGTGTCAGCTATGCGGTCGAGAGCGCCCGTGTGGAGCAGCGCACCGACCTGGACAAGCTGGTGGTGGACATCGAAACAAACGGCGTGGTCGACCCTGAAGAAGCGATCCGTTATGCTGCGCGTATTTTGGTTGATCAGCTTTCCGTGTTTGCCGAGCTGAAAGGCACGCCAGCCGAGGTCGAAGCGCCGCGGGCTCCGCAAGTAGACCCGATCCTGTTGCGTCCGGTCGACGACTTGGAGCTAACCGTGCGTTCCGCGAACTGCCTAAAAGCGGAAAACATTTATTACATTGGCGACTTGATTCAGCGTACCGAGAATGAGCTGCTGAAGACCCCGAATCTGGGGCGTAAGTCGCTCAACGAAATCAAGGACGTATTGGCTTCCAAGGGCCTCATGTTGGGCATGAAGCTGGAAAACTGGCCACCGGTCGGTCTTGGAGAGCGGGTGTAAATTATTTTCGTGGAACACGAAAGCACCACAAGGGTACTCCGACTTTCTATGCGCTCTTGTCCTATGCGACCCGCAGGGGAGTGTAGGGAAAGCCATGAAAGATTGTATGCAAGGGAAGGATAGATCATGCGTCACCGTTTAGGACTTAGAAAACTCAATCGCACCAGCAGCCACCGTTTGGCGATGCTGCGCAACATGGCCAACTCACTGCTTCGCCATGAGGCCATTACGACCACGCTACCCAAGGCTAAGGAGTTGCGCCGCATTGCGGAACCACTGATTACGCTGGGTAAAAAACCCTCGCTCGCAAATCGTCGTTTGGCGTTTGATCGCCTGCGGGATCGTGATATCGTGGGCAAGCTGTTCGATGAACTGGGCCCTCGCTACCAGACTCGCAATGGAGGTTATCTGCGCATCCTCAAGTGCGGCTTCCGCCAGGGCGACAATGCGCCGATGGCGATAGTCGAACTGATGGATCGTCCCGAAGTGGCCGCCGAAGGTAAAGTCGTTGCCTAAATGATGGCGTACAAAAAAAGCCGGGCTTGCCCGGCTTTTTTTACGTCTATGTACAGATAAACCTATTAGCCTAGCATCGGCTTGAGATAGGCCCCGGTGAAACCTGCGTCTGCGTGTGCAACCTGCTCCGGGGTGCCTGCAGCGATAATTTGTCCGCCGCCCACGCCACCTTCCGGACCGAGATCAACAATCCAGTCTGCGGTTTTGATCACATCGAGGTTGTGCTCGATCACCACCACACTGTTGCCATGATCGCGCAGCCGGTGCAGAACCTTGAGCAGCAGGTCGATGTCGTGGTAGTGCAAACCGGTGGTAGGTTCGTCCAGAATATACAGGGTGCGGCCGGTGTCGCGTTTGCTCAATTCCAGGGACAGTTTCACGCGCTGCGCTTCGCCGCCTGACAGGGTAGTGGCGCTCTGGCCCAGCGTGATATAGCCCAGTCCGACGTCGAGCAAGGTAGCCAGCTTGCGCGCGACTACCGGGACCGGGCTGAAGAATTCGTGCGCCTGTTCCACCGTCATTTCGAGAATCTCGTGGATGTTCTTGCCCTTGTACTGGATCTCCAGGGTTTCCCGGTTGTAGCGCTTGCCGTGGCAAAGGTCGCAGGGTACGTAGATATCGGGCAGGAAATGCATCTCCACCTTGAGTACGCCATCACCTTCGCAGGCTTCGCAGCGGCCGCCCTTGACGTTGAAAGAGAAACGCCCCGGACCATATCCCCGCTCGCGGGACTGTGGCACGCCGGCAAACAATTCGCGGATCGGCGTGAACAGGCCGGTGTAGGTGGCCGGATTGGATCGTGGCGTGCGCCCGATCGGGCTTTGGTCCACGTCGATCACCTTGTCAAAGAATTCCAGGCCCTGCAAATCCTCATAGGGTGCGGCCTCGGTTGACGATCCGTAGAGATGGCGCGCAACTGCACGGTACAAGGTATCGTTGATCAGGGTGGATTTGCCCGATCCTGATACGCCGGTAATGCACACGAACAGCCCCACCGGCAGATCGAGGCTGACATTCTTCAGGTTGTTGCCGACGGCACCGGTCAACCGCAGTATGCGTTTTGGGTCAGGGGTATGGCGTTTTTCAGGTAGGGCGATGCTGCATTTGCCGCTCAAATACTGCCCGGTGAGCGAAGCGGGGTTCGCCTTGATCTCCTCCGGGGTGCCTTCAGCCACGATATGGCCGCCATGCACGCCCGCACCGGGGCCGATGTCCACCACATGATCGGCAGACAGAATGGCATCGGTGTCATGTTCCACCACGATCACGGTGTTGCCGATGTCGCGCAGGTGCTTCAGGGTGCCAAGCAGGCGCTCGTTGTCGCGCTGGTGCAGGCCAATGGAGGGCTCATCCAGCACATACATCACCCCGGTCAGGCCAGATCCGATCTGGCTTGCCAGGCGGATGCGCTGCGCCTCGCCGCCGGACAGGGTGTCGGCGGAGCGGTCGAGCGACAGGTAATTCAGCCCGACATCGTTAAGAAAGCGCACCCGCGCGGCGATTTCCTTGACGATACGCTCGGCGATCGCCTGCTTCTGGCCTTCGAATTCGAGGGTGGCAAAGAAATCGTAAGCCTGCTTCAGCGGCAGATGGCTGACCTCGTACAATGCCTTGCCGCCGACATGCACATGCCGCGCCTCGGAACGCAACCGGGTGCCTTCGCAATCCGGGCAGATGCGGTGGTTGATGTATTTTGCCAGTTCCTCGCGCACGGCCGCCGAATCGGTTTCGCGGTAGCGCCGTTCGAAGTTGGTGATAATGCCCTCGAAGGGATGGTTGCGTGCCTGCATGCCGCCTTTTTCACCCAGGTATTGGAAACGGATGGCTTCGTTGCCGCTGCCGTAGAGGATGACGTGCTGCACTTGGTCCGGCAGTTGTTCGAATGGCACTTCGAGGTCGAAACCGTAGTGCAGCGCCAGGCTTTGCAGCATCTGGAAATAGAACTGGTTGCGCCGGTCCCAGCCCTTCACCGCGCCCGAGGCCAGTCCCAAATGGGGAAAGGCAGCGATGCGCTTGGGGTCGAAGAAGGTGACCTGGCCCAGGCCGTCGCACTTGGGGCAGGCGCCCATCGGGTTGTTGAAGGAAAACAGGCGCGGCTCCAGCTCCGGCAGGGAATAGCTGCACACCGGGCAGGCGAACTTGGCGGAAAAAAGGTGCTCCTTGCCGGAATCCATCTCAAGTGCCAAGGCCTTGCCGTCGGAGTGGCGCAGCGCGGTCTCGAACGATTCCGCCAGGCGCTGCTTGACATCGGCGCGTACCTTGAGGCGATCCACCACGATGTCGATGGTATGCTTCTTGTTCTTGTCCAGCTGGGGCAGGGCATCGATTTCATAAGCCTTGCCGTCGATTCTGAGGCGCACGAAACCCTGGGCGCGCAGTTCGTCGAACAGATTGGCCTGCTCTCCCTTGCGGCCAGCGACCAGGGGTGCAAGGATCATCAGTTTGGTGTCCTCGGGCAGCGCCAGCACTGCGTCCACCATCTGGGAAACGCTCTGGGCGGAAAGCAGAATCTTGTGCTCCGGACAAAAAGGGTCGCCGACGCGGGCGTAGAGCAGGCGCAGGTAATCATGGATTTCCGTCACGGTGCCGACGGTGGAGCGCGGGTTGTGGCTGGTGGCCTTCTGTTCGATGGAAATTGCCGGCGACAAACCCTCGATCAGGTCCACGTCGGGCTTTTCCATCAGCTGCAGGAACTGGCGCGCATAGGCCGAAAGAGATTCGACGTAGCGCCGCTGGCCTTCGGCATAAAGGGTGTCGAATGCGAGCGAGGATTTGCCCGAGCCGGACAGGCCGGTAATGACCACCAGCTTGTCGCGTGGAATGTCCAGGCTGATGTTTTTCAGGTTGTGGGTGCGGGCACCGCGTATTTTGATCAAGTCCATGAGTGAGTGCAGAGCAAAAGGCAACCTGCTACTATACGCAATTTTACCGTTCATTCTCAACTCTTATGCACGTTTCAGAAAAAATGAACCCTGTGGAAGTTCGTGCCAGCGCGGGGCTGGCCGGTATTTTCGGCCTGCGCATGCTGGGCATGTTCCTGATCCTGCCGGTGTTCGCCATTTATGCCCATGGTCTGCCTGGCGGTGACAACCACACCCTGATCGGCCTCGCGCTTGGCGCCTACGGCCTTACACAGGCCATGCTGCAACTGCCCTTCGGCATGGCTTCCGACCGCTGGGGGCGCAAGCGGGTGATTTATTTCGGTTTGCTGTTGTTCGTCATCGGGAGCTTTGTCGCCGCTTCCGCCAGCGACATTTACATGGTGATCGTGGGGCGCTCGATTCAGGGTGCGGGTGCGATTTCTGCCGCTGTCACCGCGTTGCTCGCCGATCTTACCCGGGAAGAGCACCGCACCAAGGCAATGGCGATGATAGGATCGACAATCGGCTTGGCCTTCGCCGCGTCGATGGCGCTCGGCCCGCTGCTCTACCAGATGATCGGTGTACCGGGCATGTTCGCTCTTACTGGCGTACTGGCGCTGGCGGCGATGGGTGTGGTTTATGCGGTGATTCCCGATCCCAAGGCCAGCCATTTCCATTCCGATGCAGAAGTGGCACCTGCGCGCCTGCAGGATGTACTGCGCGATGGCCAGTTGCTGCGCTTGAATTTCGGCATTTTTGCCTTGCATGCTGCGCAGATGGCGATGTTCGTGGTGATTCCCTTTGCCCTGAGGGAGACCGGCGGCTTGCCTGAAGCCCAGCACTGGAAGATTTATCTGCCGGTCATGCTGGGGGCGTTCGCCGTGATGGTGCCGGCAATCATTTACGGCGAGAAGAAGGCAAAACTCAAACCGATCTTTGTGTCTGCGGTGGCCATGCTGCTCCTGTCCCAACTGCTGATGACGGTGCTGATCCGGGATTTCTGGGGCATCGTGGCGATGCTGCTGCTGTTTTTTATTGCCTTCAATATCCTGGAGGCGAGCCTGCCCTCGTTGATTTCCAAGATTGCCCCGGCGCGCGCAAAGGGTACTGCGATGGGTGTGTATAATACTTCGCAGGCGCTTGGCCTGTTTACCGGCGGCGTGGCAGGCGGATTCCTTTCCCATTACGCCGGCCAGTGGGCGGTGTTCGCATTCGGCGGCGCAATGAGCGCCTTGTGGCTGATCATGGCAGTCAGCATGAAAACTCCGCCGGCGGTGCGCACCAAAATGTACCACATCGAGCCCATGTCCGCTGACGCGGCGCGCGAACTGTCGCGCCGGCTGACCGGTCTGTCCGGTGTAATGGAAGCGGCCGTCGATCCGGAGGAGGGCTCGGCCTACCTCAAGGTTGAAGTGGCGGGATGGGATGAAGAGGGCGTTGATAAATTGATTGAGGGAGGAGCGTGAAATGGCATCAGTGAACAAGGTGATTCTCGTCGGGCGTCTGGGCAAGGACCCGGAAACCCGTTACATGCCGAATGGCGAGGCAGTGACGAATGTGACCTTGGCGACCAGCGAAACCTGGAAGGACAAGAGCGGCGAAAAACAGGAAAAAACCGAGTGGCATCGGGTGAC
>Ga0315268_10006839_pt1 | contig 12085 bp, 14 predicted proteins | sample C1_top_MG_FD_204535 | JGI IMG/M metagenome (GOLD analysis project Ga0315268, IMG submission 204535) | Sediment microbial communities from Yellowstone Lake, YNP, Wyoming, USA - C1_top | ecosystem: Environmental > Aquatic > Freshwater > Lake > Sediment | place: USA: Wyoming | collected 2017-08-01 | reverse complement strand
GAAATCGCACACGATGTCTTGACTACTGGCCCGGTTAGAAATCGGCCAAAAACCGCACACGATGTCCTGACTGAAGAGAGTTAATTTGATGCCATATCTGTTCCGCCACCTGACGGGTGACTGGGGCGACGTAGATGAATTCGACAAACAGCAAAATGACCTCGCGGTGAAAGGTGGAAGTCGCATCCTCTCGGCCTATCAGACGCCGGCCGGAAAGCTGTGGCTGATCACTGAAAGTGATCGGAGCGCAACGACCTTCTTGCTGCCGGATGAGTATTGAAACACGAGGCGAGGCACATGCTCACATCAATTGTAGATTTTGCATTTCCGTTGCAGTGAAGGCGTCTTTGCGTTGCAGTGGGCGTGCCTTTCCGTTGCAGTAGAGGCGACTTTCCGCTGCAGTGACTGGATTTTCGTTGCAGTGGGTCCAATCCTGCCTTGTTTGTGACCCACTGCAAAATTTCGCCACAAGACGGCTTCTGGTCCAGATCCCACAAGTCCAGCGAGAGAATTCGTTGGACTTTTTCGTTTCTGGACCCTGATCGGCGCAGTCCAATCGCGCAAGTCCGTTCTTTGCCGTTGATGAATTCAAGTCAGACTCCGTCGCCGGTCGAACTTGAAATCCAAAAATGGAATTCCATACGCGGTAGCAGCAAAGTAGTAGCGCTGCGGTCCGTCTCCGTCATGCTTCAAATCCAAAAGTGGAATCTCGTTCACTCGCACATCTCATGAGAGATCCAGCGGAACACTTGCTTCAAGGCCGGGAAGAGACGTCTGTGGGTGAGATACTCCCTTCAAGTGAACAGCGGCGCAGTATCGTGCCTCCACTGTGCTTCAGGCGAATCATCATCGGCCACACATAGATTTCCAGTCGGATTGCATCCATCTTCCCCATGTGCAAGACGGGCATCACCTCACTCCACTCCACCTGGGTATCACGGAACTCGGAGACCACGCACGAAAAGAACTGCCGTATGGGATGCGACACATTCAGCGAACGCAATGGGACAGCAACTTCGCTGTTCTGTGGCGCAGCAGGATACACGCCGACGCACCAAGCCAGCGAGCTCGCCTGCCCCCAGTAAGCGACCGACTTGAGGGCCAAACGGCAGTCACGCACGTGATGGGTCGGTACTCGGAGGTACACGGTCATCGGGCCACTGGCATGGGCTACCTCTCGGCAAACGATTGACTCCTCCCAATTCCCCTGTGCCAGTGCCCGATACGAGTTCCCTTTGTAGGCACGGACGATTTGCATTGAGAACGCCACTCTTTCTGGGGGCCTAATGCGGATTTCAGCAGAGCGAAGGACCGGGAACAACTCGTCACGCGTATGCTCAAGCCCAAACAACTCGATCCCGGTTCGCACCAACGCCAGCCGAACCGTCGCAGGCCCCGGCGCGGGCATCGCTCGTGAACTGCTCATGCTGCTCATGGGGACGCGGCATGAATAGGCCGTTGGAAAGTGATAGTCCGCGGCAAGCCAGGTCGAACCCGTCGTGGTTGTCTTCATCGCTTTTTCTTGGCGTCTCTGGGTGAAACCGACTTGCGCAAAGGTATCACCGGCAGGCACGGTGTAGAGGTCTCGATCAGTCGGTTGAGCAGAATCTTGAAAGCTTCCGCAGTCTCGAATGGAAAGACCTGGCAAGTCTTGTCCGACAGGGCTGTCAATCGGGCCACGAACTCCGCATCGAGCGGAGAAAACACGGGCGCTCGACCCACACTGCTTCGCACGACGATAGCGCCCACCAATCCCGTCAGATGTGGCAGGGCGGCCGCGGTCAACGCGCCGTCCGGGCTGAGCAACTGATCGCACAAGGCAGACAAGATGGCTCGATGTCGTCGAGCGCGTTCTCCGGCGTCGTCCACGACCACTCTCCACTTGTCCGTGTCCACCCCGATCCCCGCGCTCTTGTAGCGAATGCACAGCGCATACTCGCCGGAGCGGGCGGGCATTTTCATCCACATCTGCCCGTCCTCTTTCGAGTTCCCCGATCGTGTGTACAGGTGCATGGACTCGGCATGGCGGTTGGGGAGCGCCAACGCGAATGAAAACTCGATGAGGCTGTGTTTGCTGATGCGCTGGCGCCTTTCTGTGCTGCCATCGCTCGACGCATTCTTGGCTGTCACCAGAAATCCGTGCGCGTCGCACAACGCGCACTCGGTCAAGATGCGCTCGATACTGAGCGACTTGTAGCCGGGCAGACCCACCAGCACGGAAGCCCGGCGTCCATCGCGTGATGCGCACGCCGGGCAGAGCGGGATACCAGTTGATTCCAGATACTCGGCCAACAACATAGCGTGATGGTGCTTGGCGATATTGCCGCTGCACGCGTCGGTTTCAGTTCCATCTGCCAGCAGTTGACGACGCGCCAGGAGCCGGATGGAGCCATTCGAGCCAGCGTTGCTCAGGCTGTGCGCTTGCCAGGTCGCACGCACGTTGACCGACATCTCGTACACCGGCAGGGCATGATCGTCTGACTGTACAGCAGCCTTGACTCTGGGGCGGTTGGCTGTGGTCATCTTGTCTTCCTCGGAGATTTTGGCGGCGCTGACGCAGAAGGCTGGGCCGTCGCCGATGGCTTGTCCGGCGAACGACGCTGCGCGTAACGCAGGGTGGACAAGATGATCAACAAGCCTGCAATGGGTCGAGCGCCATGCTGGTCAACGTCATCGAGCAAATACTTGAGGTCTTCATCGGTGGGAATGATGATGAAAGGTGATTTGGCCATGGCCACGACGCATTCTTGCATGGCTCGGGCCAGAACACGGATCAATTGGTCACAGGTTTGGACTGCCTCGAGGTTGTCGATCAAGTCGCGCAAGGAGCCTGGGGTGTAGTGGCCCAACAGCCGCAGCGCATACCCGAAGCGAAGCGTACCTTGCTTCCGTTCCAGCACCACATTGAGCCGAGCGTTCGTCGGAGTGACCATCATCGCCGTGATCTCCTTCATCTCGTGCAGGTGGTAAGGGCGGACGCTACACCGGCACGACCTGTGCAGGGTAAGCGCCACATCGCGCAGGTGGGCCAACCAATCTTCTGCACGATGATGGGTCAGGCAGTCCACCAGGTGGTCTACCTCGAGGGGCGCCTGTCCTGGGTAGTATCCCAGCAGCCGCTTCCAGTCATTCAGCGCGGTCTTCCCCGTCTGGCGCACGACGTGAACGAGCCAGGCGTAATCCAGGCAACCGCGTTGGCGCGAGATAGCTTGCCGCACTCCGTGTGTTTGTATCACCTGGTAAGCCAGGCCGGTCCACTCCGCAGGAATCCGCATCTCATCATTGGGCGGATTCTGGCGAGAAAAGTAGGCCAGCCACTGCAGAGCCAGAGCGTGATCAGAAGTGTTCGCGGTGAACTGCAATGTCGGAAGCGTCGTCTGGGGCGACAAGGTCATCGAAGCAGCCAGCGGCACGTAAAAGTTGACCTGATGGCCTGCCACATGATGGGCACGCAAGAAACGCGCCGCGCCGACGAAGGCGAGCAGTCGAGCGTAAGGTGCTCCAACCATCATGACGCCGGTTTTGTGCATGACACCGCTGAGCGACCTGCGCGTGGAGTAACCATACGATGGCTCGAGCGTCATCAAGATACAGGCATTGCCCACCGTCGTCGGCGCGGGCAAGGGGATGGTGGGGGAGTGCGCGTCGTAATCCTTCAGAACGCTTTCCAACCACTCGGACGGTGACGGTAATGGATGCCGGGCCGCATCGCGTGCCGGTGGCAAGTCCTTCCAGCGGGTGATCGCAGTGCATACCTTGCGCAGACCGTCTCGAGCCGCCGACAGGTTGACCTGAGGCTGACCTGCCGGGGACTGTGCCTTGAAGAGATCGGCCACAGATAGCACGCGTGCGCCTGGCGACGTAAACAAGGCCGCGAGCAACCCATCCAGTGTCGCGAAGGACAAAGACAACTTGACAGAGTTCCTCCGGCGCGCCGCGAGGCCCTTCAGAGTAGGCAACGGCAACACCTCGTCCAGAATATCCACTGTGGCGTGTGGCTTGGTTCGGATGGGACTGCGCAGCCGGTAGACCATTCCTTCATCAGTCAACCGGATGGGCGCGTCGATGGCGCAGGCCAGGAGGGTGCCCAGCCCATAGGCGTGCAGCGCATCGAACATTTCAAGACCTTGTTTGACGACACACCAGTCCAAGTCCAACTCCCCACTGGTCGCACGCCTCACTGCGAGATCGTCACCTGGGTCGCGCCCATCCCGCGCGCCGTCTGGTAACCCACGCCCGTGAAAAACGCTAGCCGCCCCAGCGCATTGAGCGCCACGACGTTCGCGGCCTCGCGCTCGCTCAGCGAAGGTCCACGTGTGCGACACGCTAAGCGGTAGAGCACCCAACCCGTGAATCCAATCTGGGTGCGTTCTGAAGTTCGAAACTCGACGGAACGCAGGTCATAACCGGACACCACACAACCGCCCATCTGCACGAAACCTTCCAGGTCATCCATCAGCGCAGGGCCATCCAGTGCGTGCCATCGCCTGGACAGGCCAGAAAACACATCGAGTGGAGTCGGGAACAGTGACATGAAGCGCCCGCTATGACCATCGCGTTTGGTGATAGCAGTGGGTGTGGCAAATTCGAGGCGAATCGTGTGTCGATCTGCCTGCCTATCCGCATCCGCTACCAAATCACTCCACGTGCTGATGCCGGTCCACTCCGAGCCGGTCAGGTCCACCCCTTCGATGTCGCACATCGTCGAGCCGATACGAAGCGCAGGCTGGACCGAAAGTGCGTTCACCAGTGTCTCCGCATAGGCCAGCCCATCCTGATGAGCAAATGTCAAACGCAATGTGGCCGTGTTGCTCAGCCGGTCACTTTTGACGAGGGCCAGGGTGATCCGTTTGTAGCGGTGCATCTCGTGTAACGCGTGGCCCAGAGGCGGATTCTCCTTGCTCATGGTGTGGAGGATCGCCGCGTGCGCATATGTGCTGTCTGCAACCGTCAATACACGTGGGTCTCGGGTCCTCAATCGAATTGCCATCGCCACAAAGTACACGCTCACACCTTTTCGCCGATCAGCCCGTCGGCTTCCGCCCGCTCAGGACGTTGCCTGTTTTACGCATCGCTGCCTGGCATAGCACCTCATCTTCCAGGTAAATCCAGGCGGCTGTTGGCGCAGTCCTTTGTGTGGAGGAATACTCTGATCGGCGAAGGGTGACCTGGCGTCCAGGCCAGTAGACGAGCAGGTCATGAGTGTAGCGCAGCCCATCACATTCGACCTCTCCCTCTGCTGTGATGTATCCACAGCGCAACGGCAGCAAGTTGCGAAGCGCAGGGAACAGTTCATCCGGATCGCGGTGATACCGGACCTGATAGGGAAACTTGCGGTTTTGCTGCTCACGTGTGTACAGAGGGCCATATCCATGCAGCTTGGTCAGGTGGTTGTCGAACAATGCCGCCAGGCGATCCGGTTGCAGGCAACGCCCGGCCAGGTCTTGGGCCCACTCGCCGCGCAGCCAAGCGGGTACAGGCAGCGGGCCGTCTGCCAGCCTGACGCTGATTCGCATTTGAGCACAGGCTTCCCGAAGGCCGACCACCTCCATTTCGGAGATGACCTCGGCTGGCAGTCGCCAGACCAGACCGGCCGCTTTCGCCCGGGACGGGCGTCGTCGCGACACGAGCGCGTCATGAATTGCCAATGCCGCGCTCGTCTCCAGTTCGTCCTGCTCGAACGCTGCCTCTGATGAGTGAGCGATTCTGAATGCCAGGACTCGCATGGATGGAAGTTCGATCACGCAGGTAATGTTGGCTTGCACACCGTGCGCAGATGATTTGTCTTCACCTTGTACGAGGACATTGGGTTGAGTCTGGATAAGCCACCAGGTCGCGCCGTCGCACTCGACGATCACCCGGCCGCTGGTCAAACGGCGCGTGTCAAGGTACATACAGATGGCCCACACCGCCTCATAACTCACAGGCGGCATACTCGCTTGATTTGCCATCGCGTCCAGGATTCGCCACACCATCCCCACGCTGCGCCCCAATCGAGAACAGTAGAGTGATTCGATAGCACGATAGACTGCCAGTGTCACGCCGTCGAAAATGTTGTCAATTTCTGCCGGATGGGCGAGATAAACGGTCGCGCCATGCCAACCCGCTTGCTGCTTGAGCCGATCGGGCGAGATGCGCTCTGGCGCTGTATCTTGTGCCAGGCGCAGTCCATGCGCAGCAGCCCTCAACGCGGCAGCATGGATCTGTTGGCGCATCTCGGCGCACAACGGCAAGTTGAAAACAGAGGTCTCCAGAAAAGGATTGGCGCTCACGTACAGCCCCTGGTAGATTTGCCTCATGCTGCGTGCTGCTCGCGCGGTGTGTTGCGGCTTTCGCGACGGCGTTCTGATTCGCGCTCGAACTCGCCTCGGCGTGAAGCGAGTTCGTTCTGCGTGGAATCAGCCGCTTGGGTGAGCCGTCGCCGGTCTTCCGGGCTGGCAGACCAACCGAAGGCTTCGTTGAGAATATCCGGTGTGATGCGCGGTTGCTCGTAAGCGGCCGCAATCTGACTGGCCGTCTGGAGCAGATTGCGAAGCTTGCGAAGCGACGGCCCCACCATTTTCAGGATGCGCTCGCCCATCTCTTGATCCGCAGCGCGGCCAGGATCAAATTCCCAATGAGGGAACACGAGACCAGGCAGGACCACTTTCAGAACCTCCTTTGGTTCCAGAGGTGAAAAGTCCATGCGCAGTCCGACCCGGCTGGCGAATTTTTCGTGCCGGTCAATGACGCCCAGAATGCGCGGCAGGCCCACGACGACCACCGGGCAGCCGGTGGTGTCGAAGAGATGACGCAGCAATTCGAAACTGTCTTCATTGAGGCGGTCCGCCTCGTCCACAATCAAAACATCAATGTCGTTGCGAACCGCTGCGGCGGCGGCTTCATCGGCCACCTCGTAAATGTTGCGCCCACGTGGCCTGTCCCCCAGATTGGCCGCCACTTCGACCGCCAGGGCTTTGGGCGTCGAGCGCGGCTTGACCGTGACCTTGGTGCTGCGAGGCAACCCGGTGTGGGCGCATGGCTCCAGGCCATCCAGGTAGGCTTTGATGGACACGGTTTTGCCAATGCCCGCCAATCCTGTGACGACCCCCATCATCGAGTACATCTTGCTCGTATCTGTGATGAGCGCCAGGAAAGCTTTGAATCGCTTGACGTTGCTGGTGGCGATGAGCTTTTGACCCGGCGGTAAACAGTCTTCGAGAGATGAGCCTGCCAGGCTGTACTGCATCGGCCCTCCTATGACTATCCTTCATTCGTCCAGGCCCGCCAGGCGATCCAGCAAATCGGGCTTGCGCTCTTTGGGCCGAGCAGGCGGCGTGGCCTCGGACGGGCTGGCCGGCGCAGTGGGTTGTGGTACTGAAGTGGACACTGTCGCGCTGTCGCCGTTCTCTGTGATCTGTGTCCCGCGTTCGGCGTCTTGGAGCACGCCGCGAGCCTGCCGAATGATTTCGCGTGCGTGTTCTCTTTGCTCGATCTGGGCAGACACGACTTGCTGCCGTGTGACAGACACCCCCATGGCCGAATCGGTCGCAGAAGCCGTACACACCCAGGCTTGGGCGCCATCCTCACGGAAGACCTGAATCTCATCTGGGGGCGCATAGGAGGGTTCCACGCGGATCAGGACGTGTTGGCCTACCAGGTCCGCCAGGGCCGTGTGCCAATACGTTCGCCCTTCGTAGGGGATGCCTTCCTTGCTCACTTTGCGATATTTCAACTCTTTGAGCAAAAGGTCCAACTGACGCGGATCAACCGGTTCGGCGAAACAGTGCTCGGTCCAATAGTCCAGCGGCGTCTGACCTATCTCGCTGTGTACCTCGTGATGATAGGTGTCTACGAATCCCCAGAACTGGGTGACCAACTCGGCCAGGGTCAGTTCGGCTTTAGCGCGCGGGTTGCGCTTGGACACATTCGAGTCCACGTAGCCGGGCAAGGTAGACCACAAGCGCGTGTTCGAGGTTCCGAAAAAGCGTTCTCCGATTCCCCTGATCTGAGGTGCGTGTGGCTTGCACGGTTGAAGCATGATGCCCAATCCCTGCGTCAATTGCTCGACGTGATGCGACAGCAACTCTTTGCCGTTGTCCACCCAGATTTCATCGGGAATGCCGCCATAGGGCTTGAGGTCCGAAACCAGCAAGCTGTCGCGAATCCCGGCGGCAACGGTGAAACGGTCAGGCCGGTCGTAGCCGAAGCGCGCGGCCATGATCAATCTTGAACTGCTATCGATGCCCAAGGTCAACCACGGGCGAATCTCTCCGCTGGCGGTCCGGTATCGGGGAGCGCGCAGATCCTTGACCAGTACATCCACGGGCGTGTGGTCGAACTGGTAGATGATGCGTGCGCCGTTGAATTGCATCCGATGGGTGATGCGGTACTTGCTGCGAAATTCGCTTTCGCGCCCATCGGCCAGCAACTTGACCGGCTCAGGGAGTGTGTCGCAGATGTCCCGCACTTGCCACTCCGTTGGTTCTGGTTCGCCGAGCAGCTGTGCCTTTTCGCACGCCGCTTCGTAGACCGCGCGGACACGCAGATCAGGCTTGGACAATCGAATCCCGACGATGATTTGCTCCATGCGGTCGCTGATAATGTGATGCTTGCCCTCATCCGAGCGGCGCCTTGGGGCAAGGCCTGCCAGACCCGATTGCCGATAGTCCATCAGATAGGTCCAGAACGTTCGCGGAGACACGCCTTTTTCCTTGGCCCTCTCGTTGATCTCCCGATCAGAAACATTGGGCTTGTCCGCCAGGTCGCCCAAGATGTCGCGGCGGCGGTACACTTGGTTGAGTTCAGCTTCGTTGAGTGTCGCGAGGGGACGTCGCGCGTTTTTAGTTCGTCGCAACGTGTCCGGGTTGTTCTCTGGCGCGAGCGCCCACATCCCGCCCACTCGATAGCGGCGCAGCCACTGTTCGGCTTGCTTGTATCTCCAACCATTGCGCTGGGCGATCAGGTCAATTTGGTCGGGGCTGATGATCTCGGCGTCTGCCACTTCACCGAGTTGCCCGTAGCGTTCCATCATCTTGCCGCGAGACTTGTCACCCAATTCGCCCCAACCCTCTGGCTTGAGACCCTCGAGGCCTTTCGACTGGTAAGCCTGTCGCCAACCCTTGAGGACCCGGACCGAGGTGTGCGTGGCATGTGCGCGGTCGCACAGCCGGTCGTAGCTGTACTTGCCCTGTGCGCAATCGCCCAATAGCCGCAGGCGGCGTTCGGCCTCCCGCAGGCGCGTCGTTTCCAGGTCGAGGAACTCCATAACGACCTCTCAGTGTGAGGGCAACTCTCCAAAGGCGAAACAGATGCGGGGAATCGCTCGGCAAAACGGAGTGACTAATTTCATGGTCAAACTGACTATCCAAAGAATACCACACATTGCGCCCCCCAGTCAATCTACGACATGCTCGCGCAACCAATACGTTTGACATCCGCAGGTAATTTTCGTACAATGTCCTCAGCGCAACACCACTGGAAAGAGGCTATGGGGCATCAGGAACTGTCCTATCAACTGGCTAAACGGAGAAAGGAGATGGCCCTGAGTCAGGGGGCGCTGGCAGACATAGCGGGAGTCTCCAGGAACTATGTCGCCTTGATTGAACAGGGCAAAGCCCAGAATGTGTCGCTGGATATTCTGACCCGGCTGGCAAGCGCAATTGGGGTAACCCTCGCCGAACTGATCGGTGAATCCGAACCCAAAGACCGACCTATTCCGGCTGCGTTGCGCGAGCTTGGCTTGAAAGAGGAGCTGAGCTTTGAGGTTGTGGACAAGCTCGCCAGGATACCCAAACGGGGATTGGAACCCCAGACTGTAGCCGAATGGCGACGGTTGTATCGAGCCGTGCGGCCCTACCTGGAGTTGCCATCAGAGCAGGAGAGCGAGAGGCGCTCTCAACATCAGAGTGCATGAAATTGGGAGGACAAGATTCGTCCCCTCAATCGTTTGTTCCGGTCAGTGGCAGCCGCATGCGTGATTCTGAACGTCACTGCAAAATATCGCCACAATTACTGCAACGGAAATGCAAAATCTACAGTTGGCTGCTCTCGATGATCCAGATCAGGGGCATCCCACCAGCCTGTGTGCGTTGGAAGCGGGTGGGCTGCTGGCCGCGAAGACCCGAACCGCTGCAGGGCAACATCTCCTGGAACGCGCTCACGAGATAGTGGCCGGCGACTGGCAGAGGCCTGGCCCGGAGTTTCCCGTCGCACGGCTTGCCAACCTGCACATTACCGTTGCCCGGTGTCGCCAGGCCGGCCTGCGGACAGTGCACGTCAAGGCGCTTCGCCACCTGGCGCACTATCCTGGCACGACCTGGAAGTATCTCTGCTCCATCTACGGGGCAGAGGCCCTGCGTGTGTTGGTTGAGCGTGAATTGGCCCGCGGCGAGCCGTGTCATGGCTCGCCATGGTGGCCGACTGAGGCAGGGCTTCAGGTGCTCAATGGCTTGCTGGCGTAGCCCCGAGGAAGCCACCACACCAACTCGACGGACAACGCAGCCAATCACAACTGACGAGTGGGTGCATCGTCTCAACGCGCTCGCGCGTCAGATGGATACGCTGTGTGAAGGTGTCCATCCATCCGCGTGGCACGAGTTGACTGAGGAACTGCGCGCCGAGTTTCGGCGTGTGGCCCAAATGCCCACGCAGGATCCGCCGGAGCAACTGAGCCTGTTCGCAACAGACGCGACCTGAATACGCGCATGGTGCTGGCGGGGCAGAGTCATGCGACCCCGCCAGCATCACAATACGAAGGCTTGTTCGGGCCATATCCAGGGTTACTGGCCGAAATAAGCTCTGAAGGCTGGCTTTTTTCGTTTAACGAGCCGCCCAAGATACGCTATGACTGCCATGTTACGTATTACGTGGTGTTGCCCGGCTGCCCCCGCACGGATCGCGGCGCACGACCTGATCTCACTTCATCGGCGGCAGGGTGGTGGGCGATCGCCCCGCCAACCTCAAGCTTGTTCTGCTCTTGCTTTGAGTGCTTTGTCCATCTCTTCAAAACCGTGTCTTGAATTGGTGTCAATATCTTTGGCTTGAAGAGGAACGAGCAGGCCATTGAATATTTCTCGGTCGATGAAACGAACCTTATTTGCTCCCATCGGCTCAATAGTAAAACTATGTTCGCCTCTAAACAGGCCAGGCAGGATGACGTGATATTTCCAGCATAGCTCTCGGTTCGGCTCCACCTTGATGACAGTGCAATGTAATGTCATCTCTTTTGAGCCCGACCGGAAAGTGATATCCACCTTCTCGCCCACTTTTGCTTTCCCAACGGCATGGTGAATAAATGGATTCCATTCTGGATACTTGTCCAGATTCATCAGGGCTTGCCATACTCTTTCAGGCGATGCCTGAATCTCGATTTCAGTATGCAGTTCTCTCATCGCAATTTGCCCCTTTCCCTGTTATTCCTGATTTTGGGTCAGATAGTCAAAAAGCACATCGCCGCAATCCAGACTCATGTCTTCGATGGATTGCTCGCCACTGATTATCTCCAAAACCGGTATACTTCCCAGGGGGTCAGCAGTGGCAGAATTGAATGCCAAGGTTGCTTTCCCTCTATACAATTCTTTCTTCCTGGGTAACCGTTCAGTCGGTTTTCCCGCCACATGCACGGGATTAGCAGTCGGCAGGCGCTTCATCTGGTGGTTTTGCCTTTCCTCTGTGGCGAGTCCGAGTGCACAAGCAAGTCGAATTGCAGCCGCAACTCGCCACAGGCAGGGCGATGATTGAAGTTATGCGCCATATCTACCAACTGAACGGTTACCTTCCTGGAACTGACAGTAGTGGATGTCAATTGTAAAACATCCGGTGGATGATTCTTTCTTACCGATGGTATCACCTTCAAGTTGAAACTAGGGGTGTTCGGTTGGTCGGGTATTGGTTCTACTCGCTCGAGGGCATTCACAGATGCGCGAATGAGTGTAACACCCTCTCTGATCACGCTTGCGTGGAATGTGCCTTTCTCCTCTGTGAACTGGACTTGCTTACATTAGGCCATTTTAGCTCGAAATATATGGACTCGGTTTTTGGCATTTTTCGCCGATAGGCACATAATAGAAGTTGATCTCGATGAAGGAGTGTGGCTATGCCCCGG
>Ga0315268_10006838_pt1 | contig 12086 bp, 9 predicted proteins | sample C1_top_MG_FD_204535 | JGI IMG/M metagenome (GOLD analysis project Ga0315268, IMG submission 204535) | Sediment microbial communities from Yellowstone Lake, YNP, Wyoming, USA - C1_top | ecosystem: Environmental > Aquatic > Freshwater > Lake > Sediment | place: USA: Wyoming | collected 2017-08-01 | reverse complement strand
CTGCAGAATCTTTCCCAATAGCATTCATATCGATGAGGTTCATGTTCTTGACCATGCCGCCCGCACCGACGGAGTTGAACAAACCGACATTGTCGGTTCCAGACCTGTTGATGCAAAGACGAGTGATGGAATGGTTGTTCCCGTCAAGGCTGCCCGTGAAGAATGGCCCCGACCCAACTGGCACGAATCCAGCGCCGGCATTCCATCCCGATGTCGCGGTCGCGTCCACGTCGCTTCCCAGTATGTAGTGGGCAGTCACATTGAGGCTCATCTCCTGCAACTGGACCGCGCTCGTGATCACATATGGATCCACTACCGTTCCCGACCCGCTTCCCGAGAAATTCAGCTTCTCGGCAACCCCCGAAGCTGCTGCATTTTTCCCCATCATCACCGCAGCGCTGCCCAAAATCATCATCGCGCACAGCCAAATGGCCAATATCTTCGATTTCATCCTATCCACCTTCAGGTAATGTTGTGGCAGGAGAGGGAAAACGGATATTATTATCTATCTATTTTTATGGACTCGGCAGGCCTGCCTCAAAGCACTCCCAGCTCCCCCAACTTCTCTGGCAGGTATTTGTCCGTGACATAGTCTAGACCGTATTTGGCCAGCGCTTGCTGCTCCGCCTTCTTGTTGATTTTCAGCATCAGTTCGATTTCGTCCTTCCAGAAGCGGTCGTTGAACCGCGGGTCCGTCAGCTCCGCATGAAGCGCCTTGACGTCCTTGTCGTTCAGCTTGTCGGTGGGCAAATCGTAGTTCAGTATGTCGCTGGCCGTGATACCGCAGTACATCGCCGTCGGCGTCGCCAGGTATTCGGAGATGTGAGCCGTCTTGATTGCACCATACGCAACGCTGGCATAAATCCTGAACGACCACGGGTCGCCGTCCGTGAACAGCACGACAGGCAGCTTCATCTCCTCGTTCATGCGCTTGATGAACCGCCTGGTCGAGCGCGCCGGCTGCCCTTTCAGGTGCACCAGAATTGCGCGCGAGTCCTCTGCGAATCCGTTCTCAACGAGGCGGTCGAACATTCCGCCAGTCTCCAGAGCCAGAACGAAATCGGCATCGTGCGACAGCAGCTCGATTTTCTCCTTCTCGACGTTGAACGGTATTCCATATCCAGAGTCGCCGACGTCATCCTGGCAGTTGATTTTCTTCTTCTCGCCTTTGCGGTTGTACTCGGTCAACGTGATGTTTCCGATTACGCTGGCGCCGTTCTCCTCGGGGCGTAGCTTGAAATCCTCGCGGAGGCACTTCGTGACTATCTCCAAGTCCTCGGCAAGGTTGTTGGACTCGTCCTGGGCGTGGAACTTGGCCAGGTCCCATCCCTCGCTGATGTAGTACATCTCCCTCAGCGTCGACGATTTGTTCTCCTTTATCATCTTCTGGATGAACTCGAGCATGTACATCGTGCGCAGGAGCATATATGCGCCCTGGAGCTTCTTGGCGGTACGCGCCCCCATCTGGTCGCCGTACTTCCATACCATCGAGCGGGGACTGAACTTGATGTTCCCCTTTGTCCTGAGCGGTATCTTCATCCCCGGAATCTTTCCTCCGTCCAGCTGGTTGTAAATTTGCTCAGCAAGCTTGTAAAGCTCGTCTATTGCGGCCTGGTGTCTATCGGCTCCTTCGCCATTCTTGCCCCTGCCTTCCCCATCACTCGTCATTGGAAATGTCCTCCTTCGCGTCGTCATAGTCCACGCCGTTCTCCTCTTCGTCCGCTGGAGCCTTCTCCTCCTCGCCTTCTATGACTGCCGCAGCTATGCCCCAGTCGCCAGGCAGCGGCTCGGCTCCGACGATGCGCTCCGAGTCTATGCCAGACGCATAAAGCTCATTCTCATCGTAGGCGTCCTTGTCGAGCCCCTGGAGCTCGATTTTTATCGTCGCCTTCTCGGTGGACGGGATGCGCTTGAGCTCCCATTTGATTCGTCCATCCTTGACCTCCGTCGGCCTGGGGTTGATGCCTCCAAGGACGAGATTCTCAGCAGGCACGACCGCGTACAATGTGAACGCCTTGCCAGTCGGCGTGTAGTTGTAGATGTCGATTGTTATCGAGTGGCGCTTCTTGTCGAACTCGACCTTGTCGTCAATCCAGACCACGTCCATTATCTTGGTTATCGTGGGACCCAGGTCCGGCAGGGGCTTGTCCACGATTCCCGAGGCCTTCTCGGCAATCTTCGGCAGGACAATCTGCACGATGTCGAACTTCTCCTTTATCTTCGAGCGGCGGACGCCCTTTGCGAGATGACTGCGAAGCGAGTTGCCCACGACCCGCAAGGCCAGCTCCATCTCATCCCTTATCTCGGGGACGTTGGCTATAGCTTCTTTCGCCTCCGATGTGAATGGTATCTTGGTCGATGCTAGGTGGACTATTATCACGGCCGGCCCGAAGGGTATCCCCTTTCCGCCGCGCTGCTCGAGGCCGTACTTGCGCCAATCGACGTTCTCGACCGCGGCGGTCACGGCGCACGCCCCCTGCTGGTACAGCAGCGGGACGCGGTTTGCGAAACGCAGAATCTCGACCTGCGAATCGGGTGGAATCTGACCGCCGTATACCATGCCGACCTCGACAACGAACGGATGCCCGGAATGCACCTTGGGCTTTCGCGTCACTGGCTGGACGTAGAACGAGGGCTTGAGGTCTTCAAGGACATTCTTCAGCCCCTTCTTGATGAGCACCTCTCCGATGGGCGATAGGCAGTCGGTCTGCGGGGCCATTATCTTGACCTGGGCTATCGCTTCGATTATGCGCTTGGCGTCCTCGATGGCCATCGTCTGCGGTTTCTTCTCCGGCGGCACGGAGGCCTTCTCGAGGATGTCCTTTGCCACGCGGTCGCTGATTCTAGAGAAATCATTCTTGAGGAAGATGCTCATCCTGTTGGACTTGGTAATCTTGGCCATGCCCATGAGCGCGCCGATTTCAAGCCCTTCGGGATGCGGTTTTATTTCGATGACCGGCGCTGGCGGGACGTCCGTCGCGCGCTTGAAGACGAACTGCTTGCCCGACGGGTCGATGAAGGTTATCTGTGCGTGCGGATTCACGAGGGCGGTCCCCTTGAGATATTCAAAGACAGACTGCTTGCCCGATATGTAGCGCGCCTTGATTGCCACGGCCACCCTGGAGCCGTGGGGTTTTCCTTCCCATATCACATAATCAGTGCGCATGACCTTGGGCGAGTTTGATTTCGTGTCCAGGATGAGGTCCATCTCGACGGCCACATCCCTGTCGAGGATTTTTGAGCGGACAGTCGCCGGCTTGCCGGTCGTGAGCTGGCCGTACATCACGACCGCGGAGATGCCGATTCCCTTCTGTCCCCTGGACTGGCGCACGGCATGGAAGCGCGAGCCGTAGAGCAGGCGCGCGAAGACGTTGGCGATGTTGCGTTCGACTATTCCCGGGCCGTTGTCCTCTACCGTGATTTTGTACTCGGTCTTGTCGATTTGGTCGATTCTGACTGTAATCTCCGGCAGGATGCCGGCCTCCTCGCAGGCGTCGAGCGAGTTGTCGATGGCCTCCTTCACAGCCACGATGAGGCTCTTTATCATCGAGTCGAAACCGAGCACCTGCTTGTTCCTCTCGAAGAACTCGGAGACTGCAATCTCCTTCTGCTGCTTCGCCATCTTTTCAGCGATGCTAGGCAATCCCATGCGTATCCCTCTGACGCGTCCTGGATGGGGCCGCTGGTAGAAAAGGATATCTGAATGCGCTCCCACGCTCCAAAGGCACATATTCCCGGTCCGGGCGAACGGTTACCCCGCGTTCGAAACGGGCGATGGGATACGCAAGGACCGGTAGAAAGTTTTTTATAAGGCCCGTAAGAAGTTATTTTTACATCCTGACGGATTAGGCGCTCATGCAGTTGTATCTGGAGGACGCACTCGCCGCAGCCGCCCTTCTAATGTCGGCAGTCATGCTCCTCCTCGCGTGCGCATCGTATCTGAGGACGCACCAGAGGCGCGTGATTGCTCCGGCCATCGTCGCGGCGGGCATACTCGCAGTCGCCCTGCTCCAAGTCCTCCAATCCTCCGCGTCGGACGCGCCTCCAGAGGGATACATGCTGTGGGCGGCTCTGGCGGAAATTGGCGCCATCGCCGCGGTCTATGCAATCTGGCTCCTGAGGGGTAGGGGCGGGGAGTGAAGATGGATACGGACGACCCGCTCGAGCTCGAGTGGAGGCGGCGTATCTTCGACCGCATCACGCAGAACCCCGGGACTCACTTCCGCGAGTTGCAGCGCCTCCTCGACGTTCCGGTCGGCATGCTGGACTACCACCTCAAATACCTTGAAAAAAGAGGGCTCGTCACATCCAAGAGCGAGGAGCATTACACCAGATATTATGCTGCGAGCGCTTTCGACCCGGCTTCGAAGGAGATTCTCTCGTTCCTCAGGCAGGAGCTGCCGAGAGGCATCATCCTCTACGTCATGATGCATCCCGGTTGCACGCACGGCCAGGTTCTGGAAAGCATCGATGTCACGGGGGCGACCCTTAGCTACCATTTGAAAAGGATGGGCACCGCGGGAGTCATCAAAGCCGAGAAGAGTGGACGGGAAACGATGCTCAATGTAACCGAACCGGAGAAAGTTGCCGACCTCCTTATAACGCACCGCAGGAGCTTCCTAGATAATCTCGTGGATGGATTTGTCTCGGCATGGCTCGCGAAAAGATGATGTCACTTCCGCTCGCCCTTGTAATATCTGTTGTCTTTCAAGGTCACTGAATCGCCCTTCTTTCCAGCCCCCTTGACGAGAACGATGGCCAATGAGAGCACGCCGCCCACCGCGCCTCCGACTGCCAACGATTGCCTGTGGGCGGACGCATAGTCTATGACCGCATCTGCCAGATCGTCGAGAATGTCTGGAACCACCCCTATCGTCGGGTCTATGTAATACTCGGACGCGCCGGTCACCAGACCGAACGAGCCATACAATTTCAACGATGTGCCGTCGGTGCGGAACGATGTCGCCATCGAGGCGTTCGCATTCCCCGCGGGGCCGCGCGCCTCCACGCCAGTCACCCACGTATAGAAGCCCTTGTCCTTGTTGGCTTCCGCGGCGTAGCCGATTCTCTGCTGCGCCGAGTTGCGCTCCTCGAAGCTGTGCATCATCTCCTGGTCGCCCTGCTTCTCGTCCACGGCCGCGCGGGCCGACACGGGACCTTCGGAGCCGTACAGCTGGAACTCGCCCTCGCCGGACTCGCTACCTCCCGACAGGGACTGCTCGACGGCCAGATGAGTCGCGGGTATAGCGACGAGCGGTTCGACAGTGATGCCTATCTTCAGCTCGTTCCCGCCCTGAAGCCGGAGCTGGACCTCCGGCCCGCCGTACGTTCCGTTGTACTGGTGCAGCTCGTATGTGAATGTAATCCTCAACGCACTCGCAATCGTCCGTGGCTGGAACGGCGGCGTGCCGGTCTGGCCGCCCTGCTGTCCGGCTGGAGGCACGACGTCCGGCCGTTCCTGCTCCACCATGTCCAGGGTCGCGCGCATCCTGAGTCCTACCGCGCCTCCGCCCGAGCCTGCGTTTGGCGAGAAACGCTCGTTCTGCCACTGGGCACCGGCCATCGTCGCGGCGAAAAGCGCCTCGGAGCCCTGGTAGCGCCCGTCGCCCGTGTCGTTGAAGGCTATGCAGCGGGTGTATTGCATCCTGAAGGCGAGCTGCGGTTGGCCAGGGTAGGAGAATTGCATCGAAGGCGCCGAATCGGAGAGCCGCACGGTGATGTTCGCGCCGGAAAATATCATCTGCCCTGCGCCATCGGATAGCGTAGGTGCCTGCGGGGCCAGCGCGTGCGCTGCGAGCGCCGGCGCCATGGCAAAGGCTAGAACGGAGACAGCGGCGATGAAGGCGGAGAGCAGGAGCTTGACCGTCATGTGACGAGTTAGGCTTTGCGGAGATATATGGACTTTGGTACAAACATCTAAGTATCTGCCAGCAACGCTTAGATGATTGTTCTAATCTTAGAGCTTTGTTCCAAAAACGGTTTAAGGCCGGAAGGGGAATTGACAGACAGGTGATATCGAATGACCAAGTCTAAGTTCGCGGTGGGCCCGGTATTTGTGATCGCAATCGTGTTGGCGTTGTCGTCTTTTGCTCTGGCCGCAGGCCAGGGAGGACCGATTGAGGAGCCGCCGGTCCAGGGAGCCGCAGCGATGGCGAGGGCGCAGGAGTGCGGGATGTTCGGGACCGTGAACGCGGTTGGGAACGACTATTCGGGCGCCTACGTCAGCTTCGAGATGAGCAACGGAGTTATCGAGAACTATACCGTCGGCGAGCCTGAGACGCTGCTTCTGGAGCGCTTCGAGGTCAGCGGGTTCGGCTACACCAGCGTTCAGACCGGGGGAGCCCTCGTGACCGTCAGCGGCGCGATGGGAGACATCTACGTTCACAACAACCGCCCCTCGATACTCCATTTCACCAAGGCATCGCAGGCCGCCACGATCGTGACGATCGTCATGGCCCCCGGCATGACCGCCGTCAAGGCGGCCGGCAGCAACAACTTTGACATCTCTGGCTCTGTCGAGGCTCTCGCCATGGTGGGCAACGGCACGACGCAAATCAACGGCTCCGTCGTCACGGTATCCTACGCGAGCGCCTCTGGCAGCTTCACAATGCGCGTCGACCAGCAGTCCGGCGACGGGCTGAGGGCGCAGGTCCAGCGGATGACCCTGGACGGCGGACTCGCCGGGGAAATGGACATAGTGGCCGCTCAGGGCGGGAGCGCACAAGACGGCCTGTGCTACAACGCAACGACGCGGATGACGGCCGAGGCTGCTGGCAACGGCACGCTGAGCTTGCGGGTCCAGGCCGAATACTCGCACGGAATGGCTTTCAGAATCGGAACGGATTACGACACCATCGGGGCTAAGAACGCGGACGCGGTCCGGGCAAAACTCGACGGCGAGAAGATGAAACGGGTCAGCGCCGGCGAGCTCGTCCAGTACCAGGCGGAGAACAGGGCCGAGGCGGCGTACTGCGTCGAGTCGAGCGGCCTGGGCTGCGATGTTTTGGTTTACGTCCCGCACTTCTCCGAGCATGTTGTCACAATCGAGAGCGCCGAAGCGAGTTCCATACCGGCTCTCCCGGCGGTCGCGACCGTCGTCGCCATAGTCGTCGCGGCGTTCGCTGTCGCCTTCCGCGCGAAACGGAGCCGCTGAAATCATTTAAATTACCAAGGTGATGAAAATGAAAACGACACACTCGCACATTGTTTCGGCAATATGCGCCATCTCGCTCTTGATTGCAACGTTCGCCGTGCCGGCATCGGGCGCCGCCTCCGCGCCATCGACCGCCAGCACGGCGTACTCAGGCGACGCGTTTGATACGTCGGAAGACGGCCCGCTCCCGGATGACTCATCCGTCCCGCCAGCCGCAGATGCCCTTGACCCCCCGCACGACATCGTGCACTTCCTGCACTCTGTGACCGGGGGGGAGAGCGCCAAATATTTCAATCCGACCGTCAGCACGGTCAACTACTTCGACACGACGCTGGATTTCAGCCCCGTTGAGCAGATTGCGTTCGGCCAGTCGAGGTTCGCCGTCCAGTGGTTCATGTACCCCGCGCTCGCTTCGAACCTCACGACGGAAGAGATTGACGTCGTCGTCTGGATTAACGGAACTGCCGCTACTGGCCTGCCGAACTTCTCCGGCAATGTCTCGGTCTACGAAATCACCGAGGCAAACCTGGCGAGCTCGGATACCGTCGGAACGCTGGCTTACTTCGGAAACATAGGGTCCAACACACCCCTCTACGAAAATCCGTCCGTGCCGTTCATTTTTAATTTGGCTGGGGCTTACACATTCGCAGCGGGCTCGACGTTGAGAGTCGTCGTCGCTGTCAACCCTGGCGCGTCTGGGAGCGGCCAGTATACAAACGTGACAGTGCACTGGGACGAGGAGCACAGATACGATTCCAGGGTAGTGATGCATGTCCAGAACCCAATGACCATCGAAGGCACGTGGACCGAGGATGCAGGCGGCACCCTCCAATCCAGCTTCCTCACCACGGATAATGATAAAAACATGAGCTTCCACGCGAACGTCTCGGACCCGTTCGGTTGCTACGACGTGAAGTGGGTCAACCTCACGGTGTACGACGGCACCGGAACGCCGTTCCCCGGCCTCGACAACGCATCAATGGCGATGTACGATGGGAACAACCTCTCGGCCTGGGCCAAGTTCGGGTTCGGCTGGAACTATAGCGGGCTGGCGCAGGGCGTTTACAGGTACGATGTCTGGGCTGTGGACAACTCCGGTTACACGTTCTACCATTACTTTGGGTTGCTTTCCTACGCCCCCTACGATGAAACGGTGACTAACTGGTTCTCAATCGGGGTCGTCCACAACTTGACAGCTCATCTCAACGATACGCTCGGCCACAACATGGCCGGAGCGCTCGTGGAGTTCGCTGGCGCGACAACGACTTCCAACGCCACGGGCTGGGTCTCGATGCTCGCGTTCGGAAACGGCACGCTGAGGGTGCGCTGGCACGGCGAGACGGTCTATGATTCCTCGATCGTCGTCATGAACGATACGATGGTTTATCTGACCTGCGCGGTCTATTACCCGTCCATCGTCTTCGTGGATTCCCGCGGGCTCCCGCTCCCGGCCGCATCGGTGTTCTTCGTGTATCCGGACGGATACAGGCCGCCGGTAATCTTCACCAATTCCGTCGGCTCGACAGGTCCAATCCCGCAGGTTCCGCTCGGGAACAGTTCCGCCAGCGCCTGGTGGCGCGGCGCACAGGTATTCAACGGCACAGTCCGCGTATCGTCCAATTCGCCGATAACAATCATCTGCACTGTCTACTATCTCACGGTCACGGCGCTCGACCCATGGGGCGACCCGCTGGCGATGGCCAACGTCGTCGTCAAGGACGCGGTCACGCACATCCTCCTGGATTCGCAAACAGTCAACGGCTCGGGCGTCGTGGTGTCGAGGCTGCCCAAAGGCGTCTACGACGTCGAGGTCTACTGGCACGGATGCCTCTCCTGCGCGCGCTACGATGTGGCCCTGAACTCGGATATGTCCATCACCCTCGTCGGCGCGGTCAGCATCGTCAACTTCACGGCCGTGGACGAGCGGAACAATCCGCTGGTCGGGGCGCATCTGGTTGCGAGCTCGCCGACCGAGGTAATCGTCAGCGCGGTTACGGATGCGAACGGCTCGGTCCGGGCAGCATTGCCCAACGGAACGTTCAACGTCCGGGTGTACTGGTACGGCGTGCTCGTGAACTCGTCGAGCGTCACTGTCTCCGGCGATGCGAACGTCACCATCCGGTGCTCGGTCTACTACGTCACGCTGACCACCGTCGATTCTCAGGGACTTCCCCTCCAATGCTACCTCGTCGTCGAATCAGCCGTCTCGCATGAAGTCGTGGGGGCCGGAACCACGGATGAGTACGGTTCGCTCACGCTAAAGGTGGCGGCAGGCGCATACCACGTCTCGGCATACTGGCAGGGGGTCCTCGTCTACGACGAGCTGGACTTGCACCTTGGCTCTGGAACGGATGTCGAGCTTGCGTGCGCCGTGTTCCACCTCGCTTGCCACGCCGTCGATTCACTGGAGGCGCCCGTGGGCAACGCATCGCTGAGGTTCGTCCTGTCCGGGACGAGCGTCGACGTCTCGGCCACCACCGGCTATGACGGCAATTGCAGCGTGCGGTTGCCTGTCGGCAGCTACGCGCTTACCGCGATGTGGATGAACACAATCGTCAACCGCACGGACGGGCTGCCGGTGGACGCGGACGCGTCCCTCGACATAGCCTGCGCAGTCTACTATCTTGACCTCGCACTGCGGGATTCGGCTGGCGCTGGGTTGGAAGGCGCCGCCGTCAGGCTCACCTCCCACACCGCCGGTGTCTTCGAGGCGGTTTCGGGGCCGGACGGCTCCGTCTCTTTCATTGTTCCGATGTCGATCTTCCACACAAAGACTTACTGGTGGGGCGTCACCGTCAACGCGACGGAGATAACAGTTGCTTCGAACACCCATGCCGTTCTGAACTGCTCCGTATACTATCCCCATGTCAAACCGCTCGACTCCAGGTCGGTTATCCTGGAAGGCGCGACTGTTAACGTCTACACCGATGAAGAGGTCGTTGCCTCGGGCGTCTGCGGCGTTGATGGATGGTCGTTGCGCGCACCGGCCGGCACATGGCGCTTCGAGGTCCGGTGGCAGGGCGTCGTCGTGGCAGACTCGTCATTCGATGTCGACGGCTCCGGCGAGATTCCGGTCGAGTGCTCGGTATCGTACCTCACAGTGAAAGCCACGGATTCCGGTGGGCGGGCCCTAGACGGAGTCGAAATCGGTGTCTTCGCCTCGGACGGTAAATCGCTCGGCAGCGCCGAGACAGTGAGCGGTCAGGCTGAATTCCGCCTGCCGGACCAGCCAGTGACCGTGAAAGGCCGCCTCTCGCGCGAATACATGATGACGCACATCGATATCCGCACCGAGTCGCCAGCAACTCTGAACGGGGACGCCGAGATGGCGCTGGAATTCGCGGGATACCCTCCGCAAGTCTACGAGACGACGCTCTTCCTGCTGGCCGCGCTGGGAGCGGTCTGCGCCATCCTGGCAATATTCGCAGCGGTCCTGTTCATAAAGCTGCGAAAGGTGTTGAAGGGCAAGGTCGTCTTGATGCCTGTGGCGGAGCCGAAAAATCCAAACCCCTGAGTCAAAAACACGCTTAACGGGGGGCGCGTCTACCCGCGTCGCGCTCCCCAGATTTTTCCCATCCGATGAAGATATATCCTGGAATGCCGTGCAAGGAACGGTGAGACCTTGGTGTTCGCCCACGTATCCGTCAGGACCAGCGACATGGAGCGCTCCATCAGGTTCTACGAGACGTATTTTGAGATGAAGCTGGCCTCGCGCAGACCAATCCCTCAGAACAACGCGGAGATTGCGTTTCTCGAAAGCCCCGGCGCCGGGCAGACGCTCGAACTGACATGTTACAAATCCCAGAAAAAATTCGAACAGGCTCCGTACGAAAGCAGGGTCTTCGACCACCTGGCTTTCACAGTTTCGGACTGCGTTGGGCTAGTGAAAAGGATGAAGTCCGAAGGCGTCACCGTGACGGACGAACCGTTCATGCTGGGAACGAGCAAGATTGCATTTGTCGAGGACCCTGACGGGACGCTGATAGAAGTGATTGAGAGAACGTAGGACGCGCCTTCAAGCGTCATTTCTATATCCTATGGCTTCCTTCATCCCTTTGTGACAGTAAAAATGGATGACTTGACGCGCGCGGTCGCCGAGCGCACCCCGGGTTTGTCTGGCAAATTCACCCGCCTCGCGGATATACTGCGGGATACGTCTCCGGCGATTGTCGCATTCTCCGGCGGCGCTGACAGCTCGCTGCTCGCCTACGTCGCATCCGCCGTCGACAAAAAAAACATGTGCGTCACGGCCGTGTCGGAAACATACACTCCGGACGAGCTCGCGTCGGCGGAGGAGTTCGCCCGGGAGCACGGCCTCAGGCATGCACGCGTCACGTCCATGGAGCTTAAAAACCCACTCTTCAAGGCCAACCCGCGTGACAGGTGCTACCACTGCAAGAAAGCGATGCTGGAGGAGATGGACAGGCTTGCCACTGAGAACGGGTGCAAGGCCGTTCTGTACGGCGAAACGATGAGCGACATGAGGGATTTCAGGCCGGGGCGCAAGGCCATGAAGGAAGCCGGTGCGCGTTCGCCGCTGGCCGAGGCTGGATTGACCAAGGATGACGTCCGTAAGATTTCGAAAGCCCTGGGGCTAGACACCTGGAACAGGCCGTCGAACGCCTGCCTGGCTTCAAGAATCGAGTACGGCATGGAGCTGACACCGGAGCTTTTCGCAAAGGTGGCTGAAGCAGAGTCGCTGCTCCGCAAGGAGGGATGCCAGCAGGTCAGGGTCCGCGTGCACGGCTCGCTCGCGAGGATTGAGCTGGGCGAGGGATGCAAGGTTTCCCAGAAGAGGCTTGCAACCATCGCCAAAAAGATAAAAAGGCTCGGGTTCTCCCACGTCGCGCTTGACCTGGAAGGATACAGGAGCGGGAGCATGAACGATGCCTAGAGCAAAGAATCATCTGCTGGATGGTGGCCGCGCCGGCCG
>Ga0315268_10006837_pt1 | contig 12086 bp, 9 predicted proteins | sample C1_top_MG_FD_204535 | JGI IMG/M metagenome (GOLD analysis project Ga0315268, IMG submission 204535) | Sediment microbial communities from Yellowstone Lake, YNP, Wyoming, USA - C1_top | ecosystem: Environmental > Aquatic > Freshwater > Lake > Sediment | place: USA: Wyoming | collected 2017-08-01 | reverse complement strand
GAGATAGATGAGGTCGATAAGCGATTCGACCTGAACGCCCTACGCGTCCTGAAGGCCAGGTATCTCAGGAAAGACACCGACGGCAAACTCATCGAAACCCCTAAGCAACTCTTCGAAAGAGTCGCAATTCACGCATCTTTGCCGAGTCTGCTCTATGATGAAGCAGTCTTCGACAAGTCCGGAAAGACCCCGGAGCATCCTGCGGAGGATTTCGACCCCGCCGCAAACGAGGCAAAGTTCTCGATCGGCAAGTACGCGCTCAATAGGTTCCACCTTGAAGCACTGAAGCGAATGTACGACCGCTTCAATGGTGAAGGACGAGCGAAGCTACGCTGGAGCGATTTCCTCGCTCGTCTCCGCGAAGGCAAGTTCAGCAATCACGAGTCCGAGGTAGGGTCGTTCTATGAGCTGATGGTCTCGAAACGGTTCATGCCTAACACGCCAGCCGTCGCCAACTTCGGAAACGTCCTCGGAATGGGATCTGCCTGCTTCGTGCTCGACGTTGAAGATTCAATCGAGAGCATCATGGACGCGCTCAAGAAGACCGCGATAGTCTTCAAAGCAGGAGGCGGAATGGGTTACAACTTCTCGAAGCTGCGCCCTGAAGGCGACTACGTCAGTTCCACTTCGGGGATCGCGTCTGGTCCGATAAGCTTCATGACTCTCTTCGACACGATGACGGAGGTCATCAAGCAGGGTGGAATACGCCGCGGCGCCAACATGGGGATACTCAACAGCAACCATCCTGACATCGAGAAGTTCATCACCGCAAAGAAAGGAAACCGTGCGCTGAGAAACTTCAACCTGTCCGTTCTCATTATGCCGGACTTCTGGGAGTACTACGAGAAAGACAGACCCTACCCGCTTGTGAACCCTCGCACGAAGGAAGTTGTGCGAACAACCAACGCTAGACGACTTTTCGACATGATCGTCTTCCAAGCCTGGGAAAGCGCGGAACCAGGCGTCATATTCCACGATCACGTGAACAAGTACAACCCGTTCCTCAAATCGCTTGGGCCAATCGTCACGACGAACCCGTGCGGCGAGGTGCTGCTCTACCCGAACGAGTCCTGCAATCTCGGCAGCATTAACGTCTGGGCCTTCGTCAAGGAGGAACCTGAAGGACAGATGCAACTCGACTGGGACGCATTGAAGCAGACGGTCGAGCTGGCAACCCGTCTCCTCGACAACATCATCGACGTGAACAAGTTCCCGTTGAAGGAGATCGAGGAGATGACTTTGTCCACGCGGAAGATAGGCCTCGGCGTAATGGGTCTGGGTGACCTCCTCTTCGAGATCAAGAAGTCCTACAACAGTGAGGACGCTCGCGGGTTCATGGAGCAGCTAATGGAGTTCATCAACTATCACTCCAAGCTGGCATCAACACAACTCGCGAAGGAAAGAGGACCATTCCCGTACTATGACAGGAGCTTCTATCCTGAGGGAAGGCTTCCGTTCAAGGGATTCGAGCAGAAGGACCGATGGAGACTACCGTGGGACAAGGTCGCGCAAGAGATCAAGAAGTCAGGCATAAGGAACAGCTATACAACCGTGATTGCGCCTACTGGCAGCATCTCCATGATTGCTGGCTGCAGCAGCGGAATCGAACCTGTCTACAGCCTCGTCTATGAAAAGAACGTGAAGGTTGGAAGCTTCTACTACGTCGACCCAGTCTTCGAGAAGATAATGACGGCACAGGGACTCTACGATGAGGAACTGATCAGAGACATCAGCGGCGCAGGTGGCAGCGTGCAGGGCATCAACTACATGCCAAGCAATATCAAGCGAACCTTCGTCACAGCCATGGACATCACTCCGGAAGATCACATTCGAGCCCTAGCTGCCTTCCAGAAGTGGGTGGATTCCTCCATATCGAAGACCAACAACTTTCCCGCCGACGCCACGGTCGACGACATGCGGGAGAGCTACCTGCTCGCCTACAAACTAGGCTGCAAAGACGTGACCGTGTTCAGGGACACCTCAATCAAGGGCCAAGTGCTAGTCACGCCTGGGAAGGCGGAGAAGAGCGAGAACCCAGCAGGGTCGGGGAAGACGCCGGGCGGAACACGGACCGTCGTCACAGGAACAAGACAACGCCTTCAGGTCCTAGCGATCGGCGCACCCGTAGCCAGCCCGGATTCAAACCACTTGGTAAGGGGACAAAACGGAGAGAAGCCAAGCTACTGCCCACAATGCTACGGATTCGTCGTCTTCCAAGAAGGATGCTACATCTGCCCCGAGTGCGGCTGGGGCGCATGCAGCTAGCCACGTGGTTCCTTGCGCTCGCATTAGGAGACCCGTCGGCAGGTGCATCCCTGCGGGGACCCGGACTCAGGCTGTATTCTTCTTGGTACGTGCAGGCACCAGCGGGTTCGGACACAAGACCACTCCTCCCGACGAAAAAAGACCGGTGAAAACGGAAGAATCGAGGCGGTTCATCTACGAAAAGGCGAACTCGTGATCGTCAGCGAGTCCCGTCATATGCCCCTGACCGACCCGATGGCTCTGTCATGATTGTCAGTTTAGAATTCCCGCGCCTTCGAGATCCATTCTCCTACCCATCGTCCACATCCGTCTTCCTAGTGATAGGGAGAATGACCCAAGATGCTCGCTAGTACGCTCGCTGCGCAGCTCTACCGCGCAGACAGGAATTACATGTCACTTGGCGCGAATAGCATCTTGACCGTTCATGTAGGGTCTAAGGACCGCCGGTATAGCTATTGATCCGTCGCTTTGCTGAAAGTTCTCCATGATTGCGATCAGAGTTCTCTCGGTGGCCACGAAGGTGCTGTTGAGTGTGTGCACGTACTCGGTTGGGTCGCTTGTTCTGTCTCTGTACCTGACGTTTGATCTGACCGCTTGGTATGATGTGCAGTTGCTGCAGGATACTGCTTCTCTGTAGGTATTCTGTCCTGGCAACCAGACTTCAAGGTCATACTTCTTGGCGGCAACGGTTCCGAGGTCTCCGCTGCAAACGTTGACAACTCTGTAGGGAAGGCCCAAGGCTTGGAAGAGGTCTTCGGCGTTTGCGATGAGTTTCTCGTGTTCTTTCCATGAGTCTTCGGGTTTGCAGAAGATGAACTGTTCCACCTTCTCGAATTGGTGGACTCGGAAGATCCCTTTCGTGTCTCTTCCATGAGCTCCTGCCTCCTTTCTGAAACACGGACTAACCCCGCCATATCTGAGCGGCAGGGTCTTGCCGTCGAGGATCTCATCAAAGTGAAATGCATTCAGCGCGTGTTCGGATGTTGCGAGGAGATAGAGGTCCTCGCCGTCGATCTTGTAGATTACATCTTCGAAATCTGAAAGCGCAACAGCACCTGAGAGGACCTCTCTCTTGAGAAGGTACGGCGGCTGCATTACTATGTAGCCTTTCTTGGCTATGAAGTCAAGCGCGTACCCAATCAGAGCATAGTTGAGCCTCACCAGGTCTTTCTTGAGATAGTAGAATCTGGCGCCGGCGACTCTTGCGGCCCTTTCCAAGTCAACCAGATCGAGCTTGGTTGCAAGATCGATGTGATCAAGGGGCTTGAACGGAAACTGCGGAGGCGTGCCCCATTTCCTAATCTCGACATTGTCATGTTCGTCTTTTCCAGTCGGAACGGTTTCGTGCATGATGTTTGGGAGTTGCATTAGGGTTTGGTTGATTCTCTCTCGGGCAACACCAGCTTCCTGTTCCAGATCCTTGATCTTGCCGGGGATGGCTTCGGCTTCACGCATTACAGCAGCTGCATCTTGTCCCTGTTTCCGTAGCTTCGCGATCTGTTCTGTGAGTTTGTTCCGCTGTTGTCTCAGAGCATTCGCTTGAACCTGCAGTGACCTCCACTTCTGGTCGTTCTGTAGCAGCTCGTCAACCCAAACGAGCCTGTCTGTGGCTCCGCGCTTTTGTAGATCTGCCTTAACGATCTCTGGATGTTCACGAATGAGTTTCATCTCAAGCATGCGTTTCGCGCTCCTGCTGGTCCTTTCGCATCCTCAACGTGGGGCCTGACTGAATGAGGTCTCTCGACTCGTATGAAAGTCTTCCATCGGATTCCGTCAGTTACCTGCCGGGCTCACGTGCCCTTGTGCGCACTCTTGATCGCGCTCGTCACTAGGCTGGAAGACTTTGAGACAAGCTGTTTCAGTCTCTTCGGTGTGCGCCCCTCACAGTAGATCCTGATCTTGCCCTCGGTCCCTGACTTCCTGACAAGTATCCAGCTCTCGTCGTGGAAGTTCGCTCTGACGCCGTCAAATGTCCAGACCTCCTTGACATCTTTCTGCGTCGTCAGCGCCTGCGATACCCTAGCCATGACGAGATCTTTCGACTCGTCTGGACAACGGAAATAGAATCGCTTCTGAGGGTTCTCCGGTATTCCCCGGAAGAGCGAGCTGGCCGGGCCTTTGATTTGATCCAGACTCTGGACGAGCCTACACGCGGCGTACACGGCGTCTCCCCAGAATCCCCACGTGGGGTCGATGATCTTCCAGGGCTCACAGCATAGTCTGACGCTCTTTCGGTTCTCCTCATCGAGCAGAGCATGAGTCTTCCCCAGCCTTGTACGCTCGACGGTGCCTCCTGATGAGCGAGCAACTATGTAGATGCGCGAAGAGGTGTCCACGCTTGTGATGATCCTACCCGGCCCATTCTCTGCGAGCAACATGCGAGCGAAGAAGGCAAGCACAGTGTCATTGTTGACGTACCTCCCTTTCTCATCTATCACCGCTAAGCGATCTCCGTCGCCGTCATGAGCTATTCCCAAGTCGGCCTTGAGGCTGCGCACGGTTTGACTTGCTCTGACAAGATTCTCAGGGCTCGGCTCTGCCGGCCTACCCGGGAACCGTCCGTCAGGGTGGGCGTTCAACGAGATGATTTCGCACCCCAATTTCGACAAGATGAGCGGCGTCAGATTGTATGTCGTCCCGTTCGCGCAGTCCACCACTACCCTTAGCTTACGTCGGAATGATCCTACGCGATCCAGAATCCGTTGACTGTACATGTCAACGAGAGCGGGCGATGGCATCTGCCTGCCTGCTCTGTCCCAAGGAACGTCCGTGAACTGGCGTTCTGCGATGAACCGTTCAAGGATTTGCTCTTCTTCGGGAAGATACTCTCTGCCCTCGTGCGAGTAGCACTTCACCCCGTTGTCTTCCGGGGGGTTATGGGATGCGGTGACCATGATCCCCGCGTTAGCTGCGAGGGATCTTGTGCCGAAGGCCAGGACCGGTGTCGGCAGTATTCCGGCGTCAACCACGTCGATGCCTCCTCCGAGGAGGCCGCCGAGCAGGATTGCTTTTAGCTCGGGCGATGTGGTTCTGCAATCCGAGCCTATGACGACTTGTCCCTCATTGGCGAGCATTGTACTGAGGGCTCGCGCCAAATCAAGCATGAACTTCTCCGTTACTCTGTTGCGAACGTGTCCGCGGATGCCGGAGGTTCCGAAGAGTTTGGGAACACTTGATGCATCCTTCAAGTTTCGACACCTATTCGAGTTTCTTGCGGAACACGGCCACCGCCAGACCGAGCATAAGAAGCGTATATGCTGAGAGGAAGATGAAGTCTCTCATCACCACGTCCAACCCGGCTCCCTTGACTATGATCGATCTCAGTGCGTGGATCATGTACGTGAGCGGCAGGACATAGGATATTGGCTGCACAATCGGAGACATAGCCTCGATCGGATAGAACGTGCCCGACAGGAATATCATGATGTAGACCACGGGCATTATGGTCTGAACGGCCTGCATCTGAGTCTTTGACCCCGCGGAGACGAGCGTACCCAAGCTCAGGGATGCCGTCAGAAACACGGCCAAGAATAGCGCGATCAGCACAACACTACCTCGGACTACGAGGTTGAAAGCATACACGGCCACAACAAGCATCGTTGTTGCGCTGAGGAACCCGAATCCCATGTAGACGATCAATTTCCCGAACAGTATCTCAAAGGTGCTGACGGGTGTCGCGATGAGTTGCTCTATCGTGCCTCTCTCTCGTTCCCCAGCAATTGCCATCGAAATCAATATCATCGGGAAAATCTGCAGAAAGATGCCAACGATCGCAGGGGCGATGAAGTCGATGTACCTGAGCGATGGGTTGTACATTACTAGTCGTTCAACTTGGACATTCAATTTTGGCGTGAAGCCAAGCGCTACGCCTTGAACGACTGGAGCCACCGTGCCTGCCGACACAGGATCCGACCCGTCGACCATCACGTATACGACACCTTTGGATGATTTCAGGTCATCCTCGAACGTTGAAGGAATGACGATTACTACTTTTGCTAGGCCATCTCGCACGAGCGCTTCTGCCTGCGGCTCGTCATTCTCGTAGTATCTGATCCGAAGTGTATCGGTCACCTTCAACGCATCAACGAATTTCTGGCTGAGTGGTCCTCCGTCTTTGTTGACGATGACAGTGGTGATGTGTTTGACTTCGCCAGTAAAAGCGAGTCCTACTATCGTCATCAGTAGAAGAGGCATGAAGAGGGTCAGGGCGAAGACGCGGCGGTTCCTGATGAGATGGGTCACTTCTTTCTTCGTCATCAGGAGAAGTCTGTCTAGTGCCGTGCTCTTTCACCAGCTTCTTCGACGAGTTTGATGAAAACGTCTTCTAGGCTCGGTTGGACCTGTCTTGCCTGAAGGACTTCCACTCCGCGCTCCCTGAGCAACGATGTGAGTTTGGGAATGGCAGAGGCAGCTTCCTCTACGATTAACTGGATGCCTCCGTCGGAAGTGCGGATCTCTCGCACAAGTTCCGAATCTTTCAGTATCTCATCGGTTCTCGGCAAGTCCGCTGTGACGAGCTCGACTCGTTCGCCGCCAATCGCCTTTCTCTTCAGCCCCGTTGGTGACCCCAACGACACGACACGCCCGTAGCTAATCAGGCCCAGTCTGTCGCAGAGTTCCGCCTCATCCATGTAATGCGTGTTGATGAAGAATGTCACGCCGCGCTTGTTGAGCTCCCTGAAATACTGCCAGAAGACTCTTCGAAGGGGCGGATCTACGCCAGCAGTGGGTTCATCCAGAATGAGCAGATCCGGATTGTGGATCAAGGACACAGCAAGGGATAGTCTACGTTTCATGCCTCCAGAGAGCTCCCCTGTGTAATGCGTGCGAAACTCTTCCAGTCGGACAAGTTGCAGGATCTCATCTGCACGTTTTCGTCTTTCGTCAGGTGGAACGCGGTAGACGCTTCCGAAGAACTCCAAGTTCTCGTTGACGGTTAGGTCGTCGTAGAGTCCGTATGCCTGAGGCATGTATCCGATTCGCTGCTTCACTTCGTCAGGTTCGGTCACGACATCGTGACCAACGACCGTTGCTGTTCCTGAGGTTGGCATCATGAGACCGCATAGGATCCTTACTGTTGTGGTTTTGCCTGCTCCGTTCGGGCCGAGGAATCCGAATATCTCGCCCGCGTTGACGGAGAGATCCATGTGGTCGACGGCGACTAGACTGCCGAACTCCTTCGTGAGGCCAGAGGTCTGCACCACGTTGCCCGTCATGCGGTCTAGCCAACCCAACGGATACAATGTCCCGCTCGTTGGCAGGCTAAATAGATAAGAATACGTCTTCCACTCTGAGCGGGACATCCTAGACGGATGTTGCGTACAGGAGCACTTCATCAGCCGTTTTCGAGCAAGGAGATCGTTCAAGATGGCGTCAATCGAGTTACGAGGCACCAAGCCGAAGATCAGCCCGAGCGCGTACGTCTCTCCCCGAGCGACGCTAATCGGTGATGTTGAAGTCGGAGAAGGCAGCAGCATCTGGGAGAACGCTGTGCTACGAGCAGACATGGGCCGAATAAGAATCGGAAGACACAGCAGCATCCAAGACAACTGCACAATTCACACAGACATCGGCGGCCAGTGCGTTGTGGGCGATTTCGTGACCGTAGGACACAACGCAGTCATCCACGGATCAATAGTGCATGACTACGTGGTCGTGGGAATGAACTCAACCCTCCTGGAGGGATCAGAGATTGGTTCGAACTCAGTGGTCGCTGCGGGATCTGTGGTCTTGGAGAAAGAAAAGACTCCCCCGAAAGTCCTCCTGGCAGGTGTCCCAGCGAAACCTGTTAGGAACCTCGACACAGCAGATCTAGCCGCCATCAAGTATGCGGCTGAAGCATACGTTGACCTAGTCAAGCTCTACAAGGAGAAGACCTGACAGACCGTGCGCACGATGCTCCGGCGAGTCTCCGGGTTAGACGGTTCCTCCCCAGCGTGGGAACAAGTTGTGGGGAACATTCAGCAGATCCAAGATTCTGCCCACGATGAAGTTCACCATGTCGTCGATGGACTGGGGTCTGGTGTAGAATGCTGGCATTGCAGGAAGAACAATAGCCCCCGCCTCTGCGACACGTAATAGGTTTCTGAGCTGTATTGTGCTAAGCGGGGTTTCTCTGGGCACCAGGATCAATTGCCTGTGTTCCTTTAATGTGACGTCTGCAGCTCTTGTTATGGCGTTGGCAGATAGACCGTGGGCGATTGAGGCGGCGGTCTTCATGCTACACGGAACAACTATCATCGCAGCGGTCTTCGTCGAACCACTCGAGGCCGGTGAATCCATATCGTGCTCCGAGAATGTGCGATTTGCCAATTCCTTGAATCTGTGCAGATCTTCGTTCTCCTGCTTGATGACGTTCTTCGCCTCGTCGCTTATGAGAAGAAGCGTTTCGTGTCCGCTACGTTTCAGTTCTTCAAGTAGACGTCTTGCGTAGATGGATCCGCTTGCGCCGGTCACCGCCACGACGAACAGCATGAGAAGACCACCTAACCCGAGCTTGGTCATCTTCTAACGGATAGCGTACGCTATATGGCTTGACTCTGACAAGACAGGAATGGAGGATTCTGTGGGATCAGGAAAAAAGAAGAGAGTAGGGAGAGTTGGTCTAGAACTCTTCCCCGCCACCTGGAGGCATACCCGGAGGCATGCCTCCCCTGCCCGGTGGGCCGGCTTCCTTCGCGCCTTTCGAAGAGACCACGTCGTCGATTCGCAGGATCATGCACGCTGCTTCGGTTGCTGAGCGGATGACCTGTAGCTTCGTCCGCAGAGGTTCGACCACGTTCTGTTTGAACATGTCCTCGACTTTTCCGGTCACGGCGTCGACACCCATCCACGTGTTCTCAGGTTTTTCGTGTTTCGCTCTTAGGTCGACCATGATGTCGATGGGATCTAGTCCCGCGTTTGCCGCAAGCGACATGGGGATGGATTCAAGCGCTTCCGCGAACTCCTCGATGCCAAGCTGTTCTCTTCCTCCGACAGTCTTGGCGTAGCTCTTCAGCTCTTTCGCCGCTTCGGCTTCAGAAGCTCCGCCGCCCGCTACCATCTTTCCGTCTTCTACGGCGTTTCTGACGACACAGAGGCCGTCGTGTAGAGATCGTTCAGCTTCGTCCACTACATGCTCGGATCCTCCGCGGAGGACTATTGTAACGGCTCTGGGGTCTTTGCATTCTCTCACGAAGATCAGCTTGTCATCTCCGATCTTGATTTCTTCAACCAGCTTCGCTTCACCGAGCGCGTCGACGGACATGTCCTTGGTGCTCGCGAGTATCTTTGCTCCGGTCGCTTTGGCGAGCTTCTCCATGTCTCCGCTGCTCAGGTTCTTGGCTGCTAGGATCCCCTTCTTCGCTAAGAAATGGAGCGCGATGTCGTCTATGCCTTTCTCGCAGAAGATCACGTTGGCGCCTGAACCCGCGATTTGGTCTGCCATCTCCTTGAGCATTCGTTCCTCTTCGTCGAGGAACATGTGCATCTGCTCTGGGTTCTCGATGTTGATCTTCGCGTCGAACTCGGTCTTCTCGATCTCTAGCTTCTGGTTGAGCAAAGCAATCTTGGCCTTCTGGACCTGCTTTGGCATTTGACTGTGGGAGATTTCCTTGTCGATCACGACGCCCTCGACGAGTTCGGTCTCTTCAACACTCTTGCCATGCTTCTTCACGACCTTGATCAGATCGATGTCAGCTTTGATCTTCCCGTCTCGTTCTTCCATGATCTGCTCCACTGCTTTGACCACGATCTTCGCGAAGAACTCCTTCTCTGCTGCGATATCTTTGGTCGCCATTGAAGTGGCGGCAATCTGACGTAAACGCGCCTCATCTTTGGGATCCACGGCCAACGCGATCTTGCTGAGGAACTCTGAGGCTCTATCAGCAGCCTTCTTGTATCCATCAACAATTATGGTGGGGTGGACGTCTAGGTCTAGTAGTTTCTCAGCTTTCGATAGAAGTTGACCCGCTAGGATGACGACCGTGGTGGTCCCGTCGCCGACCTCATTGTCCTGTGTCTTGGCTACTTCGACAAGCATCTTGGCAGCCGGATGCTGGATATCAAGCTCTTTCATTATCGTGGCGCCGTCGTTAGTGATGACGATATCGCCGATTCCGCTGACAAGCATCTTGTCCATACCACGTGGTCCAAGTGAACTCGTCACGGTTTCTGCGACGACTTTGGCCGCCATTATGTTGTTTCTCTGGGCATCTTTGCCGGTTGATCTACCGGTTCCTTCCTTGAGGATAAGTATGGGAATATTCCCGCCTGCTTGTGCCATTATGTTCACCTATGAAATGGTGAGACATGATCGCCTAGGAGTGGCCGTAATAAGTTTTTTGAAAACTGGGAGAACTCCGGCTTGTCGTCCTAGTGAAAGAACGCAACTGAGACAGATCACCGAATTCAGCTTCCGCAACCTCCCAAGAGTACTACCTTACGATCAAGGTTGGACACTTTGCGTGGTGGCTTACTTTGTCTGAGACGCTTCCTAGGAAGAAGGCTTTGACCTGAGAGAGCCCTCGGCTACCCAACACTATGAGATCCACCTTCTCATCCGAGGCTGTTCGCAGGAGCTCCTCCGCAGGCACCCCTTGCTTCAACCTCGTTTCAGCTGGAACACCTTGGGTTCTCACGGTTTCCTCCCCCTTTGAGAGGATGGCCTTTCCATCCTCCTCTAGTTCCCGAACGATGGCGGTGCCTGCTAGGACCCCTGCTTCAGGGGGGTTGATCGCGTATATCTGCCGCATAACGACATGAACCAGGACGAGTTGACTCTGGTACTTCTTTGCTAGATCGATAGCGAATTGTAGTGCTTTCAGGGAAAATTCCGAGCCATCTAGACCTACGAGGATCTTTGAGAACATGTTCTCTGACTTGAACTCCTATCCGATAGTCAAGATAAGAATTTGCCTCTGTGCAACTGACGATCGTCGCCGCCTAGATGTTGCCATCAAGCCGACTTACAAGCTCAGGCACGTCAGATAGTGAACTAACGATGAAATCAGGCTCTTCCTGGAGCAGCCGTTTTGCCGGGAAGGGCCCGGTCGGAATGGCTACGCATCGTACCGAAGCGGCCTTGGCCGCGGTTATGTCGATGATAGCGTCACCCACAAAGATGGCCTCATCAGCCTTTGTGCTCGCCAAGTTCAGCGCCTTGAAGATGATCCTCGGGTCAGGCTTCAACTCGTCAACGTCGTCCCTTGTCACAACTGCGTCGAACATTCCCAGCAGATCCAGCTTCTCAAGGGTTCGATCTGCACCGAGCCTTCCATTGTTCGTGACGACAACTACCTTCTTCTTCATCTGCCTCAATTGGTTGAGAGCTTCCCTGGCACCCGGCATCAACTCAGCCCGCTCGGCCGCCTCGCCTTCGATCGTCTCGACTTTCTCGTAGATGCGCGTCTTTATCTCGTCGAGGCTCTCACTGCTAATTGAGCCGCGCAGCTCGTTGAGCATGGCATAGATGCTCATCTGGTCACTGAAACTGGGGCGCCACAGACCGGCTTCTTCGAGCATCTGCAGCGCAGCTCTGCGCATCCACATGTAGTCGAGGTTGAACTTGGTGATCGTTCCGTCCATGTCAATGAGTATCGTTTTCACACCCATACCTGACACCTGCTCTTGCCCGGCCTAGCATTCATTACAGACCCAGCAGACAGCATTCTCGACTATTAGAACATCGACTGTTAATGAGGAATCCCTTGCGGATCTGAGACCTATCGCCTCCGGACTCGCTTCCACCTCGTCTGTGGGCTGGTTTTGGGGGTTGCGTCTCGTTGGGTGATTTACTGACCTATGTCAATGGTTGCATCATGACGGTTTCTTGTTTGATTTGG
>Ga0315268_10006835_pt1 | contig 12089 bp, 14 predicted proteins | sample C1_top_MG_FD_204535 | JGI IMG/M metagenome (GOLD analysis project Ga0315268, IMG submission 204535) | Sediment microbial communities from Yellowstone Lake, YNP, Wyoming, USA - C1_top | ecosystem: Environmental > Aquatic > Freshwater > Lake > Sediment | place: USA: Wyoming | collected 2017-08-01 | reverse complement strand
CCAGCGCAGGCTCTTGTGCGGAACGTGGGAACCTTCGCCTCGATGCCAAGGGAGACCTCCAAGTGGTGGACCCATGAGGAGCCGAGTACCGATGCGAGGCGAAGGGGCGGACGGGCCCGTCGTAGCGAAGAAGCCCGGTAATGCGGGTGGAGCGAGGGGGCCCGACTCTCCAGTCTTGGGGACCGGTCAACCAGCAAGGGGAGGAGCCGGTGTCGAAGGCAAGGCCTTAGTTGAGGCTGGAGGGTACGAGCCGGATGAGGCGAGAGTCTCACGTCCGGTTCTGCCGTAAAGGCGGAGGGGTGCGATTCCCCTCCGCTACTCGACGCCCCTTCCATTGTCGCACGGCCTGCGTGAGCACGTAGGACTACGCGCGTGGTAGCCGCGCGTAGTACCGCGAGCTAGCGGCGTTGCTGCACCTTTTGTACAAGTCACGAAGAACAGCGGCACCTCATGCAATCCGTGCATGAGGCCATTGGGACTCAAAGGACGCCCTTGGGAGGGACGCCATGATGCAAAAGCAGTTGGTTGTCTGGTGCGCGTTGGCGACGATCGCATTCTCGGCGAGCGTGTCCCTGGCCCTCACCGGATGTAAGAAAAAGCAGGGTCCGGCCGAGCGCGCAGGCGCAAAGATCGACCGTGCGGCAGATCGTGCTGGTGACGCCGTTGAGGACACCGGGAGAAAGATCAACAAGGCACTTCCCGGAGACTGATTCCCATGGCGAGACTCATCAAAGTGAATGGCGCGCAGTCAACGATCGGGAGCGCGCTACCGAAGCGCGATCTCGTCAGCGACGTCTCGGTGCCCGACGCGGTACTGCCGGAGCAGTTCTTCAGCCGCGCGCGTAGTAGTACGATCTTTCGCCTCCGCGCGGCCGCTGCTAGCTGAGAAGCTAGACGGATAGGCATCGCTGGTCGTTGCACACCACCAAACCCCGCGCCGCGGCGCGGACAGGAGGACGCTGTGCTTCGTGCACATTCGACCGGAGGAATCATCGACCACGTCATCACCACGGGAGCCATCCGCACGATCGCGATGCTCGGGAATCACGTGCCGCGCCAGTGCGGGATTGCGACCTTCACGACCGATCTGAGTGACGCGGTCACGGCCGAGTTCTCCGAGCTCGACTGCTTCGTGCTGGCGATGAACGACGCTGGGAGGCATCACGCGTATCCCGCACGGGTTCGCTTCGAGATCGCCGAGAGCGACGTCGCGTCGTACCGGCGGGCGGCGGACTTCTTGAACGTCAACCTTGTCGACGTGGTGTGCGTGCAGCACGAGTACAGGATCTTCGGCGGCAAAGGCCGGCAGCCACGTCCTCGCGCTGCTTCGCGAGCTGCGCATGCCGATCGTGACGACGCTTCATACCATCCTCGGCGAGCCCAATGCCCTACAGCGTCACGCCATGGACGAGCTCACCCGGCTCTCGGAGCGGCTCGTTGTTATGACCGCGCACGGTGCCGCGGTTCTCCGCGATGTCCACGGCGTTCCGAATCGAAAGATCGACGTGATCCCGCACGGAATTCCGAGCGTGCCGTTCACCAGCCGCGGCAAGGATCAGCTCGGCGTCGAAGGCAAGTCGGTGCTCCTCACGTTCGGACTCCTCTCGCCGGACAAGGGGATCGAGTACGTCATCGATGCGTTGCCCGCGGTGCTCGCGCGCTACCCCGACACGGTCTACATCGTGCTCGGTGCCACCCACCCACACGTCAAGGAGCGGTACGGCGAGACCTACCGGCTAAGCCTGGAGCATCGCGCTCAAAGGCTGGGCGTGGATTCCAGCGTGATCTTTCATAACCGTTTCGCGAGCCAGGCCGAGCTCACCGAGTTTCTTGCCGCCGCGGACATCTATGTCACGCCGTCTCTCAATCCGGAGCAGAGCACGTCAGGGACGTTGGCGTACGCGGTCGGCGCCGGGAAAGCCGTGATCTCCACGCCGTACCTGTACGCGCGCGAGCTTCTCGCCGACGGGCGCGGGACCCTCGTGCCGTGGAGAGGACCCGCAGGCGATCGCGCGCGAGGTCGTGGACCTGCTTGGCGACGATGCGAAGCGCCTGGCCATCCGCGGGCGCGCCGCCGCCTATGGTCGCAGCATGCTCTGGCCCGCGGTGGCACGCTGCTACGTGCAGAGCTTCGAGCGTGCGCGCGCCGAGCACACCGAGCGGCTCCGGACGGTCTTCCGAGCGAAGACGCTCGCGAAGTGGCCGGCCGAGCTGCCGAGGTCAACCTCGAGCACCTTTGCCTGATGGCCGATCAGACGGGCATGCTGCAGCACACGGCCTTCAGCATCCCCCGCTACGACGACGGCTACCGCTTTCCTTGTGCAACTGGGCGCGCCGCCCGGCCTCGTCCGATTCGATGGCCGGCGCAACCTTGCGGGACAGCAGATTCGCATCGAATGACAGTCCGGAGATATCGCCAAGGAAGAGACCGAGAGCGGGCTCGTCGCTTCAAGCACGATAGCAGAATGTACCAGTCAAGCGAACTGTGCGGGAGAGACGGCGCGACCGGATCTCGCTCGCGCGAGTCGCGGACGCAGATGGTGCCGTCTTCGCTTTGGCAGCAATGACGGAGGCGTCAGAGGTTCAGCCGCCCAGTCAGAAGCAGGATGAGCGCGATGATCAGGATGATGCCGCCGATGCCGGACGGTGCATACCCGTAGTTATGGTAGCCCCAGTTGGGCAAACCACCGAAGACGAGAAGCAACACCACAATCAGAAGCAGCAGTGACATGACGTTCTCCTTTCTGCCCGAGGTTCAGGCGGGCGGGTTGGCTGGGGCGGGCGGCCGCGGTGGCTTACCATCCCGAGTCGGCACTCTCAGAGACTGCAGTTCACTTCTCACAGTGAACGCGGAACGGTAGCGGCGGTCGCAATCGTGGTGACCGCCGCCGCCGTGGGCGCTATCGCAGGATCAACTCAGCCCGAGATTCATCTGAGCGCATCCTTGAGTTTATCGATAACCTTCTCTGCCTTCTGCTTGATCTTTCCGACAGCCTGGTCGGCTTTCCCCTCCCGCTTTAGCTTACTGTCCCCGGTCAGTGCCCCCGCAGCTTCCTTCACGCGTCCTTTCATTTCATCGGACTTGCCGCTCGCCATGGTCGATCCTCCTTATCTCTTCTCTTCCTGCAGCTCTCAAGAGCAACGGCCGTGCCCGGACTTCCGTTCGTCACGGGCAGCATCCCCACATGTTTCTCGAGCTTCGAATTCTCAGCGCTGGAAATCTTCTCTCTCCTGATTCCTCACCAGTGGAAGTTGTTCTGTATCCGATTTGTGGCAGAGGAGCGCTGCTGTTGTCCCAGCCATTTTGTGTTTCCCTTCTCTCCTGGAATCATACGGAGGGCACGACAACACCGCAAGCTCGGAAGACCACGCGCGTAGAACCACGCGCTCCCGAGCGAGCGTCTCCAACTTGCAGATTACTGCGGGGATAATACCGGCGGATCGGTGCGCGTTGCGACGGGCTTGGCGCGTCTCTTCTTCGTCGGCCAGGCCACTTTCTTGGTCGGTTTTCGGCGGGGCGGAGACTCGATCTTGACCCTCGCTACCCCCTTCTTCCCCATCCCGATCTGTTGGGCGGCGGCGTGCGACAGATCGATCTTCCTCCCCTTCGCATAGGGACCACGGTCGTTGATCCTGACGGTCACGGACTTCCCGGTCTCCATGTTGGTGACCACGGCCTTGGTGCCCAAGGGCAGTGTCGGATGTGCGGCGGTCAGCGCATTCGGATCGAAGGGTTCTCCGCTCGCGGTCTCTCTCCCTTCCTGGGCTGGCCCGTACCACGAAGCGTTTCCGACCTGTTGCACTTTCGGCCCCTCGGACGTGGGCGTTTCCTCTTCCGCGTGTGGCATTACCACGGTCGCAACAAGCGGCGGCGGAGTCTCCTGTCGGCCGATCCGCAGAGCGCAGCCCAGTAACACCAACGGCGGCATTGCTCCGATCGCACAGACGAGAACCACCTGACGGAAATATTTCATCTCAGTGTCGTTCATCCTTACTTATCTGTCTTGCCTCCCTGCTGTTGTGCGGCTTTGCCCTGTCCTTGACCTTTATGGCCCTGCCCCTGCCCTCGCTTTCCTTGACGCTGGCCTCCTTGGCTCGTATTTGGTTGCTGCGGTTGTTGCTTCTGGGTGTGGGGCTGTTGACCATGGCGTTCCGACTGCGGCGCCTGCGGTTGTTGACCATGCCCTTGCCGCTGGGGTTTCAACCCGTGAACTCCCCAAGTCTGCCGTTGTTCCCAATACTTGTCGTGTTTCCAAGTGTTCCAGTTCTTTTCAACGTGTTCGTGGGGCATGCGTTCGTAGTTCCAGACGTGCCCTCTCCATTGATGGTCCCGGTATTCATGCCTCCAATCGTGGGGCACTTGGCGATAAAACGACGGGACGCGTGAATAATAACCCCAACCCCGGTCATAGTGCTGCGAACGGTACCAGTGCCCCTGCCATGGACGCCACCACCAGCCGTCGAAGAAAAACACGTCCTCTTCAATATCCGGGACAACATAGACATAAGTCTCAGGCAATACGACCACGTGCGGCGGCGCTGCAAATACAAGGGGGGGAGGCAGTTGAATCCCGACCTGGATGTTCACTTGCGCCCCGACCGGAATGGCCAGAATGCTTAGCCATAAGACCGTGATTCCTAAGAGCATCCCTTGTCTTACATGTTGCGCCTTCATCGAGGTGCCTCCTGTGTTTCTTGCGTGTGGCGGCCAGGCTCGCAGCGCGATCCGCAACGCACCGTCGAGGCCGTAGGCGCCGACCAGGACGATAGCGTGGGCATGCGGTGAAGGTTCCAGCCGCCTCGGAGAACCTGGGCGCCAACGTCACACCGGGTCGGAGTCTACTTATGCGTGGTGTCCTTGACGGGGGAGCCTACGAACCGGCGGACTCGCGTGCGGCGCCTCGCGTAACTCCGGCATGTCGTGCTCCTCCGTGCGCCCTTCTTTGTAAACCAACAACGACAACGCGGTAAGCCCGGATAACTACGCGCGTAATCATACGCGAATTGCGGAGCCGTAGTGGCCCGCCTACGTGCAGCTCCAGCGTGGACACGGCCCGATCGCGCTCACCGTGGACAGGTGCGGCAAGTGGCTGCCGATGGCCGACAAGGGTGCCGTCGATGCGCTCGCAAACGCCGCCTGGGGCGTGAATGGTAGCAAGTGCAAACGCCATGCGCGCATCAGAACCGGCGCAGTGGTCTCGCCGCGAGTCGAAAGCCTCAACCCCAAGCAGCATCGCGAACGAATGAACCGCTCGGGCTGCGACCGCAAATGGGACGACTGCGTCGCGTGAGGATCTACGTGCGCGAATCGGCTTCCCGCACGCTCAGCACAGTGCGGACGAGCTGGGATGCCGAAGAGACGTTTATCTTCGAGAACACCATGCGGCGGTGCCCTTCGACGGTGCGGACACTGATATGCAACACCGACGCGATCTCCCTGGACTTCCTGCCCGCGATCAGTAGCTCCATCACTGCGCGCTCGCGCGGCGTCAAATGCGCGAGTCGCTGCAGCACGACGGCGCGTTCGGTGACTACCGCGCGTGCCTGGCGATCGACGTCGATGGCCGCGCGGACCCGCTCCAGCAACACCTTGGGCGGTGCCGGTTTCTGCAGAAAATCCACCGCTCCCGCCTTCAGTGCCCGCACGGAGGTCGGCACGTTCCCGTGGCCGGTCAGCACAATGACCGGGAGCATCACCTTGCGCCGGCGGAGCTCGTCCTGCAGGTCCAGGCCACTGCTCTCTCGCAAGCGAACGTCCAACACGAGGCAGCCCGGACGCTCCGGATCATAGGCGGCGAGGAATTCTTCACCCGAAGCGTACGTCTCGATCGCGAGTTCCGCTGACTCCATCAACGCCTGCAATGACTTGCGCACGGCGGCGTTGTCGTCCACCACAAAGACGGTCGCGTCAGCCGTCATATGGATCGCCTCCTCCGCGCCGGCTTCGGCGCTTGCAGCGGCAGCGTGAAGCACACCGTGGTGCCGGGGCCGCCGTCAGCCGGGCGCTCCACCCAGATCCGCCCGCGATGAGCCTCGATGATGGAGCGGCTGATCGCCAAGCCCATTCCCAGACCCTGCGACTTGGTGGTGACGAAAGGCTCGAACAGCCGGTCCGCCACTGCCACAGAGACACCGGCGCCGGTATCGCGCACAGACAGTTCCGCCATCCCCTTCACGGTCCGCGCACGCAGATGGATCTCCCTGCGGTCGCCGCTCACTTCCCGAACGACATCGATTGCGTTCTGCATCAAGTTCACGATGACCTGCTCGATCTGGATGCGGTCCGCGTGAATCGGGAGCGGTCGCGGGTGCAAGTCGAGCCGGAGCGTGACCTGCGCCCGCTGGATCTCGCGCCCCAACAAACGCGGAACACTGCGGGCGCTCTCGCGCAGATCGGTTGGCTCGAATTGCGGCTCTCCCTTCTCAATGAAGCCTCGCAGATGCTCCACGATTTCGCTGGCGCGCAGTGCCTCGGCCGATGCAGCGTCCAGCAGTGCCAGGATCTTGCCGGACTTCGCCTTGCCCGACCGTACATGCCGTGCGCACGCTTCCACCCCGTTGGCGATCGCCGAAAGCGGCTGGTTGAGCTCGTGCGCCAAGCCGCTGGCCAGCTCGCCGACGGTGATGATGCGCAGCGCGTGCGCGAGCTCGGCCTGCCGCTGCCGCACCTGTTCATCGATTTGTTTGCGGGCCTCGTTCTCCCGCAAGGCTTCTTGCGCCCGCTTGCGCTCGGTGACGTCCTCGATCGCCAGGAGGATCAGGTCGGGGCGACCGCCGCCGCGATGGAGGGCCCGTGCGTTGAGCAGCATCGTCCGCAAGCCAATCGATTCAAAGCGGTGCTCCACCTCGAAGTCGTTCAGCACGTGTTGCTGCGGTAGAATCTCCCCCAGCAGGGTGCGCAATTGAGGGGTATCCCAGTCGTGGTTGCCCAGCTCATACAGCGACCGCCCCTCAGTCTCCTCCTTGGAAACCTGGAAGGTCGCGTAGAAGGACTGATTTGCCGAGCACATGCGCACGTCTTCATCGAGCACCAGCAGCGGCTCGCGCACCGTGTCCACGATGGACTCGGCATAGAGCCGTGCTTCCTGGAGCGCCTCTGCCGCCACGTCGGAGAGCGTGATCACCACACCCTCGGTCCGGCCGGCGCGCGTGCGGTAGGGTAGAACCTGCCGTACGTACCAGCGGCCGTCGTGGGCTTGCACTTCTCTCTTCGGCGCGATCGGCTGCTCGAGGACCGCCGCGGCATCGGCGAGAAGGCTGGGGTCGGTGAACCTCTGCGCGACGTCGCCGATGGGCCGCCCGATGTCCGACTGGATCAGACTGAAGAGCCCCGTGGCGGCCGGCGTGAAGCGCCGGATGCGAAGGTGCGTGTCCAGAAACAGCGTCGCGATGTTGGTACTGGTCAGCAGGTTGTCCAGGTCGTTGTTGGTCGCTTCCAGCTCCCCGATCTTGCCCGCCAGCTGATCGTTGGCGGTGGTGAGCTCCTCGTTGAGCGATTGCAACTCTTCCTTCGAGGTTTCCATCTCCTCATTGCTGGACTGGAGCTCCTCGTTGACTGACATCAGCTCTTCGTTGGCCGCTCTGAGGTCCTCGATGGTCTGCTGCAGATCCTCCTTGGTGGTCTTCAGCTCGTACTCGAGCTGGCGCACGAGCGCCGCGTCGGTGCCGCTCGCTTCGGCGGCGGTGTGAGTGGCGGCCGCGGCAGACGTCGTGGTCTCCGGCTCGTCTTCGAACGATACCAACCACAGGCCCTCGATCTCCTTGCTGGCAGTGAGTGGCTCTACCGTCATCCTCACACGCGGGAACGTGCCGCCACGGCGCACCTGGACGCCGGGAACGACGACTCGCTGGTTCTCGCGGATCGATGCTTGGACGGCTCCGCGCAGCTTGCTTCGCAGCCCGTTGCGGGCCTGCGCGATGAGGTCCTGCGTCGGCGGACCGCTGGGCTGCCCGAGGTAGTCGTCGGTCCGCCCGTGGAAATAGAGGATCTCACCGCTGCGGTCGATGATCACGCACGCAGGCGCGTAGCGCTGGAGCAGCAAATGCTGCGCCAGCGCTGGCAGCCGGCCTAGGTTCGGCTGATTCGGTGCTAACTCGTGCACGACGGGCACGGCGGCAATGGGAAGCGCGAGCTTCTCGTGATGTGTCGGGCCGATGCGGCGGTATATCCGCCACTTCGCGGAAACCACCTCGAACAAGTCCTTCTGCGGCCCGATGCCCTCGGCGCTCCCCAGGAACAGGTAGCCGCCTTCGACCAGACCGAAGTGCAGCAAGAAAAGGAGCTTCTCCTGAACCGCCGGCTCGAGATAGATGAGGAGATTCCGACAACTGATCACGTCGAGCCTGGAGAATGGCGGGTCGCTGACCAGGCTGTGTCGCGCGAAGACGACCGTGTCACGCAGCTCCTTGTTCACCCGATAGCTGTGCTCGCCTTTGACGAAGAATCGGGACAACCACTCGGGTCGGACGTGGGCGGCGACACCCTCCGGGTAGACACCGGCCCGCGCCGTCTCCAGTGCCTCGGTATCGACGTCCGAGGCGAACACCTGCAGCGGACATTCTTTTCCAGATGCTTGGATTTCTTCGATCAGCACCATCGCGATGGAGTACGCTTCCTCTCCGCTCGCGCAGGCAGGGATCCATACGCGCAGCGGGGCGCCCGCTGCCTTCTCGGCGACCAATCGCCGAATCACTTGCTCCTGCAACATCTGCCACGCCGCCGGCTCACGGAAAAAGCTGGTCACTTTGATCAGCAGGTCCTTGAACAGCGCGCTCACTTCCGCAGGGTTGTTGCGCAGCAGCTCCACGTACGCGGGCATCCGGTCGAGGTGCTTCAGGCTCATGCGGCGTTGGATCCGCCGCCGCAAGGTGCCCGTCTTGTAACCGCTGAAGTCGCACTTGGTTCGCGCGCGCAGCAACGCCACTGCGCTCGTCAGAGGGTCGGCCGCCTTCTCCGGCGACGCTTCCACACTGGTCGCGATAACGACAGCGTGCTGCACGTAGCTCAGGAGGGCATCGGCCATCTGCTCGGCAGGCAGGACGTAATCGGCACTGCCGGTGGCGATCGCGCTGCGGGGCATGCCGTCGTGCTGCACGGTCTCCGGATCTTGCACCATCGTCATGCCGCCGGCCGCCTTGATTTCCTTCAGGCCGAGGGTGCCGTCCGTGCCAGTGCCTGACAGGATGATGCCGATGGCGTTCTCTTGCTGGTCTTCGGCCAACGACTGCAGGAAACAATCGATGGCCATCCGCAGGCTGCGCGGCGCGGTGGGCGCACTGAGCCGCAACGTGCACTCGCGAATGCTCAGGTACTTGTTGGGCGGGATCACGTAGACACGGTTCGCCTCCACCCGCATCCCGTCCTCCACCTGCACCACGCGCATCGCCGTGTACGTGCCTACCAACTCCGCGGTGAGGCTGCTGCGGGTCGGGTCGAGGTGCTGGATCAGGACGAAGGCGACGCCGCTGTCGGCGGGCATGGCGCCGAAAAACTTCTTGAAGGCATCGAGCCCGCCTGCCGAAGCGCCGATGCCGACGATCGGGAACACCGCCCGGTCGGCCGCCACATCACTCGCGGCTACACCCCGAGGGTCCGTCACAAGGGGACGCTCCCGTCCCACTGGCTTCGCAGACCTGGCTTTGCCGCGCCTCACTGATTCCGACTTACTTGCCGCGAGCGCCGGAGGTCAAGACGCCGACGGTCGAACGCAACGCAGCGGCGAGATCGCGTACCCTTTGCCCAGCTCGACCATCCCGTCCCGAGTCTACGCGCGGACACGTACAACTACGCACGTAGGACCACGCACGTACTAGTACGATCTTTCGCGCGCGGGTGGTCGCTGGTAGCTGAGAAACTGCAGCGACGTGCGAACGTGTGAAACCAGTATCTGCTTTCGCACGACAATCGCCATGGATCGTGTTGCGTCGAAGGGAGCGCGCCGTGTTGCATTACGCACTGATGTTCTTCGTCGTTGCCGTCATCGCAGCGGTGCTGGGCATGCGAGGGATCGCGGGGTTGTCGGCCGAGATCGGCTACGTCCTCGTGGTCGTGGCGGTCATCTTTCTGATCATCGCATTCGTTACGGGCCGTTCTGCGCCGATCGGCTGAGCGGCGGGCCGGCCGAGCAAAGCAGAACGATTGATCTGAGAGCGAGGGCTTATCATTCAGAATGGGAAGCAGGCTGAATCGCGCCCCGCATCCCGCACGGATGATCGTCCCGACATCTTCGTGCGCCAGGCTCTCCTGCGGCAGCAACATGTCGGCCGGTCTGCGTCTCGCACCACTGATGCGCCGGAGAGGCGCTTGCTGGTCGCCGTCCTCATGAACGCGATCCTCCAGCTCCGGAGTCGCGACGCGCGGGACGTCATCGACGCCGAGAGCTGGGTCCGCGGCGACGAGACCACCGACTGGCCGTTCTCCTTCAACAACATCTGCAAGGCACTGGGCATCGAATCGAGCTACTTCGCCAGCGGCCTGCTCACCTGGCGCGAGTGGCCGACGGACGCCGTACGGCGGGCGCCGCTACACCAGGTCCGCGCTGCGCGCGATCACGTCGTCCCGTTGCGCGAGAAGGCCTCGACCGCCGATCGCCAGCCTGGCGCGTGCGATCAAGAAGGCGCCGCAAGAGATGACGTGAAGACACTGAGTCTCCGTTCTCGGACGTTCGCTCGCCGCTCACACACCGCAACGGTAACGGGCCGGAACACGACCTCAAGCCGCTGCAAGGAGGGTATGTATGCGTAGAGGAAGGATGTTGGGGGTTTCCATCATTGCGGTCGGGATATGCCTGCTGAGCACGCCGGTGCGGGCTGACGGCCCGGAAGTGGGAGTCAACGCCGGTGTCGCCGTGCCCCTGAAGAAGTATAGCCACACGGTCGAAGGGGTAGGGGGGACCGCCGGCATGTCGGCCGGCTATCGATTCTATCTGACGGATAATCTCGGGCTCTCGCTTCTCGCGAACCCGCAGTTCGTCTTCGCGGGGACTGAGGAGGGTTGTTGTGGCAGCAAGCCGTATCGCGACGACGAGATCGGCGACATCTTCAGCATCACCGGAGGACCCAAGATCTCGCTGCTGACCGGCGTCGTCGAGACCTATGCCGCCGGGCAGGGCGGCTACTACCGCGACTTGGCCGGGCCGTTGAGTGTCGACGGCATCGGCTACAACCTCGGGGCTGGAATGAACGTCGAGGTCGCGCGCGGTATGAGCGTAGGCGTCTTCGGGCGCTACGACGTCGCCTACATGTCTCCAGAGCCGGGCACCAACGCCGATCAGCGGAAATGGGTATCCGGTGGCCTTGCCTTCCAGTACGTGTTCCTCCCGGAGGAGCGGGTTGCGCAGGCGCCGCCTCCACCGCCTCCGCCAGCACCCACGCCGAAGCCCACGAGAAAGATCGTGCTCCGCGGCGTCAACTTCGACTTCGACAAGTCCAACATCCGCGCCGACGCGCGGCCGATCCTCGACGAGGCCGTCCGCACGCTGCAGGGCGAGCCCAGTATCCACGTCTCGGTCGAGGGCCACACGGATGCGATCGGCACCGACGCGTACAATCAGAAGCTCTCGGAGCGGCGTGCGCGCGCGGTCGCCGATTACCTCGCTGTGGGCGGCGTCTCACGGAGCCGCATGACGACCGAGGGCTTCGGGGAGTCGAAGCCGGTCGCCAACAACGCGACTGCCGACGGGCGAGCGCAGAACCGCCGGGTTGAGCTGCGCATCATCGAGCACTAGACGTTGCGCGGAGGAGAATCAATGCGCCGGACGACGAACAAGTCTCGGATTGGCCTCGTGCTCGTACTCGCGTGCGCACTGGTGACCGGCGGTCTACAGCGACCCGCGCACGCGAGACACGAGGATCGGTACTACTACCACGACCGCGACTCGTACGTCTTCGCGACCACGCGAGGCTTGAACGATCTCGACATCCACCCCGCGCTCAAGCTGCCGGTCTGGCCGCTCGCGTTCGTGCTCGACCTCGTCTTCTTGCCGTTCGCCGCTCTCGCCGACGCGATGAATCGTGACGGCGGGAAGGAGGATCCTCGCTGGCAACAAGAAGACTGACCAGCCTCGCACTCGTCGCGCTCACGGCAGTCG
>Ga0315268_10006834_pt1 | contig 12092 bp, 11 predicted proteins | sample C1_top_MG_FD_204535 | JGI IMG/M metagenome (GOLD analysis project Ga0315268, IMG submission 204535) | Sediment microbial communities from Yellowstone Lake, YNP, Wyoming, USA - C1_top | ecosystem: Environmental > Aquatic > Freshwater > Lake > Sediment | place: USA: Wyoming | collected 2017-08-01 | reverse complement strand
TCTGTAATCGAAGTGAATATCGGCTATCAAGGGGATGCCGATGCCTCGTTTGATGGTCGATAGTGCTGTTGCCGCTTCGCTATCGGGTACGGCCACGCGAATGATTTCGCAGCCGTATTCCTCAAGCTCTTTTATCTGGTCAATAGTGGCACGCACGTCGCGTGTGTCGGTCTTGGTCATGGACTGCACGCTGATAGGGGCGCCGCCCCCCACGATGACGCCGCCGATGTTGATGGCCCTGGACACCCTCCGGGTGTTCACGGTGTAAGACTGCCTCCGCTTATGATGCGCGCGATGTCCTGATATGTTACCACCACGGCCAGGCCGATTAAAAGCAAGAAGCCGATGAGGTGTACCGTGCCTTCGGTTTTGGGTGAGATGCGCTTGCCGCGCCTGACCCACTCCAGGAAGACGAAGGCGATGCGCCCGCCGTCGAGGGCGGGGAGAGGCAGGAGGTTCATGATGGCCACGCTCAGGCTGAGGAAACCGGCAAACTCCAGCAGCGGGCTGATGCCGGCCTGGGCCGCTTCGCCGGTAAGCTGGGCGATGCCCACCGGGCCGGTGAGCTGGATGGAGCTGGTGCCCACGAACAGACTCAAAATAGAGTTCTTGAACAGCACCATGGTCTGGAAGGTCTCGCCAACGCCAAGCTGGATGCTCCTGAAGAAGGACTCGCTCTTTTTCGAGGTGACGGGGTTTTCCAACTGCATGGATATGCCGATGGCACCCTGGCCCGCTGGCGGTTTCCAGCGAGGCACTAGCGTTACAGTCTCAAGCGTGCTCTGCGGCGTCTGCACTTCCAAGGTGGTCTCTTTACCCAGGTTTATCTCGATGTAGCGGCTGAGGTCCGCCAGATTATCGATGGCTTTGCCGTTGACTGAGAGGATGATGTCGCCGGGCACGATGCCTGCTGCCTCCGCCGGTGAAGCCGCCGCCACCTCCTGCACCGTCACCTGGCCGTTGACGACGGTGTGAGGAATCATATAAGCGATGGAAAAGAGGATGAAGGGCAGCAGGGTGTTGATGATGGCGCCGGCGCTCAGCACCAGCGCGCGCGTGGCGCGGCTCTTGGAAGCCAGGCTGCGCTCGGCATTAGGGTCTTCCTCGCCAGACATCTTGGTAAAGCCGCCGATGAAGAGCCAGTTGACGGAATAGATAGTCTCGCCGCGCTTGATGCCGAAGATGCGCGGAGGATAGCCCAGCCCGAACTCCTCCACCTTGACGCCGGAGAGTTTGGCGGTGATGAAGTGCCCGAACTCGTGCGCCAGGATAATGCCCGAAAAGACCAAGATGAAGGATATGATAGTGGTGGCTAGCAATGCAGCCTCTCCTGACGGATGGCCTCTTTGACGGCTTCTCTGGCCCAGCTGTCGGCTGTGTTAATGTCCTCAATGGATGGTCTGGATTTGCTTGTGTGTTTGGCCAGCACGTATTCGATGAGGACGGCAATGTCCGTAAATTTAACCTGCCCCGCCAGGAAAAGCTCCACGGCTACTTCATCAGCGGCACAGAGCGCAACGGGATAGGTGCCGCCCTTCTTTCCCGCCTCAATCGCCAGACTCAGGCAGGGGAAGCGGTTATAATCGGGCTTTTCGAAATCGAAGCGGCTTATCTTTGAGAAATCGAGTCTGGGGAGAGCCTCGTTGCTCCACCTCTCGGGATAGCTCAAGGCGTACTGGATGGGGAGGCGCATGTCGGGGGCTCCCAGCTGGGCTTTGACCGCCCCATCGGCGAACTCCACCATGGAGTGGATGACGCTCTGTGGGTGCACCATCACTTCGATGCTCTCGAAGGGCAGGCCGAACAGCCAGTGCGCCTCGATAACCTCCAGCCCCTTGTTCATCAGCGTGGCCGAATCGATAGTGACCTTGCGTCCCATTTTCCATGACGGGTGCCGCAGCGCCTGCTCGGCGGTAACCTCCGAGAGCTCCCGTTGCGAGTAGCCGCGAAAGGGCCCGCCAGAGGCGGTGAGGATGATGCGCGAGGGGGCGCTCTTTTCGCCTTCGAGGCACTGCCAGATGGCAGAATGTTCGCTATCCACCGGGCGGATACGCACGCCGTGCTTTCTGGCTAGTGGCACGGCCATCTCGCCGGCCGTAACCAGCGCTTCCTTGTTGGCCAGGGCGACGGTCTTGCCTGCCTTGATGGCGGAGAGCAGCGGCATGAGTCCCGATGCCCCAGACGAAGCTGCCACCACGGTATCCACTTCGCAGTGGGCGGCCATCTCCTCCAATCCCATGAATTCATAATCGCCGGAAGGCAGCAGTGAAGGGTCTCCCTGGTAGAAAACGAAACGGGGTTTGAACTCACCAACCTGTTCTATCAGCAGTCTGAGGTTACGTCCGGCCGCCAGCGCTGTCACGCTCAATCGGTCTGGGAAGGTGCGTACCACGTCGAGAGTTTGACGCCCTATGGAGCCAGTAGAGCCGAGGACGGCTAATTTCTGATGCGTCAGACCAGCCATATGACGTAATAATAGACGACCAGCCCGGCAAAGACAACGCCGTCGATGCGGTCGAGGAAGCCGCCGTGCCCGGGCAGCATCTTACCCGAGTCCTTGGCCCCCATGTTGCGCTTGAAGAGAGACTCCACCAGGTCGCCCAGTTGCGCAAAGAGGCTGATGACGAGAGCCAGCAACACCGATTGCCCATAGCTTATGGGTAGCGGCGAAAACCAGGCGAAACGCAGCGTGAACAGCCAGACGAAGAGGAGGCTCACCAGCACCGTCCCCGCCACGCCGCCGGCGGCCCCTTCCCAGGTCTTGCCCGGGCTGATGCCGGGGGCCATCTTGTGATGTCCCAGCGCGCGCCCGACGAAGTAGGCCGAGGTATCGCAGGCGAAGGTGGCGAAGAGGCCCAGGATGACCCACTCGCGGCCCTGTGGCAGCTGGATGAGCGCGACATAGCGGCTGGTCAGCCAGCCTATATACAGTATGCCCGCCAGCGTGAAGGCCCAACTGGCGCAGGCGCCTTCGCGGTTACGCCTGAATATCACCCATAACAGCGGCAGGATGACGCTCAGGCTGAGCAGGATGCCGCCATCGTTGGTCCAGCTGGTGAGGGGCTGGAGGATGAACAGAAGGGCCAGCGCCAGCCCCAACCAGGTGGCCGGCCGGCCCTTGCCGCTGGCCGTAACCATGGCGTAAAACTCGTAAAGGGCGCACAGGGCGGCGAATGCACCCACAATGGTGAACCAGGGAACAGTGCCGTTGAACCACAGCGCTAAGATGAGGATAAGCAGGAGAATAAGACCGGTCAGTACCCTCTTCTTGAGCATGACTTAAAGACCTCCGAAGCGCCGCTGGCGCCGGCGGTAGGCTGCTATCGCCCTGTCCAGCTCTGCGCGACTGAAATTGGGCCACAGCACCGGAGTGAAGTAGAATTCGGCGTAGGCCGACTGCCACAGCAGGAAGTTGGAGATGCGCTGCTCGCCTGCGGTGCGTACCAGCAGGTCCACGTCGGGCAGTCCGGCGGTGTAAAGGTAGCTCTCGAAAAGCTTTTCATCTATCTTATCGGGAGGAATTTTAGCGGCGGCGATGCGCCGCGCCGCATCCGCAATCTCCTGGCGGCCTCCGTAATTGAGCGCCAGGCATAGCGTCATGCCGGTATTGCCTCTGGTCAGGTTGACCGCTTCCCTGATGTCTCTGACCAGCCTAGGCGACAATCCCTCCTCACGTCCCAGCCAGAGGGTGCGTACGTTGTTCTGGTGCAACTCGGCGGTTTCTTTTTTAATGGATTCGGCCAGCAGGCGGAAGAGGCCTTTTACCTCTTCTGCGGGGCGGTTCCAGTTCTCGGTGGAGAAGGCATAGAAGGTGACGTACTCAACCTTGAGCTCGCCGAGGTAGCGTACGATGTCGTGGATGGTTTTGAATCCGGCGCGGTGGCCTTCCAGACGGGAGAGGCCGCGCTGCGTGGCCCAGCGGCCGTTGCCGTCCATGATGATGGCGATGTGGCGGGGAAGGCTGGATGTCGTCTCTGCCATGTGTGGGGTCTATTGTAGCATATGGGGGGAGGGGTGGCTATTTTGTGTGTTGTAGGAGCGGGTCTCAGACCCGCCCGCTCTTGAAGCGGTGACTGTCAGATCGCTCAAAAAGGTAGGGGCACAGCATGCTGTACCCCTACCTCCATATCAATACTACCGTTTAACGACCATCTCTGGGCAGTTTTCTTTTACGGTTATCAATCGCCGTTTTGAGAATCAGCTCTATTTGCCCGTTGACGCTGCGGAACTCTTGGCTGGCCCAGCTATTGAGCTCATTCCAGATATCCTCATCGATACGCAGCAAGTAGCTCTTGCGCTTTGATTTAGGCATTGTCTTGCGACGGATATATTTTTATTTATACAACGTGCCTGCGTTTATTACAGGCGCGGCGGCGGACTCGCTGCACAGTACCACCAGAAGGTTGCTCACCATGGCGGCCCGGCGCTCATCGTCCAGTTCCACCAGGTTCTTTTCGGATAGCTGAGTCAAAGCCTGTTCAACCATGCTGACGGCACCCTGAACGATACGGGTACGGGCAGCGACAACTGCTGTAGCCTGCTGGCGCCGCAGCATCGCTTCGGCAATCTCAGGGGCATAGGCCAGATGGCTCAATCGTGCTTCAATCACCTTGACTCCCGCTCGATTGAGCCGTTCCTGAAGCTCATTCTCCAGCACCTGTTTGACCTGGTCCGTGCTTGACCGCAGCGTGATCCCCTCTTTACCCTCGTCCTCGAAGGAGTCATAGGAATATGACTGGGTCAGGTGCCGCACCGCTGCCTCGCTCTGAATGACCACGTATTGCTCGTAATTGTCCACCTCAAAGGCGGCTTTAAAGGTGTCCTCGACTTTCCAGACGATAACCGCAGCGATTTCGATAGGATTACCTATCTTGTCGTTTACCTTGAGCTTCTCGCCGCTTAGATTGCGGGCACGGAGGCTTATCTTCCTCTTGACTAAAAAGGGATTCGCCCAGAAGAAGCCGTTCTGACGTACCGTGCCGGCGTATTTGCCGAAGAGCAGAGTCACCTTGGCATCGTTGGGATTTACAATAAAAAGTCCGCTAAAAACTAATATTGCCAGAAAAAACGAGACGATAGCGGTGATGAAGGGAGGCCAGTTGATAGCCACCGGCTGGCTGTCCAGGTTGCTTTGCGAGAAGGTGTATACCGCCACAACAGTGAGCAAGAGACCTACCAAGAACATCAGATACCCGGAAACAACAGCAGTCTTTTTCTCCGACATTGCTTAATACCTCCTTAGTGTGATATCATATTGATATTATTAAGCTATCACAACGGGGCGCATTTGTCAATAGGGGGTGGGAGATTGAAGTTCGTAGGAGCGACTGGTCAGTCGCCTCAAAAAATGTAGGGGCACAGCAGGCTGTGCCCCTACGCAATATGAGAAATATGACGTTTTGTATCTAGACCTGCTTCAACTCGCCTTCTTTAGCCAACCCCACCCCATCCGCATTGGCAATGAAGACATCAGTGAGCTTTTGCAGCTTGGTTTCGCCGCGCTTGAGGTCGTCCTGCGAGATTTCCTTGTCCCTTTCCTGCTTCTTGAGTTCCTCCAGGGCATCGCGGCGGATGTTGCGGATGACGATTTTCTGTTCCTCGACCATCTTCCTCACCAGTTTGGTGAGCTCCAGACGGCGTTCCTCGGACAGGGGAGGGATGGCCAGGCGGATGACATGGCCGTCGCTGGTGGGAGTCAGCCCCAGATTGGATTTGAGGATGGCCTTTTCTATGCCTGTAACGATAGCCGGGTCCCAGGGCTGGATGATGAGCAGGTTGGTGCCCGAGACCGAGACGCTGCTGATGTGGTTGAGGGGGGTGGGGACGCCGTTATAGTCCACCCGTATGTGCTCGATGAGAGCCGGGCTGGCGCGCCCGGTGCGCACGGCGGCCAATTCGCGCTTGAGGACGTCAACGGAGGTCTTCATCTTTTCTTCGGCCTTGAGCAAAGTGGGCTCTATCATTTTCTTTTCTCGCTATCTATCAGCGTGCCGATGCGCTCGCCGCTGATGGCGCGCTCAATGCTGCGTTCCGCCTGAAGGTTGAAAACAATGATAGGCAAGTTGTTGTCCATGCAGAGCGAAAGAGCGGTCGTATCCATGACCTGGAGGCGCAGGTTGAGTGCCTGCAAGTAGGTGAGGTGGTCGAACTTCTTGGCCTTGGCGTCCTTGCGCGGGTCGGTGTCGTAAACGCCGTCCACGAAGTTCTTGGTCATGAGCAGCACCTCGGCCCCCAGTTCGATAGAGCGTAGCGCTGCGGCGGTGTCTGTCGTCATGTAGGGGTTGCCCGTGCCTCCGGCCAGGATGACGACACGCCCTTTTTCCATGTGGCGGATGGCACGCCGGCGGATGAAGGGCTCGGCTACCTGCTGGATGGTGAGCGCCGACTGCACGCGCGTCTGCACGCCAATCCTCTCGAGTGTGTCCTGCAGGGCGAGGGCATTGATGGCGGTGGCCAGCATGCCGGCATAGTCGGCGGTGACGCGGTCGAAACCGGCCTTCTCGGCCGTAGCCCCGCGCCAGATGTTGCCGGCCCCTACCACGATGGCCATCTGTACGTCCATCTCGCGGGCCTGCTTGATGCGGTGGGCGACGTCGGAGACGGTGGCGGCGTCAATGTCGGTATCGGCCTGGCCTCCCTTGAAGGCCTCGCCGCTGAGTTTGATCAGGACCCGTTTGTATCTGGCCTGGGCCATATAAGCTCAGTCCTACGAGTTATTCCGGCTACTCCGGTTTTTTAACGCCGACTTCAAAGCGCGCAAAGCGGCTGACGCGGATGTTTTCCCCCACGCGGGCGATGACATCCACGACGAGGTCCCTGATGGTCTTAGTAGGGTCTTTGATGAAGGGCTGGTCCATGAGGCAGATGACTTCGCCTTCTTCTATCTCGGTGCCGGGAGGGACTTCCTCGGCCAGGATAAAGGAGGGTTTCATGGCCGCTACCTGCATGGCGATATCGTGCGCCAGGCGCTTGAACTCGTCGGTGCGGGCCACAAAATCGGTCTCGCAGTTAAGCTCGACCATGGCACCTATACGGCTGCCGGTATGGACATAAGTCTCTATCAGCCCGTGAGTCGTCTCGCGCTCGGCCTTTTTGGCGGCCTTGGCGCAGCCGCGCTCCTTGAGCAGTTCAACCGCTTTTTGCATGTCTCCCTGGGTTTCAATCAGGGCGCTGCGGCAGTCCATGACGCCAGCGCCACACTTTTCTCTGAGCTCCTTGATATTGGCGGTTGATATTTCCACGGTCTGGCTCTCCTCGGCTTATTGTATCTGGGTGATTTCCGGCACAGCGGCGGGCGGGGTGGTAGCCTCAACCGGCACGTCGCCTTTTTCGACGGCCACGGTCATGCCGCCCTTGGCTTCCAGAATGGCGCTGGCGATCTTGCTGGTCACCAGCTTGATGGCGCGGATGGCATCGTCGTTGGAGGGGATGGGGGCATCTATTTCATCCGGGTTGCAGTTGGTGTCCACCATAGCTACCACCGGGATGCCCACTCTCTGAGCCTCGGCGATGGCGATGCGCTCTTTAGATGGGTCAACGATGAAGAGGGCATCGGGCAGTGTGGTCATCTCCTTGATGCCGCCCAGCTGGGCGTTCATCTGCTCGATCTCCTCGGTCAGCTTCTGGGCTTCCTTTTTGGGCAGGCGTGCCAGCTCCCCCTTGGCCTGCTGGTCTTCCAGTCTTACCAGGTAGTCGATGCGGCTCTGAATGGCGGCGAAGTTGGTGAGCGTGCCGCCTATCCAGCGTTGATTGACATAGAACATGCCGGCGCGTTTGGCCTCTTCCTGGATGATGGCCTGAGCCTGTTTCTTGGTGCCGACGAACAGGATTTTACCGCCATTGGCCACAACCTCCTTGATGAAATCGCTGGCTTTGGTGAGCATGGCGGCGGTCTGTTCCAGGTCGATGATGTGGATGCCGTTGCGCTTGGTGAAGATGTATTTTTTCATGCGCGGATGCCACCTGCTGGTCTGGTGACCAAAGTGCGCCCCGGCCTCTAATAGTTCTTTTATCGTTGCAGTATCAGCCAAGAAACCCTCCCTTATCCCTCTAGAACCCCGTTTTTAACATATCAGTATAACACAGATAGGAGCGGCCAGCAATAGTGTGAGGCAAGTGACATCAGCTCCAGTTATGACTGAGCCGACTCAACAAAGTATGAGGTTGATGTAGTAAAAAATATTACGCTGCAACCAGGCGGTCCGACAGCGGTTTCTCGCCAGGCTGTGCCTTACTGAGGGTGTTGTATCTCAGCATTATGGCTTTGAGCACGCCGCCGGCGACAGCCCTCCATTTATCGCGGATGGCATAACAGACGGCCTTATCATTCACCGGGTCAATCTCGATGAGCTTGGCATTTTGGGGCGCCCGTACCCCATCCCTCAGGAGACCGCGTATTATCCCCTTGACCGGTGCCTCCAGCGGCAATTCGCCCAGTTGCGCAATAACTTGGTGCGCTTCGACCGAGTCTCCAATTTCATGTTTAGTATTGAAAAGTCCTTCGCTGGCGGCCCAAACTACTCTTTCGGCAGCCAGCCCGCCTATGGTAACAGGCGTCCTGGTATCTTCTCTCGCTTTTCCTTCCAGAATGACCCTGCCAAGATTGTTGTCATGGTTGGTTTCAATGACTACATGCACATCTTTGCCGGCGTAAAAGCCCGGCCCAAGGCCGATTACGAGAGGGGCATCGCTGATGCGAGTGCCGGTGTTCTTTTTGGCTGAGATGGCGTCAATAACAACATCAGGTTTCAACTGATGCCTGATCCGTGTTCTGGTATCGATGATAATCGGGATATTTCCATATTCCCAGACCTTTTTCAGAGATTCTGTCTTACAAAGTGCAAGCTCGGCGGTGACCCCCTCGATAGTCTTCACGCCATCAAAAACTGCTTCAGAAAAAGCCGTACCCCGGCTGACCGCCAGGGGTCGGGGGAGCTCGGTAAGGCACACCTTCAAGTGGCTCCTATGCAAGCGGTGAGCTACCGCACTTGCCATCTCGCCTCCGCCTTTAATCAGCACTACCAGCTCAGATAGATTTTGCATTGTCTTTCTTTCCGTTTCGTTTTATATGAGAATACTAATCTGGCGCAGGAAGGGGCCCCACCGCCAAGCCCGATTACAGCCAGGACTCACACACGGGAAGGGAAAGGAGATATTTAAGCTAGGGTGGAAAAGACACACCTATAGCACCCTGGTTGCCCCCGGCGAAAGCCCCTTCCTGCATGGTTAAAGGTTCCCTTATTTACAGGCTAGCACGGCCCGTTTCACCATCGTACGCGCTATCTGCACCATGTACTTGTTATTAGTCAAAGCCACCGCCGATGCGACAGCGGCGTCCCCGGCGGCTTGGGCGTTGGTCTCGTCGATAGCCTTGCCCTTGAGTGCTGTTTCCGCTTCTGTAGCCCGGCGTGGCGCTCCCGCTACGGCGTTTAGGACGATGCTGGCGGCGCTTACCGTGCCTCCCGAAGACGTAATGACTGCGGCGCAGTTCACAATGGGGAAGTCAACGGCTTGCCTTAGAGCGAATTTGACGAAGGCGCTCTTAACGCCCGCGGTCGGGGTGGGGAGCTGAACCTCGGTCACGATTTCGTCATCGCCGAGTGAAGTTGTCTTAGAAACACTCGCTACGAAGAAGTCTTTGGCATCGAGGGTGCGCTTCGAGGTCAACACCTTGCCGCCGAAGGCCATGAGCGCCGGTGCGATGTCGGAAGGGCTGACTGCCACGCAGCCCCCTGTGGCCCCGAAGATGCTGTGGTACCGGTTGTCGCCGGCAATGGCATAGCACACCTGGCCGCCTTTCCTGAGGCAGTTGAACTGATTGTTGGGGTACCGGTAATACCAGCACTCGACGTTCTGACACAGATTACCGCCGAGGGTGCCCATCACCCTGAGCTGCCAGGCACCTACGCTCTGCGCGGCGCTGGCCAGGGCTTGGTATTTTGATTTGATGGTAGCATCATTAACGATAGCATCGAGCCTGGCGAGCGCCCCTATCTTCAAAAAGCCGCCCTCTTCTTTGATGTAATCCAGGCCTTTGATTGTTTTCAGGTTGATTACGGCCTCGGGATAAGTGGACAATACGTTGTTACGTAGCGTGCGAATCAGGTCTGTGCCGCCGGCAACAACAGTTGCTTTTCCCTTGTATGAGGCTAAGGCTGAAACCGCCTCGGCCACCGTGGTTGCGTTGATATGTTCAAAGTTTTGCATCTTTTTTCGACCTCCTAAATTTTGCCAAGGGCTTTAAGGATGGCAGCCGGGCTTGTATCGTAGTCTCGGATTCTGACACCTATCGCATTACGGATAGCATTTTGTAATGCGGGCCCTGGACACATAACAACCATTTCTCCCAATCCACCCTTCATACCATAAGGAAGTAGCGGCTCGTTAGTCTCTACAAAAGAAACCTGTGTCTCTGGCAAATCAATGCAGGTTAGTTGGCCCGATAGATTGGCATTAAGCATCGCTCCACTACTCTTGTCCCAAATCGCATGGTCGTACAACCCGTAGTTAAGACCATAATTCGTACCTGCTAATGCCTGCCCTTCGGCGGTCAGGGGGTTGATTAACGTACCACAATCGAATACTTGGACGGCGTTCAGGAGTTCGATACCGCCGGTTTCGGTGTCCACTTCGACTTCCACGAAGGCAACCCCGAAACTGCGAATCCTCGAAGCATCCAGGGTGCTTACATATTTCACGCTGCCTTCCAAATCACCGTCGCTGGTTACGTCCTTGAAGGTCAGGAATGTTGCGGGATTTCCTTTGACGTAAATCTTCGAATCTTTAGCTTCCAGGTCCTCGGCTTTCGCCTTTAACTTCGAAGCGGCAGCAGCAAACAGTTTCGCTCTAACGTCCAAAGCTGCCAGTCTCGTAGACTGACCACCTAATGACATCCCCGCGCTGTTCCAGGCTTGGTTCTGCGGACACATCATCGTGTCTCCGAAAACGAGTCGAACGTCTTCGATCTTGGCGCCCAGTTCTTCTGCGGCTATCTGCGTATGCACGGTTGCGCTTGGCGAACCGCTGCAACCGACGTCAGCATACACTGTCACAGAGCCGTCCATTTCTATCCTTATGGTCGAAGTGACAACAGTGCCTCCGATGGCATAATAGTTTTCCCATGCCATGCCTACGCCGCGTTTTTTCGCGCCATTGACCGCCGAAGGAGTATTCCATCCCTTCCACTTAGTGTCCCAGCCAAAGAGGCTGGCTCCCTTTTGGATCAGATCGCGGCTGCCGCATGTGCTCCATTTTGCTGGTGTGCCTACCATAACTACATCTTGCCCTGAAGGTTGGAAGCCGAATTGCTGGAGTCTGTATTCGACCGGATTTCTGCCCAGTCTCTCTATGACTTCATCCACAAAAATTTCATATATGGGGCAAGACAACCCGCCGCTGGGGGATCTCACGGCGCTACGTTGTTGAGAGGTGTCGGTGTAAACGCCCGAATACTTTTCGCGAACGTTGGGAACTAGAGCGATGGCCCCTCCAGAGCTACTCGCCAGGTTGGTTGAAGTCCCCCACGCTCCCATTGCCATGGTTGTTTCAATATCGAGTCCGGCAATAGTTCCGTCGGCCTTGATGGCGCCCTTTATGTGGCTGGTGATTTCGTTCTTCAGGTGGGGAAAAATCGTGCTTTCATTTCTACTTGCTTCGTAAATTACCGGCATACCGGTCTTCTTGGCCATCGCCGGCGCCTGGAACATGGGCCTGAACAGCCCCTGATGGGAACTGCCAAAAGAACCGCCACTGTATTTCGCGATAACTCTAACCTTGTTCAGAGGTAGACGAAAGAGTTTGGCGATCCTGTCTTTCAGTCGATAGGCTCCCTGAGTTTTTCCCCATACCGTCACGTAGTCACCATCCACTTCAGCTGCGTAAGCGTACGGCTCAATTATTCCAAGGCGGAAAGCCGGATGATGGTATGTGCCTTCTACGATATAAGCAGCATCTTTGAACGTGGCATCCACATCACCCCAGGTCTTTGAAGAAGATTCGACGTTACTTGCCAGTTCGGGCCATACTTTGGGAGCGTCCGGTTTTTGAGCTTCTACCATGTCAACAACCGAGGGCAGCACCTCATATTCCACATC
>Ga0315268_10006833_pt1 | contig 12092 bp, 9 predicted proteins | sample C1_top_MG_FD_204535 | JGI IMG/M metagenome (GOLD analysis project Ga0315268, IMG submission 204535) | Sediment microbial communities from Yellowstone Lake, YNP, Wyoming, USA - C1_top | ecosystem: Environmental > Aquatic > Freshwater > Lake > Sediment | place: USA: Wyoming | collected 2017-08-01 | reverse complement strand
CCCGCACCGATTACTCGATACCGCGCTCGATTGGCTACCTGCTGAACGGGTAATTAACAGGATGAACACCTCTCAGTTCACAAGATCAGCCAGACTTGGCCTGGCGCACCAAAGGACGCAGAGGTAACCCGGAGAAGCAGACTTCAATCTCGGAGAGAACCGGGGATGCATGGAAAAACCTACACCCGCCGCCGCACCTATTGCCCGTTACCGTTTCCGTTTCAATTCTTAGCCTGCGGTTTTCCTCTGCGTCCTCTGCGTCTCTGCGGTGACGGTTTGGTCTTATGAGAGCTTATGGTAATAGCACGGTCGATCCGGTGGTCTTGCGCGCTTCGAGGTCGCGATGCGCCTGCGCGGCATCCTGCAGTTTGTAAGTCTGGTTGATCTCGATCTTGACCTTGCCGGATTTCACCATGTCGAACAGTTCCTTCGCTCCCGCCTCAAGATCCTCGCGAAGGGCGGTATAGACCATCAGCGAAGGGCGGGTCACGTAAAGCGAGCCCTTCGCCGCGAGCAGGTTGAGGTCGAACGCGGCTACCGGGCCGGAGCCGTTGCCGAACAGGGCCAGCAGACCGCGCGGCTGCAGGCAATCCAACGAGCCCATGAAGGTATCCTTGCCCACTGAATCAAACACCACCGGAACCTTCCGGCCACCGGTGATTTTCTTCACCTGCTCGACGAAGTTCTCGCGGGTGTAGACGATGGCGTGGTCGCAGCCGTGCGCTGTTGCGAGCTTTGCCTTCTCGTCCGACCCGACGGTGCCGATCACGGTGACACCCAATGCTTTGAGCCACTGGCAGGCGATCAGACCGACACCCCCGGCGGCAGCATGGAAAAGCACGGTCTCGCCCTTCTCCACGCGGTACACGCGGCGGATCAGGTACTGCACCGTGAGGCCTTTAAGCATCATCGCCGCAACTTCCTTGTCGGAGATGCCACTGGGCACTTTCACCAGACGGTCCGCCGGAATCAGGCGAACTTCGGAATACGCTCCGGGCGGCCCGCCGGCATAGCCCACACGGTCGCCGGGCTTGACGTGGGTCACGCCCTTGCCGACGGCATCGACCACGCCAGCCGCTTCCAGGCCGATGCCGCTTGGCAACGGCAGCGGATACAGGCCGGAACGATGATAGGTATCGATGAAATTCAGGCCGATTGCGGTGTGTTTGACGCGGGCTTGGCCGTCGCCTGGATCGCCGACCTGGACGTCGTCCACTTGAAGAACTTCGGGCCCGCCTGTCTTGTGGAAACGTACGGCTTTCGTCATTGCTCGCTCCTAAGATTATGTATTGATACGTTCTATTGTCCGGGACGCCCGACTTCGCAGCGAAATGCCGCGCTCCGGTATGACCTGTATTCTATCAGCCGAGTCGACGAGCAGATGCCCGCCGCGCGCGACGGCGCCACCACCAGATCATGAGCGGCGAAACCCATACCGCGACTGTGACCAGTGCAAGCGCCCCGGCGATGGGCCGATTGAGGAACGCGATAAAGTGCCCATCCGCCTTGATCAATGAAGTGACGAAGTTCTCTTCCAGCATGCGGCCGAGCACCGCGCCGAGAATGACCGGGGCCACCGGAAAGCCGTTCTCCTCCATGACGAACGCCAGGACGCCGAATGCCAGCATGACGCCTATGTCGAAGGCGGTATTGTTGATCGCAAACGCCCCGACGGTGCAGAACAGCAGGATCACCGGCATCAGCACCGCGCGCGGAACCTTGAGCACCTGTTTGTAACTCTTGATCGCCAGCACGCCGAGTGGCAACATCAGCAGGTTGGCAAGGAAGAACACGATGAATACCGCATAGATGTTCTGCGGATTATTGATGAATATCATGGGGCCGGGATTCATGTTCTTCAGGTACAGCACGCCGATGGCGATGGCGGTAATGGAATCGCCGGGAATCCCGAATACCAGCGCGGGAATCCACGCGCCCGACAGCGCGCTGTTGTTCGCCGCCCCGCTCTCGATCACGCCTTCCACGTGGCCGGTACCGAATTTCTCCGGCTGCTTGGAGAATTTCTTCGACATCGCATACGACATCCAGGCCGCGATGTCTGCACCGGCACCCGGCAGCGCGCCGATCAACGTGCCCAGCGCGCTGCCGCGGAGCGTCTGCACCGGATACTGGCGCACCAGCGCCCACTGCCCCTTGAAGATGCTGCCGAACCTTTCCTGCGCGAGGTGCAGCGGCCGTTCGATCGATGTTGCATAGCGCAGGACTTCCGACACGGCGAACAACCCGACCATCATCGGAATCAGGGTGATGCCACCCATCAGATTCGGTTGGTCGAAACTGAAGCGCGGGAACGCGGCTGGGTTCTCCATGCCGACGGCGGCGATCAGCAAGCCGATCAGCAGAGAAACAAATGCCTTGAGCACGTCGTTCGACGCGATGAAGATCGCGCAGGTCAGTCCCAGCAGCACCAGCCAGAAGTACTCAAAGGAACTGAATTTCAGGGCGACGTCGGCAAGTGTCGGGGCCGCGGTCACCAGTACGATGGTGCCAAAGATTCCCCCGATCACGGAAAACACCAGTCCGGCGCCGAGCACCACCTCCGCCTGGCCTTTCTTCGTCATGGCGTAGGCTTCATCGCAGTAGGCGGCCGACGCCGGCGTGCCGGGGATTCGCAGCAGCGCGCCCGGAATGTCGCCCGAGAAAATCGCCATCGCGGTTGAAGTGACGATCGCCGCGACCGCAGGCACCGGCGGCATGAAGAATGTGACCGGCACCAGCAGCGCGGTCGCCATCGTGGCGGTAAGGCCGGGGATCGCGCCGACGAACAGCCCATACAGCGCCGACGCCCCGATCACCATCAGAACATAAGGTTCGAATACCAGCCCGAAAGCCTGGATCAGATGTTCCATGTCCTTACCAGGCCCATGACTGTAGCAGGCCCCATGGCAGAGGCACGCCCAGTGCCTTGTAGAAGATGAAATGGATCACCACTGAGACGCCGATTGCGATCACCGGCACCGCCCAGGTCCGAACGCGTAGAACCGCGAGCAGCGCGCCAAGCAGCAGCGGCGCGCAGACGAAGAAACCGAGTGTCTCGACCAGCAGGCAGTACGCCAGCAGGCCCAGCGTGACGACCGCGAAACCCGCCATCTGCCGCGGCGCATGAATCCAGTCCGGCAGCTCGATCCAGGGCGTGCCCGTCCTGCGGCGCGCGGCCTGAATGACGAAGATCGCGCCGCAGATTGCCAGCCCCGCCGCGATGAGTTGCGGGAACAGTGCCGGACCGACCTGATCACCGGGCATCGACGGGAATCCGCGCGCATCCCAGAGAATCGCGCCCGCAAACGCGATCAGCCCGGTGCCAACGAGAGAGTCGTTGAATTTCATTGCGAGGTGCGAGGTGCGAGGTGCGAGGTGCGAGGTTTGAGGTGCGAGGCTTTAGGCTCTAGGAACCAACATTGCCCTCACGACGCGCTGCACTCGCGAGAAATTTCCATTCGATAGCATTTTCATCTTTCACCCACCGGCGTTTTTCCCACCTCACACCTCGCACCTCACACCTCACACCTCGCACCTCGCACCTCACACCTCGCACCTCGCACCTCACACCTCGCACCTCGCACCTCACACCTCGCACCTCGCACCTCGCACCTCACACCTCGCACCTCGCACCTCACACCTCGCACCTCACACCTCGCACCTCGCACCTCGCACCTCGCACCTGACTTATTTTTATTGCGTCATTCCGAATTTCTTCATGAGCACGCCGTTCTCGGCGTCGGTCTTGGCCATCATCGCCGCGAATTCCTGCGGCGGAAGATACCGCATCCCGAATCCGCGCGCGGTCATGAAATCCCGGTATTCCTTGCTGTCGCAGGCCTTCTTGATCGCGGCGATCAGGCGCTCCTCGATCGGCTTCGGCAGGTTCTTCGGCGCGGCGATCCCGCGCCATACGCCGCTCAGCCATTTGCTGCCCACCGCCGCCTTCAGCGTAGGCACGCTGGGAAAAAGCTGTGACGGCGCTGCGTCCATGATGGCGAGGCTGCGAACCCTGCCCGCTTCGATCAATGCGCGGGCTTCGGCATGGGAGCCACTCACGATTTCCACGCCGCCCGCCGCCAGTTCCTGCAACCCAGCCGCGTTGCTGACGCTCGGTACCCAGGGAACGGCGGCCGGATCGATCTTCAGGTCGGCGAGCATGCCGTAAAGGGACAGATGCCATGACCCTCCGCGGGCGGTGCCGGAGGCCTTGAGCTTGCCCGGGTTCTTGCGTATCGCGTCGAGCAAGTCCGGCAGCGTCTTGTACGGAGAATCGGCATTGACCTGGATCGCCGCCGGATCGACGTTGATCAGCGCGATCGGCGTGAAGCTTGCCCCATTGAGCTGCGTCAGTCCCTGATGATGCATCTGCGTAATCTCGAAGGTGATCAGGCCGAAGGTATAACCGTCGGGCGCGGCTGTGGCGATCGCCTGGTGTCCGACCACGCCGCTGCCGCCGGTGCGGTTGACCACGTTAACCGGCTGGCCGAAATCCTTCTCCAGCAGGGCGGCCAGCATCCGCCCCACCGCGTCGGTTCCCCCGCCTGCGCCCCATGGCACGATCAGGGTGACCGGCCGCGACGGATAGTCGGCGGCCAGTGCCGCGCTCGCGGCAACCGCCAGCGCCATAGCAGCAACGACAATCAGAATCTTCTTCATCTTCTCCTCGCGAGGTGTGCATGGTGCGCAAGCTCGCTGCGGCGGCAAGCAACTCGCCAGCGGATGCTTCGCACCTTGATAATCTGATGGAACACCCGAATCGCGCCGCGGCGCGGACTTACTTGACGCTCACCAGCTTGAGCTGCGCTTCGCGCTGGGACACGAGGCGGATGAAACCGCGGATCTGTGGGTAAACGGTTTCGCGAAATCTGCGGCCGCTGAAGATGCCGTAATGCCCCAGGCCCTTCGCCAGCAGATGTTTGCGCTTGTCGGATGGAATGTTTCGGCAAAGCGTGTGCGCTGCCTCCGTCTGGCCGTTGCCGGAAATGTCATCCAGTTCGCCCTCGATCGTGAACAGCGCGGTCTTGCGAATCGCTTGCGGACGCACCGGGGCGCCGCGGACCGACCAGTTTCCTTTCGGCAACTGGAATTCCTGAAACACAACCTTGATCGTGTCGAGGTAGTACTCGGCCGGCATGTCGAGCACGGCGTTGTACTCGTCGTAGAACTTGCGGTGGCCCTCGGCGCTATCGCCGTCGCCGCGCACCAAATGATTGTAGAACTGCCGGTGCGCGTCCATGTGACGATCCGGATTCATCGCCAGGAAGCTCGCGTGCTGCAGGAACCCCGGGTAGACCTTGCGCATGAACCCGGGATAGTTGGCCGGCACGCGCATGATCACCTGGTCGGAAAACCAGGAATGCGCGCGTCCCGCGGCAAAATCGTTGACCGAGGTCGGATTGCGGCGCGTGTCGATCGGCCCGCCCATCATGATCATCGCCTTCGGCACGCACGGGTCGTTTTCCGCGGCCATGAGCGATACCGCGGCCAGCACCGGCACCGTCGGCTGGCATACCGACATCACGCTTAGTTGCGGCGACAGGAAACGGATGAAGTCGCGAATGTAATCGACGTAGTCGTCGAGATGGAAAGCACCGTGGGCAAGGGGCACCATCTTGGCGTCCACCCAGTCCGTGATCCAGACGTCGTGGTCGGGCAGCGCCGTGCGTACCGTATCGCGCAGCAGGGTGGCGAAATGCCCGGACAGCGGCGCGACGATCAACAGCTTGGGCTGTTCGACGTCGACCGCCTTGCGAAAATGCAGCAATTGACAGAACGGCTTGTCGATCACGACTTCGCGGGTGATCGCCATGCGCTCGCCATTGACGAGTGCCTCATCGAGCCCCCATTCCGGCTTCGCATAACGCCGCAACAGCCGCACGAACATCTCGCTGTTGGCGGCGACGGTTCGCGACAGCGGCGTGTAAGCCAGCGGGCTGAGCGGATTGGTAAACAGGTGCCGGGCCGTGTTGGCCCATGCAACCGCGGGCGCCATTGCCGTTTTATGAAATTCATGCAACTTGTAGATCATCGTGCCTCGTTTCGGAGAAGGCTGAAAGACCGCCGATTTCCCAATGTGAAACGCCCGAAAGCCCGGACCCACCGACTGTAAAGACTCCGTCACCGAGCGTCAAGGAAGCGATCTGACAGGAAGCGATCTGACCCGGTCCCGAGTGCTATAACGGCCCGAGCGGAGGTTCCTGCATCGCCGCAACCTGCTCGCGCAACTGCAGAATCTGGTCCTGCCAGTATTTCGTGGTATGGAACCAGGGAAAAGCCGCGGGGAATGCCGGGTCATGCCAGCGCCGTGCAAGCCACGCCGAATAATGGATCATGCGCAAGGTGCGCAGGGCCTCGATGAGCCCGAGTTCCCGGCGCTCGAATTCCGCGAAATCCTCGTACCCCGCCAGGATGTCGGAAAACTGCCTGGTCATCGAAGCGCGGTCACCGGACAACAGCATCCACAGGTCCTGCATGGCGGGGCCCATGCGGGCGTCGTCGAAGTCGACGAAATGCGGTCCGTCATCCGTCCACAGCACATTGCCGGGATGGCAATCCCCGTGCAGGCGCAAGTGCGTGACCGGGCCGGCACGATCGAAGCAATCGTGCACCGCAGCCAATGCCTGGTCGATCACGCTGGAATAGGCGTCGCGAAGATCGGCGGGAATCCACCGGCTCGCGAGCAGATAGGCACGCGGCTCCTCGCCGAAACTCGCTATATCGAAAGTGGGACGGTACGCGAACGGCTTAATCGCACCGACAGCATGAATGCGCCCGATGAAGCGGCCCAGCCATTCCAGCGTATCGGGATCGTCCAGTTCCGGCGCGCGCCCGCCGCGGCGCGGATACAAGGCGAAACGAAACCCTTCGAACGCATGCAGGGTCGAACCCAGAATCACCAGGGCGGGAACCGCCGGAATCTCGCGCTGCGCCAGTTCCGCGGTGAAGGCATGTTCTTCGAGTATCTGTTCGTCGGTCCAGCGTGCAGGACGGTAGAACTTGGCAATGAGGGGCTTCTCGTCCTCGATCCCGACCTGATAGACCCGATTTTCGTAGCTGTTCAGTGCGAGCAAGCGCCCATCGGTGCGAAATCCGGTGGAATCGATCGCGTTCAGAATCAGATCGGGCGTCAGTCCGGCGTACGGTGGGGTCGTTTCGCTCATGTCGCGACGATACGCGAAAAAATCCCGCGGCTCACTACGAAGCAAGGCGGAGGGAATCTTCTCAAGCGGAAGAAATGAACCACGGAGAACACGGAGGGCACGGAGGAAAGACAGGAGAAGAACCAGAACGGGAAAATGTGTTTAATTGGTTGACGAATGGTCGAACTCGAAAATTTGCCGAACAGGTGAGCAAACAGTCATATTGCGTTTAACCCTCCATTAGTTCTTTCTCGTTTCCGCTTTTCCTCCGTGTCCTCCGTATCCTCCGTGTCCTCCGTGTCCTCCGTATCCTAAAAGGGTACTCCACGCTGCGCGAGGGTATCCGTGGTTCACGTTCTATTGGGCTTGTGTGGCACAAGGTGACGCGCGCACCGGCTTTCGCTACAGTGGCAGCCGGCGCCGCTTGAGCGCGTTCAAGGAGATCGAGTTGAAGTACCTAACCTGCAAGATCCTGCTGACCGCCGCGCTGGCATGCCTGTGGGCCGCGGCCGCGATCGCCAAGGACGAAAGCATCAGGGCAAAATTGCCAGCCCTCGTCACCGAGCACATCAACATCCCTTCCGATACGCCGGGCATCCAGCTCTACATGCGCAACAAGCGCCCGCAAGAGCTCACCGTATTTACCGACAGAATTTTGCTGTACGTGCATGGCGCCACCTATCCCGCCTCGACCGCGTTCGACCTCTGGCTCGACGGCATGTCGTGGATGGATTACATCGCCGCGCAGGGCTGGGATGTCTACCTGGTGGACCTGCGCGGTTATGGCGAGTCGACACGTCCGCCGGAAATGGACCAGCCGGCGAAGGACAATGCGCCGATCGTCACCACCGATATCGCCGTGCGCGACGTCGGCGCCGCGGTGGATTTCATCCTCAAGCGCCGCGGCGTGTCGAAGGTCAATCTGCTCGGCTGGTCATGGGGGACGACCATCATGGCGACTTACACCGCGCGCAACAATGACAAGGTCAACAAACTCGTGCTCTATGCGCCGTTGTGGCTGCGCACGACGCCGGCGGCGATCGGCGGGGACGGACCGCTGGGCGCGTATCGAACCGTGGTGAAGGAAGCGGCGAAGAAACGCTGGCTGGCCGGGGTGCCGGAAGACAAGCAAGCCGACCTGATACCGGCCGGCTGGTTCGACGCCTGGGCGAACGCGACCTGGACCACCGACCCGAAAAGCAAGGAGTCGGGGCAACTGCGCGCGCCCAACGGCATCATCCAGGATCTGCGCACGTACTGGATGGCCGGCAAGCCGTATTACGATCCGGCGAACATCCGCGTGCCGACCCTGCTCATCAAGGCGGAGTGGGACCAGGACACGCCCGCCTACATGTCGCAAGCGCTGTTTGCCCTGCTGAAGAATGCGCCCGAGAAACGCTACGTCGAAATCGGCGAAGGCACGCACACGGTCATCATGGAAAAGAACCGCCTGCAGCTTTTCCGTGAAGTACAGCTATTCCTCGACAAATCCGACTAACGCTTCACCGCAAAGACGCAAAGACGCAAAGGAATCGCAAAGAAAAACAAACCGGAAGGGAAGTAAGAGCTAAGTGGATTGCATGTACCGTGCTTCTTCGCTGACAACCGGCGGCAGCATTCATCGCTGAAATTGTTCACTCGAATTGCTTTCCTTTGCGTGGTTTTCTTTGCGCCTTTGCGCCTTTGCGGTGAAGGGTTAGATTCCGTGCGAAGCAGAAACAGGCTGGACGGTTTCGACAACTTCGACATTCGTCACCCGGCACTCCTCAAGCAGGCTGAAAATGCCGCTGCCGACCGCGGCCATGTCGTCGCCGGGTTGTAGAGCCCAGGCATATCCCTGCGACAACGATGCATCGAACGGCGAACTCAGGCGGATGCGGACGCTGCCGTCGGCGCTGGCGGCAACAGTGGCCTCGGCTTCGCCGACACGCGATCGAAACTTGCGCAGCGCGGTGCCGAGGAACAACTGGAAGCCGAGTTCACTTGCGGCGAAGTTGCCCGCCTCGATCGCCTGCACGTAGCCCATCGGCGGTCGCGGTATCGGCAGCAGCGACAATCCCGGTTGCCCCAGTTGCGCGGCCAGCGCCCGCGTGAAGGGCATGCCCCATGCGCCGATATTACCGGCGGTTTCGGTAAATCCCGGCGCATCGGCGGAGGTGACGCAAACGCCGGTCAGGAAGCGCAGATGCACCTCTTCTTCGTTACCCGCAATGCGGATAGCCTCGGGCGGGAGGTCCAGCGGCGGGAGATCTTCCTGACCTGGTTCGCGAGACCGGCGATAAGCCGCGCTCGGCTTCAGCGCGGCAAGCCCTGTCGTGGAGACCAACGCGGCGCAGAGGCCGAAATTCTTCATCCGGCCGAGCGTGCCGTGCACTTCAAACAGCTTGGTCAGTTCCCCGGCGTCCGCCACCACGCCGGGCAGGATCAGCGGCCCGCGCCCGCCCGTCACCACCAGGATCGGAATAGCGAAGATGCGCAAATGCAGCGCCGCTTCGCCGGGCGCATTCAGCGCGGCATCCAGTGCAGCGCCCAGCATTCGATACACCGCATGGGAGGGCGATTGCGCAAACGCCTGCTCGATCAGCGCATCGTCGCCGCTGCGAAGTGCCTGCTCGATGGCGACGGACAGGTTCTCGGCCGACTTTCGGTGCTGCGTCGCAGAACCCTGTCCGAGCGCCTGTCGAGCGAGCGCGACCAGCGAATTCGACGAGAACGGCGTGTAACGACGGGGATCGGGGAGGTTCTTCATGCGCGTATCCGACGGGCCGCCATTGTAGCAACGGCGGATCGGAAAGCCCTGCCGTGCCGCAACGAAAGCATGTCTTGACTCTGCCCGGCCAAGTGCTAGAAAGAAACCAGCGGCCGCCGGTGCAATAAGTGGAAACACGCCGGCTTGCCGCCATCTGAACGTTCAGCAGGCCCATAAAATATTCCTATTCCTATAGGGGGAGTCGAGTATGTGGTTAACTGATAAAGAACGTAAGCAAACCGAGCACGCCGATGACGCTGCCTTTGCGTCGCCGGTGCCCACGCAGATCGTTTCCAACGGCGAATACAATCCGTTGCCGCAGACCGAGAAGCAGAAGCAAGTCGAGGGACGCATCAAGGAACTCGCCGACCAGTATGCAAAAAAATTGAACATGGATCGCCGCCACTTCCTGAAGACGACCTCGGGCATGGCGGTCGCGTTCCTGGCCATGAACGACGTGTTCGGTCCGGTCTGGAACGTGTCCGAAGCGGAAGCCGCGGATACCGATGTGGCGGACGCGCGCGCCCAGGCGCTGAAGAAGCAGTTCATCTTCGACGATCAGACGCACTTCGTGCGCGACGATTTCGACAAGGAGGGGTTGCTGGGCTTGGGCAAGTACGCGTCCGAGCACTGGAATCCCGACATGCTCAAAGACATCCCGCTGGTGCTGCAGCGCTACAAGTTCCAGAATTACCTGAAGGAGATCTATCTCGACAGCGACACGAAAGTCGCGTTGCTGTCCGGGGCGCCCTTCGACGATCCCACCTGGTGGCTGCTTTCCAACGACCAGATCGTGCAGGCTCGTGCGGCAATCAATAAAATTGCGGGCTCGCGCCGCATGTTCGGTCACACGGTGATCACGCCGGGACAGGCGGATTGGATGGATGAAGTCGATCGGGGCATCGCCGAGCTCAAGCCCGACGCATGGAAGTGCTACACAGTCGGCGATCCGTTGTCGCCATCCACGAAAGGTACCGCCTGGCGCCTGGATGACGAAAAACTGGTTTATCCGTGGTACGAGAAAGCAATGAAGTCGGGCATCAGGACCATCGCCATCCACAAGGGTCTGTTGCCGCAGGACTACGAGACGTCCTGGCCCGGTGTGTGGAAACATGCCACCCCGGACGACGTGCTCAAGGCCGCGAAAGACTGGCCGCAACTCAACTTCATCATTTACCATGGCGCGCTCAGAAACTTCCTGGAAGATCCGCAGTACACACTGGACAGGTTTGAGAAGACCGGCCGCATCGACTGGACTACCGACGTGTGCGAGCTTGCCTCGAAGCACGGTTGCAAGAACGTCTATGCCGAACTGGGTACGACGTTCGCAACCTCCGCCGTGGCCAGCCCGCGTCTGGCGGCGGCAATGGTCGGGCAGATGGTCAACCAAATGGGTGCGGATCACGTCGTCTGGGGTTCGGACTCGGTGTGGTACGGCAGTCCGCAGTGGCAGATCGAGGCCATGCGCCGGCTCGAAGTACCGGACGACATCATGAAGAAGATGGGATGGAAGACGCAGCTGGGCGCGGCCGACGGCAAGGTCAAGAACATGATCTTCGGCGAGAATTCGGCGCGTCTGTACAAGTACAAGATCCAGGCCGAGTATCCGGCTCTCAGCCACGATCAATTGGCCCTCATGAAGCAGGAATACGAGGCCGAGGGCGTCGAGCGCAACAACGTTGCCTATGGTTTCGTAGGCAAGCAAACGGCTTAGCGCGTTACGGCCGAACGCAACGGGGAGCGCAAGCTCCCCGTTTTTTTGCCGGCATGCCTCCCGAGCGTTCTCGGCCTGCGCGCCCGACCCCGGTCTTGCCTCCACGCCTCCTGCTGTTTTTGCTCTGCGCATCCGTCAGGGCGGCCGTCGAGCAGATATTGAAAGAAACCCTCGGCGTCGGTGCTGTTGATGCCGGGCGCCGGCCGGATTGGATTCCAGGCAAGGGATTCCAGGCAAAGTGCTATCCTTTGCGCCTTTGAATGATCGCAAGATGAGGCGCAATTGAAACACATCAATTGGGACCAAGTTCCCGCCGAAAGACTCAACGACAAGTTCGTTCGCAAGCTGGCCTGGGACGGAGAGATCATGATCGGGCTGACCCTGGTCGAGAAGGGCTACGTCGTGCCGTTGCATTCGCACGACAACCAGCAGGTGACCTTCGTGACCAGCGGCGTCTGGCGCTTCAAACTCGAAGGCAGGACCGTGG
>Ga0315268_10006832_pt1 | contig 12092 bp, 9 predicted proteins | sample C1_top_MG_FD_204535 | JGI IMG/M metagenome (GOLD analysis project Ga0315268, IMG submission 204535) | Sediment microbial communities from Yellowstone Lake, YNP, Wyoming, USA - C1_top | ecosystem: Environmental > Aquatic > Freshwater > Lake > Sediment | place: USA: Wyoming | collected 2017-08-01 | reverse complement strand
TGCGAGCAAATGATCGTTCGTCCAGATTCCATCGCCTTCATGGCCATCCCGAAACATGCCAGCTATCGCGTTCAGACCGTAGAAATACCCCTCGCCATGCTCGAAGCAGCGGCAGCCACCAGCGCTTCGACCACCCGCGTCTGACTCACCAAGAATCACCCACCTGTTGGCGCCGGTCCGGCGTCACAACAACCACATTTAGTCGTTGCACTCAAAGCGAAAGGAGGAGACTGTGCCTCTGCCCGAGACGATCGCTGAATACATGCGCAGCTATGCGCCAGAGTTGGGCGACAGAATCCTTGAATTGCACCCGCCGTTGCACGCCGTTGACGACCCACCGTCGCCGATGATTGGCAAGCTCCTTCGGAAACCTTACCCTGCCCAAACGCTCGCCATCATGGGTCTGGTCCGCCGCTGGCAGCAGGCCCGGGCAGGGGCCGTTATTGCGGAGTGTGGTACGGGCAAGACGTTGATATCGCTAGGCGCGGTTCAAACCCACGCCGGGGACCGACCCTTTACGGCGCTGGCGATGGTCCCGCCGCAACTGGTCGAGAAATGGTGTCGAGAAACAATCCTCACACTGCCGCGCGTCCGCGTGTTCATCATCGACGGGCTGCGCACCCCGACCAGTGCCAAGAGCCATTGCGGTGTGAACGAAGTGAAGCTTCGAAAGGGACGGATCGTGCGTGAGGGATTGCGAACCAGTCTGAGCGAATTGCGCCTGCGCAAGGCCTCACCCTCGGCCCGCAAGCGCTGGGATTCGCTCTGCCGCTGGCCCGCAGTGTTCGTCGTGGGTCGCGACCGGGCGAAGCTCGGCTACTTCTGGCGGCATGCCTACCAAGTCGTCCGCTGCGGTCACTACCAGGGCAGTGTCGTCAATCCGGACAGCGGGGCTCCGGTCTACCTGGGCGAAGAGGGCGAGCGGCTGCTGGCGATGGACTTCAAGAAGGCGAAGCTCAGCGAAATGCTGGGTCAGGGTGAGGGCACGAACCACGCACGTCGACCGTTATACAGCGCGCTCTGGCAGGCGGATGGCAGGAAGACTCGCCGCTTTGCACCGGTCGACTTTATCGGTCGGTACATGCCGGAGTTCTTTGACTATGCGATTGCCGACGAGGTGCACGAGCTGAAGGGCGGAGATACGGCGCAGGGCAACGCACTTGGCACCCTGGCATCGTGTGCCCGCCACATCGCCGTGCTCACCGGAACGCTGCTCGGCGGCTACGCGGATGAACTCTTCAATATTCTTTTCCGGCTGGGGCCGTCAAGGATGCTCGAAGAGGGCTTCGAATACGGGGAGGTGGGTGTCCGCGCCTTCACCGAAACCTACGGTTTGCTGGAGAAGATCACCGTGATTGAGCCGGCCGACAACGCCTGCTCAGAGGCGCGGGTTACAACGCGGCTTCGACACCGGCCGGGAGCCTCACCGCTGCTGTTCGGCCGCTTCCTGATGAGCCTTGGTGCATTTGTGTCCCTGGAAGATATCTCCAAAGCTCTCCCTCCCTACCAGGAAGAAGTTGTCAGCATCGAGATGGATCAACCTCTGCAGAAGGCGTACGAGGATTTGGAACAGGACATCAAGAAGGCACTCCGCGAGCATCGCGGTAACCAGTCGGTGATCAGCGTCGCGTTGAATGCTTTACTCGCTTACCCCGACCGGCCCCTCGGCTTCGGGGACTTGATCGGGCGCGAATTCAATCCTGAAACCCAACGCCGCGAGCCATTCCTGATCGCGGCTACCCGTGACCTGGATGAGAACTTTGTCTACGCCAAGGAACGGCGCCTGCTTGAGGAAGTCAAAATCTCGCTTGAGCGCGGGAGGAAGGTGCAGGTTTACGCGGTCTATACCCAGAAACGGGATGTGACACGCCGGCTGGAGAGCATCCTGGCAAAAGAAGGGATCCGGGTGGCTGTACTCACGACCCAGGTTGCGCCGGAAGAACGTGAAGCGTGGTATGAGCGTCAGCTGCGTGCCGGTGTTCAGGTAGTGATCGGGCACCCACGTTTGGTTCAAACGGGACTCGATCTCTGGTCCTTCCCGGATATTTTCTTTTACGAAACCGGCTATTCCATTTACACCCTGCGGCAGGCCAGCCGGCGTTCTTGGAGGATAGGACAGTGGAAGAGCGTCAACGTCAAGTTCTTCTACTACGCGGGTACCATGCAGGAAGCGTGTTTGCGGCTGATGGGCAAGAAGCTCTTGGTTTCGCTGGCCATGGAAGGGAAGTTTGCAAGCGACGGCCTGCAAGCGATCGACGAAGGCGATGACATCCTGATGGCAATGGCCCGGGAGTTGGTGACCGAAAAAGGGATCGGCGAATCAGCCGACGCCGTCTGGAGACGGCTCGTGGAAAAGCAGGCGGAGGTATTCGGAGTGCGGGCGGTCGATGTGACGGTCCCCAACGGCGACCCCGCTCCGGCTGAGACGGCACAGGAAGAAATCGTTGTGCCTCCAGCGCCGCTGCCTTCGTTGGTTACACAACTCCTGATGTTCGGCAGTTCACTCGAAAACGTGCCCCGCCGCAAAGCCTCGCGCCGGCCCTCGAGTGCGGTCACACCCTCGGATCAACTGGCATTGTTCGGGTCGTGAAGCTGCCCGCGTACCTTTCCCCATGTAGCCCACAAAAAGCAGTACTTTGAAGACACAAGTGGTTCACATCCTCAGGTTGTAGGCTCTTATCCTTCAAGCAGACGAAGGTTCTTTGCTTCACCGTTCCCCACTAACAGAAGAATGGACCGATGTCTTGACAAGATAAGGAGGTCGCGCATGCCGTTACGATTAGCCCACAGCGGGGATTTCCACCTGGAAGAAGATCACTACTTCAGCGACACCGCTCGGTGTCTGGAGTGGTTTGTTGCAGATGCCATCCGCGCGAATGTAGACCTCTTTGTAGTGAACGGTGACCTCACGACGTACAAGGCCACAATCAAGGAACGCAATCTCTGGGTCGACCTGCTAGTCGAGATGGCCAACCACGCGCCCGTAATCCTGGTTGCAGGAAATCACGGAGCGGAGCTGGAGGGAGATTTGTACGTCTTTGGCCGAGCCAGCGGGAGGCACCCGATATACCTTTGCACTGAGCCGCAGTTCATTGAGCTGGGTGAGGCTGCTGTCGCAGTCTTCCCGTATCCGCGCAAAGCTGAGATGATTGGCGACGAGCAGAATCTACGTGGAGACTTTGCTCGGCGGCTCGATGAGTTTAACCAATGCTTTGAGCAGCGGCCTGGATCGTACAAGCTTTTCTTCGGGCATTTCGGTGTCGCGGGAGCACGCGTCAGCAGCGGCCAACCTCTCGTCGGGCGGTGTGCTGAGTCTCCCCTCGACCCGCTGCGTAGCTTGAAGGCGCAGTACCTAGGACTCAGCCACATTCACCTCCGGCAGCAGCTCGGTCCACGCATCTGGTATGCCGGGTCGCTCTCCCGCTGCGATTACAGCGAGGTTGAAGACAAAGGCTACCACTTGGTGACCTTGAATGCTCCCCAGCTTTGCCCGGACCTCTCGGACCTAAACATTGAGTTCAGGCTGTCGCCCACCCGGCGGATGGTTGAGATTCACGCCGTCTACGAAGATGGCGAGCTGCGGCTGCCTGGGGGGGCGAATTTCCTGAACTTGGAAGACGCGCGCGTGAAAGTCGTCGTGAGGATTCCAAAAGGGCCGGATCACCAGCTGAGCCGGGAGCAGCAGGAGAATCTAAGGGAGAAGTTGCTGGCTGCTAACCCCGCAGAACTGAAGGTGAAGATCGAGCACGATACGGACCCCCCGGCGGAGTCTGGCCCTATTGCTACCGCGCGCTCGGCTGAGGAAAAGCTTCGTGCCTACTGGGCGATGAAAGGTGCCCCGCCAGTTGACCGTCAGGAGCGGTTGCTTGCCAAGCTGGCTGAAATCGAAAAGGCAGTGCTCTATAGCTAAGAAAGCTGGACATACCGACCCTTTCTTCCGAAACCGACCATCACACTGACGATCCCTGGGAGGACTTACGATGAAGCTACGCCACCTGCGGCTGCGTGGAATCACTGAGGCATTTCCGAATGAAGTTTGTGTTGACTTCGACGCTCTCGGTCAGGGGTTGATCGCCATTGTGGGCGAGAACGGCGCCGGCAAGTCCACGCTGATCGGGTCGATCTTCGCGGCACTCTTTCGCCAGCTCCCCGGGCAGAAGCGTTCCCTGTATGACTTCGCCACCCATGCGCAGCCAGAAATCGACCTCACTTTCAGTGTCAACGGTGCTCGCTACCGGTCGCTCCTCAAGCTCGATCCCAAATCTCGCCAAATGGAAAGCTACCTCTTCAACGGGGAAGGGGCGCCGCTCACCAACGGCAAGAAGGAACCCTTTGAGGGGCATGTCCGCAAACACATTGGCACCGCCGAGTTCTTCCTTAGCAGCATCTTTTCAAGTCAGAAGCGCACGGGAAACTTCCTCTCGCTAGAGAGGAGCGAGCGGAAGGATTTGTTCATCCGAGAACTGCTCGGCCTGGATCGACTTCGCCTGATTGTGGCCGCAGCCAAGGAAAAGGCAGAAGAAGTGGCGAAGGTTACGACCGGTCTGGAAGGCCAGTGCAAAAGCTTGAGAGATCTGGCGAACGCCGGAGTTGAAGAGCCCGCAGAAATTGAAGCCCAGCTTAGTGGTGTTTCATCCCGTCTTGGAACGCTGGAGGCCGAGAAGCTCGTGGCACAACAGCAGGTGCTGGAGCTTCAGGCAGCAGATGCTTATCGGAAGCCGCTCCTGGCCGAGGCCGAAACCCTGAAACAGCGTCTGCGCAAGACCGATGCTGAGGTCGCGGAAACCCGACTCCAGGTCTCGAGGGATGAGAGCCTCCTAGCGGGGAAGAAGAGCCTCGCCGATTCGACAGAACGAGGCGCGTCCCTCGCTACTCGCATCGAAGAACTGCAATGTCAGATTCGGGTAACTCAGGGACTGGAGGGCTCTAATCGTGAGACTGAGCGCACTGTCCAAGCTCTGGATGCCGAGCTAAGAACCAACCTGGCCGAGCTTAAGCGTGTGCGGGTGGAGCGTGAAGAGCTCGCGATAGTGCCTTGCCGGGGCGACGGTCCCTACGCGTCCTGTCCGAAGATTCAGCGCGCCGTCGAAGCCGGTCAGAAGATTCCGACACTAGAGGGAGAGGTTGCCACACTTTCAATTGAAGTCGATGTCCATCGCAGCTCGCTGGTTCAGATTGCCACGCCCTCGTCCGAGCTCACTCGGACACTCGAAGGCTGCGAGCGGCAGCGCAGGGTAGTCGAGGAGGAACGACATCGATATGAGGAATTGCGGGCAGTTGAGGCACGCCGGGACGAACGGCTAAAGGCCTTGGAGCGCCTGGCTCAGGGCCGAGCGGAAGTTACCGAGGAGTTGGCAAGGAAGGAATCCGCACTCTCGGCATTCGCTGATCTCGACGGCAAGATGCAGGCTTCACGACGAGAGATTGAAAACGCCGATCGGCTGATCATCTCCTGCCGCCACGAACGGGACAGCCTCATTGCTCGTCAGGCGCAAATCAAACAACGCCAGGAACAGCTGGAGGCCGCGCGGACTCGCCTGGCCCAGGTCGAGGCCGAACTCGGCACGGCGAGAACTGAACTCGAGGACTTCAATTATCTCGCCAAGGTCTTCGGCCCGGACGAGATCCAACTCTGCGAAATCCAGGCTGCCGGACCGGAGGTTTCCGGCCTGGTCAATGTTTTGCTGGAGGGGTGCTTCGACAACAAGTTTGAAATCCGCTTCAGGACGCAGCGCCCCAAGGCGGACGGCCGGGGGATGGTAGACGATTTTGATGTCGAGGTCCGCAATAAGAATCTGGATCGTACTTACCTCGTGGATGAGCTCTCAGGCGGGCAATTTGTGTTGGTCAACGAAGCCGTCAACCTAGGCATCGCGATCTACAACATGCGGCAAGGTGAGAGCATTCGGTACGAAACTCTTTTCCGGGACGAAACGGTGGGAGCTCTCGATGCTGTCAATGGCAAGGAGTACGTGCGCATGCTGCGCCGGGCTATGGACCTTGGTGGGTTCCATCAAGTGATCTTCATATGCCATACGCCGCTCGTGTGGGAACTGGCGGACAGGATCCTGTCAGTCGGTGATGGGCGTGTTGTTGTGGGAACTTCAGGAGAGGTTGTTACTGAGACTTCCATCAGTAGCTCTCGCTCAAATCCCCAATAAAACCTGATCTCCGCCGCGCGTGTGTACGGCAGATGTGCGCCTTTTAGGGCTGGAGGCAGCCTCGCTCAGGTTGCGCTGGTGCCGTTTGTCAGCACCGGCTTGAAAGAGAGCCAATTTAATCAGCGTACAGGGAGCCAGGTGTTGACGGCCTCATCGGCGGGGACGCGGTAGAAACTATATCAGCCTCTACAACAGGGGCCTTGATTGTTTTTGCCGACACAGCGGGTGCCGGTCGTTGATTGTCGTTTGGAGGGGCCGGCCGCCAGCAACAGACCAATCACTGAACAGAATACTGTCGAGCAGATTACCACCAGCCACGAGGGGCCAAATGGGATGGGAAACAGAATCAAGAAAGCGATAATCAGACACCAGCCGTGGGCGCTGGAGGCCCCGAACCTCGAAAACCCGACTAGCCCTCGCCGCGCTGGGAGTGGCGCTCGGATACTGCCCCGCCCTCAAGGGACGCGACGAGCTGGTGGAAGCGATCCGGAAAACGCCGAAGACGACATTTGACGCCTGGGGGGTTGTGCTCGGGAAGGTTAAGAATTGGTCGGCTCCCGAGAGGACTAACTCTGAGCCAACTCGCGTTTGGCTTCAACTGGGGAACGGGATCGACCGCACCCCGCTCATCGTCGGAGGGCCCACGCGGGCTCCCCAACGCTTGACGCTTCAGCTTGGGTGTCGGGGTTGACAGGGGACGCGGAGCGGGCTTTGTCGGGAGCCTTTTGCGCGGCATCCACGCTTGGCCTAGAGCCGAAGAGCACTGCCATCGTGCTTGCGGAAGAAGCGCTCCGTGCCCGCGGTTATTACGTCCTGTGCAGCCAGTTCGTCCTGCGCGGCCAGTTCGTCCAGCGTCGGGCCGCGTTCGTAGGCGGGGCTCAGATGCCTGACGGGATCAGGCCAGAGCTCGCCCGAATCGAATTGTTCGCGGACGAACTTGTCAATGTCCTTGTCCCGGATCCGGACGAAACTCTCGATGTATCGCTTGTAGTCGTCAACGACCCTATTCTCTTTCCCCTGCTTCGGGGTCTCCTCGTCCGCCTCCGGCGTCCGTAGTCTGAATCTCTTCACCTGGCACTTGCTTTTCGATTGGGCCTCGAGGCTCGAAGAGGGAGAGGTAAGGTTCGTAGCGGAAACGGCGGTTGCGCTGAAACCCAGTGATTTCCTTTAGCAGTCCCAACCGAACAAACTGGTCAACCAACTTGCTGGCCGTAACATAAACACACGTGAGGCGTTGTTCCACAGTCCGAATGGTGACCATAGGCTGTTCGAAGAGCACGTCGAGCAGTTGCAGCCCATTGGCGCTTCCTCCCAGCTTGGTGGCAATCGTCTGGCGGTGCTCCTCACGAAGCTTGAGAATGGTGCGCGCTGTCTCCGTTGCCTCCCTGCTGACCGCGTCGACGCCTCGCGCGAAAAACTTCAGCCAGCCTTCCCAGTCCCCATCGTTGCGGATGGCCATCAGCCGATCATAGTATTCGGCCCGGTGAGCCTTGAGGTAATGGCTCAGATAAAGGAGCGGGCGCTGCAGGACGCCGCGCTGGCAGAGCAGAAATGTAATGAGCAGCCGGCCCACGCGGCCATTGCCGTCGAGGAACGGATGAATGGTTTCAAATTGCGCGTGCGCCAGTCCGCAGTGGATCAGCACTGGCAGACGGGTCGGGTCGTGAAGAAAGTTTTCCAGATTATCGAGCGCTTGATGCATTTCGTGAACGGGAGGCGGCACGAAGGTGGCAGTCGCCAGGGCACAGTTCGCGGGACCAATCCAATTCTGGCTCAATCGAAACTCGCCCGGAGTGCGATGGGCGCCGCGAACCCCTTTCAGCAGCTCCGCATGGATCTCGCGGATGAGGCGAAGGCTCAGCGGAAGGTCCTTCAGGCGCGCGAGGCCATAGTTCATCGCCCGCACATAGTTCACAACTTCTTGAACATCCTTCGGAAATTCTCTCCCCTTCGCATCGATCTCAAATTGCAGCACATCCTCAAGCGTGCTCTGCGTCCCTTCGATCTGCGAGCTCAGCACGGCCTCCTGGCGCACATACATGGCCACAAATAGATTCGGATTCGGCAGGATGGTTGCAACGCCGTCCAACCGTCCAAGAGAACGGTCTGCCTCGGAGAGGAGATGGGTCAACTCTGCCTCCATCTGGATCGGCGGAGTGGGAGGTAGGGGCGCAGGGATGAACGCCTTGTAGTCGGTCGGTTGTTTTACGTATTGGCCTGTTCGCATAATAAGAGTTGGTCACCAATCCGTTTATTGTGCTCCAATGAAATAACGAGCGTGCTGAACTTACCTTATTTTATCCTAAAACAATTTAATAAAACAAGATGAGGTCGAGCGTAGCCCGATAAGGGCCCGCGAGCATCCCGCGCGTCTAAATCCAATTGCTCGCAGACAAACTCGTCAATCCGCTAATCCCGCACATGGACGAAGCTCTCGATGTACCGTCTATAGTAGGAGAGTACCTTCTCTCTAAGGGCAAATACGTCCATTGATTCTCCCGATCTTTGTGCTCACTCTGACCATCGATCAGCCTTCCCTCTATCAACTCCCAATAAATGAATAACTTAGTCTTCAGAGTGTGCCAAATGTGTGCCGCTCGTAGCTGGAGGTGTTCTCATGGCCCGCAAGACTGGCCAGATCATCGGACGCGCCCCGCGCACCTGGGTGGTGCGGGTGTATGTGGGACGCGACGCCGAGACCAAGAAACGGAAGTACCTGAACAAAACCATCCACGGCGGGTTGCGCGATGCGCAAGTGCACCTCAACCGAATGCTCGGTGAGCGGGACCTGGGGCGAAATCTCGATTCTTCCAAGCAAACTCTTAATCAGTATCTCGACCGCTGGCTCGAAGTCTGCGCCAAACCCAGGCTGCGAGCCAAGAGCTTTCAGGATTACGAGGGCTTACTCCGTCGATACGTTCGACCTCAACTGGGAATGAAACCCCTCGTCTCCATCCAGGCATTCGATGTTCAGAATCTGTGTCGTGAGCTGTTGGATCGGGGGCTCTCGGCGCGAACAATCCGCTATACCCATGCAGTATTGAGGTCAGCGCTCAAACAGGCGGTCCGTTGGAAGCTCTTGTTGGCAAACTCTGCGGAGTTGGTGGATCTGCCGAGGCACACTCGACGTAACGTTGGAGTCCTGAGCGTAGAGCAGGCCAGGACCTTCATGGGTGCGATAGCGGGGCACCCCTACGAGGCGCTTTTCGCACTGGCCATGACAACTGGAATGAGACCCAGCGAATATCTCGCACTCACCTGGGCGGATATGCTTCTCTTCGGGCCGAAGGCGACAGCTCTGAGCAGCGGTCTGGCTGTTGCAATCTCATGCGGCGGTTTATATCTGACAACGAACCTGTGTCGTGAATTGGGAAAGCGGCTGGAGGGTGATCTTTATCAGGAATGGGGTGGAAAACCTACAACTCAGTTGCTCCGCCATCGTGACAAGACCATCGAGGCAGTGACAAAACATAGATATCACTCCTATTTGGCGGCCAAAATAAACGCCACCTTTCCAGACAAGGATCAAGAAGCAAAAGACCCAGAGGGTGCTGACGAAATTTATCAGTCCGCGGTACGATGGCTTCTAAACCACACGCGACCAGACGACGGCAAGAAATTTGACATGATCTTTAAGGAAAACGTGGCCTACGGTTTCCGCCGGAACGCACTCGGCATGAAACCGATCGGGCTGATTGTTTCGATTGTTTCTTTGTTGTGGGTTTTGACACTTGAAGGGGTACTTTTCAGTCGTGGCCCAAGGTTCATCGATCTGACTGCGTTCTCACAAATGCCGGAGACTGCAACCGCGTCTTTGGTCATGTCATCAATAATGCTTGTAGCCTGGATACTTTTCTTCACGAAACGGAGCACCCGCACTGCTGCATTTACCTACGCTGAAACTCTCTTACGCGCCTGCGATTCGCTTTGAGAACAAAGCTAGTAACCGAGTCTTCCATGGCGGAATTCGCGAGGCGGAGAACATTTCCGCCCAAATAAGATCACGCTCTTGCTCGGCAGACTGCAGTCCTTGGCGTCGCACGGTATTACGGCCTCCTGTGCGGATCTGGACGCTAGACTAGAAACCTGACGGCGGCGGGATCGGTCCGCAACGACGCATTGCACACATTCCGCACACAAATCCTCTCTGACCTCGTTGCAACTCGACGAAACCACGCGACTGACCGCACTTCTAGCGCCGATCCTCGAATCAGTTTCGACCGCGTCAATCCTGAACGCGAGCGAAGATCGACAAAGTGGGAAAACGAAAGGACCGGTGGCCGTCTGTCGGAGATGGGAATAAGTAGACTGACTGGCCCTCAGTGGGCAAATTGGTAGGCCCCCAGCGGAGCGACGGTTGGCCCACGGTCCGGCGCACCGATTGTGGGTCATTCTCGACTTCCCACTTACAAACGTCTGCGGCCGGGCGCGAGGGTGATAAGCCCCCCGGGCTACAGGTTGATCAGCCTGATTTCAGTCGGATATCCGGCAGAATGTCCAATGATAAGCAGACAGCCTCTGTCAGATGTCCGGCATGGGGAGGAATACTTATCAGTTCGTGAGCAAATTGACCATAGCGGTTAGGAATACTCTAAAGGTCGCTGCGACACGCTTCTGGCTGTATAATCTGAGAACGGGGGGTGGCAGCTGCAGGAATCTTTATATAAATGGCAGGGGTTGTGGACAAGAGCGAGTTTATTCACTACAAGAATCTTCTCCTTGCAAAGCAGCAAGAACTCTCGACTGGCAAGAGTTTGGTGGGATCGATTTCCGTGGCTGGCGAACCACATGGGGATCCGATCGATTTGGCTGCCGGTGAAACCAGGGCCACCGTGCAGATGCGCCTAAAACAAACGGACAGCAAGCTTTTGCGGGCCATCGAGGATGCCTTAACGCGGTTTCGCCAGGGTAGATTTGGGATCTGTGAAGAATGCGGGCAATCGATTAGCAAAGCGCGCTTGGAAGCCGTCCCCTGGGCACGGTATTGCAGAGACTGCAAAGAGCGGCAGGACTCCCAAAGCTGAGACGGTAGCCGAGTGACAGCAGCCGCGCCTCCATTGCCCACCTTATTTCGGGTCTTCCCACTGCGGTACCGGGTCGCGAGCGGCCAATCGAAGAAGGATCTCACCGTCGCTCTCTACGTCGAACAGCTCCTGAATGAACTCATATGTTTTTTGTACAACATCAATCATGAGCATTTTGATGTCCTTGTCATCGAATCGCGACAGCTTGGGCCAGGGAATTTCCCCGAAGGGTGTAGCGCGAGGCGCAATGACCCCAGCGGCTCACGCCTGGGATTGCGGAGCGAGAATGGCGGCTAGGCCTTCGTCGATAGTAATAACGACGTCTGTTTGTCCCCCACTCTCTAACTCGGCGATTAGCGCCTTAGCCTTGTCAGATGCGAAATCAAACGTCCGAAGAAGGTCATTTTCAGCCTGGCCCGAGCCCTTCGCCATCAAAGGTCGGGTCGTACCCGGCCCGGTGTTCGACATGAACAACATTTGATCTTCGCCGCCGGACGATAGCGTCAGTACAAGCCTGCCCGTTACTTTCTCCATTTCGGTTTTCCTCCGGTCTCGCCTGGCTCATTCCCAGCACCTTCAGGGAACTGCCTGGCTGGAGACGCCGTGCAAGGCGCACGCCAGCACGCATCGGGCGAACTGATCCCTGCCTTCTCTCCGCCTTCGGGCCCTGGTTCAAAAGGTTAAAATCCGCCGCCTTGGGCTGTCGCTGCATGTTGCTGATTTAGCGGGGGTAAGAAATCTCAAGGAAATGGGGAAAGCAGAATTTCGGGTGGTCACTAGACTACAGATTATGTTGAAAAAGTGGGGCGGGAGATTAGGTGGGGGAGCTTCGGTGGTTTGGCGAGCACCAAGTGGGGCTATTCTGCTGTTCTGTTCTTGCTCCTTTCCCTTCTTAAACTCGCCGTGG
>Ga0315268_10006831_pt1 | contig 12093 bp, 13 predicted proteins | sample C1_top_MG_FD_204535 | JGI IMG/M metagenome (GOLD analysis project Ga0315268, IMG submission 204535) | Sediment microbial communities from Yellowstone Lake, YNP, Wyoming, USA - C1_top | ecosystem: Environmental > Aquatic > Freshwater > Lake > Sediment | place: USA: Wyoming | collected 2017-08-01 | reverse complement strand
GGATTTAACTTTTTTTGTTTTCAATTTAAAAATTGATTTAAAAAAAATCATAATTTTATCTATTATTTTTCTCATACTACTTTGTTTGGAATTAACATCCATAGTAATAAGTATGTTATAATAATTGGAAATGGGGTAAACACCAATATAATAAACAAAATTTTAATTAGTGTTCCATCAATATTAAAATACGCCCCAAGTCCGTCACAGACTCCGCCAATAGTTGATGAATTTGTTCTATATAGTTTTTCCATATTTTATTCAAAGTTTTTATTGTTTAGTTCTTTAATAGTTATATCATTATTCTTCCACGATTTCCAAGTATCAAAATCTTTTAAATCTTCTATTGTTTTTTCATGGACCAAAACAAACCCTTCGGGTGCAACATTATATAATTTTAACATCGGACCTTCTTTTTCCAAAATTTCTTTAATATTAGTCATTTAAAAATTTAATTACTTTTTTTTTTATTCCTGATTGTTTAATTCCTTCATTATTTTTTGGAGTTAAGACAAAATTTTTCAAACCCCATTCTTTATCTCCTTCTTTTTTCAAAGACATATCCAAGTCATCAATCGCAACCCAATGTGTAATATTAGTATTTTGTCCAAGATATTGTGCAATTTCTAAACTACGAGTCTGTTCTAATTCCCAAAGTCTGTGCCAAGGGAAATCTGCATAATCGTCATATAAAATAGAATCGGTAAGGGCAATTGGTTTTTTGATAATACCTTTGGATTCGTAATATTCTCCAAGCTCTTCAACAGTTGCCCAACGTTTCCAATCAGATGAAACAACAATCTCCGCACCTGTCTCTTCCAAAATTTCGTTAAGAACTTTAATCGCTTTTTCATTGAAGTTATCAAAACGATACTCAACAGGCATTTCTAAAGTTGTCATAGATAATTTACGACCTCCCCATTCTTTTTGTTTCTTAAATCTACCTCCCCATTCTGTGGATAAACATATTACTCCGTCATGGTCTAAAAATATAACTTTCATAAAACAAAGATAAGATATTTATATATAAAATACAAATCTTAGAGGTATAAATTTTTAATGTGTACATATGGACGATGACAGTAGAAAACAGAACTTGGAGGAAGATATTCCAAGACAATTTATCCCAACTATTTCTAATGATAGCACTATTCTTCAACCCTTTTGGGTTCGATGCTGTTCAATATGGACTAATATTATGGACAGGAAGTTTATGGAAAGCCAACTTCGTGTTGTATTGTATTGCGGTAGTATTTTTTGGATTATATATCTACTTTCGCAGATTATCTAAAAAACCTTAAAGTGGACTTAATTGTCCTGATTTAAACGCCTCAAAATTAGGGCCTTTTTTCAAATAAAATTGATTACCTTTTTTATCGTAATCTAATATTCCTGCTAATCTTGCTGAGTTAAATAACCCGCTTAGCTGTCCTCTAAATGCAGATGGTATCTGCCAATTATTTTGATTTGAATGAGAATAGTATGGTTTTCCGTTAACGTCTTTTTTCTGTAGTGAACCTATATCAACCAAAAAATCTAATTTTGTTCCTTTGTTATCTGAGTCTAAATAATCAACTAGTTTTTTAATTAACCCAGAATTTTTTCTTTTAAATGTGTAACCATAACTAGTTCTATTTGGTTGCCAAACTGCGTTTCCACCATTAATTGATGACATGAATTCACTATTTGATTTCATTCTATAAATAACTTGCTTTGAAATTGTCCAACAAAACTCATTGAAAAATGATTTAATGTTTTCATCAGATGGATTGGTTAGAAACCCTACAGGTATTTGGAAATGAGTTGAAACGTTTTCTATACCAAAATCAAATTCAGGTTCAATTTCAAAATTGTCTCCAGAGTATCCAATATTAAAATTAATTTTATCTCCAACATCATAAGTAATCATAACCAAGTATTGGTCTATATTTTCTTCATCCACAGAAATATTCAATTCCATTGTTGCGTGGCCTGGCATATCAGGAACAAGGTCTGGTTTTTGAAACTCAAGACCGATTTTATTTTTTGTTCCTTTAAATGCCGACGATACATCTTCAAATTTGTAATTATAAAAATCAAATAATTTTTTGAAAAATAACTGACCACGTTCTTTGACGTATTGTGAATAATCGTTTTTAATGGTTTCAATTACTTTTGGTGCCCCTAAACTAAAGACTTCTTTTTCTCTGTCCGACATTTTTTCATCTGTGGCATCATACCAAGTTTCTTGATTTGGTGTCTTGTGTATTGCTATCTTGTAAAACTTATTGTCTCTGTTAAAGTTTTTAAGAATGACATAATATAAGGCTTGTTCTTGAGATGTATGACTTTCAAAATAAGACGGTGTACCAGCCATGGTTGTACACCATCGGGTTCCCGCTCCGTATTTACAAGACGCTTGGTAAGTTAAAGGTCTAACAATTAAAATATTTTTATCTTCAAATATTTTTTTGGCACCTGATGTATCAATTTTTTTTAATTGTGATTTTGAATTTTCTTTGTGAAGTTCAATTGTAAGTTTTAACCCATCTAAATCATATTTGTTAATATCTTTAACATCTAATGATTGTTGGAATCGGTCAAATTCTTTAACGAGGTTTATAATATCTTCAACTTCTTCAGGAGATGCATTTGGGTGAGTATATTTTAATACAAAATTAACATATTTGAAGTTGGTATCGGCTAAATCAGAAATACCCAAAATAAAATCCAAAGTTTCAGGATATTCCTTAAATTTTTCAGTGTATTTTTTTCGTAAATCTTCTTTACGACCCTCTTGTATAAGGATTGGTGTTAATCTCATACAAATAAATATATTGGTAATTGGTTATGTGTTACTTGCCAAGTAATCACATTCGTATATTTCACAAGTATTAGGACGAATGTCATACATTGTACATGCTTTGATTTTTGTGTTATAAAAAATACATGGGAGTCTTGGGTTAAAAAAATCTACTCTGAGTGCAGGATATGATTCAGGGGTTTGCCAAGTTGATTTGTTTGGAAATAATTTACTCCCTTCATCGTAGTTTATAAAGATTTCTTCTTCTTGAATTTCTCTACCTAACTTTAATGATAATCTTTTAATAAATTCTTCAGTATCATGATGAGGCCCAATAATATAATCTCTATCTTCCAAAGTACAACAACTACCATGGTAACCTTCTCTACCAAAACATTTAGTACTACATATATTACAATCTGTTCCCATTTTTAAAATATAGTAAAATTATGTGAATAAAAAAAGGGTTCTTTTTAGAACCCTTAATTTTGGTGGAGGTAGCGGCGTCGAAGCCGCGTCTTGTTCACCCTAAGTACTAAGGACTACACGTTTAGGATAACATTTTCTAATGTTCCAAAATATTCAGTTTGTTCTTCACCATCGTAAACTAACCACCAATGGACGACTCAATTTAAGGTTTAGTCATTTTTCTACCCTATAGAGACTCCTGTTCCTAGGTTAATGTCTCCCCGACCCGAATATAGTTTTGCTTACGCTACTTCTACAAGCTCATCTTGTTTTACAAGACCTAATAGAGCCATTTTGTTTAACACGTTGCCGTATAATTGTTATTACCATAGATTTAAGTGATAGGAAACATCTCACTACGTGCCCCAAATAAATAAAAATGCCAATCAATACCATTTTACCCCCATATTTTAAAGAACGTTAAAAATCACTTTCGCCCCCTGTATAGACTTTCGTCAGATGCTTAAGGTCAGCCTTAACTATTAAGGGAGCCACCCGTGATTTGTTATACAAAGGTAACGATAAATATTGAAATTCCAAACAAAACTGGTATTTATATTAAAAAATATCCTGTGGTTATAATTGAAGGTAGGAAAGAAGATGTTGCAAAACGTATAAAACAAAGGTTTGAATATGATAGTTCATTCATTGACCGTATGCTATCTGTAGACCCCACAGGTTACAAATACGTTGATTATATTGGTAAACAACTTGAAAAAATAATCCCTCAACTTGCAGGACAAAAAGGTGGACTTAACGTAACACAACAAGATGCAATTAAAGATGTGTTATCAATGGTTATTCCATGGTTCCATAGCAACGTTAATAGAATAACTGAAGACGACATTTGGAAAGCTGAAACAATTTTTAGAGAAAGAAATGGAATGGTTCCAAATATTGAAGGGATTGCCAAATCATTTAAAGACATTGCCCAATATGAAAATCCTGAGTTTATTAGAACGTTGATGGATATTGTTGATAGTAAAAAAACTGAAAGAGAAAAAGAAAGAGAATTAAAATCTCAAGCCGAAAAGTTATATGAAGATGATGACGTTTTGGTTATTAGACCAAAATCTTATGCAGCATCTTGTTATTATGGTGCAAACACAAAATGGTGTACAACAACCAAAGGAAGCTCTGGTTATTTTGAAAAATATATTAAATCAGGTCTTTTATATTATTTTATTAATAAAAAGGAAAATATCAAAATGGCGTTGTATAGAAACACGGAAGATAGAAAAACCGAAGTTTATAGCGCTCAAGACTTTTTAGTTCCTTTAGATAATTTAAGAGAATCTTTTCCAAATCAAAATGATTTAATTGATGATTTAATAGGTGTTGGTGAATTTATTAAATCGCTTAGAGAGTTTACCAGAGGTAAAATTGATTATCGTGAATTGGAGGACTCTGACGAAGCAATTCTTAAGGTTAAACCTTCAGACCCATTAGGACAAAGTACTATTGTTATTGATTTTGATAAGGATGAAAATTTTTTTAAAGCGTTAGATATCTCTGAAGACGACCAATGGTTTTTAAGTGCCATTAGTTCAAGTTATGGTGATTATGAATTTATGGATTCATATCAAGTAGAGGAAGATTTTAAAGAAGGGTATAACATTTATGGAGAACTTAACGAGGAAAATAATAAAAAATTAAAAGAAATTGCGGAGTTAATATTATCAGGTGAAGAATTTGATTTAAATGATGATAAATATAAATCAAAATTATCCGAAACATTATTAAACTTATTTGATGATGAGATAAATTATATTCTTGGTGATTATCAATCCGAAAAGGATAGTGAGATGCTAACAACTGCTAGAGCGTCAATTGAAAAAGAAATCAATAATTTTTTGGAATCTATTGGGTTTATACTTGTTAGAGATTATGACCAAATTGCAACTACCGCGGCCAATTTATTAATGTGGTCGTCAAGACTACAAATACCAAAAATAGATATTCTTTCTTTATTTAATCAAATAATTGAAAACGTAGGTACAGGAAGCTTAGGTGGTTGGTATGAAAATACATATGAGTATCAAGATTATGAAAATTTTGATTCAGTTTCATTTAATAATACCGTTGAAAGACAATTTGAAAAAATTTTAGAAAAACTTGATGAGGATGGTGAATTTGGTGGAGAAAAAATTAACGAGTTTTTAGGGTTTAGAAAAAGAATTATAACAAAATTTGGAATAGATAAATGGAATAAATTACCTATTGATAAAACCGCTCAATTTAAAGTTGAATCATTTGACCGAGAAAATATGAAAGTTATTATTCGTATTGAAAAACAATTCAAGGGTATGCGTAACCTAAAGTTATCTGAAGATAATTTTAACAATTTATTATATCAGCCACAATTATTTGATTTATTTGAAGTTTAATAATAAATTTACTATATTTGATTCATGAACAATATAGAATTACTTAAAGACGTATTAAGCGTTCCAACAAAGACATATCAAGAAGAAAGAATGGTTGCATTTTTAGTTAATTGGTTAACTGAAAATAGTATACCTCATTTTGTTGACGAACATAATAACGTATATGCCACAAAACAAGAATCATTAGAGTTACCTGAAGATTTCTATTTCCCATGTGTTATTTCCCATACCGATACCGTTCACAACATTGACACAATTAACATTCATGAAGAAATGTTGAACAATGCTCAAGGAGAAGAAAAACTATCTTACAAAGCATACAATGATGAAGGAAATCCAACTGGTATTGGTGGTGATGACAAATGTGGTGTTTTTGCTTGTTTAACCTTACTACAAGAATTACCAAATGTTAAAGCGGCGTTTTTTGTATCTGAAGAAACAGGTTGTCATGGTTCACTTAAAGCAAGTGAGGAATTTTTCACAAACGTTGGGTATGGTATTCAATTTGATGCACCTGAGAACTGGATGGTTACAGAAAGATGTTTTGGTCAAGTTTTATTTGACAGAGACTCAGAATTCTTTGAGTCTTGTGATAAAGTATTAACCGAAGGAATGGACCAAAACTACATGGAATACATGGTTCACCCTTATACTGACGTATACGCCTTAAGAGGTAAGTTTAACTTCTCTTGTATTAACTTTTCAATTGGATATTACAACTACCATACAAGACATGAGTATGTTGTTGTTGAAGATGTTTTTAACGGAATTGATATGGGTAAAAAAATGATTGACAACCTTGGTAATAAATTACACTACAAAAAGTCAATGCAGTACGATTGGAGAACAAGAAGTGTTTTTTAAATCAAGTTTTCTAACTTATCTAAATGTCTCTTAACCATCGGGTGGTCTTGAATATCAGAAAATTCTCCACCCGATTTTTTTATGTCTTTAATTCCGTTAACAATTTGTTGTAAAGACATCATTATCATTTTTGAAACCAAAGGATAATTTTGAATGTACGGAGATAAACTTAAATTTTCTTTTGCGACATCCATGGGTAAACCAAGTTTGATTATAAGTTTGGCTATCATTTCTTTTCCAAATCTATCGGCATCCATTTCTAGTTCCCAATATTTTTGAGACAATTTTTCAAAATCATTTAAATCGTAATCAGTCAAAGGATTGTCTAATCCTAATCTGTTTTTATCAATTTGTTCCTCATGTCTGATTTCGTGGAATATGGTATAGATAAAATCACCAAGGGTTGTCATTGCATTTGGTGAACAAATAATGATTTGGTCTTTGGTTCTAACACCAGCAAATCCAGTTGAACATGAGTTAAGAAACTTAACGGTAAAGTTGTGGTCTTGAATGTAGTTCACAACAAACTTTTCAATAACATCAACTTTAGATTTTAATTCTTCAGGAAAATTATTTTTGAATTTTTCTAATAATCTGTTTAAATTAGATTGAGATTTTGGTGTGTTATCATGACCACACTTGTGGCACACATATAAGTCATCACCATCAGCAGAAATGTCCCAAGACCATCCACAATCATCACAGATAACCTTACCATCTTTAACGGTTTCTAATAGTATTTTTCTAATTAGATGTTTCATTATTTATAACTTCCATTTTTGGAGATTTACTATGTATTACATTATTTTTTGATACCACAGAATAATCTGAGTTTTCAAAGATTAAAACTTCTTTTTTATTTGCATATGCAATAAAATTAACTTTATTCTTATCTTTATAATCCCTCATTCCATATGTTTTAATGATATAACTCATTCCTTCACCTCTCTTATAAGATACTAATGGTTTAATTTGATAATTAGAACCATCTACTGTCACGTCAACACCGTTATATCTATCCATAATTGAACCATGCGGATAGTATTGAATACTTGATGGGTTTACAACCTCAAAAAAGGAATTAACTGAATCTCTTTCTAATTTTAAACCAGATTCAATTGATTGCCATTGCCTATCAACTAATAATTGTGTGAAATTACGGTCATTTCTAAATAAATCTACCATCCAATCAATTATATCTCTATCTTCACCATCCTCCATGTATTTTAAAAATAACAAATCATGTATTTCTGGTTTAGTGTCAAAATAATTCATTATTGACCAAGTTTCTAATTCATCTCCAATTTTGTTACCGATAGTATAAATTCCACGTACTCCAGGTGTAAATATATTATCTTTTTGATTCCAATTATTTGGAAAGGCTAACTCTAATGACTTTTTTATTGATGAGGAGTTAATCCCGACTTTTTCAGACCTTTTATCTTTTTTACTAAATTTTGGATATTTTAGGTCAAAAATTAATTTATCAATGTAAAAAGTATCTTTGTCTTTATAGTGTACTAAATCTTTATTAAATTCAAAATCACCAAAATTACCTGACAAGGTAATTGTATCACTGTTTGGGTTAGAATCAGGTATTTGAAATACTTTATTAAAGTAATATCTTTCAGTTTTATAGTGTTTGAAAGGTGACAACGAAATATAAGTAAACTTAGAACCATTGCTGGTATCTATATGTTCTTTAATTAAATATGAATTATTGTTTTGAACCGATTCTTTTAAAATTCGTCTTATTAGTTCTCTCATAAATAATAAATATAAAAAAAGGGGGAAATAAATCCCCCTTTTAATTATCGTCCTTTCTTTTGGACAACCACTTGTTCATCCACCACTTTGATAAGGTAGGTTTTACCCTCAATCATCTTACCTGTTAGAACTTCTTCAGACAATAGGTCTTCAACCTTATCTTGAATTGCTCTTTTCAATGGACGAGCTCCATACAATTCATCAAACCCAATCTTAGACAAGTACTCAACCAATGAGTTATCGTAAGTGATATTATATTTCATGTCCACAAGACGGGTCACCAATCTCTTCAATTCAATGTCTGTAATTTTCTTAATGTCTTCTTGAGACAATGAGTTGAATACAATGGTGTCATCAATACGGTTTAAGAACTCAGGAGAGAAGAAATTCTTCATTTCCTTCATTAACATTTGTTTCTTCGCTTCTTCGTTACTGTACGTGTTAGAAGAAAACCCAATACCTGTTCCAAAGTCCTGTAGTTTTTTAACACCCAAGTTTGAGGTCAGAATAATCAAGGTATTCTTGAAGTTAATTTTACGACCCAAACTATCCGTAACGTGACCATCATCCAAGATTTGAAGTAACACGGTAAACACATCTTTGTGAGCTTTCTCAATCTCATCAAACAAGATAACTGAATACGGTTTGTTTTTAACTTTTTCAGTTAACAATCCACCTTCTTCATAACCTACGTATCCTGGAGGGGCTCCAACCAATTTAGAAATACTGTGTTTCTCTTGGTATTCAGACATATCAACACGGATAAGTGAATCCTCAGAACCAAACATTTCTTTTGCCAATTGTTTAGCCAAGTAAGTTTTACCTACACCTGTTGAACCCAAGAACACGAATGAACCAATTGGACGATTAGGGTCTTTAATACCCAAACGATTTCTTTTGATTGATTTGGCAATCTTAACAACCGCATTGTCTTGACCGATAACTTTACCAATTAAATTTTTGTCTAAGTCTAACAATGATTTTGTGTCATCAACACTCATTTTACTTACAGGGATTTTAGTCATGTTTGACACTACATCATAAACATGTTCCAACAAAATTAATTGTTTTTCTTTTGCCAATTGCTCTTCAAACTTAACTTTTTCTTGGTCAAGTTTTGTTAACAATTTCTTCTCCTTGTCACGAAGTTCAGCTGCTTGCTCGTAGTTTTGTTTTTTAACCACATCAATTTTTTGTTGTTTGATTTCCGCAGCTTTTTTCTTTAATTCTTCAATAACATCAGGAACCTTTAAGTCAGTTTGCATTCTTGCACCAACCTCATCCAATATATCAAAAGCTTTATCAGGGAACTCACGGTCAGTAATGTAACGGTCTGCCAACTTAACACAAGTCTCAATTACCTCATCACTGTAATGAACCTTGTGGAATGATTCGTATTTGTCACGAACATTCTTAAGGATTTGGATTGTTTCTTCAACTGAAGATGGGTCAACAATTACTTTTTGGAATCTACGTTCCAATGCTCCGTCTTTTTCAATGTTCTTACGGAACTCATCCAATGTGGTTGCTCCGATACATTGAACTTCCCCACGTGCCAATGCGGGTTTGAAGATGTTTGAACCATCCATTGAACCTGAAGAATTTCCCGAACCAACCAATGTGTGAATCTCATCAATAAAAACAATAATGTTTGGATTTGCCTGAAGTTCTTCAATAATCACTTTCATTCTTTCCTCAAATTGTCCACGGTATTTGGTACCAGCAACAACTGAAGTTAGGTCAAGGTTAACAATACGTTTGTCAATCAAGTTACGTGGGCATTCCCCGTTTACGATTTTAATCGCCAATCCTTCAACAAGTGCGGTTTTACCACAACCAGGTTCACCAAGGATAATTGGGTTGTTTTTCTTTCTACGAGAAAGGATTTGAGCAATCCTTAAGATTTCTCGGTCACGACCAATAACTGGGTCAAGTTTACCTGCTTCAGCTAGTTTATTTAAGTCTCTACTGAAGTTGTCCAATACAGGAGTGTTTGAATCTACAGATGATTTTGATTTTTTACTCATCATTTTGTCGTCATCGTCCATTAAGTCGTTCATATGTTTTATTATTTTTTTACAAAGTAAGTACAAATTTTGTTCATCTCCAAATAATCAGACAAATTGTCAGAAATATTTTTTAACATGTCATAATGTCAGATAATATTTGTCTTATCTGAAAAAATGACTTATATTTATCATAGGAATAAAATTTGATACCACAAAGATATAAAATAAATTTACAAAAACAAAAAAAAACATGTTTAGAAGAAGAAAAAACATTAACGACATCTTCGGAGACTTTGACGCAATTTTTGGTCAATTTGAATCTATGTTTGGCGGGATGCCAAATGATAGTAAAAATGAAAAAGGAAATGACGAATTAGGTGATTGGACAAAAGAAACCTATTCATCACCAGACGGTAGCATTTACATAACCAACTTTGTTAGAACCAATAGCTCTCATGGTACCAATAAAAGTTTTGGTTTAAATGCATTAAAGAAAAAACTTCAAATGGCGATTGAAGATGAAAACTTTGAAGAGGCGGTAAAACTCAGAGATGAAATTAAAAACTATGAAACAAATCAAGATTCAATTAACAAACTTGAATTTGAATTAAAAAAATCAATTGAGGAACAAAATTTTGAAAAATCAATTGAGATTAGAGACGAGTTGAAAAAGTTGAAGTCTTAAATAAAACCCTCACATTTAGTGGGGGTTTTGTATTTATATACATGAAGCCATTTGAAAAATTCTTAAACGATACCTTAGGAACTAAAGAATTACTTGAAACTTATCTTGAATTAAGACAGGAATTTCAAAGATTGGGGTTTAGTGAAAATGATTTAGAAAATCCACCAACATATTCTCCAATGATGATGAGACTATTTCACAAATTTGGAGACACTCAAAAGGCTTTATTTAATCAAGTTAAAGATTATGGTTTTGATATTACATTTACTGAGTTAATAGAATATATGAAACCATTAATGGAAAAAATAAATGAATTAACCCCACTTGAAAAAAATGGCGATATTAAAAGAAGAAATCAACGGGACGAAGATTAAAAACGAAATTAAGTCGTCAAACATTAAATCAACTGAATACGACACCGAAACAAAAGATTTAGTTGTTGAATTTAATAACGGAACAAAATACAAATATGACGGAGTTCCACACCAAGTTTATACAAAACTTAGATTAGCCGAATCTCAAGGTAAATTTTTTACCACAGATATCGCAAAAAAATACCCATATAAAAAACTATAAACATCCTACTATTTATAAAGGATGAGTAATTTCCAAAAAATTCTTGATAGCTTTTCAATTAAGGATACATTAAACCCAAAAATTTGGGAAAATCCAAAAGAACCTAACGAAACGGTAATGATACCAAAGGTTAGAAAAGCTCTTATGCGTATTTCAGAAGAGTTTATTGATTATTTGGGTGACGATGTTTTTGTTGACGATATTCATCTTACAGGTTCATTAGCAAATTTTAATTGGTCAGAATTTTCAGATTTTGATATACATGTAATTGTTGATTTGAAACAATATGAAAAACAAAGTGACTTATATAAAGAATTGTTCAATTTAAAAAAACAAGTTTTTAACGACAAACATAATATTAAAATTTTTAGTTATGATGTTGAGTTATATGTACAAGATGCGGAAGAACCACATTACAGTTCAGGAGTATATTCGGTTATGAACGATGAATGGGTAAGTAAACCAAAAAAATTCAAGAATGAAATTGATAAATCAGTACTTGAAAAAAAGATAAAAACTTGGACAGAAAAGATTGATACAGCAATTGACGAGGGT
>Ga0315268_10006830_pt1 | contig 12094 bp, 14 predicted proteins | sample C1_top_MG_FD_204535 | JGI IMG/M metagenome (GOLD analysis project Ga0315268, IMG submission 204535) | Sediment microbial communities from Yellowstone Lake, YNP, Wyoming, USA - C1_top | ecosystem: Environmental > Aquatic > Freshwater > Lake > Sediment | place: USA: Wyoming | collected 2017-08-01 | reverse complement strand
ATCAGTAGTTCCGAAAGTTGATGGACCGTCAACTAGATTTTCAATTATAAACTTTTTAAAATTTCTAGGAGGAACACAATAAAATTGTTGGCAAGTATCATGGAAAGCAGGTTGAAAACTTAGCTGAGAATCATGCACGGGAGAGGAATATACTTCATTGTTTGAGTACTCCAAACTAAACTTTCCAATCCGCTAGATCCTGTTGAGAAAAAACGATTGCTTTGATCACACCGATAATGAGAATCAAAAATGAAAAAGGTTGATAAAAAAAGAAATAAACGAAAAATTCAAAAACATTAAACTCGAATTTTAACTTTCTTGATGCAAAATAAAAGAGAATAGAATAGAACACAAAACTCATGAATATCGCAATTAAATTTCCCACGAGCATTGTACCCATTGAAATAAAAAATACAGGTGCTATCAATAAACTGAATCTCGTCGCTAAAAACATCAAAAGAATTGTGAGAACTTTGTAAGTTAAGAAGTTTGAGAGAAAATAGTTTAGAACGAACAAGATTAGAGAGGGGAAGAGGATGAGCAAACTCGGGATAGAAACGTAAGGATACTTTATTGCATATCTTATCAAATTTTTATAATGGTGTTTGATCCATAACCCTGCACCAACTCCCCATCTCTTTCTTTGAGTAAACCATTTTTTCCAATCTGAAGGAGATTGGGTAAAAACTTCTGCTTTCTTTGTATACTTGAATTTTTTGTTCTTGAGGAGGGTTTTTGTCCCCAAGTCGAGATCCTCAGAGACAATCTTTGCAAAACCACCAACCTCATCAAAACACTTCCTTTTTATCGCAAATGCCGCTCCGTTTATACCCATACATCTTTTTATCGTCTTGAAGAACATCCAGTTGGTGAAGTTAAAGCTAATGTACTCGTAATTAACCATCTTAGCTATGGCAGAATCTCTAATTATTCTCTTTTTTATGTCCAATACATCCACATCCTCAATTTCATCCACCACATTCTTCAGAAAGTTCTTGGAGTTTTTCGATATTTTCACATCAGCGTCTAGAAAGAGGAAAATATCACCTTTGGAACGTTTTACCGCTCCATTTAATGCGTTTACTTTACCATTTCTTTTTTTATTAACGATAAACTTAACTTTGTCGTCGAATTTTTTGACAATCTTTAAGCTTCGATCTGTGGGTTCGTCTATGGTAACGAATATCTCTTTTTGTTCGTAGGGATCGCTCGTTAAATCTCTTAACAAAGACTCCAACAAATCTGAGTCTTTATAAACAGGGATGAAAACACTGATTTTTTTGGAGTTTATTCGTGTTGGCATTTGTTCATCACTCTTTGCTTGTTACTTTAAATTTTCTTTTTAAAAGCATGCCAGGCAAAACAGAAAAAGAACACAATGATTGCTAAGATTACTAAAGGATGAGTTTCCAAAAAAGTTATTATGTCCATTTAAAACCACCTCTCGAAGTAAGAGAAAGGAAGTAAAGGCAAGCGATGCTTTATTCTAAAGTAAAACAATGAACCAAGGAGTGCAAAAGGAGATAAAATGACGAGTCTGTTCAAATCCAGCATTATGAACCCTGCCACTGAAAGAGCACAAAAAACATAGACCAACGCTATTGAATTTTCCTCTCCTATTAATTGGCTTGTGTTGTTTATTTTCGTCTTTCTATCGACCTCAAAATCCCTTAATTGTTGGGAAATTTGACAAGAGAAGGAAAAAGGAATTATTATGATTAAGAACGGTAGAATATGCGAATTCAAAGGACTGAACGTCAGATAAGTCGTTGAAAATTGTAGAATACCTAAACAAACAGCATGAGAAACGAGGTCTAGGAAGAGTATCGACTTCAGTCTCAATTTTTTCCAGGAATAGAAGAATGAATTGATTGATAGCAACAGACCCACTATGAAGACTAATTTACTCAGTAAAAATAGGAGAATTAAACCTGTAAACAATAGAGAAAAACTGATTACGTATCCTCCTTTCTTACACATAACTCCATTGGAGATTAAGTTCCTGTTCCTTTTCTTAAAATCCTGATAGTCGTCCTCTGCATCCTCAACATCGTTTATGGCATAAGTAAAGGCTGTCAAAAACAAGTTTGCCAAGAAAATAACAATTGCTTCATATGATAGAAGATTTTGAGGTGAAATAATGGAGATCAAAATGAATATCAAAAACAATTGAGGCAGATATTCCTTTAATCTCGATAATCCAAGTAAACTATTTAGATATTTTACTAAAACCATAATTAACACCTTCCATAATTTTTTGTGGATATTCTAAGGTCCTATCAAAGGCATATTTTTCAGTTTCTTTTATGAATAATTCAACTAATTCTAATTTTGTAATAGCTTGGGTTTCTTTTTTTAATGCCTTTAGCGACTCAAGCATAATCATTGAACCAACTTGCAATACAAATCTGTCAATTGAAGACAACCCACCACTCCAGTTTATAAAATTTCTTGCCCAGTAAGAGGTATGCTTCCCACAAGCTATTAGCAAATCTTTTTGTGGTTCTGTTAGTTTACTTTTATCAAATGCTCTTTTTTCTTTTAAAATACCTAAAGGGACAAAAAACAAAGGCATTATAAGTGAAGGATAGCTGTGAAGATGTTCAACAAGTTCTATAGTCTTTATAACATCATCTTCTGTTTCTTTTTCCAAGCCTAGAATAAGGGTTGCACATGGAATTATGTTATTTTCTGTCAGCACAGAGAAACCTTTTTCAGCAACTTCCCACCAGTCTTTTGGTTCCCAAGGTTTTGCCTTGTTTCTCATATAAGTTTCTATGAGTTTTACAGAACCTGTTTCCAAACCAACCTGAAATGCACTTAAATTTTTACCTCCAAGCTCAAGTTCTTCTGAAATCTCTCTAATTATTTTTGGTGCTGATGCTGCAGCAGCAAGTGAGGCATGAGTAAACGAAACTTTTTTTCCTTTAGCTTTTGCTATATTATTAACCATTTTTATTAATTTAACAAGTTTTTCATTTGGAATCCATTCTCCAAGTTTTGTTCCGTATCTCAAAACATCTTCTGATAACAATGTTATTTGATCTATATCAGGGCTTTGAGTATTGATTTCAGCTTCTTTAGCTATTTGCTCATAGCTAAACCACCTAAATTTTCTCATGGTTGGGTCGCAGAACTGGCACATCCTGTCACAACCACGAGATATTTCAGTCAATCCCCAATAACAAGGACCTCTTATCAATGGTATTTCTTCTGCTTGAGTGCCTATGAATTTCTTTGGTAATTGATTTTTTAGTGCAGAGTTAAAAACTTCTTTCGCTATATTTTCTAATTCACCCATAACAATACAATCTATACCTAAATGTTTCATTTCTTCTGGGAGTGCTTCAAACTGCCAAGCACCTGGTCCACCAACAATTATTTTTGCGTTTGGGTTTGATGTCCTTATTCTTTTGATTAGTTTTTCAAAATAATATTTGTTGTAAGGCTCTTTGCTATCTGTTAAACCTGTCATTGCTGAGCTAGCTGGTCCAACTCCGAACGGGTCCATTGTAGAAACAGCAAACACCTTTGCTTTGAATTGTTCTATTGTCCTTGGTGTGCATATTTGCGTATCAAAACCATTTTTTAATAAAATCCCTTCAATCCTTCTAAGAGGTAGTGTAGCTAACTTTGCTATGCCGTTATAATCTTCTGGTTGAGCAAACAGCTTTTTTTCTACATAAACCCTAAGAAGTTTTGGAATCCTATCCCTTGGAACGCATGCTAAAAAACCTGCTAAAAATGATAGTTGATGATTTAGCACACATGACTCATCCGCTGTAATAATTATATCTTTCATGCTACTACCTTTATTATGAATATAATACTACATATATATGAATTTTCATCTTCATAGTAATAACTATGGATCCTTTAGAACAGATTTATGAAGTAGTCGATAAAATCGTGTATGTAATCCTAAAAATAACCTATAAAATAAAGGATGTGTTGAGTAAAATCTGGAATAGAGTTTTCGGTTGATTTTTACATGAATCCTTTTTATAGAATCTTGAAAATAACAAGAGTACATCAATATTTACACAACTTATTCTTTGGTATCCTACCTCTTTTACTCTACGTGACTTCGATTTTTGATATTTCAAAAACACTCTTAGTCTTATTTTTGGAAGTAGCATTTGGCTTCATGGTAAACGATTATTTTGATGTTGATGTGGATAGTTTAGATAAAACAGGTAAAAAGAGCTCCATCATAAGTAGAAGCATCTCTAAAAAGGGATTGAAATATCTGATCATCATATTCTTAACACTCTCCCTCACACTCACGTACATATTTTTTGGTGCAATCGCTTTTTTAGTCATAACATTTATTTGTTTAGGTTCGTACAGCTATTCCGCAGAACCCATCAGGTTGAAAAAGAATTCATGGTTGGAATTTCCCATCGTCGTGATAGCATTCGGTCCAGGTTTGATGTTCTTCACATACGTAGCGAACAAACTGGTGTTAGACATGAGTTTTGTGTATCTCTCGATCATCTGTTTTCTCTACATATCCATCACACAGCTTCTAAACTGCATACGAGATTTCGATTTTGATAAGAGAGTTGGATTAAAAAATTTGGTACAGCAGATCGGCCTCAAAAATTCTCTATTTTTGGCAAAATTGGGTGTTGTTTTTTTGTTTGCATTAGAACTGATTTTCTTCACGATGTTTAATGAACAGATAGCGGCTATTAGCTTAGTACTATTAACATTATTTTTTGTGATCTACTGTAGGAAAATAGGATTTTATAATATGTTTTTAAGAAGAGGATACTATATCTTCTTTTTCACTCTATTGTTATTTACATTCCTTTGAATATGGGTTAGGTGGAATAAATGTTAAAACAGACCTCTGATATGTGGCGGTGATAAATTTGTTAATCGGATATATAATAAGAACGATAGGAGTGTTATTGCTTCCCCTGCCAATACCAGACTTCGGTCTCACTTTCCTCATCGCATGCACCATAGGTTTGTTCATCCCAAAACTTATTTCAGAAAGAGTCAATAATTTTTTGTTGAAGATTCCATTGATAGTCTACATAATCTCTTTGTCGATGAAGGGGTTAAGAAAATTGAAGATAGATGAAGATTTGATTTCAAGGATCATACTCGGGTATTTGTTTACGATGGTTATCGGAGGCATTTTAATAGGATTATCTTACTATCTATAGAATTTTTCATCCCAATTAGGCTTATCGCAATCAAATAAGAGTTAAACTTCTGTTGATCTCATCTATTAGGTCTGCGACTTCTTTTTTCAGTTTTTCCCAGACTTTTTTGATGCTGATAGACTTGTAAGTGTATTTAAGCCTTTCCCCAGAAATAATAGTCCTTTCTATGACCCCCTTTCTTAACAGACCCTTTATATGATTTCTCACACATCTCTCAGTGACATTTATCTCCTTCTTTATCTGTTTAATCGTCAAAGATTTTTTCAAAAGCAAGTCGTATATAGTAATTTCAATCTTGTTGAATCCCAGAGACTTGAGAATGGAATTTATAATTTTAACCGAGTCTTTCTTTTTCTGTTTCAATAATTTCTCCATTCTGAAGAGTTTGTCCACAAATACTGGCATACAATTAGTAATTATACCCATATTTTTATATAGTTACGTTCATACGTATGAAATTGAACTTTCTTCCTCAACCTCAAGATTTTTATTCTATCATTTCTTTTGTGGCTTCTTCAGGGTTTTTTAATTGGTATATTCTCTTTCTAGAATCTTCAGGATGTAATTTTATTGTTAGCCAGCCATGTCTTTTTAGTTCTGATAAGATGACACTGACCAGTCTATCTTTTTTTTCCTTCAGTACTTTACGAGCTTCAGTTAACTCATGTAGCAATGAATCATGATTTTACTGAGAACGGTTCTAAAACATTCAGATTTGTTAAGAAATAACGAACCCCATCTGCAGATGTTCTGTTGTATCACATCTCAAAATTCAAATTAGAAGAAGTTAAGTTCATGTTCCAGAGAGTGTTTGAGAAAATTTTCGAGATTGCTAATAAAAATAAAGTCTTTAAGAAGAGAAGATTAGATGTTGCCATTGATTTACACGATTGGCTTTACTATGGAGATAAAAATAATTCGATGGTTGTAAAGACTAAACCAAAAAAAGGAACTACTATTTTTTTATCACAAGTATAGAACAAGTCTCGCAATTCATCTCCACACTAAAGTGTGGAAGATTTCTTGCTCGTTAGAGATTTAAACCTTATTTAAGAACAGGATAATTACGTGAGCCGAAGGCGAGAAAACTGGCGCGAGAACCCGAAGAAAATTTATTGCATCTAACGGAACTTTTTTGACGAAGCTCTTTTTAATGATTGAAAGGAATATAAAAAGAGTTTGGGTGGAGGGCGAGGGAACATCCCGAAGCTCGGAACCGTCAAAAAAGTGTTAGCCGAACCTGTAATTAAGAACATATAGAAATAAGGCGAGCGAGTTCATGCGAGCGATGGTTACTGGAGACCTTGATTTTGACTTTTGAAGATAGTTGAAATCAAGAAGGAGAAAATTTTCACGAGCCGACATAGTATTTTGTATACTGTAAAACCAAAAAGTATAAATATATATAAAATATATACTAAAAGTAGAAAAAGTATATATAATGATGTTATGGGACAAAAAATCTTGTTAAATTTACCTGAAAAGGATTTAGAAAAGGTAGAAACTTTAGTTAAGATTGGAGAATTTACCAGTAAAACAGAAGTGATTAGGTTTGCCGTGAAACAACTCTTGTACAGTGAGGAAAGAATGAAAAAATTTGAAGAATTGACCAAAGAATTACAAAAACAGACTAAAGAAAGAGGTATGACTAGAAAAGAGATAGAAAGGGAAGTGGAAGAAGCCAAAGAACAGACAAGAAAATTAATATCACAAATGCGATAAATAAAGTATGAAGCCTGCAGTTTTACTATTGGACACAACTAATTTTTATTCTGGTTTAGTTTTCAAGGGTTTGGAGAATAAGGTTTTGAAATCTGATAAGTATATTTTTGTTACGACTGAATTTACTATAGCTGAAATTTACTGGTTATTAACTGAAAAAAGAGGAATGAACAGAAAAGATGCATTAGATCTTATTAAATCCGTGCCTTTGATCATCATAAAATCCAATTTCTTCAAGCACAAATGGAATGAAGCAGATGGACTAATAGGAAACAGAGATAAGTCAGATATTCCATTAGTTGCTTTGGCTTTGAGTTTGAAGAATCATGATGGTATTTGGTCTTCTGATAAAGACTTTGAAGTTGTTAAGGGTAAATTCAAGATTTGGAAAAGTAGGGAATTACTATAACTCATTAAGGCGAGTAATAAAGCAGAAATTTTCACGAGCCGGAAATTGTTTTTTCTTACTTACGACTTTTAGATAATTCACCAGTAAGTTTTATGTTGCAATATATCTCTTTATGCATTATTTGGCTTAAGAGATTTAGAACGTCACCAGTACTCTCAATCTCATCTTCAAGAAAAGTTTCTACGTTAATGTCCACACCATCTTCATACGTTCCTGGATTAACTAAATGCTTTTTCATTATTTTTGGTTGATTGGCTCCAATAATATAATCATCTTTCTCGGTTGAATATAACATAATGTTATTAAAAGGCAATTTTAATTTTTCCATCAGTTCTTTAATAAGACAAGATAAATAAGGATGCAGTTCATTTTTTATATGATATCTTATCGTTTCTTCGCTCCCTCTTGAATCAATTTCTCTTAACATTTCAAACGCTTTCATTGACATATTAATCAAATCATTTATGAACATTAAAACTTAAATCCTATTCTCAAAGAACAAAAACCTATCCTTTCCCTATAAAGTTTGCTCCAACATGGATTTGAACCCTGATTAAAATTTATATAAAAATATGATTATTAAAAATGAAAAGATTAGACGAAAAACAAAAAAAATTGATAAAACAATTAACAATGAAAAGTTGCAGTATTAATAAAATTTCAAATGAATTAAAAACATCAAAATCTGTGGTATATTATTGCTATAAAAAATTTTTTGGAAAAAGGCTTAAAGAAATTCAAATAAATGACAAGTTAGAAGAAGATATAGGTGAAATAGTTGGTGCTTTTGCTGGTGATGGAAACTTCTATTTAGACAAAAATTATAGATACAGAATAAGATTTTCTTTTTCCGGAAATGAAATAAAATATGCTAAAAACATAAGTGAAACGTTTAAAAAAATATATGAAAAACCCTGTAGAATTTACAATTATCAGAATGTTACTATAGTAGATATTTATGGGAAGAAAATATCAGATCATATAAAATCATTTTTAACTTGGGACAAGAATAAAACATCAACTGTTAGATTAACAAAATCACCTTCTTTCCATTCTTTAGATTTTCTTAAAGGGTTTTGTAGAGGTTTATTCGATTCTGATGGTTGGACAACTAAAAATAATTTAATGATTTCATGTATTTCAGTAAGGTTAATGAAAAATCTTTCTGAATCATTAAAAATGCATGGTATTTCACACTTAAACACAAAATGGAAAGGAAAAGATGAAATTAACCCTAGAATTGCCATTTTTTTGGATAAAATTAATACTATCAAATACTTCAAAATAATAGGCACTTCTAACCCAAAAAGAAAAATTTTGCTCCCAATGGGAATTTCAGGCTAATGCCTTTTGAACCCATGTCACAAGCTCGAGATGCTCGCATCCTTGACCGGACTAGACTATGGGAGCAACATAGTTCATATAATATATTAAGATTTAATTCTTTTTAAAAAATTCAAGAAAAGGTTAAAATTTCTGACTGTTACTTCACTACATCTACCATATCTTCAACTTGTAAGTTTTCATCTTTTTCCCCAGTCAAAGCATCAATGACATCAAAATTTCCATCATCGTAGAATATCAACCAATAAGGATAATAGCATTTCTTCCTCTCCACAGCCTCAGGACTGAAAAGATCCAGGACTTTATCCATCGAAGCCATGCTTATTTTGAAAGGCAAAACATCCCCTGTATATTTGTAATTCACAGGAGACTCGGATATTTGATTCTCGATTATCTCCTCGAAGTTTAAGTCAAGGTTGCTTTCATACTGATTTTCTTCTTTTGATATCAATTCTTGGCTTTGAAGTCTTGTCAATATTTCGGATAAGTCTCTCTCTGGTATTTTCAACATCTTCATCATGTTCTCGAAGTTTGACATGCCATAAGTTGTCAAATACAAAAGAACGGCTTTTTCTTTCATTCCCAACCTGAGCAACCTTGGCAGCCCATCTGTCCTCGTCAGAAGATTCTTTCTTGAGAAGACTAACTCTCCCGTCATCCCGTCGACAAACAGATTGTCTATTTTCTCTCCCTCTTCTGTGAGGAATTTGCACCTTAATAGCCATAACGGATAGTAGACAAGTTTAAACTGTTCGAACTTCTTGATGATGTTCTTCTTCACATCTTCTTCCAGAAACTTAGGATAGAAATATAATATGTCACCTTCTTCTCTTTCTTTTATTTTTTCTGGCATCATCGCAGGCGCTCCCATGTGGTTGCTTCTCCTTATTCTTACGTCAACGAGCAAAGGTTGGTCTATTAAGCCTACCATGACACTTGTCCCTATCGGTAAAATCTTGATTTGTGACTCTAAACCACTAGTTATGCCTTCTACAGAATCCATGATCGACCTTAGGTCATTCGGATTAGTTATCCTTAAGAAAAGTTGAGTGGTACATTGAGATAGTACGTTCTTGTCAAGTCTAGCGGGTCTTTGGCTTATGACGGCTAAACCCATCCCGAATTTTCTGCCTTCGGATGCAACAGTCCTCAGGATGTTTGAGCTGATTGCTTCACCACCAAAACCTCTTTCCGGGCAGAAATTCTGTGCTTCTTCCACGACTAAAAGGAAATACGGTATCTTGTTCTCTTTCCTGGCTTCAAACAAATCCCTAACGATTTTATAAACAACAAGTTGTTGGACATCCGGTTCTATTCCCTTCAGGTTCAGAATACTCAGTGTGTCTTTCTTGACAAGGTCTGTTGTTTTTACATAATTGGCACTGTCAAACAATGCAGTTAACTTCAAGAAATCTATCACTTGTAGGACATTCCATTTTGCCCTGCTGTCAGAAATCTGTACTTGTTTTCTCAAATCGTCAAGAGTATATTCTGCCTTTCCTATGTCTTGAACAGCTGAATATATGACACTCATCTGGTTAGAAGTTAATCTGAAAGGTAACATATCGAATATTTCTTGATGATTCAGTTTACCGTTGAATTTAAGTTTTTTAGCTCCTATCATCAAGTTTTTCTCAAGGCAGTAAATCTGAGTTTCTTTTTTATATCCAGTTGGTTTGACTCCAAACATCGGCATGTATTTTATTTCTTCTTGTTTTCTGTTTGGGTCCCTTAATGAGATATATTCTCCGTGAGGATCGATAACAACAGCAGGTATCTTGTTTTCTATAAATTCTTCTAAGAGAACACCAATAAAGTATGATTTGCCAAAACCAGATTTTGCCAGGACTGCTAAGTGTTTTGTTATCAAAAGCTTAGGATCAAGATAAACTCTCAAGTTCTCAGAACCATCTAACAGTCCAACATACAATCCAGAAGTCTTCAAGTCTAGGACTCTTTTTATTAAACCATCATCCGCTTTGTAAACGAAAGAACCTGGTTTGAAAGGCATTTTGGGTAGTTTTACAGCCCCCCTCTTGTCTGTGTAACCGATGACAGAAACTTTTGCTATAGCCTTTTCCTTTTCTTGAGTTATACCCTCCACTCTTCCCAGAATCCAATGTCTTTCAGGGTCTCTAACAGCGATAAAATCCATTTTTTTGATTATATCTGTGACTTCGAACTCAAACCATTCTGGAGAGGTTCTTCCTACGATTCTTCCAACTAGCATACATACACAATATTATTCTTAGACTTTAAATTTAACAAAGTTATGAATTCCCTATTGATTATTCTTAAGTCTTGAGAAAATGTAGGTCAATATAACTGCCAGTATTGTCATCGAGAAAGCAATATAAAACTTGTAAGAAACGCTATTCTCAACAGTCAGCGAACTTACCCATGTGTTCCAGAAGTTGTTCCAACTCAAAGCAACCAATAAACCCAGTGAGGAAATCATCAGAGTAATGAAATTATCCCTGAAGGCTTTGGTGAACTTAGTCATTTCATGTTTCAACGTCATTTGTGTCCTTTGTTGCTTCCAGTCGGCATTGCTGAACAATTTCTTTATTTTTTTGATTATCATCAAACTCAGCAATTAATATGCAGATATTATGGTTCTTCGTCTTGATATTTAAACTTATTCATCAATCAATTGATAGAATTTAAAAAGTTATTGATGAAAAAAGAACTAAAATCCTTGTAATTATTTCCTTTTTTTATAAAGATTCATTGCATGTTGAACAATCTTTTTAGCCTCTTTAGCATTCTTCCAAGCCTTGAACTTGATGAATTTATGCGGTTCTAATCTTTTGTAAGTCTCGAAAAATTCTTGGATTTCTTTTAGCTTGTGTTGTTGAATGCCAGTAATATCGTTTATTCCATCAAACCTAGGATCTCTCACAGGAACAGATAATATTTTCGGGTCTTCTCCTTTTTCATCTTCCATTATCAAGACTCCAATCACTCTTGCTTTAATTACGCAACCGACTTCTGCAGGTTCTTCGGATAATACCATTATATCTAAGGGGTCCCCATCTTCGTACCAAGTTTGAGGTATGAAACCATATTCAAGAGGAAACATTACTGAAGAATAAAGTATTCTATCCAAAACAAAAGCTTCCCATTTTGGGTTGTATTCATACTTATCTCTTGTTCCACTTATGACTTCTACTACTACATTGACTACATCTGGAGGCTTATCTCCAACTGGTATATCTTTCCATAAATTCATAAAATCTCCTATGTGAATTCTCCTTCTGCTTAATATTTATTTTATCATCACCTCTTTATATTCGTGGGGTAACTGATGACACTCTCCTATACGCGGTCTGGCCGCACTATAACGAGTCCGTAAAAAGACTTCAATCTGATTCACGCAGTTTAGCCTGCAATAGATTGTCGAAGTGCCCCACTCTTATGAGCATGAAATTCTTCCTTTTCT
>Ga0315268_10006829_pt1 | contig 12094 bp, 11 predicted proteins | sample C1_top_MG_FD_204535 | JGI IMG/M metagenome (GOLD analysis project Ga0315268, IMG submission 204535) | Sediment microbial communities from Yellowstone Lake, YNP, Wyoming, USA - C1_top | ecosystem: Environmental > Aquatic > Freshwater > Lake > Sediment | place: USA: Wyoming | collected 2017-08-01 | reverse complement strand
CGACGTATTGCAGGAACAGGCCGAAGCCCATCAGGCCGCCGGTAAACAGCGCACCGGCAAGATATAGCCAGCGATTGGAAATGCTGTGCCAAAGTCTATTCATTTTTTACCTTCCTTATATCTGGATGTCATTCGATTTTTTTCAGTCAACAGTGGTTGCCTGATTCGGGCAGCAAACGCCTGTTGCAGTATATTGCATCCTGAAGAACTTTTTTTTAATCTGCAATGCAAGGGGTGTATGATATTTGTAAGATATTGATTATATTTGATAAAATGTTGTATTTTGAGACGCTGAAATATTGTAACATTATTGAAATCTGTACCGCCTAAACTGGCCTGAATATTCAACAGCAAATGAATGACTTGTAAAAACAATAGTTAAGGGGTGCGGCAATGTTTTTGCTACAAGTTTGCAGCCGCAGGTGTTGCATAAGCGCGCTTCTGCAGGGGTTGAATCAAACTGTTTCTTTTTAATGAACATTTTTTTACGGAGCGGAACATGAATGTAACTATCAGAAGCATCAAAAGTGCAAATGCATACGCTAATAATTCTGTGGTGTTTATCGCCTGGATACCGGATGGGACGATCAAGGATTGCCTTGGTTTCGAGATAATCCGCATTTACGCAGATGGCAGCGAGCGTGTGCTAGCGGCGTGGGTGCCGTTTGAAGGCCAGGACAATAAAGACTGGAAGCCACAGGACACGAGTGTGTGGCCGGTGCAAAAGCTTTGGTGGCGGGATTTGACGGTGCGCCAGCGCAGGGATGAGCCATTGTTGCGGCCGGGGGATGTGACTGTAAGTTACCGTATCCGGGCGCTGGTGCCCGCTGCCGCGGGGCTTACTCCGGTAGCTGTGGCTGTGCCACCGACCTACACCGGTAATCCGCTTGCCCTGGCCTATCTTGACGATGGCATAGTCACCAATCCGGTTACGATTACGTCGAATTTCGGCCCGGTAAAAGCTGCTTTCAACAACGGCATTTTATCCACGCAGTGGCTTTCGCATGCGATGAGAACGACGCTGGGGCAGGCGCCCACCAAGGACAACCTCAAGCAGCAGATTGTCGATCTCAACAGCCCGATTCGTACTTATCTGGCGGGAGATCTTCCGGCGATGATGTCTGACATATTCGCGCGCCTGGACAACGGGGGTGAGCTGTTTCTTTCCATCTATGAGCTTACCGATGAATTTCTGCTCGGACTGATAAAGAAGTATGCCGGCCGCGTGCACCTGATTCTTTCCAATACGGGTTTGGACAAGAAAAGCAAGGAATGGGACGGCGAAAATGCTGCCGCCCGCGGGGATCTTCATCAGGCCGGGCTGGCCGAGATGCATGATCGAATGTTCAACAACTCGGCACATATCGGGCACAATAAATTCGCAGTGTATGTGGATGCAAATAATATTCCGCAGGCCGTGCTGTCCGGAAGTACCAACTGGACCCCCAACGGTTTATGCGCGCAGAGCAACAATGTTATTGTGCTGGAATCGGAAAAGGTTGCGCGGCAATACCTGGGTTACTGGAACGATATCAAGGTTGACAACGATCACTTTAAAACTCCGGTGCCATTGTCGGACGGCACCGGCAATGCGCAGGGAGCAGCATTGCGTGCTATAAATGCCGAACCGCTGGAGGCTATCCTGATGGGTGGCGATTGGGCGCTTAGACTGTGGCGTTCACCCAATACGCCGCAGAAGAATAAGCCCAAGGATCCGCCACGGCCACCCGATCTTGCGGAGATATACGATCTGATGCGGAATGCGAAAAAAGCAATTTTCTTTGCGGTTTTCCTGCCGGGCATGAAGGGCGCCACCAGCATCATTGAGGACGTAATCGCGCTCGCCGCCGGGAATCCCGTGTTAATGGTGTATGGCACCATCAGCAGCCCGATGGCAATGCCCAACTATGTCAGCAAACTGGACAAGGAAGACGGCGGCGACGGCGGCAAGACATTCCAGCCTTCGCTCTATGAGCAGGGCGGTGTGCATATTGTCAGGGCCAGCTCAATCACCAAAGGCGATGCCGTCGGCGACTTTGAAGCGGAATTGCTGAGTGCCGGCAATGCGATAATTCACGACAAGATACTGGTTATCGATCCGCTGTCTGACGATTCAGTCGTGGTTACCGGCAGCCATAACCTTGGCTACAAAGCCTCCTACGCCAACGATGACAATCTGCTCATCATTCGCCGCAACGCCAAACTGGCGCAGGCCTACGCCATTCACGTGATGGATCTGTACGACCACTACCGTTTTCGCGGTGTACAGGCGGAACGCGCGCAGACCGGGCAAACGCCGTGGAGCGGTTTTTTGAAGCCGAACGACAGCTGGCAGCAAAAATACAAAGCGGGTGTTGGCGATTTGGTCGAGTATTTCGGGCAGGACAGGCAGGAACCGCAGGGTTGAGGTTTGTCGATTTGAATCAATTTTTCACACTGACAATATCCTTGCGAGACTATCCCGTGGCAGTGATTGTGATCCCGCATCCCCGAGTATGATTGATGAATAACTGACGTTTGCCATGCCTGAGCTGGTCATTGTTGATTTGTTTGGCGGAAAAGTGCTGCAAATATGCTATAAAGACGCCGATAAAACGGGGTCGAATAATAATGTCGATAAATGCAGTGACCAGAAGCGATCAGCGCAGCGTGCTGATTGTCGAAGATGATGAACATATAGCTTATCTGCTTGAATACATGCTGCAGCGCGAAGGCTTTGCGACCGTGTGCGCCACGGATGGCAGGCAGGCCGAACGCATAATCGAAACCGGGGCGGCACCCGCATTGGTAGTGCTTGATTACATGCTGCCTTATCGCAGCGGCTTCGAATTGATTTCCATGATACGTGGCCGTGATGAATGGAAACAGGTGCCTGTGATGATGCTGACCGCCAAATCTCAGGAACAGGACATCGTCGCCTGCCTCGATGCAGGGGTCAGTGATTATGTGGTCAAGCCTTTTCAGCCCAACGAGATTCTGGCACGCTTGCGACGCCTGCTGAGGGAGGTCAGGTGATATTCAGAAAAGCGTTGCTCGTCCTGGCAGGTATGCTGGTCTCCACTCTCACGGTTGCTGCCGACAATTCAAATGGCGCCCAGGTCGAAGCAGGCTTCAGCCGGGATTATCTGAATAATGGGTATGCCGACTGGAGCAGCAGCTATGTCGAGGCTGAGAAGAAACTGGCCGAACGCCAGGTGGTGTACGGCATGTTGCGCGAAACCGAAAGATTCCAGCAGAAGGATGAAGAGTTGCTGGCGGGTTATTACCATCCTTTGGCAAGGCAATGGACTGGCCTGATCGAGGGAAATGCCAGTGCGACGCATTATGTGCTGCCTAAATTCTCCGTCCTCGCGCAGCTTCAATATGCTTTTGCTGACGGCTGGGGCGCCCATTTCGGTTTGCGCCATACCGAATACGATGCCGCTTCGACGAACCTTGGAGTTTTTACGCTGGAGCGCTACTGGGGGGCTTACCGGGCCGCCTATACGCTCTATTCCGGCTATCTTGCCGCCGCCGGTTCGACGCTTAGCCAGCGTATCCAGTTCAGCCGCTATTATGCGGAGCACAGCTGGGTGGGCGTGGCTTTTAGCGGCGGCAATGAGCTGGAAAATCTCGGCAATGGAGGTGTGTTGCAAACGGAGGTGCAAGCGTTGATCGTCAATGGCCGCCACTGGTTCAGTCGTGACTGGGCCTTGAGCTATGAGGCTAGCCTGCAACAGCAGGGAAATTATTACACTCGAAACGGTGTCGCCCTTGGCCTTCGTTACCAGTTCTGATCCTGTGCTGCGTTTTGCTTTCTGGTCGGGTGTGGGAGCCTGCACACTGACCTTGCTGCTGATACTCCAGGTTATCCTGATGCGCATCATGCTGAACCGCAGGGAGCGCCGGGAAGCCCGCTTGCTCGCAGTATGGCGCCCGCTCATGGTGCAAAGCCTGGCGGAAAATATTCAGCACTATCCTGCAGTGGCTAAACCGGATATTCCGGCTCTGTTGAATCTGTGGAATCACTTTCAGGAATCACTGCGCGGCGACGCCAAGGAGCGGTTGAATCGGCTTGCACGCGATGCGGCCATGGATAAAATGGCGCTGACTATGCTGCGCCGGCGGCGTTTGTCGGAACGGCTATTGGCAATGATGACGCTGGGTCATTTGCGCGATAAATCCGCCTGGCAGATATTGACGGATTTTCTTGGGGATGACAGCCCGATACTCTCGCTGGCCGCAGCGCGGGCGCTGATGCAAATCGACGCCGCTGCTGCCGTGGTCGTGTTTATGCCGCTGCTGGAGGTGCGCGAGGATTGGCCGCCGGCCAGGGTTGCATCGCTGCTCAAAGAGGCCGGGGCAGCCATCATTTCCGGGCCATTAACCGCTCTCATCCGGCAGGCACCCCAGGCACAATTGCCCAGACTGATTCATTTTCTCGATCTCGCCTATTCGGATGCGAGTTCCCGCCTGGTGCGCGAGATGCTGGAAACTTCACACGATTCCCAGGTGCTCGCGGCTTGCTTGCGGGCGATGAACGATGCCAGGGATCTGGATCTGGCAAGAAGGCAACTGCAGCATCCCGATTGGCCGGTACGGGTGCAGGCCGCCGCCGCACTTGGGCGTCTGGGCGCTGATGTCGACCGTGTTGGCCTGGCGCGCCTTCTGACGGATACGCAGTGGTGGGTACGCTATCGTGCGGCACAGGCGCTCAGCCAGTTGCCGTTTGTGACGACAGAGCAGTTGCATCGGCTCATGGCAGAGCAGACCGACCGTTATGCGCGGGATATGCTGAAGCAAGTGATTGCAGAAAGGCCCGCATGAATTTCATCGATGTGATCACGGTCGGCGAATGGCTGTTCCTGTTGTATTTCATCGGAATGAATACCGGCTATCTGATGCTTAACATGCTGTCTCTTGTCAGCCTGTCGGGTTTGATGCGGGCGAACAGCGTGGCCGCGCTGCCGCAGGCCTATTCCGGCTTCGAACCCCCGATCAGTTTGCTGGTGCCTGCCTATAACGAGCAGGCTACCATTGCCGCCTCGCTGCATTCCATGTTGCAGTTAAGCTATCCGCAGTTTGAAATCATCGTGATCAACGATGGTTCCAAAGACCAGACACTGGATGTGTTGCGACGCGAGTTTGCGCTGGTGCCATTTCCCGAGGCCTACCGTGCGCGCGTGGCAACCAAGCCGCTCAGGTCGCTTTACCGCTCGACAATTTATCCGCAACTGAGGGTGATCGACAAGGAAAACGGCGGCAAGGCCGATTCGCTCAATGCCGGAATCAATGCGTCGCGCTATCCGCTATTTTGTGCGGTGGATGCAGATTCGATATTGCAGCGCGACAGCCTGCAGCGCGTGGCGCAACCGTTTCTGGAAGACGCCAGGGTGATCGCTTCCGGGGGGACGGTGCGTATCGTCAACGGTTGTACCGCCAGCGGCGGTTTCCTGGAAAAAGTCGATCTGCCGCGCAATCCGCTGGCCCTGATGCAAATTGTCGAATACCTGCGCGCCTTTCTGTTCGGTCGCATGGGCTGGTCGCCGATTAACGCCATGCTGATTATTTCAGGCGCCTTCGGCCTGTTCAAGAAAGAGGCGGTGGTCGAAGCGGGCGGATATCGCAGCGATACGGTGGGCGAGGATATGGAGCTGGTGGTGCGCCTGCACCGCATTTATCGTTTGGCAAGAAAACCCTATCGCATCGTGTTTGTGCCCGATCCGATCTGCTGGACCGAAGCGCCGGAAGACCTGCGCACGCTGAAGAACCAGCGCATACGCTGGCAGCGCGGCCTGGCAGAAAGCCTGTCGATGAATTTCAGGCTGTTGTTTCACCCCCGCAGCGGGGCCGTCGGCTGGCTGGCTTTTCCGTTCATGATGCTGTTTGAATGGCTGGGGCCGCTGGTGGAAGTGACCGGTTACCTTTTCATGCTCCTGATATATCTGTTCGGGGTAATTTCCGGCCAGGCGCTCTGGGTGTTCCTGTTCATTGCGGTCGGTTTCGGCTTGTTGCTCTCGGTGAGCGGCTTGTTGCTCGAAGAGATGACTTTTCACCTGTACCCGCGCGGGCGTCACCTGCTTATGCTGATAGGTGCGGTTGTGCTGGAAAATCTGGGTTATCGCCAGCTTAATTCGGTGTGGCGGCTGATCGGCCTGTTTCGCTGGATGTTCCGCAGCCGTGCGCACTGGGGTGAAATGAAACGCAAGGGGACATGGCAGGGCAAGTGATTTTGAGATTTTGAGGTACAATGAACAATGTATTCAGCGCGAAACATAGCAATTTGTATTTTAGATGTGATGGAAACTATATCCTGATCTGAATGGCCGGAATGAATATAAAGCAGAAAATCTGGAGTCTTTCCATCATCACTATTCTGGTTTTTATCATGGGAATGACGGTTGCATATAAATATTCCGCCAATACCTTTGAATTGCTGCAGCGCGCCGGTAACACCAGCTATCCCTATCTGCAAAATATCCAGACGCTATCGAGCGACCTCAAGGGGATCCAGGAAAACTTCCGCAACGCCATCGTTATAAACGACAATAATTCGATCACACAGGCGCAACAGAAAGCGCAGGATTTTCGCAAATTTGCGAACGAGATTGCCTCTTTAGATGGTAAGGAGGCAATCGCCCGAACAATGCGGATCGAGTTTGATGACTACTACGCCTCAGCCGAGCGCGCGGCAATTATTATGCTGGGCGTCAAGCAAGGTGATGCAATGTCCGATCTCGAGAAGATGGTTGGGGCTTTGCATAAACTGGAGGAGACTTTAAAACAGCAGAATCTTGCAGCCACCGAGTCATTCAGGAAAAATCTTGAAGACAGCAGAAGGAATATTCAAGAGATGTTATGGATCAATCTGGCGAGCATTATATTTGTCGCGAGTGGTTTGATCTATATTTCATATCGCCTCATCAGCTCGATTATGCGAAACCTGGAATATCTGCAATCCGGCGCCCGGCGCATCGCGCAAGGCGACTATACGGGCAGCATTCCCGAGGCGGGCAAGGACGAGCTGACGCAGGTGATCCGCAGTTTCAACACGATGGGCGAAAAGCTGCAGGCTTCCAACGAGAAGCAGTTTCAGTATGAGAGAGAGCTCATCGCGTTGAACATGGAACTGGAGGACCGTGTCCGCGCCCGCACCGCAGAGTTGGGGGTGGCGCTGGAAGAGGCAAACAGGGCCAATACCGCCGTCGCTTATCTGGCAGAGCATGATGCGCTGACAGGATTATTGAACCGGCGGCGTTTTCAGGAAGAGCTTGATCGCTGGGGCAAGCATGCCTTGCGCTACGAGCGGGCCGGGGCTCTCATGTTTATCGACCTTGATAAATTCAAGGACATCAATGACAGTTATGGACACCTGGCCGGCGATGAATATTTATTGGCGGTCGCCGGATTATTGAAAAATGTGTTGCGCACAACCGACTATTTGGGCCGCTGGGGTGGTGACGAGTTTATCGCGCTGCTTCCGGAAACCAGTGCGGAGGAAGCGCTCGAAGCCGCTACGAAGCTTATCAAGACTTTCAGAGATAAATCAATCCTGGTTGCCGGACATTCCATGCACGCTTCGGTCAGCATCGGCCTTGCAGCAATGCCGGAGCACACCACCAATATCAGCGAATTGATGGATTTTGCCGATGCTGCAATGTACAAGGCGAAAGAAGCGGGGCGGGGACGCTGTTGCCTGTATGCAGCTTCCGAACACGAAGTGCAGCGCGTGGGTGAGCATGCGCGCTGGGCCGGACGAATCCGGCGCGCGCTGGAGACCGATCAATTCATTTTGTTTTATCAGCCGTTGCTCAATTTGAAAACGGGGGCAACCGACGAGTATGAAGCGTTATTGCGCATGGAGGATACGGATGGGCAATTCCTCAGTCCCGGCCTGTTCCTTGAATCGGCAGAACGATTTGATTTGAGCGTCCCTATCGATCGCAAAGTCATACGAAAAGCTGTTTACAAAATAGCGACGATGCAGCAACAAAATATTCATTTGCGCCTGTCGCTTAACCTTTCGCACAAAACCCTGGATGACCCGGGCCTGGTGCAATATATCGATGCCAACATCAGGGAATTCGGCATTGACCCATCCAGTCTGGTGTTTGAAATATCGGAAGCGACCATGTTGCAGAATATGAACCGGGTGCAATATTTAAACGCGGAAATATCGAAACTGGGTTGCGGTCTGATTCTGGATGATATCGGGGTTGGCTTCTCGTCAATTAATTATCTCTCGGCGCTAGCTATCCGCGAGATAAAGATTCAGGGCGAATTGATACGCAATCTGCATCATCAGCAAAACTATGATTACATCATTTCACTGTGCAAGTTATGCCGCGAGTACAATATTCTGGTGGTTGCCAAATTTGTTGAAGACAGTTCGCTGCTGGCTACCCTGCACCACATCGGCATGGATTATGCACAAGGATTCGCGGTGGGTAATCCGCTGGAATCACTGGGTGAATTTGGGGTGAGCGGCTGACGGCATAAGCTTGATACGGGGTGGGCTTTTATTGAGGGGAAAAATAAATGCAAAAAACTGGCAGGCAATATGTTTTAAAGACAGCGGGAACAATTTTTCTGGCGCTTGGCCTGCAGCCAACCGCGCAGGCGATTGCACCGGAAGACCTGTCGATACACGGTTTTGGCAATCAGGGTTATATGCAGTCCATGGATAATAACTATCTTGGAACCGATAACAATGGTAGCTGGGACGACAGCGCGCTGGCCTTGCTGTTTGCCGCAAAAATTGACGACAAAAGTAAAATCTGGATGCAATGGTACGGTACTTCCGAAAAAGTGCGGCTGGATTGGGCTTTCATCGACTATCAACTGACGGACAATCTCACTGCGCGAGCCGGCCAGATCAAGTCACCCATTGGCCTTTATACTGAAATCCGCGATATCAGGTTTCTGCAACTTTCGGTGTTGATGCCCATGTTGTATCAGGATGCCAGTGATTTCGCACATGAAGCCTACAACGGAACTGCCGTCGTGTATAAACATGATTTTGGCGGCGGTAGCCTTATCTGGGATGCTTATATCGGTCAAGAGACTAATTTTGAAGGTTCCGCAACCACGATCAAGAATCACCGTCTGGCAGGCGGACGCGTCACTTACAAAACACCGTTGGACGGTTTGGAATTGATGGTTTCGGCTTACAGCAACAACAAGGAAGATACCGCAACAGCAACGCAAGGTGCGCAACAGATGTGGCTGTTCTCTGCCGGATACACCAGCGACAACTGGGATATCAAGACCGAGTATGCAAATATCGACAACGCTCGCATTGACAAGAAAAGCAAGACTTACTACATGCAAGCCGGTTACACCTTCGCCGAAAAGTGGACGCCGTATCTGCGTTACGATTATATTACGACGGATACGACCCAAAGCGCTGATCCTTCCCACTATCAGCAGACTAACTCTCTTGGTCTGGGCTATAAAATTAACAGTAACATTAACATGCGCGTAGAAAATCACTGGAATAACGGCTATGCGATGCCTGTATTGTCAGAAGAAGTTACAGCCGGCGCGGGCAAAATGGATTGGAATATGTTTGTGGCGAGCATCAATTTCATATTTTGATCAATCGGGAATTTAGATAGTGAAACCAAATGAAATTACTCCTGTGTAAAACAGCTTGCGCGTTAGCAGGCGCTATGTTGAGTATTGCCGTATGGGCAGGCGATGTGGTGGTGATCGTCAACAAGGAAAACACCAACGCAATTGACAAGGTGCTGGTGGCAAAAATTTATACTGGCGAAGCCGGGTATTGGCCAAATGGCGGCTCCATATTCGCGGTCGACCAGAGCGAGGCAAACTCGATTCGGGCCAATTTTTATTCCAGCATGCTCGGTAAAAGTCCATCCAACATGAAGGCGCTGTGGGCGCAAAAAATTTTTTCCGGCCAGGCACTGCCGCCGAAGGTAGTCGACACAGATGCGGAGGTGAAGAAGGTTGTGTCCGCCAACAAAAATGCGATTGGCTACATCAAGGCTTCCAGTGTGGATGACTCGGTTAAGGTGGTGGCTAAATAAATTTTGAGTCGGACCGGACAAAAGTCCAAAGTCCAGTTTGTGTTTTACCTCTGGGCGGTGTCTGCTGTATGAGCAATCAGCCCTTTTTCATCGAGCGCTTCATACACTATGTCTACAGCGAGACTGAAAGCGGGCATGCCTCCCACGATAGCCGCAGTCTCACAGACTCCGTATAAGTCGCCGGGAGTCGCACCGGCCCGCAAAGCGCCGCGCACATGTAACCTGGCGGGTTCAACCTGTCCGATTGCAATCAACATAGCGAAATGAACCAACTGCTGGATTTTTGTACCCAGTGGATTGTGGTGTATCAATATTTCGCGCAGGTGTTCTACTGCTTCGACAGAGTTCTGTTGCCCGGCCAATTCTGCCAGGGTAATGCGTCTCTTGATATTCTCAGGTATAAATCCGAAAAGGGACTGGTAACGTTCCAGTAACTTTGTGTCCACTATGCAATTACCATTTTAATTTCAGGCCATTCCATATATTCCGGGGCTAAAATATTCAACTGCCGCATCACTAAATCGATCTGGCCAAGATGATACGCATGGTGGCTAAACATGGCCCATAGAATTCCCATTCCTGTGTAACGTCTTCCCGCAAAGATTAATTCCTTGTCAAGATTATTGAGCGATAGATCAGACAACAATTGATCGTTCTCTTCGTGTGCCTTTCGATAAGCATCTGACAAGTCTTTGCCGTCCTTCACTTTATCAAGCACGGCAGTATTGCCCGGTATCGGAATGGTTGAACCGGCAGGCAGCGTTTTTACTGCCCTTATCCATTGCTGTTCGGCGATGATGAGGTGCTTTACGAGGGCACTGATGGTAATTTTATTTACCCGTGCACCCAGGTAAAGCGCATCGGAATCGTGTGGAATTGACTGCCACTGACCCGGCTTTAACAGGGTCAGGTAATCGAGGGTATGAATTGCCTGTTGCGCAAAGATGGATTTAAAACGTTCGAATTCAGTCATGATATAAGCTCCTTTACAATCAGATACTGACGCAACTTGAAAAGTTCCCGGTTAAATTGCTAAGGCCTGATATATGCCCATCCCTCAGCCTGCTTTTTTACGATTTCACTTACGCCGGCGGGCACAACGTCTATTTGAGACATTAGTGATTCTTTGCCGAGGCCGGCTTGACGCAGAGAATTGGCGCATACAACAAAGCGAACTCCTTTGGCCATTAGTTCATTTATCTTGGATAAATGCCAGTTGGGTTCCTTCAGAAAGGCAGTGATTCCTTCCGAATTAGCGACTAATTCTACTGAAACATTTTCTTCGCCCAGGTCGGCTATGAGGTTGGCAATATTGCCCAGTACCATATCGGCGCGTGCTTTGACGCTCTCGTCAAGGTGAAACACTACGTTATATTTTGCCATTTTGACTTGTTATCTCGTTAAGTTCTTCGAAGGGTATCTCTCAAAATCAATTATCTCAAATTACCGTCAGTTATTGTGGAAACAAATTTGATTGCGTCCATTTTCCTTGGCCTGATACATTTCCTTGTCGGCCAGTTTAAGCAGTTCTTCCTGGCTGAGTTCGTGATTGACGAATACCACCACGCCTATGCTTGAGGTGCACTGATATTCAAAGCGTATTCCTGTATTGCCCTTGATTTTTATCGTCAGAATATAGGGGTCGGCTATTGCGGTACGAATTTTTTCAGCGACAATCCTGGCTTGGGCTATGGATGCTTCCTTGTCGGGATCCAGCACGCCCAGCATCACAATAAATTCATCGCCGCCAAAACGGGCGACCGTGTCCGTTTCACGTATGCAGCCGCTAATGCGGTGTGCAACTTCCTTCAGCAGCATATCGCCGACACTATGCCCATAAAGGTCGTTCAGCGGTTTGAAGTTGTCAAGATCCAGAAACATTAACGCGCAATAATGGCCGCCGCGCTTGCTGGCGGCCATGGCGTGGCCCAGCCTGTCATCCAGCATGCGCCGATTGGGCAACTGCGTCAGGGTGTCATAGAATGCCAGATTCAGGATTTTTTCTTCGGCCTGTTTGCGCTCGGTTATGTCGCGGGATATGACGACGACCTGGGATGCCCGGCCAT
>Ga0315268_10006828_pt1 | contig 12099 bp, 13 predicted proteins | sample C1_top_MG_FD_204535 | JGI IMG/M metagenome (GOLD analysis project Ga0315268, IMG submission 204535) | Sediment microbial communities from Yellowstone Lake, YNP, Wyoming, USA - C1_top | ecosystem: Environmental > Aquatic > Freshwater > Lake > Sediment | place: USA: Wyoming | collected 2017-08-01 | reverse complement strand
ACAGTATAATCGCCGGCTTCCTTGATATGGCCTGGGAAAATAATTTTCGCGTCTTTGACCTCCAGACCTTGCTTTTTAAGCGCAGCCTTGACGTCAGCCTCGCTGACGGCGGCGTAAAGCTTGCCTTCCTTATTGGCCTTGGCTTTGATCTCAATTTTCCTGCCCTTGATCTTATCAGCCAGCACCTTCGATTGGTCTATCTCTTTTTCCTTTACCTTAGTTTTTTTCTCCAAATCCTTCTTCAGCTTGGCTAAATTTTCCGGCGTCGCTTTGACTGCCAGATTCTGCGGCAAAAGAAAATTCATAGCATAGCCTTCAGCTATATCCTTGATCTCGCCGCGTTTGGCCGTACCTTTGACGTCTTTTATGAATAATACTTTCATAATATTAAACCCCTCTTAAATCTCCCCTTTCGTAAAGGGGAGAAATTACTTCAATAACTGAACAGCTTTATCCAATTGCGGATCCAAATTCTTATTGAAATCAGCCTCAGTCAGATCAATCTTGACGTCAGGCTCGATGCCCTGCTCGTCGATATTCACTCCATTGGGAGTGAACCATTTGGCAATCGTCAATTTTATCTCCGAGCCGTCCGGCAAATCAGTCAGATCCTGCACCGAACCCTTGCCGAAAGTCTTCATGCCGACAATCTTGGCCTTGCCCCAATCCTTGAGCGCGCCAGCCACGATTTCGGAAGCTGAGGCGCTGCCGCCGTCTGCTAAGACTATGGTTTTATAATTGCCCAAACGCGGCGTCTTGCCGGCAATATGGGGAGTTTCCACGCCATCGCGATTCTTTTCGGAGACAACGACTTTATCCCCGGACCATTCTCCGGCCATCTCTACTGCAGACTCCAGATAACCTCCGGGATTGCCGCGCAAATCAAGGATTATCCCCTTGACTGAGGACTTGGACGTAATCTCATTAATGGCGTTATCTAGCAGCGGCATCGTATCATCATTGAACTGGCGGACTTTGATTTGGACGATCTGATTGTTGTTCAAATAATTCCAAGTCACGCTCTTGACCGTAATCGGCGCGCGGGTGATCTTGAATTCCTGCGGCGCCTTGAAGCCGTCCCGGAAGACGGTCAGAGTAACTTCAGTGCCAGCCTTGCCGCGGATCAGCGAAACTGCGACGTTCGAGCTCATGCCGTCTGTCGAGGTGGTATTGATCTTCATGATCCAATCCTTCGGCTTCAGGCCGGCTTTCATGGCGGGAGAATCATCAAGCGGCGAAACGATTATAAGCTGATTATTCTTGACCGCGATTTCAGCGCCGATGCCGTCGAAATTGCCGCTCAAATCATTCTGGAATTGCGTGGCGTCCGACGGTGTCAAGAAAACCGAATAAGGATCGCCGAGCGCTGCCACCATGCCTTGCAGCGAACCGTAAAATAATTTCGTATCGGGAACATCCTGATGATACGACTTATCTTTAATAGCCTTCCAAGTGTCCCAATATAAATTAAAGTTGACGTCTTTCTTTAAATAGGTTGGCAGATCGAGGGCGCTTGTGGCTGCATTGGTCACCTTGCCGGCGCTTAACCCGACTGCAGAAGAAGTCGCTTGGACTTCAGTGCCTTTGATTATGATCTTATCGGCTGACTGGAATTTGCCGCCGGCCAAGACTCCCCCGCCGAATCCCAGCAGGATGATTACGATTGCCAGCCAAAGCGTGATGGGCCGGCTTAAAAATCCTTTAACGCCTTGCTTTTCTGCGGGAACGGGAAAATCCGACATACTATAAATATTTGAATAATTTTGTAATATCTCCTCCATTATAACAAACGGTTTGAAGAGAGGCAAACTCGCATAATTACTGGATTTTTTGGACAAAAAAACGCCCGATCAATCGATCGGGCAGTTAAAGAGCTTCGCGATTATCCTCTCATGTCATTTCCGAAGAAAATTTTCTTCATGTACGTGGTAACCACTTCCAAATGCTTCTCGCGCGTTTCCACATCGGCGGCCAAATCTATTCGCATGCCGATTTGCGCCGCTCCTTCAAGCCTCATGCCATCATCAGAAATCTTCAGGCCGAAGCTGTTTTGGAATTTGCGATGCAAAACGTCATCCAAAATCGTGATCAAGCCTAAATCCGTACTACGGATGGAAAAAACCAGGCGGCAATCATCATCGACTGCGAAGACGACTGCGATCGTGATGTTTTCCCAATTCACCATCATGTTGGCAAATTTGGAAACCCAGACTTGAGACCGATTGCTTGGCAAATAACCAGCGCAAGAGATCAGCCGCAAACCGTCCTTGATGCAGTGCATGCGCGCGTAGTTCTCGGCTTCGACAAACTTCTCGGAATCAGGAATATTCGTCAGAACGTGAAGGTCCTGTTTATTGCTCAGCTGATAGACGCTGATATATGCCGAGACATCATCATCTGTAACGCACTTCAGCAAGCCGCTCGTATCGCCATAAATGCCGAGAGTCAGTAGGACTGGCACGAACAAATCATCGCCCTCTTCCTTGCTGAACTTCATCATGCCGGCTTCGGTGAGCAATTTAGCCAGCATCGTGGCGCAAGCTCCGCCTTTCTGGACCCAAATGAAATTGTCACCTGTTTCTTCTGGTGCCGGACTCGTATGATGATCAATGACGATAATCGGCGTCATTTTGCCGACATATGCCTCGCCCAGGCGGCCGTCATTGGGATTGCTCGCATCGACAAAAGCATACAAATCATTCCCGTTCAACTTTGGCCAATAATCAGCCAATTTGATGATGTGCTGAGACAGACCAAACCTGTCAATAATCATCTGATTCTGTTTTTCGCCGACTTCTCCCGTCGCCAGAATCCTTATTCTCGCATTTGGGATGCCCAATTTGCGCAAAATATGTTTCAAGGCCCATGCAGAGCCGAACATGTCGGGGTCAGAATGATTCATGATTATGTTGACTGTTTTGTTTTCCTCTTTGATCACTTCTGCTACCTTTTTTAATTGCTGCCAAATTGCGCCTATCTTGTTATCCACGGCATATCTCCTTTTTTGCCAAGATTTTCATTTAGATTTAAGGTCCGACTAACGCGTGACATTACCAAAAAAAAACGAGCTTGTCAAGAGACAAGCTCAGCTGATATCCACAGACTATTTACCTAGATATTTGATGATATTCTGCTGATGCTCGGCGTAAGTCTTGGCGAAATGCGCTGCACCAGTCGAATCAGTCAAGAAATACAAATAATCATTCGGCGTCGGATAGATAACCGCTAAAAGCGATGCCAAAGAAGGATTGTTGATCGGCGTCGGCGGCAGGCCGCGGTATTTATAGGTGTTATAGGGCGAATTAATTTCCTGGTCTTTCAAGATCGGCCGAGTCGATGTCTTGCCCGTAATGTAATTGACTGTGGCATCCGATTGCAAAGCCATGCCGATCTTAAGACGCGACCAAAATATATCGGCCACGATCTTGCGGTCACTGTCTGATTCTGGTTTATTGCTGATTTCCCTTTCCAAGACGGAGGCGAGAATCACGGCATCATACAAGCTGTGATTTTGCGCCTGCAAATCAGAGCGCATCTGAGGAGTCACTTTCGCATCGAATTCATCCAATAATTTCTTGATGATCTGCGTTGGAGTCGATGAAACATAAATATTATAAGTATCGGGGTACAAAAAGCCTTCGAGGGATTTTATTTTAGAATCACTCAAAAAAGAATATTTATCGCGCCAAGTGCCGATCTTGGCGGCAGCCATAAAGTCATCTTCGCTGGCAATACCCTCCTTGGCCAAATCCGCAGAAATATCTTTCAAGCGCCAGCCTTCGATGATCGTGATCTTGCGTTCAGATTTCTTTGATTGCTGGATTCTGGCGAACTCAGCCTGGCGCGCCCTTCTCTGTTCCACCTTATAGCCGTAGATGCCCGCGCCGGCTACTAATAATACAATAATTACGATGATGATTTTTTTTGCCATATTGCTATGATTATACCAGCGGATTTTCCCTCTGTCCAGCCGCCGACAAAAATGATATAATCCATGCATGAAAAGCCGATTTACAAAAATTTTGTTCATCGTCGCCGTAGCCGTGCTGCTTTTAAAAAGCGGCGTGAGCGCTGCCATATACTTGTGGCCGAAGCCGGCAATCGATAATACCGGCAATGCCGCCGCGCAGGAATTAATCCAATTGACGAATGCCTATCGCCAAGGGCTGGGCCTGAATGCCCTGGCAGTGAACCCGCGACTAACCCAGGCGGCGGTCAATAAGGCCAAAGATCTCTTGGCTAAGCAATATTTCAGCCATACGTCGCCCGAAGGCAAGAAATTCTCCGATTGGGTGAAGGAAGTCAACTACAGCTACTTCTACGTCGGAGAAAATTTGGCCATCGACTTCGCCAATCCGCAGGAAGTTTTCGATGCCTGGCTCAACAGCCCCAAACACAAGGAGAACATCGATCGCAAGGAATTCCAGGAAATCGGCATCGCCGACTTGAAGGGCCAATTCAACGGCCGTGAAACCGATGTCGTGGTACAGCTATTCGGCTCTCGCGTCTTAGGCGCGAACGAGTTATCGACAAGCAGCGGAGATCTGCCGTTCTCAAATAATTATTTCGGGTCATTATCCAGTCTCTCTTCGACAACCGGTTACTTCGGATTGATCGACCAATATCTCAATTATATTTTGTTTGCCGTCGTACTGCTCTTGATTTTAGCGATCATTTTCGGAAAAATCAGGCGAAAAAAATCAAGCAATAAAATCGAGCCGGCAATACCCGCTTCAGCAAACGGAATAAAAAAAATAACGCCCAAGAAGCTAGCGCCGCCGCTCGTTTCGCTCTATACCAAGCAGCCGCACATAAGCAGGAGCCCACAAGCTTCAAAAAAGAAGACTATTTCCGTTAAATAACCCAACAATATGTTCAGTTTAATAATCATTCCGATCCTAACCGCTCTGGTGACCCAGGTAATAAAGCTGATTACCGATGGCGTGCCGGACAACCTCAGCTGGCAACATCTCTTTTCCGATTACGGCGGCATGCCCTCATCCCATATGGCGCTCGTCGCTTCGCTTGCCACGATGGTCGGCCTGGAATCCGGCATCAACTCTGCGCCATTTGCTGTCGCCTTTATCTTATTGATTATTGTTCTCCGGGATGCGGTCGGCTTCCGCCGCGAGATCGGCAAAAATGCCGTCCTGACCAACACTTTGGCCAAAGAAATTTTCCCGTCCAATCCTGAGATACTTGTCCATGAACGCATCGGACATACACCTGCGGAAGCCGCTGTCGGATTAATCGTAGGCGTCATACTGACCTTTGTTTTCTATTGGATGGCGATGGTTATATAGTATAAATTACTATTGACATTTTGAACTAATTATATTAGGCTGAATAAGTCAAATTGACGTTATCGGATTACGGACATTACAACTGGACTGCAACTGTTACGTAGCATGCTACGTAACAATAGAGGAGAAGAATCATGGAACGAAAGCTTTTCGGGGAAATACTGGTCGAAGAGGGCTTGGTCAACCAGCAGGATCTGGATGCGGCGCTTGAGCTGCAAAAAGAAATGCCGGGATTTACCATTGGCAAAGTGCTTTGGTACTTCGGTCTAATCGAGGACTTTGATCTATTATTTATCGCTGTCAAGCAAAGCGGGATTGACAACGCTGTGCCAGACGAGATATCAGTTCCGACGAATTGGCTGGATGTCACGATGAATCCCGTCGAGCAGCCGGAATGGCCATTCATAACGACGATTGAATTGCCTATCTCGATTTTTCGCAAAGATGCCGTCGCCGGAAAAATCAGCTTGCGATCGCTTGCCAATGACGCCAAACGAATGCTGGCTCAAGAAATAGTCGAGTTCTGTGAATCGGCGCTTTCATTGCCTCTTATTTGTAATGATGCTGAGATTGCAGCTATGAAAGTTTTGGAAGACGAGTGCCGCAAGTATCTGCAAGACGAAGTCGATAAGCAAGCGCTGAAGGAATCCGGTCACGGACCGTTCATTGATCCCGAAGACGAAGCTGATTTGAAAGCTATTGAGGAAACCCGAGGTAAACTGTATACGCCTCTGGAAACTATCGGCAAAGAATTGGGTTTGGAAAAAGACGAACCACCGACTGAAATAAAGGAGGAGTGATACTATGGAGCAAAAAAAACGGCCAACAGTACTCGGTCGAACGGACTCTGCGAGCTGGAGTAGAGCGGCACGAAGGAAATTCAATGAGGCTTGTAAAAACGGCCAAGAAACCGGCGACACTAGGATCGGTCCGCGCATCAAACGCACCAGCCATCTGGCAGACTTCAAGCCAAACACAAAAAAGAAGTAAGCACTTTCACGCACGCTCTATCGCAGAGCGTGTTTTTCTTTCACTTACTTTTGGCAGAGCGGGCAATAATGCGTTCCCCTGCCGGCGAGCTTCATCCAATGGACATCGCCTGGACAGCCGCGGCATTTTTCGCCCTTACGTCCATAAACTTTCAGATGCTTCAGCATATTGCCTTCTTCGCCGGAAGTCGTGACGTAGGTGTCGGCCGAAGTGCCTTTCATTTTTACCGCCAGCTTTAAGATGCGCGGAATGGCTTTATGCAGGTCGGAAATTTCTTTTGCTGTCAGTGTTTTAGCTTGGCGAGTCGGCATGACATGAGCTGCAAAATCAGCTTCATCAGCGTAAATATTGCCAATACCGGCGATTAATGATTGATCCATTAGGACTTGTTTGATTTTACGATTGGAATAACGTTTGATAGCTTCCTTAAACGCCGTCAAAGTGAAATCCTTAGACAATGGCTCGAGGCCGTATTTGCCGGTTTCTTCCTGATACGATTTCTCGTCGACAAACTTGATCCAGCCGAAACGGCGGATATCATTAAAGTATAAGTGCGAGCCATCTGAAAAATCAAATTGAGCTCGAGTGAATTTACTTGGTAGGCCGCCGACCGGCTTGACCCCGCCAGACATAGGATAGGCATAAATCTGTTTGACTTTGGCGCTCACAGGGATAGGATGCCCGCCAGAAACGCCTTTGCCGGACTTGCTCTGATAAACCAGCTGGCCGGTCATCTTGAGATGGATGAGAAGATACTTCTTGCCGGATAACTCGATAATTATCATCTTAGCGCGCCTTTTTACGCGCAAGACTTTCCTGCCCTTAACTCCTTGAATGAATTTTTTGCTCATCGGTCGCACAGACTGGAATTTAAAGACTTCGACGCTTTTGATCGCCTTGTTTTTTATCTTATTATCTAGCTCGCTGACGATTGTCTGCACTTCCGGAAGTTCCGGCATAAATGTAAATTATAAATCATCAAGCGATCCGCCCGAATCGAACGAATCAATCTCAATCAGCTTCTTTTCCAAGATGCTATTATTTTCTCCCAGCAGAAATTTGCCAGTAAACATCTTACCATTCAGATACAAGGGAAGCCAATGCTCGTCGTCAGGCCACATTTCATTAAGTGGAATCTGAGAAACATGGAACCATTTAGGCGCCATCTCCTCGCTTTCTGCCGGTTCGCCTTCGAAATCATCGCATCTAAAATAATGAATCTCGAGGATATGACCTCTGTTATTTTGGAATTCAAAATCCAATTCTCCGAATTTTTTAAGATTTTTAGCCTTCAAGCCGCACTCCTCTAAAACTTCGCGTTCAGCGCCCTCCATAATTGTCTCACCTTCCTGAACCTTGCCACCAAATCCATTCCAATAACCGGCGCCGAAACCGCGTTTCTTCAGACCCAATAGAACCTGATCGCCGTTTTTCAGCATGCACAGAGTCAATATTTTCCTAGTTACTTCTTCAAAGTTATTATCCATATAAACTATAAATTCTTAACTGCCTCGACCGGATCCGGCGCTTCCAAGACCGGCCGGCCGATGACAATGAAATCGGCTCCCGCGTCGATTGCCGCCTGGGGCGTGGCGATGCGCTTCTGGTCATCAGTCTTGTCATACCATGTCGGACGAATGCCCGGCACGACTTTGAGCAAGGATTTAGCGCCAGGAATCTTGCTGATTGCTTTTAAATCATTGCCTGAGCAAACAATGCCATCGACTCCCGCTTCTATGGCATCTTTGACTAAACGTTCGACTTCATGAATGTTTGTTTCAGTCGAGGTTAGCACGGTCACGGCGATTATCTTGCATTCACTGGAATTTTCTTTGGCGATGCGCATCATTTCCACTCCGCCTGAGGCATGAACCGTTATCAGATCCGCCCCGGCGTCTACCAAGCGCCTGACGCTATTTTTTACCGTATGAGGAATATCGTACAATTTAGCATCAGCGAAAACATTGCTGAATCTCTTGATCCGGCCGATCACATGGGGATCCGCAAATAACAGGTCATTGACCTTGAAACCCCAGACCGACGGCGACAGGATCTCTGCAAATCTCAGTGCCAATGCTTCTTCCAACCCATCGAGCGCGATAATGACGTGATTTTTGTTTTCCATTCGAATATTATTTCTTCTTATAAAAACTTCTATCATTTGCGACAATCTGCAAAATGGCATTGCGCAACGCTTCTTTGAGGCTGACTTCGCGGGAAATCATGCCGCCAGAATAATTGCCCCAAGTCTCGTTCGGCAAGTCGAATTCAATTTCAATTTCCGACATTAATTCGCTGTGGCTCAATTTCCTCTCCGCCATTTTCTGCAGGATATAGTCCGGAACCTTCAAGCCGCTAGAATAGCCGTAAAATTCTTTTCCCTCTTTATCTATTACGGCCGCCCAAGCTTCTTCGAAAATATGCCCGTATCGTTCCACTAGACCGCTTTCCAAACCGATCCAAAAGTCTTTATCATTAGCATGAGTCTTTGAATCAAGGGCGCGGTTCTTCGCGCCATCGAATGTCTCTTGATCAAAAGGAGTTTCCGGCATGCCGGACTTCGCCGCATAACCCTCAACAGTAATTTCTTCATTTTTAAACAACTCTTGTATAACTTCCTTCGAGATATTGATTTTTCTTTCGCTAGCTGAACCGATAATAAATTTCATAAATTATATTATTTCCCATGGCAATCCTTGAATTTCTTGCAAGTGCCGTCCGGATAAGTTGCGCCGCAGGGGCATGGCTCATTTCGGCCGACCTTCTCGCCGTTATAGTGCGAGTCGTCTTTAATAATCTTGTCGGCCTTGCGTTCTTCCAGTCCAGCGTCTCCGCTGAAGGCTGATTTCTCACTTGCGCCCGATAAGACCAAGTTCTTCAGTTTCTCTTCGGACTTAAGCTCTTGCGGCGCGGTAAAGCCGATGCGGAAAATAGTATAGGCGACCTGGCGATCTATCTGCGCCAGAAGCTCGCGGAACAACCTTAGCGAATCGCGCTTGTATTCGACGAGCGGATCGCGCTGGCCATAGCCGCGCAAGCCGATGCCAGTGCGCAAATAAGTCATAGTCTCCAAATGTTCGATCCACATCGAATCGATCACCTGCAGATAAATCTGCCGTTCTACTTGGCGCATCGGCTCTAATTGGTTTTCGCCCTGCGGCAATAAATTTATTTTCTCTTCTAATGTATTATATTGCTCGACTGCTAGTTTCATCAGATAACCTGCGAAGGTATCTTTAGCATCAGCTTCTTCGCCCGAATCTTTGATGACGTCGCCTAAAGGCTTGCGGTCGGCTGAGGCAATATTGAACATATTGCTCGCCTCGTCATAAAATTTATTTATATCAGCCTGATCTTCCGGCAGAGCCAAGAAATAATTGACCAAGTATCTGATTTCATTCTCAATGGCAGCCAAGACAGATTCCTTGGTATTAACTCCCTCCAAAAGTTGGCGGCGCTTCTTATAAATCGTCTCGCGCTGCTTGTTCATGACATCATCGTATTCGACGAGATGTTTTCTGATATCGAAGTTATGAGTTTCGACTTTCTTCTGCGCCTGCTCGATGGATTTATTGATCATGCCGTTTTCAATCGGCATATCGTCCGGCACGCCCAAGGCCGTCATCATATTCTTCATGCGTTCGGAACCGAAGATGCGCATCAGATCATCATCCATCGAGATATAGAATTGCGACACGCCAGGATCGCCTTGGCGTCCAGCGCGGCCGCGCAGCTGATTGTCGATACGGCGGGATTCATGGCGTTCCGTACCCAAGACGCATAAGCCTCCTAAAGCCACGACTTTGTCGAATTCCGCCTGCTCGAAGGGATAGCCGCCCAGGATGATATCGACGCCGCGGCCGGCCATATTTGTCGCCACCGTGACCGAACCGACTCGTCCGGCTTGCGCAATGATGTGCGCTTCTTTGTCATGATGTTTGGCATTCAACAATTGATGAGGTATGCCCTCGCGTTCCAATAACTCTGACAGCAATTCATTTTTCTCAATCGAAACTGTGCCAATCAAAACCGGCTGGCCTTTCTGATAACGCTCTTTGATTTCCTTGGCCAGGGCCTGGAACTTTCCCATTTCATTCTTATAAACGCGATCATTCAAGTCAGCCCTGATCATCGGTTTGTTGGTCGGGATCGTCGTCACTTCCAATTTATAAATGGAAGCGAACTCTTCCGCCTCGGTCGCAGCCGTACCGGTCATGCCGGCGAGCTTGGTATATAATCTGAAATAATTCTGGAATGAAATCGTGGCCAAAGTCTTGCTTTCCCTCTGCACCTTAACGCCTTCTTTGGCTTCAATAGCCTGATGCAAGCCTTCGGAAAATCTGCGGCCGATCATCATGCGGCCGGTGAACTCATCGATGATGATAATCTCGCCGTCTTTGACGACATAATCCTTATCCTTTTTATATAACGCCTGCGCGCGCAAAGCCTGCTCGATATGGTGCACATCACCAATGCCGCGCTCGGTATAGATATTTTCCACGCCGAGTGACTTCTCAACTTTCGCCACGCCGTCTTCGGTCAAAGTGGCGGCTCGCATCTTCTCATCCACTTTATAATCGGTCTCAGCTATCAAAGTTTTGGCGATCTGGCTGAATTGGAAATATTTGTCAGTCGACTCCATGTCCGGAGCGGAGATGATCAAAGGCGTTCGAGCCTCATCAATCAAGATCGAATCGACTTCATCGACGATGGCGTAATACAGATGGCGCTGGACCATTTCTTCGATGCTCGGCACCATATTGTCGCGCAAGTAATCGAAACCGAATTCATTGTTCGTACCGTAAAGGATATCGCAATTATATGCGTCCTTACGCGAACAAGGCACAAGGTATTGCACGTCCAGAATCGGATCACCTTCTTTCGTCTCGTGTGTTTTGTCGAATTTGTAAGAAATATTCTGCTGCTGGATGCAACTGACCGAGAGTCCTAAGAAATCATAAACCCGGCCCATCCAATCAGCATGAATACGCGACAAATAATCATTGACCGTGACAAGGTGCACGCCATTACCTGCCAAGGCATTCAGGTAGAGTGGCGCTGTGGCAGTCAAAGTCTTGCCCTCGCCGGTCCTCATTTCCGCGATGTGCCCCTGGTGCAAAGCGATGCCTCCGATCAATTGAACATCAAAATGGCGCTGGCCCAAGACTCGTTTGGCCGCTTCGCGCACTGTAGCAAATGCTTCCGGCAGAATATCGTCCAAAGTCTTGCCCTCGGCCAATTGCGCTTTGAGCTTAATCGTCTGTCCCTTCAAATCCTCATCGCTCAGAGCAGAAATCTTCAGTTCAAAAGCATTGATCTGCTCGACAATCGATGACATTTCCTTCAAAACTTTGGCGTTAGGATCACCGAATATTTTAGTCAATAAAGACATAATAAATAGCATTAAGTCAAGTTAATATTGACTTTCATCTTACAATAAATTGCCGATATTGGCAAGCAAAGTTATTCCCCTCTCATCGTCTCCTTATACTTAGTGATTTCGATTTTCATCTTGTCTTTGACTTTAGTCAGCGACTTCATCAGATCGTCAGTATCGGCGGACGCGCGGATGATCGTCTTGGGCACTTCCAAATTCACCTCGGCGTAAAAGACATCGCCTTTCTTATGATGATTGGTAGTCCGGCCGACTTCGACCTCGCAGCCGATGATATTATCGAAATATTTCTCCAATCCGCCGATCTTATCCTGCACAGCCGCTTCGATGGCCGGAGTCAATTCGAACATGGTCGCTTTGATTTTGATGTCCATAGCTTTAATTAAGAATTATGAATTAAGAATTAAGAAT
>Ga0315268_10006827_pt1 | contig 12099 bp, 16 predicted proteins | sample C1_top_MG_FD_204535 | JGI IMG/M metagenome (GOLD analysis project Ga0315268, IMG submission 204535) | Sediment microbial communities from Yellowstone Lake, YNP, Wyoming, USA - C1_top | ecosystem: Environmental > Aquatic > Freshwater > Lake > Sediment | place: USA: Wyoming | collected 2017-08-01 | reverse complement strand
CGGGTCTGGCGGACAAGATGAAGTAGCACTCACGCTATTGCATCCAGTGCTATAATTATTTGCGATGAAACCCACATCGCGCTAGCGACCGTTCATGGCATGGATTACTTGCTGACCTGGGATCTCAAGCACTTGGCGAATGCCACTATACGGAACGTCATCACGGTGACGTGCCGAGCGCATAATTACGAGCCGCCGGTCATTTGCACGCCGGAGGAGTTGCTGGAGGAGTAAGCCATGTGGAAAGATGAAATTGTGGAGGAAACCCGACAAAAATGCGAGGCTTATGCAGCCCGGTTCAATTACGATTTGAATGCCATGTATCGTGATTTGAAAGAGCAAGAACAACAGGGCCAACGGGCAACTGTCTCACTCTCCCCCAAGCAACCTCTCCGTTTAACAATTTCAAAGCCTGTCAAAACAGTTGCCGCCTAGTAGTGGGCGCCACTCAACCCTGTGGGCCAGACGCGCGGCGGTGATGGTGACGCACGACCCGCACATTGCCGCGTATGCCGACCGCATCGTCTTTCTCAAGGACGGCGCGATCGTGGACGAGACGCGGCTGGATGCGCAGAACATTGGCAACGCGGGCCATCCTGTCCAAGGTGTAGAGTAAACTCTGATTAAATGTGCATAGTATGTTTGCCGAGGGCAAGGAGGTGAATATGTAAAAAATCGAACTGAAGGTGAAAGGTGCTGAGAAGTCTTACGTACATTGTTCACTTTCAGCCGAAAGGAGATCACGGCAATGTCAGACGAAATACAATACTCACCGTCACGAGCCAATAATTACAAAACTATCAAACGGATATCAGCAACGTCTGGGGGACTAGCCGTCCTACTTGGGTTCTTAAGTGTACTACTTGAAATTGCTGGACTTAGCGTAACGTTCCGTGGTGAGGAAGCTGGGCTTTATTGGCCCATCGTCGGCGGGTTTGGTTTTGCAAGTGCCGTCTTCTGCTGGTTTCTGTCTGAGAGTGTCAACGTAATGTTGGATATAGAGGCCAATACTCGCCAAGCAGCAAAAACATTAGAACAGCTTCTTCGTAGTCAAGAATAGATGTTACTACTCAGGCGTAACCGTCTGGGGGTCACAGAATCTAAATCATTCCGTTTGCTCCCGCCAGATATGGCGATCCAGGCCGAGCGAAGTATCACGACTTGCCAAACCAATCGGCATTATTCATCAAGGGCGATTGCTTCAAGAACTCGACGTTGATGAACTCGAATGCAATCGGCGGCGACGGCTCGTGAAATGCGCGCGAGATTGCCAGGCGGCTCGTTCCGTGCTTCTCAGCGCAGGCTTCTCCGCCGAGATTACATCGGACGGCGCCATCGAAGTGAAAGACCATGCGGCCATCGAACGACCCGATGATATTGCGACTTGACTTGTCAATGCGGGTGAAGCACCGACAATGCTCAACGTTGAACGAGAAGACCTTGAGCATTACTTTCTGAGGCTCGTCGGCATGGATGGAGGAGACGCACAATGAGCAACATCGCTCAAGCGGTCCGGGTGGAGATGCTCAAAGTGCGCCGGTCCAGAATGCTTGTGCTCACTGCGCTCGGATTTTCGCTGGTTCTGCTGGTTGGCGGTTTCTTTATGATCGTCCTGAAGGATCCCAAACTTGCGCATCGTGTTGGGCTGATCAGCGCCAAGCACAGATCACGATGGGTGTTGCTGATTGGCCAGCTTACCTCAAGCTTCTTGCCTGGCCACAGCAATGGGCGGCATCATCCTCTTTGGTCTCATTGGCAGACAGGTGTTTGGTCGCGAGTATTCAGACCGCACGGTAAAAGACCTTCTCGCGTTGCCCACCTCACATTCCGCCATCGTGCTTGCCAAGTTCATCGTCGTCGCGGCATGGTCAGCCGCACTAATAGTGATGATCTGCCTCTGCAGACGCGGAGCCAGCGTGATCTACCTGGATTGGAAGTGCAACGATGTTGACGCTTCAACTTTCACTCGCCGCCCGCTACTTGTGGGGGCGCAAACTAAGAACCTTTCTCACCACGCTCGCCATCGTGTTCGGCGCGTGGGTGATCTTTGGCATGAACATCCTCATGCCGACGATGCTCAAGGCCTTCGAGGTCAATATGCTGGCCGCGTCGGGCCAGGTGGACGTGACCATCACACTCAACAGCGGCGAGTCGTTCTCGCGCAACCTGGTGAACAAGGTGAGAACGATACAGGGCGTGAGTGCGGTCTCCGGCTTGCTCAGCCGCACGATCAACGTGCCAGACGGTTTCTATGAGCGCAGCAAGGTCACGGCGCTGACGCTCGTCGGCCTCGATCCCAGGCAGGCGCAAAGCGTCCGCACCTACCGGATGCAAGAGGGTCGCTTTCTGCGCTCGGATGACGACCTGGCCGCCGTTATCACCACCAGCCTGGCCGAAAGCCTCGGCCTCAAACTGGGCGACAAGCTGCACTTGCCGACGACGGAAGGCGTCGTCACGCTCGACATCGTCGGCTTGCAACCGGCGCGAACCTTGCCCGGCAACGAAGAAGTGCTGGTGACGCTCGACGAGGCGCAAAAGCTGCTCGACCTGTCCAATCGCATCAACACGATTGAGGCGAATCTCGACACGACCGACAAGGCTCAACGCGAGGCCATCCTCACCAACATCAAAAACGAGTTAGGTCCAGACTATTCGCTCGGCGCGATGTCGTCTGGCAACGAGTTTTACGCCAGCATCCAGTTGGGACAGGCGGTCTTTAACCTCTTTGGATTCTTTGCCCTCATCATGGGCGGCTTTATCATCTTCAACACGTTCCGCACCGTCGTGGCCGAGCGCCGCCACGACATTGGCATGTTGCGCGCCGTCGGCGCGAGCCGCCGCACCATCGTCGGCTTGTTCATCGCAGAAGGCTTTGTGCAAGGTTCAGTCGGCACGCTAGTCGGAATGATCCTGGGTTATTTTTTGGGCGCGGGTTTACTTTCGGCGATGAAGTCAATGCTTGCGCAATTCCTGCACGTCGAGTTGGGCGCGCCGGTGATCGAGCCAAGCTTGATCGTGGTGACGGTGGCGCTCGGCGTGGGCGTGACGATTCTGGCGGGGCTGCTGCCTGCGCTGGGCGCCAGCCGCGTGACGCCGCTCGAAGCGCTGCGCCCTTCGGTGGCCGAAACGGTCCAGCGTGCGGCGCGTTTTGGCGTCATCCTCGGCGTCGTGCTGATCGTGCTGGCCGTGTTGGGATTGTTTTCGGGCAATGTTGGACTGACGGCGCTTGGCGGACTGTTATTCTTGATCGGCCTGGTGCTCGTCGCGCCGGCGCTCGTCAAGCCGATTGCGTCGGTGTTTAGCGCGTTGATCGCGATCGCCTTCGCGCGTGAAGGCACCGGGACATTGGCGCAGGGCAACCTCACACGCCAGCCGACGCGTTCGGCGATCACCGCGAGCGCGACGATGGTCGGGCTGGCGATCATTGTGGCAGCGGGCGGGGTGACGTCCAGCCTCAGCGGGAGTTTGATCGAGATCGTGCAAAAGAGCCTGGGCAGCGATTACATGCTCATGCCGCCGTCGGTCGGCGTGTGGGCGTCTAACGTGGGCGCGAACCAAGACCTGGCGAATCGGTTGCGCGCAGTGTCGGGCGTGGAAGCCGTCAGCACGATGCGCTTTGCCATGGCCGCCGACGGCGGCCAATCCATCTCCATGTTGGGCATTGATCCACAAGTCTTTCCGCAAGTGGTGGGGTTGAATTTCACGGAAGGCGATGCCAAGACCGCTTATGCTCAGCTCGAAGAAGGGCGCGCGATGATCGTCAATGGGATTACTGCCGCCCAGCTCGGACTCAAGGTGGAGGACTCGGTGCGGCTCTCAACGCCCTCGGGCGAGCAAGACTATCGCGTCGCCGCGGTTGCGGGCGACTTTTTCAATGCCAAGATCATGACGGCTTACATCTCGCAGGCCAATCTCAAATCGGACTTTCGCAAGACCGAAGATATTTTCATCCAGCTCAACCTTGCGCCGGGCGCGGACCCAGCAGCGGTCGAGCCGAGGCTGAAAGCGATCGCCGCCGATTACCCGCAGTTCAAACTCATCTCCGGCAAAGCCTATTACGAGCAGACCAAGCAACTCCTCGACGTGGCCTTTTCAATGTACTATGTTCTGTTTGGGGTGTTGGCTTTGCCCTCGCTGATCGCGCTCCTCAACACACTGGCGATTGGCGTGATCGAGCGCACGCGCGAGATCGGCATGTTGCGCGCCATCGGCGCGACGCGGCTTCAAGTGCGCCGGATGGTGATTGCAGAGGCGCTGCTGCTGGCAGCCATCGGCACGGCTTTGGGGCTGCTGGCGGGACTCTACTTGAGTTATGTGATGGTGCTGGGGATGAGTACGCTCTTTCCGATGGCGTATTCCTTCCCACTGGGAGGTGTAGTGGCGGGGGTTGCTGTCGGTTTGATCTTTGGTGTGATCGCGGCGCTCATCCCGGCACGGCAAGCGGCTAGTATGGAGATTGTCCGCGCATTGCAGTACGAGTAGTTTGAATTCTTTGCGTTCTTGGCGTCTTGGCGGTGAAGAATCACGGCAAGGCGCGGCGCAGGATGCGCAGCCAGTTGCCGCCCATGATCGCCTCGATATCTGCATCGGCATAGCCACGCGCTTTGAGCGCGTTGCCCACCTTGGGCAGATCCGCGATCGTGTCCAACTCTGCCGGAGCCGATTCCGCGCCAAAGCCGCCATCGAAATCCGTGCCTAACGCCGCGTGCTGCGCATCGCCCGCCATCTGGCAAACATAGTCCATCGCGGCGGCTACCTCCGTTACAGTGACCGCATCCTTGCGGTCGCCGCGTTTCCAACCTTCGCGCAGCATCGAGTTGATCGGCAGAAGGCCCATGACGCCATCGTGCGAGAGCACTGCTCTGATCATGTCGTCGGAAAGCTGGCGGTTGCCGGAGACCAGCCGGCGCGGATTCGAGTGGCTGGCAATGACCGGGCCGTCGTAGCGATCAATCGCCTGCAAGCACGCCTGCTCTGAAAGATGGCTCACGTCGAGCACCACGTTGAAATCTTGCATCACTCGCAACAATCGAATGCCTTCATCCGTGAGCGGACCGCCTGAACTATCGCCGCCCGCGTAGCGTGTGCCTGCCAGCCACGACGGCCCGACGACGCGCAGTCCGCGCTCGTACCAGGCTTCCAGGTCTTGCGGCTTGACGATGGGATCGGCGCCTTCCATCAAAATGACCAGGCCGATTTGGCGCTTCTCCTCTGGCGCGCCATCTTTCCACGAGGCAAGCACGGCCTCCAATTCTTTTTGCTCCCGCACGAGCGCAAAGCGAGGATTGTCATCGGCCAGGCGTTGGTAAACATCCAACTGTTCCATCGCCTGGGCAGACGCTTCTTGCGGCGTGGTATAAGCTGCTACGTTGTTGCCCGCGCCGGTTATTTTCCGATGGGCGGGTATGGCAAACAGCGTGCCAAAAACGACGGCGACATTTCCCGCCAGCCATTCGGGCAACCCCAACATGCAATCACCCATGGCCGTACGCGCCTGCTCATTGCTCGCCTCTGCAGCGCGCGTGTCCCTCGCCGCGCGTGTGTAATCGCGTCCAAACGTGACGACGTTGTAGGCAATGTCCTCGTGACCGTCAACAATCAACATGAGTTCCTCGTTCGTGGTAGGGGCGACCCTGTGTGGTCGCCCTATCTTGGCAGACACACAGGTCTGCCCTTACTCCCATTGATCCAACACGGCTGGCAACTCGGCCAAGCGATGAATGACCGCATCGGGTTTCACATCGCCCGGCGTGTGCCCGTTGGTGGAAATCCACACGGCGCGCAGTCCGGCTTGCTGGGCGCCGAGCACGTCAATCTGCAAGATGTCGCCCACAAAGACTGCTTCCGCTGGCTCGAGCCGCAGCCGATCCGTCACGTGACGGAACGCGGGCGTGGTGGGTTTCCACAGGCCAATGTCGCTCGAAAAGGCCATCTCATCAAAAAACTCGATGAGGCTAAAGCGTTCCAATTCCTCTCGGTGAAACTGGCCCGGCCAGGCCGTGTTGGAAAGCAAACCCAGTCGCAGGCCGCGCGCCTTGATCTGAGACAGGACTTTTCGCGCGCCTTTGAATGGCACGAGGTCGCGTTCCACGCCCGTGGCGTACGCGCGCGCGGCTTGCATGCGCGCCTGATCATCCAGCGTGATGCCAAAGCAAGCTGTGGCTTCGCCGACGATATTGAGCAAGCTGGCGTTGTTACGACCGGACATGGCCTCATCCCAACCCCTGCGCATGGCGTCCCAGATTGCCTGCTCAAACCCACGTTCGGGCAGCGAGTAACCGTGCTCAGTCAGGTAACGATAAAGAGCTGAACTGCCGCGCGCTTCCATCTCGCGCCAGTCATGCGCGTTGCCGTCAAAATTCAACAGCGTTCCACCCAAATCAAAAATCACACCACGCATCATACATGCCTCACACAAAGAGGCGACCACGCGGGCCGCCTAGTTCTCTGGCCCGACGACCTCACGCCGCGACCAGGTATTCCACGATCAACCGCGACGTGGCGGCCAATCCACCTTGATGCGTTCGCTCGTAGGCATGGCTCGCATCCACACCAGGGCCGATAAGCCCAACACGAGTGTCCGCGCCCGCACGCAATGCGGCGGTTCCATCTGAACCGTAAAACGGGTAAATGTCGAGCTTGTAGGGAATGTCGGCATTCTGCGCCAATTCAACCAGCTTGCGGCGCATCTCGATGTGATACGGCCCGCCCGAATCCTTGACGCAAATACCGCACGAAAACTCGTCGCTGTTCTGTCCCTTGCCCACTGCCGCCATATCCACCGTCAGTAGCTCGACGCAATTGGCCGGAATACCGGTGGACGCGCCGTGGCCGACCTCTTCAAAGTTGGAAATGAGAATCGTCGTGTGCTGCGCTGGAACGAGTTGAGCATCGCACATCGCCTTGACCGCGCCATAGATGCAGGCGACCGAAGCCTTGTCGTCCAGATGGCGGCTGCGGACAAAGCCCGTATCCGTCAGCTCGGCGCGCGGATCGAGATAAATAAAGTCGCCCACCTCGAGGCCCAGTGCGCGAGTTTCGTCTATGCTTTTGGTGCGCGCGTCGAGGCGAACTTCCATGTTCTCGTCATTGCGCTCCAGCTCGCTGACCTCTTTGACGCCGTGAACGTGCTGAGAGGCTTTGGTGGGAAGGATGGTCCCGCGCACCATCTTGCCGAGCGCCGTGCGCACAAAGCACCCTTCGCCTTCGACAGCATTCCACGCATAGCCGCCCACCTGCGCCAGCCGCAGCCGGCCATTCTCCTTGATCTCTTTGACCATCGCGCCGAGCGTGTCCACGTGCGCCGTCAGCGCGCGAGGTTGATCGTTCGAACGACCCGGCCACGTGGCGATCAGCGCGCCCTTGGCGTTGAGCGCCGTCTGCAAGCCCATCTCGTCGAACGACTTGCGAACGTAAGCAATCGCCCGTTCAGTGTCGCCCGTTGGGCTATAGATATTGAGCAGTCCTAGCAAGAATCGCGTCACGTCCGAAACATCAACGTTGTAGCCTGTCATATTTTTTTCCTTTCTGCAACAATAGCGCAGATGAAACTCGTCGCTCACGCGCTGGCCTCGCCCGCTACGCCGGCTCGACGACGACTTCGGGCGCGCGCGGCACCTCGAAGCGGTCGTGGCGATGGTGATAGCCCAGGCTCAATTTGGCGATGCGCCGACCGCTCGCGTCGAGCAAGAAGCCCGTGTACCAGCGCACACGCGCGCCATCTGGCCCGGGCGTCTCGTGCGTCTGCGCGAACGGAGGAGGATACATTCCCTCAAAGTGCAGGCCGAGCGACTTGACCGTCTCGCGTGTGACGCGATCAAAGACGCCGCCAGGCCGGCCATAGGCGGAATCGCCGGCGCGGTCACGCATCACGGCCCACTCTTCCCATTCGTCCGGAGTGATGGCTTCGTAAGCCTGGTTCACCGCCGCTTGCAACGCTTGGGCTAACTGTGTGACGATAGACTCAGTCATGCCTCGGACCTCACGCGAACAGTCCGTCCTGCCGTGCTCGCAACATCAACAAGCCGATGATAGTCTTGGCGTCCACGATCTCGCCGCGCCCAATCATGGCGAGCGCATCTTTCAGCGGCGTCGGGATCACTTCGATGCGCTCATCTGCTTCCGGGCGCGGGTGGCCAGGCGCCAAGCCGGTTGCCAGGTAAACATGCAAGATTTCGTTGGTCGCGCCGGCCGTCGAAAAAAAGCGGGACAGCGTCTCGACGTGTGAAGCATGATAGCCGGTCTCTTCTTCCAGTTCGCGCACCGCGCATACCTCGGGCGGCTCGCCTGGCTCGAGTGTTCCGGCTGGCAATTCCAAGAGGTCGCGCCCAACCGCGTAGCGATACTGGCGGATGAGCAACACGCGCCCCGCCTCATCCAATGCCAACGCCGCCACACCGCCGTGGAACTCGACGACCTCGCGGATGGCTTCGCCCTGTCCGGGGATGGTCACGCGATCCACCCGCAGGTTAACAATCTTGCCGTCATAAATGCGGCGGCTGTCCAGTGCTGTCTCGGCTTCCAATCCAACTCCCTTTTCGAACGGAAAAGGCTACCAGGGAGTGCCTGATAGCCTTGGATGTTGCGGCTTACCTCTGCTACGGAATCTGCAACACTTGTCCGGGTAGAATGTGGTTCGGATTGATCAACGTATTCGCGTTGATGATCGCGATGGGCGACTTGCCGAGTTTGCGGCCAATCGAGAAAATCGTGTCGCCCGGCTGAACAGTGTACTGCGACGGATTCGGGCTAGGCTGCGGCGGGGTCGTCGTGCCCGGAATCGTCAACTGCTGCCCCGGATAAATCCGGTAGGGCGGGTAGAGATTGTTAGCCTGCGCAATCGCGTACCAGTTCACACCAAACTGGCGCGCAATGCCAAACAACCCGTCACCCAGCTTGACCGTGTAGGTCGTCTGGCCGCCAGACAGTTGCGCCGCCTCGGCCGTTGGAGCTGCCGTAGGTTGGGCAACAGGGACTGGGGTGGCCTCCGTTGCAGGCGCAGTCGTCGGAGCGGCGCCCGGCTCCGACGTGGGAGCAACAGCGGGAGCCTGCGGCGTCTCTCCTGCTGGAGCTTGCGCCGCAGGCGTCACTTGTGACATAGGCTCCACTGTAAGCAATGCCGTGCCCACCGTCTGCGGCTTGGGAAGCGGGCCGCTCGACATGGGCCGATTGCAGCCAGTGACAAAAACGACCACAATTATGACTGCGAACGACAGGGCGATTCCAGCGATGCGTCGGTTCATGAATTTCCTCCTTGATCTGCCAGAGCACACTGGCGCAAGCGAGGGGCAAAGCACCTATAGCGTATCACAAATCTATCTGTCAGTCAAATCCAACCGGTGTGTGCGGCCCAGTTCCTCAAGCAAAAGAAATGTTCGCGTAACAATGGTCTTTGGGGTATAATCGCCCGGAACTAATGGACGGGAAATGCGATGGTCACACCTCAATGGCTGGCAACCAGTTACCTGGTTCACATGATTGCCACCGTGGTCTGGATTGGCGGAATTGTGTTCATGGCCTTGGTAGTGACCCCGGCGCTCGAACGCGAACCGGGCTCTTCGCGCGCGCTTTCGGCAATTCAGAGCCGCTTTAGACCGATCGCCAACTTGAGCCTGGTCGTGTTGATCGTTACCGGCATGGTGCAACTTACGGCCAACTCGAATTACGTCGGCTTTTTGAATTTCTCCAACACCTGGGCCAGAGTGATTTTGCTCAAGCACATCACCGTCGGCGGGATGATTGTCACCGCGCTATACATGAACCTCGTGTTGCAGCCCGACATTAACCGCACCGCCATGCGGTTGGCTTCCGGCAAAGCCAAACCCGAGGACACGGCGGCGCTGGCCCGACGCCAATCGCAATTGACGCAGATCAACATGGCGTTGTCCATCTTCGTGCTGCTGTTCACGGCGATCGCGCGGGCGCAATGACCCTTGTCCCCGGCCCTTCTCCCTTGCAGGGAGAAGGGAGATAATACGATGATCACGATTGACGGCTCGTTCGGCGAAGGCGGTGGACAGGTGCTCCGCACTAGCCTTTCACTCTCCACCATCACCGGGCAGCCATTGCACCTTTACAACATCCGCGCTGGGCGATCCAAGCCGGGCCTGCAAGCGCAGCACCTGACTTCAGTGCGCGCGGCGGCGGCGATTTGTGGCGCGCAACTTGAAGGCGATGTGCTCAATTCGCAATCGCTTGTGTTTCGCCCGACGCATCCGCCGCACACAGGCGAGTATGTCTTTGATGTGACCGAGGCACGGGAAAGCGGGAGCGCAGGAGCGACAACGCTCATTCTGCAAACAGTACTATTGCCGCTGGCGCTCGCTCCAGATGGCGGCGACTCGCGCGTGACTTTGCGCGGCGGGACGCATGCGCCATTCAGCCCACCGTTCCCCTACCTCCGGCACGTCTACCTGCCGACGTTGTGGAAAATGGGCATACGCGCGGAAGCCGAACTCTATCGCTATGGCTGGTATCCAGCCGGCGGCGGCGAGATGACGGTCAAGCTTCGCGCGAACAAAATCTCGCCCATCAGCTTGACTGAGCGCGGCGAGTTGCGCCAGGTATGGGGCACGGCGGCAGTGTCCAATTTGCCGTCGCACATCGCTCAACGAATGGCAAACCGCGCAGTCAATGTGTTGAATGGCAAAGGCGTCACGGCTCACATCGAAGCGGCGCACGTCGGAGCAACCGGGCCGGGCGCGGGCATTTTTATTTTTGCCGAGTACGAACATGGTCTGGCTGGCTTTACGGCCTATGGGCGCAAAGGGCTGCCATCGGAACAAGTCGCCGAAATGGCGTGTGAAGATTTTCTGGCGCATCACCAGCGTGATGCGGCGACGGACCTGCATTTGGCCGACCAACTGATTTTGCCCGCCGTTTTAGCCGCTGCGCGCGGATCATCGCACTGGACAACCTGTCGCCTCACGCAGCATTTACTCACCAATGTCTGGGTCGTTAATCATTTTCTGGATGTCCCGATTCACATCACCGGGAATGAGGGCGGACCAGGAGAAATTGTGGTCGGTGAACAGCGACCGCATCAACTGATCACCGATCACTGATCACTGAACACCATCATGTTTGAAATTGTCTTTTTGGGCACATCCGCTTCCGCGCCATCGGTGCGGCGAGGGCTGGCCTCACAAATCGTGATGTACCGCCAGTACCGCTTCATGATTGACTGCGGCGAGGGCACTCAGCGCCAACTGCTCAAAAGCGGGTTGGGGTTCAAGCGGCTCGACAATATCCTGCTCACGCACGGCCACCTCGACCACATCCTGGGGCTGGCGGGATTGCTCAGCACGTTCATGCGCTGGGAGACGATCGAAACGATGGATATCTACGGCGGGCGAGCGACCCTGGAGCGTGTGCAGGATTTGCTGTTCAAAGTCGTGCTGCGTGGAGCCAAGCCACCGATGCGGCTCAAATTTACAGAGATCAAGCCGGGCCTTGTGATGCAGGATCAACACTTTGAGCTGACAGCATTTCCGGTTACGCATCGCGGCGCAAACGGGTGCTTTGGATTCTTGTTCCGCGAAAAATCGCATCGTCCATTCCTCGATGATCGCGCCGAGGCGATGGGCGTGCCGCGCGGGCCGGAGCGCAAGCAACTCGTGGCCGGGCGAAGCATCATGCTCGCGGATGGGCGGATGATACACCCCGATGAGGTGCTCGGCCCGGTTGTGCAGGGCGCGAGCCTGGCGGTGGTCGGTGACGCTGGCCGCACCGACGATCTGGCCGAAGCGGTGCATGATGTGGACGCGCTCGTGATCGAGTCAACGTATTTGAAACAAGAAACCGAAATGGCTGAGCATTACGGTCACCTGACGGCCACGCAAGCTGCGCTCCTCGCACAACAGGCGAACGTCAAAAGCTTGCTGCTGACCCACGTTAGTCGGCGCTATCACGAAAAAGACATCCTGGCCGAAGCGCAGGCTATCTTTCCGGCAGCGGTCGTCGCGCGCGACTTTGACCATTACCGTGTTCAAAAAGACAAGACGGTGCTTGCTGAATGGCCCGAGACGCCAGCCGCTTCCAACTCGTCGGAAGCATCAAGCGCCGAGGAGGAATCTGATGTCAGTGCGTAAAGCGAGTGTG
>Ga0315268_10006826_pt1 | contig 12099 bp, 7 predicted proteins | sample C1_top_MG_FD_204535 | JGI IMG/M metagenome (GOLD analysis project Ga0315268, IMG submission 204535) | Sediment microbial communities from Yellowstone Lake, YNP, Wyoming, USA - C1_top | ecosystem: Environmental > Aquatic > Freshwater > Lake > Sediment | place: USA: Wyoming | collected 2017-08-01 | reverse complement strand
TGGGCGGGCAATCGTTGAGAGAGAGCTGAAGAAGAGACGGCACCGGACGGTGGAAGAGAAGCCCAGGATGGTCGAGGAAAGTGAAAAGTTTGGCAATACAACTCCAACCCTTCGGCTCAGAACCGAAGGCTCTTTGGCAAAAGAATCAGGCTTTCTGGAAATTCGAAGTCGCTGGACGACAAAAGTTGGCTTCCCAGGAGGATTCGGACTTCCAATCGCCGTCCGTCTTAAAAATATAAGTGCCCTATCAATTGCCTCTGACAAACAAATCTGGTCGATTTTCCGCCCTTTAGCGGGCACTCACAATTTCCGCCTTGGCATCTCCGCCCATTGAGCGCGCTTCATCGGCTGTCTTTGACCTTCATTTCAGCCTTAAAACCAATTACGATATCTGAATAACCATGGCTAATCTGCCCGACAACCGTCAGTAGTGCCAGTTTTCATGACTCAGTGGAGCCCGATTCAACTGCTCCCGGTGGTGCCGCCATTGCGGTATGAACTTGTCCATGAGGCTGACAAATCTGTCGCCATGATGGGGTTCAACAAAGTGAACCAGCTCGTGGACCAGGATGTATTCAAGGCAATGCCTCGGCTTTTTTGCCAGCTCGGTGTTAAGGCGAATAGCGCGGGCGCGAGGATTGCAGCTTCCCCACATGGTCTTCATTTGCTGCACGTAAAGCTTGTTCACTGCAACGCCCATGATCGGCGTCCATCTTGCAATAAGTGAAGGAATCGCCGCTCTGATCTGTTCGCGGTAAAATTGGGCAACAATGGCCTGCTTCTTATCTTCACTTGTTCCCGGACGAACCCTCAGGAGCATGCTGTGATGAGCTAGCTGCACTTCAGGAGCGGCGTCTGTCTCAAGTATCTGAAGCAGATAGCGCTTTCCCCAGAGGTAATGGCTCTCTCGCTCCAGATATTCCCGAGGAGTTTCCCGTTCCTGCCCTTGGAGCTTTACCTGTTGCCGCTTGATCCAGTCGAGTTTCGAGATTGCAAAGACACGGATGGTATCGAGTTTCATCCGCTCCGGCGCGGAGATGCGTACGCGCCCAGTCGGCGGATAAACGCTGAGGTGCACGTTCTTGATGTTCTTGAACACCACGTCCACGGGTATCCCGCCAAGAATGAGTTGCGCTGCCATCAGTATTCCTTTTGCGCCCTAATAACCAAAAATATGCGTTCGACTTCCGCTGCATCCTGCAAGATGTCATTCAGCGCTGCCTTGATGGTCTGCTCGCGGGGTAGAATTCCTCGCCACCCATCGGGACGCACTTCCCGCACGGCTGCGTCGATTTTCAGCGCCAGCGACTCATCTTGACCGAGGTTGCTCCAAAGCGCCCGCTTGCCGGGCGTGTCTAGCTTCGCTGGCGTTTCCTCCGACTGTCCTGCCTCTACCCTCTTCGACAGTTCCGCGATGCGCTTCAGGTATTCCTCGTATTCGACGGCCTTAGCTTTGCGCGCGGCGATGATCTCGTCAAGAAGGGTGGACATCTTCTCATAGAAGGCAGGGTCGCTCAGGTGTTCCTTGATGATCTTGCGCCGGACGTTGTTCTCGATGGTTTCCGCGATGGCGTTCTTGTTGCCCTTCAAGCCCCCAAGCTGCGACGCAATGGCTTTGGCAATGCCGGTCTTCACGATCAACTCAAGAAGACCCATGTTGTCGAAAGGCGAAATCTTACGCGGTTCGTCGGCCTCGATGTAGGTGTCGATAAGGTGCCGCATGTCGGCCTCGTATGCCTTAAGGTCTAGCGTCTCGCCGCTGGCCTTGCGGATGATTTCGCGGAGGCTCAGGAAGTGATCAATTTGTTGCTTGATGCGGGCGATATCGGCAGTGCTGTAGCCAGCAGGCTCCAACTCGTCGGCGATGTTGGCATAAGCACGCACCAAGGCGGCAGCCCCCTTGTAGAGAGCTGCCCGCTGCGGTTCATGATCTTTGAGGTCAGACGGGATTTCGGTATTGCCGCAGAAATAGTGGATGTGCTCCAGTTCGCCCTTGGGTGGATCTACCGGCTCGCAGAGAAGCGGCAGAGCTTCCAGCGCCTGATCGAGTCGTTCCTTGCCCTTCTTCAGCCGATCTTGCAGCAGCACCTCGGGGTCGGGTCCGCCAGCACTGTGGTCTAGCTCGGAGGTGTAGACAGCGATGGCGTTCTCGACCTTCTTGAACAGATCCTTATAGTCAACGATGTACCCAAAATCCTTGTCTTCGCCATCCAGCCGGTTGACGCGGCAGATGGCTTGGAACAGGCCGTGGTCCTGCATGGATTTGTCGATGTAAAGATACGTACAGGGCGGCGCATCGAAGCCGGTGAGCAGCTTGTCCACCACAACCAGTAGCTTCATGTTCGCCGGTTCCTTTGTGAACAGGGCTTTGGCCCGTTCCTCGTAGGTCTCCGTCTTGCTCATGCCCGGCTTGGCTTCTACATCCTCAAGCAGCTCGGTATAAGTGTTGAAGATGAACTGCTTGTCGGTCTCGGTGTTGGCTCCGGTTTCTTCCAGTGTTACGTCCCTGGTCAGCGGGTTGTAGGACGTTATGACTGCGCATTTGCCCCTGAATGGTGTCTTCTGGAAAAGCGAGAAATACTTGCACGCCTCGTAGATGCTGGATGCCACCAGGATGGCATTGCCGCGCTCACTGGACAGACGTGGCTTGACGCTGAAGTCGAAGATGATGTCCGCTACCACGCGATCCATGCGAACTTTGGAACTGAGCACGTTCTGCATCGTGCCCCATTTCTTCTTCAGTTCGTCCTTCTGCCAGTCGTTGAGGGCTTTCGTTTTGGCCTCGAACCATGCGTCGATTTTATCCTCGGAGCCGAGTCGCTGGTCGATGTCCCGCGCCTCGTAGACGAGGTCGAGCACGACCCCGTCCTCAACGCCCTCGCTGAACTTGTATGTGTGGATGTAGCCGCCGAATACTTCCAGGCTGGTTTTCTTGTCCTTCTGCAAGAGCGGCGTGCCGGTGAAGCCAATAAACACTGCATTGGGCATCATCGCCTTCATGACGCGGTGCAGCTTGCCGCTCTGGGTGCGGTGGCATTCGTCCACGAAGACAAAGACCTCGCCCACCGTGGGGCTGGGCTGTGCTTCCAGCTCCTTGATGAAGGCGTCGAAATCGTCCACGTCCCTGCGGCCAAACTTGTGCACCAGAGAGCACAGCAAGCGCGGTGTGCTCTGATCAAGCAGGTTCATCAGCTCGCGCCCGCTGCTGGTGCGTTTGATGGGTTCGCCCATCTCGCTGAAGACTCGCTCGATTTGTCTATCCAGCTCGTCGCGGTCGGTGATGATGGCGACGCGGGCATTGGGATTATTTTCCAAAATCCATTTGGCCAGCAGCACCATGACGATGCTCTTGCCGCTGCCCTGAGTGTGCCAGATGATTCCGCCCTTGTGCTGGCGCGCATGCTCCTGTGCTGCCTTGACGCCGAAATACTGGTGCACACGGGGCAATTTCTTTATGCCGCCATCGAACAGTACAAAGTCGTGCATCAGTTCGATCAGCCGGTGCTTCTCGCACATTTTCAGCAGATACTTATCCAGCTTAAAGCGGCTGTTATCCTGCTCGTCTTCCTTCCATTTAAGGAAATACTTCTCCTCGGTTCCAATCGCACCGTATTGCAGGCCCTCGGAGTCGTTCCCGGCGAAGATGAACTGCACCGTGCTGAAGAACCAGGCATTAAATTCCGCCTGCTGGTTGGAGAGGCTCTGGCGGATGCCGTCACCGATGGTTACGCGGCTGTTCTTTAGCTCCAAAATGCCAATGGCAATGCCATTCACGTACAGAACCAGGTCCGGCCTCCGCTCATGGTTGCCCATGAGTGTGACCTCTTCGGCGATGGCGAAATCGTTCTGTTCCGGATCGTTCCAGTTAATGAGATGTACGGTCTCGCTGGGCTTGCCAGCCTCGATCTTCACGGGAACGCCATAACGTAGAAGGGAGTAGACGGCCTGATTGTTGCCGTAGAGCGTGCGGTTGTGGTTATCCGCCTCTGTGTGCAGCTTGTACAGCGCGGCGCTGATCTGCGCCGGGGTGTAGCCTCTCTTGGTCAGCCACGCCGAGAGCAGCCGTTCCTCGATGTTGCTGTTGCCGTCTCGGTCGGTCCAGTCGCCGAGATAGCGGTACTTCAGTTCGTCACGGAAGAGGGCGATGACACGGTTCTGAGTGGCACGCTCGGGCTGGCCTATGTCGTTCATTTTATGCCCCAATCAGTTTGAAGGTGACCTGATAACGACAGAAGCGAATGTTCGGCACCATTGCCAGCGCCCGGCGAATTCTCGGGTCTTCTTCGCGGGCGATGATAATTCCCTGTACGGTCTGGTCCTTCTCCGCCAGCATTTCTTGCACGAAGCTCATATAGCGCAGCGTCTGTCCTACGACGGCATCGCTGGCCCGCCCCTTTTTCAGTTCCACAACCAACAGCCGCTTCTTATCTTTGCTGATCGCAAGAATGTCTAGCGGTCCCGTATCGGTTTGGTATTGCCGGGCTTTCTCGCCGTCTTCCTCGTAAATTTCATATTCTTTGCCCAGTTCGGTTTGTGCCCAGTTCTTTACCAGAAAATCCTCAAGATGTTCCTCCAGTGCAAAAGCGGAAGGGTCTTCAACCGTTTCATCGGTTGATATGAGCTTGGGGGCAGAGACGCCACCAAGCAGTTTCTCGATCTCTTCGTGGTAGCGCGAGATGTCGCTAACCGTGCCGATGGACCCGGTCGAATTTTGCAACGCCTCGCTCATAGCGGCGCGGTCGATGGCGACGCTCAGCCATTGAACAGGGCGGCGATGGAAAAGAACCTTGCCTGCCTCGTAGGTGTAATCACCGCTGACTTCGCCCACTCGATATTGTCCAGCCCCGTCCGGGCACAGCACGATGTCGCCTTTCTTGATTCCTTTCGAGACCGTCCACAAAGCGCCGCATGCCAACCCAGCACTAATTTTTGATTTGTCGGGGTGCTTTGCGAGGAAAATGGGAATGAACTCCCGATTGAAAGCCCGCCATTCCTCCGGCAGCTTGTTCGTCAGATCCTGGTCGATGCCGAAGTCTGTGCCGATGAAGTTGCCGGCGAAGCATTCCGCAGCGTATATGCTCTTCCGTCCCAGCATGACTCGGTAGTAGCTTTTCACGGACTTCATATCAATCGGACCTTTCCGGTGAGGAGTTCCTGCATCATGCCCTGTTTGATCATGCGGGCTTTGATGAGTTTCGCCTCCAGTGCACTAATCTCGGCGTCCATGTCGGAGAGGATGGCGGCAATCGCAGTTTGCTCGGGGACCGTTGGCACTGGCAAAGTGACTCTTGCGATGTTGGTCTTGCTGATTCCTGAGACTTTGGTCCCGACAGCAAAGAATCGAAACTGCGCCTTTACCTCAGTGGTGTGAAAGCAGTAGCGCCGATACTGATGCTCCAGCACATTTGTCTTACATTTGGCGACGATGGTGTGTAGGCCCGAGATGAATGGGAGTCCGTCCGGGTTGATAACCACAACATGCTTGCTCGTGCCTTCGTCGTCCTCAGAAGCATCGACAAAGACAACGTCGCCATCGTCCAGCAGAGAGACCGACGAGACCTTCTTTAGCGGAATGTCGAGTTTCGGAATGTCCAGATACTCGGAGCGAACATCAATAAACGACTTCTGCGATGTGTGAATGTCACCGTAGTGGAGGTAGCAATACCCTTCTGAAGAGAGTTGATCACGCGACGCAGTGAATCCGCCGCTAAAGTTGCATAGGTCACCCAGCCGCTTCACATCCCACTCCCCTCTGAAGCCCGGCAGGCGCTTCTTGCCGGTGAGCAATCCCTGCATGGCGCCTTGTTTGATCTGGCGCTTCTTGGCGATGAGCTGTTCCAGCGACTCGATCAGCGCATCCGCGTCGGAGAGCGCCTCGGCGATGGCTTCTTGCTCAGCGAGCGAAGGTCGTTGGACGGGAATAGCCCGAAGGATACCCAGATTAGTGTGTGGAACCCCTGTTTGAATCGTGTTTTGGCGAATAAACTCCTGCTGTTCTGAACTGCTGAACACATAATAGAAGAAGAGCGGATCGGCTACCTTACGGTTGACCGTGAGTTTCATTTGGCTTTGCGAAACCAGGTAACGGTCGAATGGCTGATCTGGCACGAGGCTCACTTGTCCAAGTGTTCCTCGCGGAGTGAATACGAGATCACCAGGATGAGCTAGGTTCGATTCCAATGAATTCGCCTTGGCTGGGGTCACAAATGCAAAGCTGCCTGATACGATTCTGAATCCCACGTTTTGACAGCGAATGACGGGAACGCCTTCTTCCACGTAGTCGTTCGAGACTAAGTCTGAGCCAAATGGCCCCCCAACAATTGCATTGCGAACCCGCGATGCTATTTCCAGCACAGTAGTACTCTTCCAATCTTCGGGGATCATCCCCACCTCTGTTTGCTTGTAGCCAATTGGAATGCGAGGTGCAGCCACCGTATCTCTCGTTTCAGCAACCCGTAGCTCCTTCGCCGTCACCATGCGAACCCCATTCGTTTGAGGTGCTTGTTCACTGTTGCTTCAAGAGTGGCCACACGGCTGACCATCTTCGGCAATGGGGTTTCATAACGTTCGGCTAGTTCCTTCACGCGCTGCGTCAGCCCCTGACTGATCCGGTCCATCTCGCCATGAATAACGGCATCCAGCGCGCCAAGCCATTTGTCGTTCACCACCAGCGCCTTGATCTCGGCCTCGGCCAGCTTTGGATATTTCGCGAGAGTCTTGGCATCAAGGTCGATTTCGGCATCTTTCAATCGCTTTTTGAGGTCAGTCTCCTCGCCATTCAACTTGAGCCAATCCTTCAGCACAGTGGACTCGTCCTTCGCCTCCTTGTCCCCTTTGATCTCGATCAGACGTGCGGCGACGTTGGCCTTGTTCACCTTTTCGAGTTCGGAGAAGGCTCCATCCTCGCCGCCGTGCTCTTCCTCCAGTTCGGCAAGTTTAGCGGTGACGCTTTCCATCTCGGCACCGAGTTGGTCAATAGCAGCCTGTTCCTTCGCGTAGTATCGGGCAACGATGAGGGGCTTGGGGATCAAGTCACAGGTCCAGCCCTTGTCCTTCTCCTTGCCCTTCTTGTCGGTTTCGATGATGCGATATGTCGCGGCCTTCCAACCATCGGCGGCGATCAGATAGCAATCGTCCTGCATCGTCTGCGCCCAGTAGTCCATCAGGTGCTGGTAGATGTCATAGGGGTCGATGAGCGGCTTATCGACGTAGTGTGCAAGCAAGCTTTCGGAAAGCCGGGCAATGATGTCCTTCGGGTGGCAGGCCAGCTTCAGGGCTTTGAGCGTGGTGGCGCTCTTGTCCCTCCAGACGGCAAAGTGGGCGTTCATTCCTTTGATAAAAGAGGTGAACTCGGGGTGGTCGTAGATGGTGGACTTGATGGCCATCTTCTCCACGGCGAGGTCGAGGAAGCCGGGGCGATTGGGTTTGAACAGCACCTTCTTGAGCGCCGGGCAAACAGCCCAGTAGGGACGGAGGGCCTCGATGTCGGCAGCGGGGATGCCTCCCTTGAGATGGCCTTCGATGTTCTGCGCATCCTCGGCTGTCTGGCTGTCGATATAGCGCGGGAGGTTCAGGTTGAACTCGTTTTTCTCGATTTCCTCAACGCTGACCACGCGCGAATATTTGGGAATTTCCAGCCGCTTGGTGAAGGCATCCACGATTTTGTGAATGTCCTGGGCGCGCAGGCGGTTCTTGGGGCCGTCCTTCATGTAGCCGCCGCTGGCGTCAATCATGAAGATGCCCTTACGGGCGTGGGCGTCCTGTTTATCGACAACCACGATGCAGGCAGGGATGCCGGTGCCAAAGAACAAGTTAGGGGGCAGCCCGATGATGCCCTTGATATATCCCTTGCGGACCAGGCTGCGGCGGATGTCGGCCTCGGCATTGCCCCGGAACAGGACGCCATGCGGCAGAATGCACGCACCTTTGCCGGTGCTTTTGAGAGAGCGGACGATGTGCAGCAGGTAAGCGTAATCGCCCTGCTTGGCGGGCGGCGTACCAAAAGGCTGGAAGCGTTGGTAGGGGTCGTTGAGCGGATCGAGACCCGTGCTCCAGCGCTTGTCGGAAAAGGGCGGATTGGCAACGACGTAGTCGAAGGTCTTGAGTGTGTCGCCGTCCTTGAACCTGGGGTCGGTCAGTGTGTTGCCCTGCCTAATAAGCGCGTTGGGGTTGTCATGGAGGATCATGTTCATGCGGGCAAGGCCGCTGGTGGCGGCGTCCTTTTCCTGCCCGTAGAGCGTTACTTTGGCGGTGGCTTCATCGCCCACCTTCAGCAACAGCGAGCCGGACCCGCAGGTTGGATCGTAGACGGTGGTGTCGTTGGTCGTCTTCGCGGCACGGATGCCTATGACCTGCGCCATGATGCGGCTGACCTCGGCCGGGGTGTAGAACTGGCCTTTGCTTTTGCCGCTCTCGGTGGCGAAGTGCCGCATGAGGTATTCGTAGGCATCGCCCAGAATGTCGTCGCCCTCGGCGCGGTTCTTCGAGAAGTCGAGCGCATTGTTCTCGAAGATGGCGATGAGATTGGTGAGCCGGTCCACCTTCTCTTTTCCACTGCCAAGTTTAGTCGCGTCATCAAAGTCCGGCATGTCGGACAATTGATTGGCCTTGGCCAGGGGCGCGATAATTTTCTTGTTGATCTGGTCGCCGATGTCCGGCTTGCCCTTGAGCGCGACCATGTCCTTGAAGCTGGCGCCCTTCGGGATAGCAATTGGGGCAAACTGCTGTCCGGCGTATTTGTCGCTGATGTATTTGATGAAGAGCAGGACGAGGACATAGTCCTTGTATTGGCTGGCATCCATGCCGCCGCGCAGTTCGTCGCAGCTTTGCCAAAGCGAGCTATAGAGTTCGGATTTCTTGATCGCCATGTATTGTTCTGGGCCCTCAGGCCGGACCTGTCTAGAAAACCACCACGTTCAGAGCTATTCTTTGACCCGTATCGCGCCCATGATAGCAAAAATGGCGGACTTGGGAACGCTTTCCCGCTACTCTTTAATCACTTCTTCCTGAGAAGAGAAGCCTTTTCTCATCTAATACTTAGAGTTGGATACGCAGTCGTCGCGGTTCTCCATCAAGATTCCCCCGATCGCGGTTGACCTTCTGGCCGCTTCCGCAATGATTTAGCGTCAGAATTGCCCCGTGCGAGTAGCGTCACAATCCTCACTTTGATTCTGGATTGTTTGAGTACCTCTGCTAACGTTCAATCCTGCTCTCCTCACTTCGAGATTGCCGCGTCCCGCCGCTCGAACAATCGCGCCTCCGGTCTCCGCTAGCACGGCTCGCGCCACGCAACTTCCGTGGCACTCGACCGTGCCATCCGCTCCGACCTGAACGCAGCAATCTCTCCGCTTCTGTCCTCTGTTTCGAGTCCTTGCCCCCTCTGCCTCTCGTGAAGGGGGCAAAAAGCCCTCGAAACAGGAGGACAGAAAACATGAAAGTCGAACAGGCAAAACAGATTGCGGAAAAGGCGATTGAGCAACTAGCTGATAACCTCGAAAGGGGCCACAGTGAGGGATTGAGAATGTACCTTGCGGCGATGGCGAAGTTCCCGAAGTACAGCTTTCACAATCTGATGCTCATCGTGAGTCAAAAACCCGATGCGACAAACGTCGCGGGATTCAGGACTTGGCAACAATTGGGCCGTTTCGTGAAGAAAGGCGCAAAAGGGATTTTCATCATTGCGCCCATCGTTCGGCGTCAGCCAGTGGAAGCCGAGGGGACCGAAGAGGCTTCCACGGTGAAACTCCTTTCTTTTCGAGGAGTCTATGTCTTCGACCAATCGGACACGGACGGCAGCCCGATTGCCGAATTCTCGAAGTGCGAGGGTGAACCAAACGAGTACACCGAGAGGCTGAAGCAGTTCGTTGTTGCGCGTGGCGTTCAACTTGAGTATTCGGAAGATATTCGTCCAGCACTGGGGCGCTGCTCACCCGGCAAAATCGAACTTCTGCCGGGATTGCCTTCCGCCGTGGAATTCTCAACTTTGGCGCACGAGACCGGCCATCATCTCTTGCACCAATCCGCCCGGCGCGCGGAAACAACGAAACGTGTGCGTGAAACTGAAGCCGAAGCAGTGGCCTTTGTCGTGTGCAGCGCCATCGGTCTCGAAGCAACGAAGTCATCCAGTGATTACATTCACTTGTACGCGGGGGATAAGGACCTGCTCGCCGAATCCTTGCAGCACATCCAGCAGGCAAGCTCTGAAATCATGCAGGCGATTATGGCGGAGAAGGATTGCCCCGAGCCGGAAGCCCACTAAGGTGGGTCTCCGGCCTGGAATTTAGAATCCGTGCATCCTCAAGGCGTGCTGCTCGCTGTACCCGGCAGCCCGGTCATCGGGGAGAAGCCCCCGTTGACGATCCTCATCGCCACCCCAGTCACCCGGCCGATGATTTCGGCCTCCTGGGGATGCGTAAACCTTCGAATCGCTTGCGGTGAGTTGATATGCGGCACCACGCTGAGCTGTCCGTCCTTCAGTTCGCACCAGCCGCAGGCATAGCTTTCGCGCAATTCCACGAAGTAAATCGGCCGGTCCATCTCCCGTCGGGAAATGCCGGGTTTGACCTTTGTTTGCGCCGGATCGATCTGCACAAACGATCCCGGCAAGATCACCGGGTAGAGCGTAAAATCTTTCTGGCCTATATAGCCGTACATCGACTTCCGCAAATCGAGCTGGCGAAGCAGCGCAACCGGGACATCCCCCCAGACCTGCACCAGACGCGAAAGCAGACTCGTGCTTTCAGGAAGAAATTCCGACCGGGCACCCACGGGGAATGAGATTTTCTCTTCCTCCGTGTCCTCCGATGCGCCAACCAGATGCGTTGCCGGCCAGCCGAACAGGGTCCGGTCTTTACTCAAATCCGCGAATTGCACTCCGAAGTACGAATGAATTTCCGCGCAGCCTCGGTCATAAATCGCACTCAGGCTGTACATTTTGAACATGCCGGGCGCATTCCCATCCCGCTCAATGGTCTGCAGCCAGGAATGCGAGATCATATAGTCTGGATTCCCCTTGGATTCGGCAATTTCCAGGCTGCGTCTTTCCACTTCGCGGATGGTCAATCCAACACTCTTCCGGAGGCTCCTGAGCCTCTCTCCGGGATGCGGACTGGAACTCAAGAACCCCATTGAGGCAAATCCTACTCAGAACACAGATAACTGTCCAGCCAAATAACTGCTAGTATACGCCGCGTGTCTAATCGGCTACTTTTTCAAGGGGTGGTCTGGATTACGGACAGCGAGCACTTTTCCACCACTTTGGACTTCATTTCCCCTATGCAGGTGTGGTTCTTGCCGGTCGGACATTGCATTTCACATGAGAACCGCACGCGCTTCCAACACCGGCAGGCGGAAGGCCTCCGAAACTCGCGGTCATCCGCCACACAAAGACGCCACCCTTTCGACAGGGTTGGCGATCGGAGAGAAGCTTCGTGCCATCCTGGCCCGGAAACACATGACCCTGTTCCACGTTTCTCAGGCATCGCGCACCCTGTTCGGCGGAGCGCCGCACTTCCACATTCCGCACAACCTGTACTTCGACCTGCGCGATGAGCGATTCGCGTCCAGCATTCACCAGTTCGCCGCACTGAGCGCCGTTTCCGGCTACGCCCTCACGGACTGGCTGAACGTGTTCGGCTTTCAATTGGATGATATCCCGCACTTGCAGATCCTGCTTCCCTTCCCGCGGACGGTCCTATTGGATTCCAATGTCTACGACAGAAACCATTCCATCCCGTGGTTCAAAGAGCGGCGCAGAACACCGGAACCTACACATATTGTTCCGCTTATTCAGCTTCTGGATCCGGGCCTTACAGAGCAGGTTGCAAGTCTTCTGCGAAAGAACCGGGCGTCTTTCGCCTATGCGAAAGTCGGTCCGCAGGATGCTTTCGCCTTTCCGGAATTGCTTCCTGGCAGCATCGTCCGCGCCGATCCAAGAAACGTAGAAAATGCCCTCGCCGCAGCCGGCCGCGGCGCTTCTCAAACCCTCTTCCTTGTCGAGCACGCCGGAGGGCTGAATTGCTGCCGCCTGCAACCCCTCGCGGCAGGCCGGGTCGCGCTGATATCCATTGAACGCCCCTGTGCCCGCGTTGAACTCCAGCT
>Ga0315268_10006825_pt1 | contig 12099 bp, 16 predicted proteins | sample C1_top_MG_FD_204535 | JGI IMG/M metagenome (GOLD analysis project Ga0315268, IMG submission 204535) | Sediment microbial communities from Yellowstone Lake, YNP, Wyoming, USA - C1_top | ecosystem: Environmental > Aquatic > Freshwater > Lake > Sediment | place: USA: Wyoming | collected 2017-08-01 | reverse complement strand
ATAATCGTGCGGCCTTCGCGATGAAGGCGCTGGAAGATGGCGAGGATTTCCAGCCCACTGCGACGATCCAGATTGCCGGTCGGTTCGTCGGCCAGAATGATGGCCGGATTGGTCATCAGGGCGCGGGCAATGGCGACACGCTGTTGCTGGCCGCCAGACAGTTCGCTGGGGCGGTAGTGGATTCGGTCCGCGAGTCCGACCGATGCCAGGGCCTCTTTTCCCCGATGTTCGGCGTCTTTGGGATAAACGTCCGTGTAAATGAGCGGCAGCAACACGTTCTTCAAGGCGCTGGCGCGGGCCAGCAGGTGGAACTGCTGGAACACGAAACCGATCTTGCGATTGCGCAGGTGCGACAAGGCCGTGTCGTCCAGGTTCACGACCTCCGTGCCCTCCAGCCGGTAACGCCCGCCAGTGGGTTTGTCCAGGCATCCCAGGATGTTCAGCAATGTGGATTTGCCGGTGCCCGAGGCGCCCATAATGGCGGCGAACTCGCCCGCCCGGACACGGAAGGTGACCTCTTTGAGCACCGGGGTGGTCATCGTCCCGGTGGCATACGTTTTGTCCAGGTTTTCAATGTCAATCATGGTTGTTTCTTTCCCGTTGAGTTTGTCAGTGGCGCGTCGAGCAGGACCGTTTGGCCCTCCTGCACTCCGCTGGCGATTTCGATCCAGGGGCCGTCTTTCCAACCCACTTTCACCTCGCGGGCCTCGACGTGTCCGCCGCTGCTGACATGGACGAGGTTCTTGCCGCGTTCACGCTTGACGGCTTGGGCGGGCACGGCCAGCACGCCGGTTCGGGCTTCGAGCAAGATCGTCACGTTGGCCGTCATGTCGGGCCGCAGGAGGCCGGTGTAGGGCGTCTGGATCGCCACCACCACGTCGTAGTTCACCACGTTTTCTTGAATGACGGCCTTCGGGTAAATGGCGGCGACCTTGCCCTCGAATTCCTTGCCCGGAAAGGCATCCACAGCGAAGACGGCGTGTTGCCCCGGTCGCACCTTGCCGATGTCCACCTCATCCACGAACGCGTCCACTTGCAGCCGGTTGAGATCAATGAGCGTGACAAACGTCGGCGCGCTCAAACCGGCGGAAACGGTTTCACCCTCCTGGGTGGACACCGAGCCGATGACACCGGAGATGGGCGCGGTGATGGTGGCGTAGGAAAGCCGCGCCTCGGATTCCTGGAGGGCCGCCTTGGTCGCCTCGACCTGTCGTCTTGTCAATCGTAACGTCGCCTCGCCGACCGCGAACGTCATGCTGGCGCTGTCCAGTTCCTGTTGGCTGCCAATCTGGTCCGTCCGCAAGGATCGCGCGCGTTCCAGTTCCAGTTCAGCGAGCTTCAAACGGGCTTCCGCGTCGGTCACGCGCGCTTCGCCCACCGCCACGTCCGCCCGGCGCTGGGCCACGACCGCTTCCAAGTCCGCCTTGTCCAGTTCGGCCAGCGTCTGCCCCTGCTTCACGGTATCTCCGATGTTGGCGTGAAGCCGTTGCAACTTGCCGGAGATGCGTGCGCCCACCCGAACTTCGGCACCCACTTGGGGCTTGACCGCGCCCGTGGCCTGGACGGCGGAGGCAAAGTCCCGGCGCGCGACCCGCGCTGTCGCGGGTCCGACAGAAGGCTGGCGTTGCCCGGCCTTCCACCACAAGGCTGCAGCAATGGCGACAGCCGCCAATACGATGACGAGGCCAACTACAATTTTGGTTGTGCGCTTCATTGCATGGACCGCGAACTCTCCTGACTGTGTTTCATTTGTTGAGCTGTCGTCAAACTGCGGCGCAACGCGTGCCAACAGTCCGTTTCCATTGATTAAACGGGCGAGCCGCGAAAAACCCCCTTGCTGTTGCTCGGCAGAAGGGGGAGAAGGCGTTGTCGCCTCGCTCCCCCCGTGGAACTTGCCCCCCCCAAACCTTACCGATCTGCGTGAATGATTCACCCGCTGGGTGAACAGAAAGCGGTTTTGGGAGTCAGTAATGCATGTCAAAGTATTACACCCTCAAGCCTCGGAAATTCACGCTCGAGTTTCGCGACTCGCGACGGGCCAGCGCGCACGGCGGTCAACTGGCCATCAGCGCCATGATCGAGCAGTTCGGGCTTGCGGAGCGGGTTGGTGCCGAGCCCGCGCTGGATGCCCGCACGCATTTCGGGAAAGGTTTCGCGCCGCTGGTCTATGTCACGCAACTGCTCTACAGCTTCACCAGTGGGGGCGTGTCGCTGGCGGATGCCGAACGGCTTAACGCGGACGGCCCGCTCAAGGCGTTTCTGGGTCTGGAAAAGTTTCCCGACCAGACCGCCGTGGGCGAATGGTTGCGCGCTCTCGGCGAACCGGGCTGGCAGGCGTTGCGCCGGATCAATCGTGACTTTGTGCAGTGGGCTTTGGCGCGGGCGGACGCCGCGCGTTACCAGCAGGCGGGCCGCACGGAATGTTTCTTCGATGACACGCAGATCGAGGTGAGCGGCTCGACCTTCGAGGGCGCAGCGATGAATTACGAAGGCAACCTGTCCCTGTCCTGGCAGGTGTTGCTGACGGGGCCCTTCGTGGCCGATCAAATTCTCGGCGCGACCAGCGCCACCAAGGAAAGTCCCGCCAGCGATCAGGCGGGCAAGGATGTGAGCAGCCGCCTGCCCGAACTGCTGGAGGCCAACGCGCAGCTCTGGCCCAAGGAAAGCAGCTACCTCTACACCGACAGTGCCTCCAGCGCCGGCAAGTATCTGGAAGCGATCCAGCAACATTTTGGCGCGTGGAGCGTGAGTTACAACAAATGGACTGGACCGCTGGAACAGAAGGCCACGGAACTGCCGGCGCTGTCGTGGTCTCCCGCGCAGACCCTGCGCTGGCGCGACGGCAGCGAACACACCGCGCAGTATGCGTGGTTTCGGCATCAACCTGCCGGGTGCGAAACGCCCAAACGCTTCGGCGTGGTGCGGCATCGAGCGGCGGGGGAGATGTTCTGGCGGCACGCGTTCCTCACCGCCCACGAACAGGAAAGCCCCGCGCAACTGGCCTTTGAGCGGCATCGGTTGAAAGGCGACAAAGAACGGCTGTTGAGTGAGTTGTTGAGCGATCTGGATTTGCACCACCCGCCCTGCGCCAATCTGAACGCCAACCGGAGCTTCTACACCCTGGCCGTGCTGGCGTGGAATTTTCTGCAAGCCCTCAAACTGTTGCATCTGCCGGAGAGCGAGGCGCCGAAACGAATGCGGACGCTGCTGCGGCATCTGCTGTTGATCCCGGTGGAGTTGAAGCGGCACGCGCGCGGACTCAAGGCGTGTCTGTATGCGCCGGCGGGTTGGGTGGCCTGGTGGCGCGGACTGCTGACCGAGTGGCTGCCGTGCTGCCGCACCCTCAACACCCCAGAGGCGTGCGGCACGGGCTGAAACCGGAGCCAGCGAGAAACAACTTCCGTAACGCGATGCGGCCCAAAAGACCATCGCGAACCAAGGAGTGTGTCCCGCTCCAGGGCGCAGAGGTTAAACCTGGCGCAAGAACAAGCCACCAGCAGAGGAGTCCGGAAAAAACGATCACGTCAAACCCGCGCATTGTGCCGTGGCGCTCCCACCACTTTGGATTTTGCAGTCCAAACCGTCCGCACCCGCTGGCCCAGCAAGTCGGTAAGGATTGGGGCTTGCCCGTCAAGTGCAACTACTTGGTTGCCTTGGCAACTTCGGTTGCCTTAGGATTCTTGACGGCTTTGGTGGCCGTTGCGGCTTTGGCGTCCTTCTGCTTGGACTGAGCTTTCGAGAGCTCACCGTCCTTCTTGCAGTTCTCGCCATTGCCGCACTTCTCTTTGCAGGCCTCGCCATTCTTACACTTGTCCTGGCAAGGGCCGTCGCCGGAAGCGACCGCTGCGGTTGTGGCGGCGATCGCGAGGGCGACCGTTGCCACGAGTATTTTTAGTGCTTTCATTTATCTCACCTCCTTTCTGTTCTGGTTTGGGAACGCCTCTCGCCGTTGGAAACGGACGGGAGGCAAAGTCGCAGGTCGCAAGGCTGGGTTCACTCACGGGAAGGTTCATTGCCGTGAGCACCGTGCTCATGCTCCTCCTCGATCAACTTGGCGCGGATGATGGAGAGGAATTTCTCCTGTTGCGCGGGCGTGAGAATTTTCTTCTCGGCCAACAGATGTTCCAGCACAGCCTTTTGCAGTTCGGCCTGGAGCGAATTGATTTGGCTGACCACTTCATTGACTTGCGCGCGGTCCGGTTCGGGCGTGGCGAGCAGGCGGACGAGTTCTTCCCGCTTGGCGCGCAACGCCGGGCGCAACCGGGCCAGCTCGGCTTGCATCGCCTCGCGCAATGGGGCAATCTGCGCCTCCTGGGCCGGAGTCAGCCCCAAATCTTTGTGCCCGCCACGAATCTCGAATCGCGTGCCGGCATCGTGGCCAGCGCACCATCGTCCGTAGCTCAGTTTGAAGAACGCCGCCACGTTCACCAACGTGAGCAGCGCCAAACCAATGCCAAGCCAGGTGCGTTTCATGGTTGGGTCATCGGGTCGTGCCCGACAGTTGGACAAACACTCCGCCCACCGACTCCGGCGGGAAATCACGGAAGCTGTCGAGGTTGCCGATCGCGGACGAACCGCCCGCCGGTCGTGTGGAGGCCTGCGAGATACTCGGAACATTGCCGAGGTAGATGCCGAGGCCAACGCACAGCAGAACCGCCGCTGCGGTCGCCGCCTGGAAACGAACTGGCGCAATGGCGGCCAGCCACACGGCCAGCCAACTTTGGGGGCGCTCCGCCCGTTCGACCTCCGCCATGATGCGCGCACGCAAACCGGGATCGGGTTTCACTCGCGGACTTCGCTTCGCCCCACCCCATGCGACGGCCAAGGCCGCAGAGCGTGCCGCGCAATCCGGGCACTCGGCGATATGCCGGCGGACTTCATCGCCTTCCGCCGGCGCGAGGTCGCCGTCCAGCCAGAGTAGCAATTTGGTCTGAATCTTGTCGTGTTTCATGGTCGCTCGACTGTTCATTGAGTTGGACACGTAGTTTGGAAAAAACCTGCGGCCTACTTTCGCAATTGGGGCACGAGCCGGCGCGCCAGGTTTTCTTTCGCCCGGTGCAGGCGCGAATCCACCGACGCCACCGAGCACTTCATCACCGCGGCGATTTCCTCATACGAAAGCCCTTCATACACCTGCAACACCAGTGCCGCCCGCTGGTTGAGGGGAAGGGAGTTGACGGCGTCTTGAACCAGCGTTTCCGTCTCGCGCTGCGTCAACTCGTCAAAAGGACTCTGCTCACTCGCGGGCAGGCCGACTTCCGTCTCGCTCCGGCTCTCGAACAGGAAATCCAGCGAGAGCCAGCGCACGCGCTGCTTGCGGCGCTGATGATTCAAGCAGGCATTGACCGCGATTCGGTAGAGCCAGGTCGAAGCCTTGGCTTCCCCCCGCAAACGGTCCATGGCCCGATACGCTTTGACGAACACTTCCTGCGCGAGGTCTTCCGCCTCATGCCAGTCACCGGCCATGCGGAAACAGACATTGAACACCATGGCCTTGTGCGCTTCGTAAATCTCCGCGAAGCCCGCAAGCCCGGCAGCACGTTCCTGATTCAAAACATCGGTGTCCCGCACTACGATCAAGGTTTGTTCTGGCGCAACATTCTCTCAGGTTAGACACCTCTGGCGCAAAAAACCTGCGGTCGTCTTGAGCGCGCTCTCTGATGGCCCTTGGTCAGCGCAGCGGCAGAAGCGAAAATGCTGTCCCGGCCAAAACGACCCAGAGGATGTTCACTTTGAGCCGTAAAGCGGCGAAGGCGGCGGCGGCCAGCAGCAAGTGCCGCCAATCCCACGTGAGGTTTTGGCCGAAACGAATCGCGACCGTCAGCAGCAGGCCAACAAAGGAGCACAAGACGCCGCCAATGATTCGATTGAAGAGCGAGGAATTGCGCAGCCGGTCGAAATAGGGCGCAACGGCGATCAGCACGAGGAACGAAGGCAGGAATACCGCGATGGTTGCCACCACCCCGCCCAGCACTCCGGCCAACAGATAGCCGATGAACGTGGCGGTGATCACGATCGGGCCAGGAGTGACTTGCCCAAGCACAATGCCGTTCAGCAGCGTTGGCGCATCCAGCCAATGGCGCACTTCGACGATTTCATGGAACATGAGCGGGACCGAGGAAAACCCGCCGCCGAAGGCAAAGAGATCAATTCGGAACATCAACGCGGCCAGGTCGAACAGTTGCCGCTGCGCCAGCCCCAGCCCCAGAAAGCCGAGAGCCACGACCGCTACGATGAGTGCCACCGTTTTGAGATTGTGCGGCAGATGCGCCCGATTCGGCGCGGAGCACGGCACGGCGGATGGGGAAGGAATCAGAACCAGCGCCAGCAACCCCGCCAGCACGATTACCTGAACCGGATTCACTTTCCATCCAAACAAAGCCGCTGCCAGCGCGGCGATCAAGAAGTGCGGCCAGCGTTTCAACGATGTTTGGGCGAACGACACCGTAGCGTTGGCAACCAGCGCCACAATGATGGCCTGCAGTCCGCTGAAAGCTGAAACCACCGCTGGCAGTTCGTGCGCGCCTTGATACAAAGCGGAGAGCGCCATCATCAGCGCGAACGCGGGCAACCCAAATCCGACGAAGCTTGCCGCCGCGCCGGCCACACCCCGCGAGTGCAAGCCCACATAAGCCGCCGTCTGCATGGCCGTGGCGCCGGGGATCACCTGGCAAAGCGCCACGCCGTCATCGAACGCGTCGGCCTCCAGCCAACGCTTTTGGCCCACGGCCATCTGCCGGATGTAGGCGACCATCGCCGGCCCGCCAAACGCGGTGAGGCCCAGTCGCAAGAAGGCCAGAAAGAGTTGCCGACAAGTGGGTTTCACCGGAAAAGGATCGGCCTTTTCTCCATCCGGTGCGGCGTCCACGTGACGCAGGCAAATTGTTCGGACGGCGCTTCGCTCTCCTTCACGGCGCGCCTTCGGCCGGCAGCACGGCGTTTTGCCCGCCAAAAGGATTGGGCACAGTCTCCACCGCCGCCGGGTCGCACCTCCACTGGCCATCCACCACCAGGCGGTATTCATGACGGCCCGGCGGCAGCGCCAGTTCCTTGACCCACCGTCCCTCGCCGAGCGGGACCATCGGCGTCGCCTCTGGCCGCCAATCATTGAAGGTGCCGGCGATGTAAACCTTGCCCGCCCGTTCATCGTGGAACTCGATGCGGAGAATTCGAGACCGTGTTTGCGGCGCGGCTTTGCGTTTGGATGTTCTTTTCATACGTTTTAGAAGCGACAACTCCTTTCTCACCTTCACTCACCTTCGTCTCGCCTTTGACAACCTTGAAGCCCTGACGGATCCAGTCGGTGATGCCCCCCTTGAGGCTATAGACATTCTCAAAACCGCTTTCCATCATAACTTTAGCAGCCCTTAGCGACCGGCGGCCGGTAGGGCACACGAGCACATATGTTTTCACTTTGGACAATTTATTGGTCTCAGCCGGGAAGCTCGTGTCGAAGGGCAAGGAGAACGACCCGGGGATATGCGCTTCGGCAAAGTCTCCCCGACTGCCCACATCAATCAACACCAGGTCTTTGCCATCGGAGATCCACTTGTTCAAGGTAGTGGCGTCGATCTCCGGAACTTGATCTGCGGCGAGCGCCGGCAAACAGACCGAAAGGCCAAGGACTACGATCAGCACAACCATTGCGGTTCTCATCTCTCATCCCTCCTTGGTATCATGCTACTGAACAGGACGTGCGCCTTAAGTGGCGTTTTCTCGAAAGCTACTACCGTTGCGGAGACGATGAACAGGAGCCCATCCTCCAGAATGGCCTGTAGTCCAACCTTTCGCTCAACGCCTCCAAAACAACCACAATCGATATCGAGGCCCCTGACCGCGCTGATGATAATGAGGCCCGTAAACACCAGGAGCAGAAGCGACGTGATGGCAGACGCCCCCTTCGTATGGAATCCCGCCAAAAGACAAAAGCCCGCTATCGCTTCGACCCAGGGCAGAATGGCGGATGCAAGTCCAATCAATGGCCCGGGAAAGAGACGGTAATTGTAGATAGCCACGGCAAAATCGAATGGTTTAAGAATCTTTTCGGCGCCAGCCCAGAGAAACATGCCGCCGATTAACAACCGGAAGGCCAGAAAAATGTATTGTTTGCTGCTGTTTTGCATAGCGTTTCCTACTACCGGGACGGTTCAACGGGATACCCGGCTTCGAGCCAGCCGGGATAGCCTTCTCCCAGAACCTCTACGTTGGAATAGCCAAGGGAGAGAAACTCCTTGGCTAACTCCACGCTCAGATCGCATCCTCCTCCACTGCAATAGACGATGTAGCGGGCGGTCTGGTCCGGAATGATCGCCCCCGCCAGACGTCGGTTCTGGACGAGTGAAACGAGAGGAAGGCTCCGCGCGGCCTGTATGTGCGACTCGCGATAATCGGCCGAACTCCTTGAATCGACGAAAATGGCGGTTCGTTCATTGAACATCCGCCTGGCTTCCTCCAGTTGAACAAAGGGAATGTGGGCCGCCTTCTCTTTGAGATCGGCCATTTGCCTTTGTCCTATTCTTGTCAGAAGTTGTCCATTCATCGAGGCCCTGATGAGGCCCTGGTTAAGAAAACCTCCCAGAACCGTCCCGGCTAGCAGGATTACAAGGCTTTCTTTCACGATTGCAGAAACAAGCGTGGTTGCCGTCCGCGTAATCTCTTTCATTGGATGGCCTTTTTCATTGGATGACCCCGTTGGTTTCAAACCCGTGGCGCGGTCCACACGTTTGTGGCATCGTGGGTTCGTCTTCCGGCAGCCTGGTTGTCATCTGTCGAATCATCGTTCGCTTTATTAAATAAACGGGCGAGCGGCGAAAAACCCCCTCGCGGGCGGTGATTGGACGGGAGGCAAGAGCAGGGAAGGCTACACTCAGACCGGCGACACGCTGAAAGTATTCTTCTCCGCGTCCCACTGGCGCTCGATCAGTTGTTGACTCTCCATGGACTTGAGCGTTTCGGCAATTCTCTGGGCGTCACCGCCAAGAGACTCGGCAATCTCCGTCTGGCTCATCGGGCCGCCGTTCTGCCACAGCAGGTCGAGAATGTCGCTTTCTTCAGGAGCAGGCGTTGCGCGCCGCCGTTCCTCAACGGGAGGCGGCTGTTCAGGTTGAACCAACCTTTCGATTGGAACAGCCGTCTCTTTGCTCTCGGCAGCATCACCCGGGGGCTTTGATCGGTTTCTGAGGAAAAGCCAGAGGATGACCGCTAATCCGCACAACCCGATCACAACTGCGATGAGCAGCCAAGGGCCGAGGCCGTTGATGAATTCCGAATGTTCGTAGTGTTCGTGCATGATTTCAACTCCACGCGGAGACAGTTCTCATTGTTTCAACGGCGTGGTTGCCCGACGACCCTCTCCGCTGGTGATCATCGGGCGCAAACCTTCCATCATGTTGTCGCAAAGCGTGCCGGAGCGTTGCGTCAGCAGATCAAAATACTTCTGCCGCTGCGCGGGCGTCAGCGACTCCTTTTCCGCAAGAACATGCGCGATCACAAGGTTCTGCATCTCGGTTTGGGCGGCACGAATCTCTTTTTGCTTTTCCGCGATGGCCACGCGGTCCGCCTGCGGCGCGGCCAGCAACGCCAGCAATTCCTGACGCCGCCCATTGATGCGCTCGAACACCGCCAGCGCGGACGCCCGGAAGGCGTCCAACTGCGGGTGAATCTGTTGCCATTGTTGTGCGGTCACACCCACCTGTTCGTAAAACAGGGGCATTCCTGCGTGCGTCCCTTCGATGGACTGAACGACCTTCTTCTCGTGCTTGGCTTGGATGGCGCGCGCCACCCAACCGCCCACAAACGCGACATTCAATGCGACCGACAACAACACGAGCAGGGTTTTGAATTGGAATTTCATAACTATTCTCCGCGAGCTTTGGTGACCGCGGCGAGGTAAGTTTGCTCAACTGACCCGCCGGGAATTCCACCAACAAAGCCGAGGTTTTGGATAATCGGGTCGCTCCCGGTCGCGGGAGGCTGGGCGCGAAACAATCCGCCGCCCATGACCATGCCAACGGCGAGTCCAACGACAACTACACTGGCAGCGGCGGCCCGCATCGCCAGCGATTGCTCCCACCACCATCGCAGCCAAGGCCAATGCCACGCCTGCCTTGGCTTCGAAGCCGTCCGCTTGCGGGCCTCCCGCATCACCCGGTCGGCAAATCCCTCGGGCACGACCGGCGTTTCTAGCGCGGTCCACAATCCGCCGACTCCTTGCAGTTCCGCCAGCGCCGCCAGACAAGCCGGGCAATCCGACAAATGACGCTCGACTTCCTCTCGCGCACCCGGCGCGAGTTCAGCGTCAAGGTAACGATTCAATTGTTTTCGAACTGCGGCGCAACGCATGGCGATGATTCGTTTGTATTCATTAAACGGACGACCGGCGAAAAACCCCCTCGCGATTGAAAAGCTCTTTTCGCTGGTCCGAAAGGAGGACCGCCAGCGCCGCCCGGCCGCGTGCGAGCAAACGTTCCACGGCCTTGGGCGTGACTTGCAAAACGGCGGCAATGTCCTGGTAACTTAGTTCCTCATCGTAGCGCAAGATGAGCGCCAGCCGTTGCTGGGCGGGCAGCTTGTCCAAAGCTTGACGCACCAGTTGGTTTCGCTCCCGGTCGAGCAGCCGGCCCGCCGGTGACGCTCCCGATGCTGGAGTATCCGGCAAGGTGTCGGTGTAGATCGGGCGCTTCTTGCGAACCCGGTCCAGACACAGCCGCGTGACAATCTGGAGCAAATAAGTTTGGAATTTGGCTGTGGGGCGGTAACGCGATGCCGCGTCCAACACCCGCAAGAAAGCGTCTTGCGCCACGTCTTCTGCTTCGGCTGGATCATTCAAGAACCGGCAAGCCGCGCTCCAGGCAGCAGTTTGATGTCGCAGGACAATCTGTTCAAACGCCGACAAATCGCCCTGCTGCACCGCCCGCATCAAGCCCTCATCACTCGTCGCCACTAACGAAATCACGTCGCACGGCGGGTCGGATTGGGGGGTGTCAGTCATTGAGATGGCCAGAAAATCACGGCGCAGTGTAGATCAACCACACGCCGCCGAACAAAACGAGAACGCCGCAGATGATTTTCACCACCGCGACGCCCTTGGAGTGTTCGTTCCAGTTGAGGAAGCGTTGCACACGTTCCGCGGACATCCCCGCCGCCACAATGACGGCGCAATGCCCAACACCGTAAGCCAGCAGCAGCAGCACGCCGTTGAGACGGACGATGTTTTGCTGGGGTTGGTAACCGTCGTGGACCAGCGCCACGTCGCGCACCCGGATGACCGCGCCGTTGATGGTCTTGACGGGCAGGTCGTTGAGTTCATCCAGCGTCGCCGGGCTGCTGTTGAGCGCGACATCAAATTCCGTCCCGCCGATTTTCGCCGAACCGCTGGGCAAAACGAGGTTCTGGGCGTTGAGTGCGCTGACGACATCCGTCGGCGTGAGATTCTTCGCCTGAAGCGCTGCGAGATCGAGATCCACCGCGACCACACGCGGTTTGCCGCCGTAGGGATACGGCATGGAAGCGCCGGGGACGTTCATCAGGCCCACGCGCACTTGATTGAACGCCATGTCTTGCAATTCCGGTTCGGAGAATTTCTGGCTGGCGAAACTGTATTGCAGGATCGGCACGGTCGAGGCGTTGTAGCGGATGATGATGGGCGGGTTGATACCCGCCGGCATCGCCCGCAGGATCGCCGGCCCGGTGGCTGCCAATTGCGCGACCGCCGCGTCCACCGACGCGCCCGGCCGGAGATACACCTTGATGACGCCCGCGCCTTTGAAGGCCGTGGACTCTACGTGTTCGATGTTGTCCACGACCACGCTGATCATCCGTTCGTGGACGTAGAGAATTCGCTGCTCGATCTCCTGCGCGCTCAGGCCGTTGTAAGTCCAGACCGCGCTGACCACCGGGATGTTGATGGGCGGGAAGATGTCCGTCGGCATCCGCAGCAGCACGAACGGCGTCAGCAGCAACAGCACCAGCGCCATCACCACGAAGGTGTAAGGCCGGCGAAGGGCTAGGCGAACGATCCACATAATGAGCCTTCGGATTTCATTTTATGTTTTCCATGCCGCAGCCGGCGCGTGGTCGGCACGGGAGCGCGCGCTGCCA
>Ga0315268_10006824_pt1 | contig 12099 bp, 20 predicted proteins | sample C1_top_MG_FD_204535 | JGI IMG/M metagenome (GOLD analysis project Ga0315268, IMG submission 204535) | Sediment microbial communities from Yellowstone Lake, YNP, Wyoming, USA - C1_top | ecosystem: Environmental > Aquatic > Freshwater > Lake > Sediment | place: USA: Wyoming | collected 2017-08-01 | reverse complement strand
CATTTATTTCTTTATTGAATTTAATTTTTTCTTTTTTTAAGATTAGTTTAATTTGATTTATATTATTTTTTTTAAAATTTTTAAATCTTCTTTAAATCTTCTTTAAAATATCTTTAAAATACCTTTAAAATTAATGGTTTATTGTATATTACCTAATTTTAGGTTCTTTTTTGGGGAGGTATCATACCCCTATGTTCATCAAAAAAAGCTCTCCTACCCCTATTCTTGTGATTATAAGGGGTATAAAAATTTATATGCTGTAATAATAACCTTATCCCTCTTAATTTTTCTGCAAGTGTTCCTTAAGGGTTCCTTAAGGGATCATTTTAAATGGTAATAATTCTCTAAATTTTAATCTTCAATAAATAGTCTTTTAAATTCTTTACTCATAAACTTACATCTACCCCACATATACCCGCCGTGTTCACCGGCTTTTCTGTTCCACCACTCCTTTTCTTGATCGGTCAATTCGTTCCAATGATCTATTGCCTCTCTGAAGGTTCCTTTAACCTTTAAGGCTGCGGGGGTTTGATACACAGGCGGAATATTTTTTTTCCTAATTGTATGAGTGCCCTTGGTATTTCTAAAAGTGAGCATTCCTCCTATTGACCCTTCCACATTTTTTGAAAAAAGAGGCCCTTCAACTTTTGCCATAACCTCGACCTCCATATTTAAATTTAATACTGCTTAATTCTACTTATTCATATTTAGTACGTCAAGTTATAAGATAGCGGTGAAATCATTTTAAATGGTGATGTCATTGATTTTTGGGCCAAAACCACCTAAAACACCTGTTTTTGGGCCTCAATATTACCTTTTCCAACCTCAAAAAAGAGAATATGACCGCCCTACGGGTTTACTTGTCATTGGGTTTCCTGGAGGTAGGACATTATTTGGGGGGGGTAAAGACCGCCTGCAAAACCCACCCCTATTTGATACCGGAACTACTCCGATTGGGGCCACTTCATTAAGGCCAACCATTGCAGAGTCTACGCGATACGCAGCAAAACCACCCCCTATTTGGCTTGCCATCTACACCGGTAGGGGCGCACTGCAGGCCGTTTGCAGATGTGATTTGCAAACGGGTCATTTTTTTTCCATTTTTTCCTGTTCCGGTCTTTTTGGGTCTTAATTGGTTTGCGTTTCCGTCCGCTTGAAACGGTTTTTCCCCATTAGTTCCCCCCTGAAACCCCCCTCCTTTCCCCTTTTCCGCATGCCAGCGGGGTTTAACGGTCAACCCTGCACTCCCTCAAATACTGCGTGGTTCGGTCGTTTCGGGTGTTCCCTACCCCGCTGTCTTTAAGGTTGGGGTTAATTGGACTCAGGGGGGCACTATGGGGCAAAACCCTACTGCACCAGGGTTCCCCCCCTACCCCCCCTGGTTTGTCAAGCTGTTGGAGTGCAGTTTTAAAACCAACCTCGCAGTCTTGGTTTTTTATAGGGCGGTGCAGGGCAGGGCTGGCGCTGTGCTTTGCATGTCTTTTTTTATGCTCATTGCGGTCACGACGGGTTTTCTGCGTACGTTATCCTCTGCAAGGCTCTATCGCGTTTTTTAATTCTCTGTTAACGTCGCCTGAACCAGCTCATTTTGTTAGCAGCTCATCAGCTGCGCGAATACCCCGTTAATGTCCTTTAATACAAATTTTTTTTTTTTATTAACCTTCTTTTCCCATTTAAAAAAAAATTGGTTTTATTATGTTTTTGTAACGACAGCCGCCGCCGTTTTTTTTTGCTGTTTTTTTTTCATTTTTGTGCTATTAACACATTGGGAGGCTACTCATATGTCAAAGGGTGACGTTGTATCTGGTTTGGAGTCTGTTGATCCAGGGGCTTTTTTAACACTTAGACCCACCTCTGGAAGAGAGTGGGTAATTAACAATATTTTTTTTAACTCATCCTCCGAACTTTATTGGTCTGACGGAGAGTTGGATTTACTTTGTGATTGTTACCTTGGTTTTGGGCGTTGGTCATGGGAGGTTGTTCATTTACGCCATTCTTTTTTCTTAAAAATTAAAAATGTTTCTGATTCCTCCTCCTTGATTGGCTACTCAGGAGTTGTGTTGAAGTGACTTTATGAAAAAATTAAATGATTCTTGGCCAGACAAAATTAAGCCTATTTCATTTCCTAGTGAATATTTTTCAAGGATTGTTGTAAATGTGTCTTTGGGCACCCCAATTTTACCCAATCTCATATCCATTGCCCCTACTTATTTTTTTACTTACCAATCTTTTAATCAGTATTCTATTCGTATAACTTCCTCGAAATCTGGTTCTTGCTATTTTGGCCTATATCTTGATAATGGTTGGTTTTATCCAGGGAGGCTTCTATCAACTTCTCCCCTTTCTTCAACTGGATCCACTGGTTTTATTTCAGTTCCGTTTTCTTTTAGGGTTCATCCAGGGTCTATTATTTGGTGCGCTTATTTAACCTCTGCTCCTAATACAGCTCCTTATCTCTATCTTCCAGTGATGGGTGATTATTCAACTCCTATTTTAAATCTTATTACCTTACCAAATTTTTCACTTTTTAGACGATATTCTTTATCGTACCCTTTTGCTTCTCTTCCAACTATTTTCCCTGCGGGGGCATTGAAAGACTCTATTAATTCACCTGTATTTTATTTCAGGGTGGGTTAAAATGATTCCTTTACAATCTTTTGGATCAACAATATTTTATCAACCCAACATCACTGGGTTATCTGTTGATCGTTTTTCTTCTGCTTTTGATGGTATATTTTTATTTCCATTGACTCATTATGAGCAGAAAATTTCAACCCCTGCGTCTACCATTATGTCGCCTCGGGTTTCGGGTAAATTGCCTCGTATTGTCTCTCAATTTATTGAACCAGGCGGCTCAGAATATTATTTTCAATGGGATACAAATAAGCTTTGTTTAACCCGAATAAATTACCCTCCTCACAATCAGTCAGAAATCTGGATTTCTGCAAAACAGAAATTCCGCGATGCCGTATCTGCATGGCAATTATTATCTGATGATGAAAAAAAAGTTTTTCAAACTGACCCAAGGGCTATAAAACGACGTTTGCCTGGTTATCAATTTTTTTTATCGTTGTATTTACAATCATAATTTTTTTATAGGAGGATAATCTAATGAAAGGAATTTTAAAATCTATTGTTCATGAGATGAATTATACTGAGCTTCGTATAGCGATGTTGGCTGTTTTAGCTTGGGTTCAATCAGGCTATCCAATTACGTTACGAGACCTCCAAGAAATTATAGAAGAGTCTCGACGCCCGTAATATTATGACTCCGCTTTCTATTTTTCCAAACACTAATTTAAATTTTTGTAGCACTACTCACCAAACCAGTTATTTTAATCGCCTGATTGATCTCATAAATAAATCTCAGGAGTCAATTTTGGTTTGCCAATATGTTTTTTCAATCTCTCATACTCGTCAATGGCAGCGATCAAATAAGGTTCTAAATGCTTTTTTAAAATCGTATTATAGGGGAGTGGATATAAAATTCCTTTTCGATAGGCCCCGTTTACACTCCCCAAATTTTAAAACAAACGCGAATACTGCGTTTTTTTTAATTTCAAAAGGTTTGCCAGTAAGATGCCTTTCCGTTACTAAAACTTTGCACATTAAACTTCTAATTTTTGACCGTAAAATATTTTTAGCTGGTTCTCATAATTTAACAAATAGCAGCTTGTACAGCCCTTTTGAATTATCGTTTGAATGTGCTGATGATTTTTTAACAAATTCAGCAGTAATTTATTTCAATACTCTTTGGGATGGCCCTTTAAGTCAGCCTTACCCCAATGATGAAAAAGCATTGGAATTGTTTTTTAAATTACGTTAATTCATAATTAATTATGGCTATAGTAAAAAACCAGTCCATTCCAACAGATCATTTTGAGGAAAATTTAGACCCTCCTCTTGAATTTAAAGACCAGTACAGGCGTGTATTAAGTGAAGGTATTTTTTGGCCAAAGCTTCCTGAAGATTTTGAGTTGGTAACTTATTCCAAAAAAGACTCTCGTCCAGCTCAACGTAATGACTCTTTCCCTGGTGCGTCACCTGATCAACGGGATTGGAGAGGGGAATTTGATGATTGCATTCAGTGTTGGAAAAATCAGGTTCAAACTGATTCTGATATTTCCCCATGCTCTAGCGCTGGTTCAAAAAAATATCTTCCCGATTGGAAATATATCCAGGGGGCTAAAAACACGTATTATAATTTATTCATGCAGGATTGTTTAAATTGGAAAAAAGAACATCCAAATGAAAAACCTCCTAAGTGTGAAGACTTGTTAATTTCTCCATCATCCTTAGATCTATGTCCAGGAGAGACATTATTAATTTCTGTTTTTAATGGACACTCCCCATTTGATTACTCCGCTGATTGCGGCTCCTTGGATAATCCAACGTACCCTTCTGATTTTATAAAATTTCAAATAACTTTTACTGCACCTCAAGACACATCTTCTTGTCCAATTCCAATTACTATTTCGTTTTCTGATTCTCAGGGTCGTCGGGGCTGTTGCTTGGTCTCTATAAAGCCTCTTTCAGAGTGTTGTTGTGCTTCGTCACCAGGTATCTCTCTATTAGCTGACACGCTACTGATGGGATGTAACCAAAATCAAACTATTTCTGTTGACCCAGAAATCCCAGGCTGTCCCCCGTATACGTGGCAGCTCTCAGGTGGTGGTACGTTAACCCCTGATGAGGGCGATCCTAACCATGGTTCTGCTGTTTATCACTCCCCATCATCAAACGCAAACTGTTCTTCTAATCCAACAATAATCGTAACTGATGCGTGTGGTGATTCTGCTCAGGTGCATATTGCTGTAAATTGTAGTTCTGCATCTGGTGATGCATATGTTGTTTGGGAGGATGTTGTCACTTGGAATAAGGCAAATTGCGGCCCATCTTGTTACAATGGTAACGGCCCTCTTTACAGGCATACGTTTAACGCATATATTTATAATTGTAATGGCATTCTATATCGCACTAGATTAAATGCATGCACATTTATTTGTGCGATTTCAACACCAATTTCTATGTCCAATTTAACTATTTGTAATTATGGCGGTGGTTATATTTATCCTTTGTCTAGTGTTGGTTGGCACTTAGTTACGGGTGCAGGCACAAGGGGCGCTAACTGTGGTTGTTTAGACCCCTATGCTCAAAATTGCGGTACTTGGCTAAATAATGCTGTTGCAAATGCCGCTGTGCCTCCAGCAGGAGGGCCAACTGGTATTCCAGGGGTGGGTGACCCTTGGGATGTCAGAACATCAGCTCAAAAATTAGCAGGTTGTTGCCCATTAAACCCTATCACTGGTTTACCGTTTTGAGGTAATTTTTGTGTCATTGGAAATAGAACAACATCAAATTAGAGCTCGTTTGTTAGAGATAGGCAAAAAATTATTGCCAGGCGAATCCAATGTGGCCGCTCTTTTACAGGCGGCCTCAAAAGCAACAGGTATTCCTTATAAAAGGGTTTCGTCAATAATTTCTGATCACCTTCCAACTCCCCAGGAAACAGGCCCGTTTTATCTTTGCCCTTCTTGCAAGGAAAAAAAAATGGTAATAATTGAATTATGTTTTGGATGCTCACAATCCGAGGGAGGCAAATATAAAACGTTAACTCAATGCATTGGGTGCAATGAAATTAAAAAATTCCCTCTCCATTTAGGGGAGCTTTTTAATTATTTAGGTATTGATTTTACATTATCTAAAAAATCTTCTTTAGGTGTAAAATTATTAACTGATAACGGTATTGAGTAAGAAGGGTTTTTATATGCCTGTCCTGGACAAACCTTTATTTGGAGAAGAAGCTTTTGGAAGGATTAGAAACACTATTGTGTTTTTTAAAAGGGTTGCCAATAAAAATTATACATCTACAGACCCTGGTGAACGATTCCTCATTTCATCAAAATTATCATACCCTGATATTTTTTCCATATCCAGGGAAGCTCATAAGGATTTATTCAGAGAGGCGTTACGAACGTGGTATTTTTTGCCTCAGGTTGATAAAGATTTTTGGGATTCTCAAAAAACAGGCTTACAAACTGGTTTCAACGCATTTTTGAAAAATTTCTTGCTTTCAGGTTAACTTAGGAACAGACTTTTTGTTTGGGTTAATGGTTTAGTATGGCTTTAAATAAGCGTGTTGCCCCTTTCAGGTTTTATTCCCAGCATGGAGAGGAGTCTATTTTGATCGATTACTTTACTATAAATTCCCCAAAATATAAATATTTGGTTGATGTTGGGGCATATGGTAAAGAGCTTTCAAATACGTTTGCCCTTTTAAATTTTGGATGGCATGGTCTCCTTATTGAGGCCAATCCATCCCGCATTCCTATCATACAAAATGATTTTAAAAATCTGGATGTAAAAATTATTAACAACGCTATAACTCCTTATCCTGAAAATACTTATCTTTATATAAACTCTGTCTCTGGAAATGATTCCTTGTTGTCAACATGGCATTTAGGCACCCGCACAAAAAAAAGGGTAAAGGTTATTCCCCGCACTCTTTCAGATGTGCTTCTTGAAAATTCTACTCCTTTAGATTTTGATTTATTGTCTATCGATATCGAGGGTATGGATTTTTGTGTTATGGAACATCTGTTTAATCATTCGTTATATAGGCCAGATATTATCATTACTGAAATTGATTCTTATGAAAAACCCCTTTCATTTTTTTCACATTTTGGATATTATCTTTATCGGGTTGTAGGCAGTCCTCAGGATGGCAATTTAATTTTTAAAAGGAAGTTTTAAAAAAAGATGAGCAGGCGCCAAATAGTTATTTATGATAATCAATCTGGTTTAGTCCTTAAATCCCTATTTGGCGGACTCATAACTAAACGCACTCAAATTTTAAAATATGTTAATTCCATTCCCCTCTCCCGAATCGCTTTTTATTATGAGCATGATGACGTAAACGTCATTCCTGGTTCTGATCGGGTAATTAAGTTGTTCCAGGGCCACACTCCTATTTTGTGTGATTCGAGAGGGGTTTCAAAGTCTGTTTATAATTTAATTCAAAAGCGTCAATTAGCAATTTCAAAGGCAAGTGTTTTAAAAGTGGACTTGCGTTTTGGCATGGGCGACCAGGTGACTGGATTAGAGGCGTTGTTAGCGTTTTCTAAATTATATCCTGAAAAAAAAATAATTGCAGGCATTCATCCAGTTTTTAAAAATGTTGTAAATTATTTAACTCCACACCCAATTTTATCTGACCAGGGCAATTCTGATCTACCTCAAAATTCATTTTACGTAAATCTAAATCGCGAAATAATGCTATGGGACCCAAGGGGAGGTTTGCATGGTTTAGCTTGTCTATATGGCACAGAGTTGGGTATTGAGGAAGTCCAGGAATCTGTCTCGTTATCAATTCCTTTCCCAATTCAACAAGAATGGGCGTTAAAGGCTGGTGTAAACCTTCTTGAAAAAAAACGTCCTCTTTTGGGCATACATATTCATTGCAATTCCCGTTCAACTGCTTCTTGGAATTTAACACCAGCTATGCAGTTGGCATCTTTATGGCACGATGCAACCAATGGCGATGTTTTTGCCATTGGTGACCCATCAAATTTTATTTTAGGTGACCCCTTGATTTTTACTACGATTTGGCCATGCGATTGGCTATCAACTGCATCGATATTGCAATCCTTAGATTTATTGGTTTGCGTTGATTCAGGCCCTATGCATTTAGGCCGCTCTGCAAAAATTAACCAATTAATTATTTGGGGAGGTAGTGGGCCAGCTGATATTTTAGGCAGACACCCAACACAATTTGATATAAGAGCAGAAATTGATTGCATTGATAATATTTGTGCAGGTTGTCCTAAGGGGACTAATGATTGCATTAATTTAATTTCCTCCGATATTGTCTGGGATCGTATTCAATCTCTTTTTCCACATTTATTAAAATCAATTCCTTTTAAAAAGGAAATACCATGGAAAACCACTTATGGGACTTCATCAATCATTGCAGCGAAGTGATCAAAGAAATTGGCTTCCCAATTTTTGTAGCCGTCTGGATGCTTATAATCCATGACCGTTCAATGAAAAAATTAACGTCTGCTATAAATTCCTTGACAAAGGCATTTAATCAAGCTAATATCCGAACAAATAACAACACGAAAGGAGGTGATTAAATCAATGGCGCGCGTAAACGGCCCTTTCCTATCAATCGATGCTAGTGGTAAATTGTACTCTACATTGGTTGCTTCAATTTGGAAAGGAAGGAACTACATGAGGGGTCATTTCATCCCTTCTAATCCCAAAACCGATGATCAAAAGACAGTCCGCGAAGAGTTTGCCGCTGCAGTCCTTGCATGGCAAACCCTTTACTCAGGCACTAAAGAAGAATGGAATATCGCGGCAAGGGATGTTTACCCCCCAATATCAGGTTTCAATTATTTTGTAGGTCAGTACAGGCTGCAACATGAACTGCCTACAATACCTGATGTGGCTCCAAAGAAAGCTAAGGTTATTCACCGTAGATAGCCAGTTCCCTATTTTTAGTGGGGGTTTAATTGGTTCTATTAATTTTAAAAGTCGTTTTTTAAAAGACCCACAGGATTAGTGGGTCTTTTTTTTGTAAACAAGGAGGTGATAAAAATGGCTACTGATTGGACAAGCATTTTTTATTTTATAACTGCTTTAGCTCCTATAATTGACCAGGTTATAATTTTAGTTGAAAAATTATTGAAAAAATCATCTGGCCCTGAAAAAAAAGAGGCTGCAGTAAAAACAATTAAGGCTTTCCTTCCCCCATCTTTTGAGTCTATCCCTGATATCAATGAGATTATATCAAACTCAGTTGATCAAAGGGTTGCTCTTTATAACAATTCAGGAAAATTTAAACATAGGTCAAAATAATTATATAGGGGTTATGCCCAAGGGCAAAAAAACCCCCACTCTGTAACCAGGCTATGCCCTTGCACCCATAACCCCTCTAATTTAAAGAAGTTTTTGTTAGTTTTCAACATTTTTAAAACTTTGTGAAAACTTAATAAATACTTTAAATTTCAATTACTTATGATATTTTTAAACAAGATTTCCACAGGATTTCAACATTTAAATTTGTTTAATTTTTTACCATCTTTTTTTTCCCAAAAACAATTTTTTAAAAATGTCCGATAATTTGTATTATGTTAACTTCGAGGCTTTTTACATGATTAAGGCTTTGTTCAGCAGGTTAATAATAGTTATCTTATTGATTTTATTTTTTATTACCTTCTCACTTTTTTTGATTTCTATCTATTCTTACATAACGCTTTTAATTGGTGGGGAGTTTGGATAGAATTATGTTAACTTTGTCTTAGTTTTACTAATTGTTCAATTTTGAACACCTAGTACTTTGTGAAAAAGTTTTGAACATTTTTTTCGTCTTACGGCGTAGCCGTATTATGTAGATACGTAAGTAAAGATCTTTTAAGTGAGTATCTATATAGTAAAAAAATTCTCCTTTAAGAAAAAAAGGTAAGATTGCGATGCCCGCAGATATTCATGTTCTCCCAACAAAGCTTCATCGCCAAACTCCTAAGCATATACAAACCCTAATACAACAAATTGATTCACTCCTTCTTCGACACGAAATAAAAATTTGTGCTCCCCCTTCCACTCTTGATACAATTATAGAGGCTCGTATTAAGGGAAAGGTTTATTTACTTAAACGTTTGGTTTATTGTGGAAAAGGTTGCCATGGGTGCCCCCATGGCCCTTATTGGTATGGATATTATAGATCTCATGGTAAATTTGTAAGTTTTTATATTGGCAAGAATTTACCGCCCCGTTTTTACAAAGCAGAAAAAATAAAAATTCCTTATAAAGGAGGCTTATAACCATGGATCTAAAAGATAAAGAATTTTTTGAATTTAGGGAGCAGTTTTCGTGTAAATGCGGCTGCGGCTTAAATAATGTACAGGATGATTTTTTAAATAAATTATTTTTTGCTCAGAATATCAGCGGTGTTAAGTTTTTAATAACATCAGGTTGTCGATGCCAAAAACATAATTTAGAGGTGGGTGGCTCACCAGATAGTGCATCGCTTTTAGGTGTTCATGCAGACATCGCTTTTATAGATACTTTTAACTGCTTTTTGATTTTTAAAGCTCTTATAGGGGCAGGTTTTGAACGTATCCGTTTATATCCACGCCATATTCATGTTGATCAGCACCCTCGTTTTCCTGTGCCATCAATTTCATTAGGTAGCTATTCCAACCCATGATTCAGGGAGGTTTTTATAATGGATAACCCATCCCCTTTTTCATTAATTCCACAAGAGATAATTCCAAATTTGTTTCAATCGGGTATTATTGTTAGTTCTAGTTTACTATCTAGATTTCATTTTGGTTTGGTGATTGATTTAGAGGGGGGGTTTGATAGGCCATCCCTTGCTAAAAATATTACATCGTATTTGTATTGGCCTATTTCTGATGGCCTTCTCCCTGATATTCAAATTCTTCATCAAGTCTCCTCGTTTGGTGCATTTTTTATTAAACAAGAAAAAAATGTACTCGTCCATTGTTTTTTTGGATATAATAGATCCTCCCTTTTGACAGGGGTTATTATGTCTAAACTTGGTTACTCGGGAGATTTTATTGTAAAAAAAATAAAGGATAAAATACCTTTATCTCTTTCAAACCATGCTTTTTTAAATTACCTTTTGCGTTTATAACATTTTTTTAATTTTTTTTTCACACCCTTTAACATAACTTTTTTTCCCCTATTTACACCCATAAAACTACCTCCAATTCAAACCATATCACACTTCCTTTTTAAAATTTAAATTACGGACGGCTATTAAATCACGTTGTTGTCCTGGACAAGGGTCACGCCAATCCTCTGCATTATATTTTTACGGGAAATAGGCTTGTCATGCCCCTTGCTGCAGGACTTATTTTTAGGCCGTCTATAAGGTTGCTCCGCATCGTTTATTTTTTTTCCCTCCTTCTATTTTAAGTGAAAGAAGGGAAAAAAAATTAATGGTTTTTTTTGAAAGGAGGTGAACTTATTAATGATTGGAAGGGGCCTACGGAAACCTGATAACCGTACGCACGGCGGGGAGAGCGATAAACCGCTAATGGCTGTCCTATCGGCCACACGGGGAGAAAGGAGAATAAAAATGGAAAAGAATGTAGCAAGAATATTTGAGGATGTTGGAGGGTATTTTGTCTGCTCAGACAAACTTGATTATCTCGACGCCAGGGGTAAACCATACCCTACTAAGGCAGCGGCTCAGCGTGCTGCCAAGGAAGCAGGGTATACCCACTTCGTAGGGAGTGGGTCTTACACCTACCCCAAAACTCAGAAGCTATAACTCTCCTGGCTGTCCTATCGGCCACACGGGGAGAAAGGAGAAGGAAAATGGTTAAAAAATATTGGATCGAAAAAGACGAAATGGGTTATTTTGTAACAGATGGTTCCTGGACATCAGCTCATTACATATCAATGTATTATGCCCGCAAGTGTATGATGGCGGCCTGTTGGGGTGAGCGGGGGGCGGACGACCTCGGCACGATCACTGGTAGGGTCTAACGGATTAACGGCTGTCCTATCGGCCACACGGGGAGAAAGGAGATATTAGATCAAAAGAGTCTTGCTACCAAAGGGATGTTGCTCCCCTCTGGACACCCAGCTAAAAAAATCATTGATTTGTAATAAAAACTATGTTATAAAAAAAATGCCGTTCGGAAGGGAAATGAGCAGAGTTAGGGATGCAGTAACCTCATTTTAGAATATGAGGTGGGCACAAGGAACGGGGTACCTTGTCTCTGTGCTTAAGGGGATCGGCATTGAGGGGGGGCCGATCAACGGCTTAAATGTAAAACTTTCCTAATTTTCAATTAAAACTCTCCTAAATATTTTGTGAAAAAACCTAATCTGAAAAACAAAATAATACTAAAATATTTGTAATTATAACTATTTATACATTTATTTCTTTATTGAATTTAATTTTTTCTTTTTTTAAGATTAGTTTAATTTGTTTTATATTATTTTTTTTAAAATTTTTAAATCTTCTTTAAATCTTCTTTAAAATATCTTTAAAATACCTTTAAAATTAATGGTTTATTGTATATTACCTAATTTTAGGTTCTTTTTTGGGGAGGTATC
>Ga0315268_10006823_pt1 | contig 12100 bp, 5 predicted proteins | sample C1_top_MG_FD_204535 | JGI IMG/M metagenome (GOLD analysis project Ga0315268, IMG submission 204535) | Sediment microbial communities from Yellowstone Lake, YNP, Wyoming, USA - C1_top | ecosystem: Environmental > Aquatic > Freshwater > Lake > Sediment | place: USA: Wyoming | collected 2017-08-01 | reverse complement strand
TGCTTCTAAGTTCACGGAATTCGGAAAAGGCGGAACGCCGACGGGATTTCCGTTCAAGGTATTCGAGCTCGGCGAAGGCTTGTACGTGGACTTGAGCAAAATGGATTCCGACGTGTTCCTGCGCGCCTTCGGATTGGCCGGAAGCGAAGTCGCCGACCCGATTAAAGCCGCGTACGACTTGAAGCGCGCTTCGCTGTTTTCGCTTTCCGACTTGATCAACGAATTGTCGTTAATGCGGGAAACCAAGGCCGTTACCATGTTCAACCTCCGGCGCGCCATCCGCACGCTGCAGGTGCTGCAAAAGCTTTATCCCTCGTTGTTCGCCAAAAACATTTCCGCCGATTTGGCGACTCCCTGGCGCGATGCAATAGGAAAAGTCTTCCTGCTGAGCGTGAAAAAATATCCTATTGAAATCCAGCGCATGCTCGTTGCGACTATAATAGAGTCCATTCCGGTTCCTCCGACGACGTCGCTTTCGCTGGTCATGGCGTTCGAGCACGACGCGTCGCAAGTTGGCCACGAAGCCCAACTGGTTTTGTCAAAGTACAAGAAACAAGGCGTCGGGCTGCTGGTTCACGCGCAGCACGAAGTCGACTTGCAGAAGCTCGGGGACTTCAACGTGCGCTTCGAGTCCGTAAACGGGGAAGCAATCGGAGGCGAAGCCGGAGAAAGGCAGTCGCGCTTCACCATCCGCCCTGCTTACTCCGCCTGTACTGAATTGGTCGCCATTGCCCCCGTACAGCCCGCTGTCCAGTCGGCTTCCGCGCTGCAGGCACTCCAGCAAAAGCCCGCCTCGCCCCAGGCAGTTCTTCCGGCGCCCAAGCCCGTTGCGCCGCCCGCTCCTGCTGTTCAGGAAAAGAAGCCGTTGTTCAGCTTGTTTGGCGCCAAAAAACCCGAGGAAAAGAAGGAAGAGAAAAAGCCGGAGGCAAAACCGGTTGCGGCAAAGCCTGTTGCGCCTGCTCAAACGCCTGCGGAATCAGCGGGAGAAATGCCGTTCGCAGTCGAAAAAATATAGCTTCTACTTCTTGCCCAGTTTTTCGTCCAGCAGTTCCTTTACTTGGTCGAGCGAAGCGTATTCCAGCGGGTTTATCGAGTCTATCACGTACTTCAACTCAAGCAACTGCGAGTGAGTGGCCTCGACTTTTTCTTCCAAGGTCTTGAGCTGGTCCTTAAGCGAACTGACGTCTGCGCTTGACTCGCCTGCTTTGGCTGCGCCTGCCGTCGCCCTCGCGCCGCCTTCCTCGAGTTTCTTGATTTTCTCGTTCAACGCAACCATTGTCCTGCCGATGACTTCCTCGTTTTTCTCCATCATGCGGATTTTCTGGGCAATCAAGTTGATTTTAGAGTCAAGCGTGCGCATGTCGGCTTTAATGGCGTCAAGTGGCTTGATTGGCTCGGGCATTTTCTTCAGTTCACCGCAAAAACCACTTTAGCCACTTTAATAACCCTTTTCTTCCAATTCGGCAAACGATTTAATGCGCGCTTCCCTAACGCGTTGGCATGAAAACACGCGTCTTCCTCCTGGACGTCGAAAGCACTTCACTCAAGGGAAGGCACGCCCTGCGCCTGCTGCTGAAGGACGAGAAGACCAAGCGCAGCTTCCCCGCCTACGACAACTCGTTCCGTCCCTACTACTACCTCCTGCCGAAAGGCGACTTGAAGTCGACGGCCAAAAAAATTGTTTCCCTCAAAGTCCGCGACAAGGGAAAAGAATTCGGCGCAACTTCCGTCGAAGAAGTAGAGAGAGTAATCGGCCGCAAGCGCGTGAAGCTCCTGAAAATCTTTTTGCAGGACCCGTTGTACGTGCCGAAGCTGCACGAGGCAACCCGGGAATTCGGCCAGAGCTACGAACACCGCATTTCATTCGCCAAACGCTTTCTCATCGACAACGGATTGTTTCCGTGCTCGCTGTGCGAAGTCGAGTTGAACGGCAGAATGATCAAGTCAATAAAGCCGGTTGACTCGCCTGCGCAGCCCGAGTTCAGCACTCTTGCGTTCGACATTGAAGTCCACACTCCCGCCAACGCCCCCAACCCCGCGAAAGACCCGGTGATAATGATTTCGGCCGCCTCGCCCGGCGATTCTCCCATAGTAATATCTTACTCGAAGAAATTTTCCGCGGAATTCGTGGAAATCGCGGCTTCTGAAAAAGCGGCTATCGAGCGGTTCTGTGAATTGCTGCGTGAAAAGAAGGTTGACTTGCTTTGCTCGTACAACGGCGACGCCTTCGACCTGCCCTACTTGCGGGAACGCTCGAAGAAAATCCACGCGTCCTTCTATCCGGGCCGCGTTCTCGCTCCGCTGCGCACGCGCCAAGCAGGAATCCGTCCCGTGACGCGCGTTCCGGGAAGAATCCACTACGACGTCTACCCGGTAGTGGATTTTCTTGACACTGTTGGAGCCGTGAGGCTGCCGCGCATGACGCTCGGCCACGCTTACGCGGAAATACTGGGCAAGCAGAAGACGGACATAAACAAAATGGACATTCACAAGGCGTGGGACGCCGGCGGAGCCGCGTTGGAACACCTGGCGAAATACAATTTGCACGACTCTGTTGCCTGCCTAGAGCTCGCGCAGCACACGCTTTCCCTTGAAGTCGAGTTGTCGCGCTTGTCGGGCGAAACCCTCTTCGACACCAGCCGCAGCACTACCGGCCAATTGGTCGAGAGTTTGTTGATGCGGCGTTCTTTCGAGCGCGGCGAAGTCATTCCCAACAAGCCCAAGGAACCCGAGGTCCAAGCCCGCCAGCAGAACCCGATTGAAGGAGCGTACGTCAAGACTCCGGAAGCAGGGGTTTACGACAGCCTGGCCATGCTCGACTTCAAAAGCATGTACCCGTCGATAATCATTTCCCACAACATCGACCCGTTTGCGTTGAACTGCGACTGCTGTTCAAAGGACGAAGTCCATGTTTCTCCTCAGGGCCACAAGTTCTGCTCCAAAATAAAGGGACTGGTTCCCACTACGCTGGAAGAAATTGTTGACGCGCGCCGTTCGCTGCAGGCGCAAATAAAGAAAACGCCGAAGGAAAGCAGCGAGTACAAACAGTTGTACGCGCGCCAGTGGGGACTCAAAATTCTAGCAAATTCGGTTGCCGGTGACGAGCCACTAGTGCTGCAGGCGCCCGACGGCTCGGTGAGAGTGATTGAGGCGAGCGAGTTCGTGGACCCCCTACTTTCAGGAGAAGGCGAGGGAGAAACGCAATTAGGCGACGCACCAGACTGGAATGCATTGTGTATGACAGCTGGACGGGTTTGCTTCAAGCCAATCCGCAAGGTAATGCGGCACTCTACTGCCGAGCCGTTGCTGCAAATAAAACTCAAGTCAGGGCGGGAAGTCAAGATAACCAAGGATCACAGCGTGTTTACGCTGAATGCAGATGGCGAAGCAACCCCCGTCGCAGGCTCACAGCTCAATGCAGGAATGCACTTGATTGTGCCAAAAAGCGCATTCGCAGCCTCGCTCCGCCAAGTTCCCGCTGCGCAATACGTAAACTTGTTCGAATGCCTTGCAGCTGCGCTGGAAGAAGAACTTGAAGACATAATCGTCACCGCAAAGCTTCCCGCGGCACAGGACACGCTGCAAACGCAGGCAGCCTTGCTGCAATCCGCTTCCGCCAACTCCTCGATCGAATTGTCCAGAAGACTCGGAATGGAACGTAGAAACATCGCGAAGCGCCTGCAATGGCTTGAACAACGCGGCTTCTTAACTGCGCAAAAAGACGCTAGAATAAGGCAATATTCCGTCACTTCCCTCGGAAGGGACTACCTTCGTCTTGTCGAAGAAGTATACTCGAAAATGAATTACAACGGAAACAAAAGGCAACATTCAATAGGCTACCTGCAAGTGCGCAAAGCACTTGAACAAGCCCCGCTTGAGCTGACTCGGGAATTCAAGATAGGCGCGATAAACGGAAACTGCCGAATAAATCCCTGTCTTGAATTAGACGCGTATTTCGCGCGTTTCCTTGGATATTACGTAAGCGAAGGACACTGCCGCAAGTGGCTCAACCGCTCGGGCGGCTACAGCTACCGCGCCGAAATCTCAAACACCGACCCCAAGATACTCGCGGACATGGAAAACTGCATGAGGAAAACCTTCCCCTTTCTTTACGTAGCCCGCGGCGAGAAAACACTTGGCTTCAACAGCAAAATCGCCTACCTTGCAGTAAAATACGGCTTCAACTGCGGCTCCAACGCCTACGCAAAACAAGTGCCCTCAATAATCCTCAGCGCGCCGCAAGCCATCAAGAAAGAATTCCTCCAAGCCTACTTCGACGGAGACGGAAACTACGTTCCAAGCGCGAATTCAATGCGCTTGACAACAGTAAGCCGCAAGCTCGCCAACACCCTCGTGCTCTTGCTTAACCAACTCGGCGTCGGAACAGTAACAATACGGCGAGACAAGCACCTCTACCGCGTGTTCGCAAACGCACAAGGGCTGCTTGCAGAAGCAAGGCAAGTGCAAAGAACGCGATCTTTCGCCGACCTCTTGCCTGGAAAACTCGTTTCAACCGAAGCGCAGCTAATGAACGGATGGTGGCGGCAGCAAACGCGCAAAAACATGAGCAAAAAAACTCTCCAGCGCTTCTACGCAGAATATTCCAAAAAATACGGCGCCTCCAAAAAAATAGAAAAACTCCTCAACTTCCTCGACTCCGACCTCGCATGCGACCAGATAGCCGAAATAAAAACAATCCCCTCATCCGGCTACGTCTACGACCTATCGGTAGAAGACGCTGAAAACTTCATAGGCGGCTTCGGCCTCCTCTGCCTCCATAATTCCTACTACGGTTTTCTGGGCTACGCGCGCGCCCGCTGGTATTCGCGCGAGTGCGCCGAGAGCACTACTGCTTGGGCGCGGTATTACATCAAGCAGGCAATAGAGCAAGCCGAGAAAGCGGGATTCAAAGTTTTGTACGCGGACACTGATTCGGCGCTGTTGCAGTTCAAGCCCGGCGAGGAAAAGAAAATAGAGGAATTCCGGAAATCCGTCAATGCGTTGCTTCCGGAGCGCATGGAACTCGAGTTGGAAGACTTTTACCCCCGCGGAATCTTTGTTTCCAAAAAACAAGGCGACGCCGGAGCCAAGAAAAAATACGCGCTGATCAACCGCGACGGGAAAATCAAAATCCGGGGATTCGAGCTGGTGCGGCGCGATTGGAGCCGCGTTGCAAGAAGACTGCAGCGCAGCGTCTTGGAAGTGCTGCTGAAGGAAGGCGACGTCAAGAAAGCCAAGGAAATGGTTTTGAAAGCAATTGAAGAACTCAAGGCCGGCAAAACGCCGTTGGAAGACTGCGTCATTTACACGCAGGTCCGGAAGAAAATCAAGGCCTACGAAATAATGAGCCCCGAAGTGTCGGCGCTGCAGAAAGCCCAAGCGGCGGGATTGCCTTACGGCGAGTACTCGACCATCGGCTACGTCATAACGCGTTCGGGCAAAAGCATTTCCGAAAAAGCCCAGCCAGTAGAGTTGGCGAAAGACTACGACGCCGACTACTACGTAAACAACCAAGTGCTTCCAGCCGTACTGAAAATACTTGGCGCGCTGGGCGTCGACGCCGAAGACCTGAAAACCAAGGGAACGCAAAAGGGCCTCGGCGACTGGTGACGCTACTGCTTTTTATTGAAGCGCCGACGAAAACTCTCTCATGGAAGGCTTTGAAGAAGAACTCAAGAACTACTTGAAAGCAGGCGAAATAGCTTCGCAAGTCAGGGCCTTCGCGCGAGCCGAAACAAAGCCAGGCGTGAAACTCTTGGAACTAGCGGAGAAAATCGAGGCAAAAATCCGCGAACTCGGAGCACAACCCGCGTTTCCAACTAACTTGTCGCGCAACGACGAAGCCGCCCACTTCACTCCTTCTGCCGGCGACGTCTGCTTTGCCGGAGAAAAAGACGTGCTGAAAGTCGACTTCGGCTGCCACGTTGAAGGATGCATTGCCGACGTCGCGTTTACCGTGGATTTTTCGGGCGAGCACGCGGACTTGATTGAAGCAAGCGACGCCGCGCTCCAAGCAGCGTTGTCGAAAATCAAGGCCGGCGTTTCAGTCAGCGAAGTAGGTAAAGCAATTGCTTTCGAAATACGCGGACGCGGCTACGAACCGATTTCCAACCTGTGCGGCCACTCGCTCATGCCCTACATTCTTCACGCAGGCGAAGAGATTCCCAACATCGAAACCGGGTCGTACGTGTTGCAGGAAGGAGATTTTTTTGCAGTCGAACCCTTTGCCACAACGGGGAAGGGAAAAGTGTCTGACTCGGATTTTCTGCAGATTTACTCTATGATAGGAGAAAAGAGGGTGCGCCTGCCGTCAAGCCGCGCAATAGCCGAGTACGCGGGAGACGAGTACAAGCTCCTGCCCTTTGCCTTGCGGTGGCTGGCGCCTAAGTTCGACGTTTCCTCAACCCAATTCAAGTTGGCCTTGGCCGACCTAGTGCGCCAGGAAGTAATCAATCCGTACCACGGACTCCGCGAGTCAACCGGCGGAATAGTGTCCCAAAGCGAAACAACCGTGCTAGTAGAGGAAAACGGCTGCAAGCCACTAGTTGGCGTGTGACGCGACGGCTAACCTTTTAATTACTGCAGCCGCATCATGTGCCCATGATGAACGCGCGCGTCGTCATTTTTGCGTTGTTTTGCCTGGCGTTAACAGCAGTAAACGCTGCCGAGCCGGCCGTTGAAGAACTTAGGGCTGGCAACAAATTCTTTTGGATTTCTTACTGGGACGACGCCGGACAACGAACCATTAGTGTTGAAAACGGAGTTCCTGTTTTCGATTCATTGAATCGTTCCAGCAGTTTCGTGCTTGTTCCGCGGCCGGTTAGCGGGGGAGTCCTCTATCCTGATGTTCCCGGCCTTGGCGAAGTGCCTTATCCGGGTGTGACTGAGGCGCCTGCGGACCGGCGGGTCGTGTCTCTCGAAGGCGCGGGACAGGCGGCGGATTACGTTCTTTTGTTTAGGGAAGAACCGCGGGTTTTTGTCCACGGGGCTTCCGAGTCGGCCGAGTTCGGTTGTGTAACTGCCGATGCCGAAAACCTGCCCGGCGGCCGGATTAATGTTTCGTTGACTTATTCTCCGTTGTGCGCGCGTTGTGGCGAACAGTACTTGCTGCACTTTCCGTTAGGCGTGGTGGACCAGGGGGTTCAGCGCGATCTGGCGTTCATTCTTCCCATTGCCGTGCCTTGCGATGCAAGTGCTTTGTTGGTTACGGATTCGCGGCATTTTGATGCGGATGAAGAGTTTGATTTTGGTCCCGAGCTCGGCGAGGAGTATGAGGCGGTTGTTTTCAGGGAGGCGTTGTTGGCGTATGTGGATAAGTTGGCGTCTCAAGGGATTTCGGCGAGGTTCTTCGACTTCGGCGACGCCGAGGCGTTGAAGGCGTTTTCGATTGACAAGGCGCCCAAGGACGTTGCCAAGGAAACTAAGAAGTCTTCCAGGCGTTACGTTGACTCGGTCAAGCAAGTGCATGACAAAACCGAGTCAAAGCAGATAATTATTTTAGGCGGCGCGAAAGTCATTCCTATGCCGGTTGTTACGGACCCTTTTTTTCACCCCAACACCGAGGTTTTGACTAAGACCGGAATTTTTGTTTCCGACGATTTTTACGCAATGATTTCAGAGGACTCCCTTCCGTTTTATTCGGTTGCGCGTTTTCCAACTCCGACGACGGGGAACTCAATCGAACTGGCTGCGTTTTCGATGCTCGTTGCCGTAAAGTCCAGCGAGCAGTACTTCGCCTTGTCGTCCGACACTGTTTCAAGATATACTGGCTTTGTGGGCGACGCTTGCGGCGCGGCGCACGAGTTTGACGAATGCTATAAGATCAAGGAGAACAGCGCGATTTACAAATACCTGTTCGAGGGCCAGCCTGGTTACGCTACTTGCGACTCCGATGCTGCGCGGTGCCGGTTGTCCCCAAGCTTTTGTTCGGGCGGCGCGTACATGGTGTTGGGTGCCAAAGCGGAAACGCAGTTTACTGACAAAGAGGTGGCAGAAAACTGCAATAGCAGTTTGATTGAATCGGTTCTGGCCGATAACAAAGTAATTTATGCGTCCACGCACGGCCGGAACTATAAGATGTACGGCAGCAGACTCGACGACGCGGAGGAAAAGAGGATGATATTCCATGTGTTTTCCGCCGATTATTTGCTGAATTATTTCGTCGAAAACATGGAAGTGCTGCCCTACTATCCGGTGGTGGTGACTTCCGCCTGTCGCACGGGAATGATAGCGGACGATTCCCAGCAACTCAAGCCTTTTGACTACGGTGATTCACTTACGCTGAGCTTCCTCCGCGCAGGAGCGCGTGCGTTTGTTGGCCGAACGGGGAAAATGTTTTTTGCAGACCGGGCTCTCGTTGAATTGTTAGGTGGGTTCTTACGCGGGTCGGGATACTTTGGGGATTTACTGCTTGATTTGAAGTTGAGAATGGGCAAGCTGGATTCCGCTCGGCTTCAAGCTGCCTTGGCCGACGCGAGAAGCTTGCGTGAAAAAGTGCAAGAGGAAATGCGGCAAGTCAAGGAAGGGACGGCGGAGACGGGTGTTAGGCGCACTGTTTTCGGCGAGGTGGCGGGATGTCCATGGACTCCAGTTGAAGACGAAGACATAGTGGGCTGCCTGGAACTGGAGGAAATGGCGTTTGTTGATGCGGCAAGGCATTTCGGCATAACCCGCGAGCCCGTTGCAGAGGCATTACCTGGGCTCGACGAACAACGCGCGCGCATTGCCGCCTACGATAGTTACTTGTCTTCCTCCAACCAAGCGTATCTTGCCGGCCTGCGTGAAAAAGAAAGCCGGCTGACCAAATTGATCGACTTTCTGGAAACGAGTTTCGACGCCCAGGGCGGAATGTATTCTCCCGTGGTTACTGGAAACACCCGCTACGCGGAATCCGAACTGACTTGGACGAACAAAGAAAAAGCGTTCGGTGGCTGGACGTCTTTGAGCCTCCATCTCTACGGCGATCCGTTCCAGAAAGTCGTAGCCTCGTAAACGCCACTAGTTTCCACTGCCCAGTAGTTAGGTTTGTAACTACTGTCGAGTGCATACTTTAAATACTAGTTTTTTGCTAATACTATTCGGCAAAGGTGGGTCTTGAAATGAATTGGCGGAATGTATTCGCTTTCGTAGCACTAGTTTTAATCGTCGGCTTCGCCGCTCAGGCGAACGCCGTTTTCGTAACCAAATCCCTTTCGGGGTTCAAAAGCGAGTACATCAAACTCGCTCCTGTCAATGTTTCCCTTCGAGTTGGCGAGACGCAGCAGTTCACTGCCTATTACTACGTAAACGGAAAGCTCGTCAAGGCTCCAATCACTTGGAGTGTTTCGGGGCCGCAGGCCACCATTTCCTCAAAGGGCCTCTTGACTGCAGTCGGCGAAGGAACGGTTGTAGTAACCGCTTCCACGCCGAGCATGGGCGGCGACGTGCGCCAGATAGTGGCCGCTCGCCTGGTAACTTCTAATGCTTCTGTTAAAATAACTTCAAGCGGAACCACGCCGCCCCTAGTTGTTCCCGGCATTATTGACGACCGCTTTGAAGACGCCCGCAATCCGGGCGTAATAATCCCGCGCCAGCCGGTTCGCGTTTACATCAACGCTTCAGGGGTTTACTTGAACTCGGGAGACAACGCAACTATAAGCGCTCACGCAACCGACGAATTCGGGGGCCGCATGCCTAACGCGACTTTCGACTGGAACACCAGCGACTCGAACGTAGTCTACTTCGACTCGGCTTACTCTAATGTTGAAAGCGTTTCAATAGTCGGCCGCCGCGCGGGCAACGCGACTATTACGGCGCGCTTGCACGGCGCGAACCAAACCGCTTCGGCGGTCTTCCAGGTCTTCACGGGCGCAATAAGCAGGATAGTCATTACTCCCGCCAACCCGACGGCAACAATCGGCCACTCGCTTCAATTCACGGCACGCGCTTACGACGCCGCAAACAATTCAGTTAACATAGTGGACGCGTGGCGCGTAGAACCGGGAACCGGCGACGGAACGATTACTTCCCTCGGTTCGTTTACTGCAACGAAAGTCGGAACCGCTACTATTGTCGCCGAAGCACTGTGCTTCTACAGAATGAGTTTCTACGTCTGCGGCAACGGAACCACTTCGGTCAGCATCGTCGCGGGAAACTTGTCTTCGCTTTCAATCACTCCCTCGAACGCCTCGATTCTGTCCAATGAAACAGTTCAGTTCACTGCAGTCGCGCGCAATTCTTACAGCGGCGTGATTCCTGTTTCAATGGTTTGGAGCGTTTCAAACTCTTCAGTCGCCGAAATAACCGTTAACTCTTCAAACAACTCCGTGGTTTCAGTGCGCGGACGCGCGAAAGGAACTTCGATAATTTCGGTTGTCGCGGGCGACAAGATCGCAAACGCAACCGTTACCGTGACCGCCGGCGCAGTTGACCACTACGTCGTAACGCCCAATCCCGTTTCGGTTCGCGCCGGAACAACGCAGCAACTCAGCCTCGCAACTGCAGACGCTTACGGAAACGTAATCGCCCCGGTTCCGAGCGAGTGGCTCATTCTTTTGAACTGGACGTTGACTAATTCAAATACTTCTCAGGCAACCGTGTCAAACACGGGTCTTTTGACTGCCGGAAATTCGACGGGCCGTTTTACCGTCAACGCGTCTTTCGCTAACTACAGCGGCGTTTCCTCGGGAACAATTACCCTCGGCAGAATCGCGAATGTTTCGATTTCAAGCGACCAGACAACCGTAGCCGCAAACGACACTTCCCCCGGAGCGCACTTGACTGTGACTGCTACAGACGTTTACGGAAACGCGCAAGTAATTCCAGCCGGCGCTTATGCAGGCAACTTGACTGCCGTGTTTACGCTGGTTAACGGAACCGGCGCGGGACGCGTTGCAGCCGACGGTTCGTTCTACGGAAACCGCGCGGGCAACGTAACCGTTACGGCGACCGTTGAAAACGCTTCTGCTTCAATAATGCTCAACGTAGTTTCTTCACTGCTCAGCAAAATAGTCGTCAACTCCAGCGCAACGTCAGTCCGCGCAGGAGAAGGCGTGCAGTTCAGCGCAGTGGGCTACGACGCTTTGAACAACTCCGTTCCAATTACTCCGTACTGGAACTTGGTCAGCGGAAGCGGTTCGATAAACGCTTCAGGCTACTTCCTTTCGACAGTAAGCGGGTACGTAGTTGTCTCGGCTTCGGTTGCCAACACAACCGGAACTTCCAACCTCACCGTCAATCCGGGTAATCTGCATCACATTGGCTTCGACCCCGACGACATAACTGTTGAAGCAGGCGAGTACTACACGTTCAAGGCGCAGGGATACGATCAATACGGTAACAACGTAACTGCTCCGCCTCTCGTTTACTCGCTGCGCGGAGGAACCGGAACCGCTGAAATCACTTCAGCGGGAGTGTTCATCGGCCACAAGGCAGGAACCGTTACTGTGCGCGCCGACGCGCCAAGCGACTCCTCGCTTTCGGCAGTGCTTCACGTAACTATTGTCGGCGGAGAGGCGCAGAGGCTGGACGTCGTTTCTTCAACCGGCCAGTTCAAGTTGCGCAAGGGCGAAAGCGTTCGCTTGAGCGTAACTGGATACGACGCTTACGACAACCCGACCGGCGCAGGCGAGGTTTACTGGGACGTTTCAGACCCGTCAATAGCCTCGATTACCCAGGACGGAACGCTTACCGGCAACGACGCGGGAGTAGTCACGGTTTACGCCTACCGCGGAGCAGCCAACGCCTCGCACGCGTTCAACATAATGCCGTCCGCAAAGCCGTTCAACTTGATTCCAGCCGGTTCGCTGGGACAGACCGGAACAGAAGCGCGCGTAGTCGGGCCGAGCAACGTGGCCGCGGAAAGCACTGAAGTAACGCAGGAACAAGCGGCGGTTACTTCAAGCACGGGATTGTTTTCAGCGGGAATGCTGCCGTGGATTCTCGGCGCAATCGTGCTCGTAGTAATAGTAGCGATTGCCGCGTACTTGTACGCCCGCAACCAGTCCGAGGAAGACGAAGCGCAGAAACGCAGAATGCCGCAGAAGCTTCCCCAGTGGGCCAAGCCCCCCTTGGATGCCGAGCCCGTTGACAAAAAGTAATTCTTTTTCTTTCTTTTTACCGC
>Ga0315268_10006822_pt1 | contig 12102 bp, 10 predicted proteins | sample C1_top_MG_FD_204535 | JGI IMG/M metagenome (GOLD analysis project Ga0315268, IMG submission 204535) | Sediment microbial communities from Yellowstone Lake, YNP, Wyoming, USA - C1_top | ecosystem: Environmental > Aquatic > Freshwater > Lake > Sediment | place: USA: Wyoming | collected 2017-08-01 | reverse complement strand
GTCGTTCTTTTGATCTCTGGAAAGGACAGAGTCTATTATCAGATTGATAAATCGCGAGACGTAAGATTGAAGGTCGACGGCCCGGGGAGATTGACGATCATTACCAGACTCAATTTAGCACCCCAAATGTCCGGTTTGCAGGAGTACACGTTGGAAATCAAGGAAGGCGCGAAGGTCATCAGGTCCTATTCCACATCGACCGAAAGATCAAAAGCATCGTTGAGGAATTCCAAATTCGTGCCGGGCAGGAGCAGGAAACTTGTTTTGGACGTCCCGCGTGGCACGCACACATACAGCGTCGGTCTGAGCAGCATCAGCGCCACTGCGGCTTCCTCGAACGGTGTTTCCCTGCGCTTCCTGTTCAGTGCCGGAGCGGCCGCGGAGAAGATGACTCGCTTGACTCCGCTCTCGTACTACCGGGTGACGAGCGCTCTAATAAAAGAGAAACCGGTTTCATACTTTGTAGCGACAGCGGAGCACGGGGTCAAACTTCGTGTAATTGGACCGACGAGGGTCAAGGTATCGTCGAGATTGAACTACGACCAGAGAATGCAAGGCGAGCAGAAATATGCATTGTTCGTGGCAGAAGACGGAAAGGCAGTGATGGCAAAGCCGCTTCTGACCAGCAAGTCGTTGGGAGTCGATTACCAGGACTGGAAAGAAGTGGTTCCCGGGGAGAGTCAAGTCTTTTTCATGGACGTTCCCGCGGGTGAACATTCTTACGTATTCAAACTTGGGGAGACTATCGGTCAGAGTGTTTCACTTCGTTTTTCTATACCTGACAAAGATGTCGCAAACGGCAAGTGATATGGGGGGAAGGATGGCGAAAGCTAACTTTGTGAGATCAGGCGTTCTGTTCCTTGCGCTTTGTCTTCTTCCGCTTTGTCTTCTTCTGACAGGCGGGACGTCCGCTTCTGCAGAAGTAATCAGAGGGAACCGCGGCGTCTTCTCAGGCGCATTTAGTCTGTCCGAGACCTACGACGATAACATTCTCGAGTACTCGCCCGCCGACCTTGATCTACTTGCCGGCAACTTGAAGCCGGCCAAATTCGGCATTCGCACCCCGGGCGATTTCCGAACCTCCGTTGACGCGAGGTTCGACCTGGCTCCCGTTCTCTTGGAGAGCAATCCGACGCGCCTGAGGCTGAGATTGGGGGCCGACCTGTTTGCAAGAAACTCAATCGAGAATTATCAAGCTTACGGGTTGGAGCTGAAACAGAATTTCTTGCTGCACAACTACGTTCAAGTGACCTCGCGATACATCCCGCGTTTCTATTTGCGAAATCTTTTGTTCTCTGATTCGACTCTCAACAGGCACGAGTACGTGGAGGCAATCTTCTCAAGGCAGTCTTATTCTTTCGAACTGGGCCGGGCGTTTTCCCGGTATTCGTCCGCCTCCGTTACATACCGTTACGACAAGACCGATTACAATTCGGAATTCGATGAGAGAGACAACAATGCGAACTCTGTTTCGGCAGACTTGAGCCTGGGCACCGGAAAAGGAGGAATTGATCTTACCTATACGCACAGGGAAGTGAGCGCAAAGGGCAGGGACATGGCACCGGCAAAAGAGGACATATCCAATAGGAGTGACCGGATTGGCGCCGGGCTGGATTTGGGTCTCTGGAGGAATCACGCAAGCAGCCTTTCCCTTCGGCCTTCGTTTGTCTTCGAAAATCAGACTTACACAACCTCCAAGCTGCTGGACCGATATCACAACGGCCGCAAAGACACTTTCTACCGGATATCTTCAGAGCTCTCTTATCGTTGGAGCAAGGACTTTGAGCAATTTCTCCGCTATTCCTACGAAAGGAACAAGACCAATCGTCAGGGAACTCTGGACGTGGGAGATTACACAGCGAATAAGATATTGCTCGGTTTCAGTCGCGCCTTCTAGCGGAACTGGCCCTGCTCAGGCGCCTCGCTGCCACTCTCCGCGCGAGCTAATGCTCCTCCGGCGGCCTTATTGATCTGAAGCTTCCGTAAAGCAACAAGTCGTAGATAATTTTCAAGATTCCTGCCGCATAGAACGGTACCCCGAAAAGTAGAGGGCTTGCGAGAAACATTCCGCTCAAAGACGGAGATATGGCGGCACCGGTGGAACGGAATATGTTGGTGATGCCTGCCGCGGCGGAGCGCTCGTCCGGCTCTACAACTGCCATCAGGTATGACTGTCTTGTGGGCACGTCCATTTGCGAGATGCTGAAGCGGGCCAGCAAGACGGCAATTGCGAGCGGAAGGCTGGGCATGAGCGGAACGAGACAGAGAAGAACGCTTGAAGGGATATGCGTGAACACCATAGTATTTACAAGGCCGATTCGCGAGGCGATCCTGACGGCGAGAAGGGAGGACAGAGCAGCCAATAGGTTGGCACCAAAGAAAATTGATCCCAGGGTGGCGACGTCTGCTCCGAACCTGACGTGGAACCAATAAGCCAGAATGCTCTGAATGATGAGACCTCCCGCAAAGGCATCGAGTGCGAAGAGCGAACCCAGCTTGAACACGACTCGCTTTGAGCGATGCAAACCAAACGCATGCTTTGCGGAGTTCTCTGAACACGCAGTTTCTATCGCAGGAGAAAGGAAGAAGAAGAGGCCCGCAAGAACCAAGCCGCAAACGACATACTCTGCAAGCACGACTTTGTAGGAATTGAGGGTGGAATAACCGCCGGCCTGTAGAGAGTGGGCCAGCCAGCCACTCGAGAGCGCTCCGAGTGCAGTCGACAGTGAACCGGCCAGATTGTACCAGGCAAAGATTTTCGTTCTGCGCTTGTGCGTTGCAATCTGGGTGAGGGCCGCCTGTTCGATGGAGAGGAAGGGGCCGATTTCGTTTCCGCTCGGGCTTATCACGCCGACGATTGCGGCGACAATCAGGGCGAACAGATTGGCCGTGAGCAGAAAAGTGCCACCTGCCAGAACCATCAGCCCCGAACCGAGGAGAAGCATGCGGCGTCTGCCTATGCGGTCGGCAGAAGTGGTAATCCACAACGATATGCCTGCGTCTCCGAAAAGCGTGAGGGTCAAGAGGAGGCCGATGAGACGTTCATCTAAGCCGAGCTCCGCCAGATACAAGGCCAGCAGGACCGACAACGATCCGTAAGCGAAGAGCCGAACAATTCGCGCCGAGAAGAGGAGAGTGAGATCGGTCTTGGAATGCTCCATCGAATTGTTTATAAACGAAAAAGGAGAGTGTTTCCACCCTCCTTTTCGCTCTTACCCCGGGCTCTTTTTCACAGGTCGAGGTTTCAGACCCTACCAAGAGTTCCCACGTTGCCCGTTAGTGCAGAGCGTGGGTCCGCGTGTATATTATTACGCAGTCGCCTAGAAACTCAAAAAAGTATACGAAGAAGTGGGGCAGGGTGGAATCGGAAATGTCTACAATCTACTTACATTTTTCCACCCTTGATAGAATCGAGGTGGGCTGTGTCTCGGGGCCTTGCTCGGCAGCTTTGGATCACAGCTGTTCGCTCAGCATGCTGCACTGATTCTTGCTGCCAAGCACGACAAGCGAATCGCCGGCCTGTATCTTATAATCCTGTGCGGGGTTGAACTCATAACTTCCGTCTTGATGCCGAACAGCAAGGACCATGGCTCCTGCCTTTTCTCTGATCTGTGCGTCTTCGAGAGATTTTCCTACCACCTTAGAACTTTCTCCCACGCTCAGTTCCTCGACGCATAACATCATGTCGCCGGGTTTCACTATTGTGTCCAGGAAATCTATCGTAGCCGGCTTGAGTGCCATGGACGCCATCCGCCTTCCGCCTATTACATACGGGGAAACGACTCTGTCCGCTCCCGCCCTCTTCAGTTTGGTCTCGGTTTCGAACTCGCTGGATCTGGCCACGATGAAAATGGAGGGGTTCAGCACCCGCGCCGTGAGCGTAATCAATACGTTCTCAGCGTCCGAATCTACTGCCGCGACGATTCCCCTCGCTCTTGGGATTCCGGCCTCCTCGAGCACGACGTCTTCGGTCACGGAACCGATAACGTGCGGAATGCCGCGCGCAGTCAGTTCCTCCTCGTGCTTTGGATCCGGATCCACCACTGCGAAGGGAACTCCGTGTTCTTCGAATTCCTCGGCTATGTGATGACCCACGCGGCCGAATCCGCATATGATGAAGTGACCTTCCAGTTCTCTCAAGGTCTTTTGCATTCTTCTGCTCCTCCTGAACCCGGTTAAGTGTCCCTCCAACACGAACTCAAAAAGCCTGCTTATTGCAAAGGCAACCGTGCCTACGCCTGCTACTATGAGGCAGATAGTGAGAATTCTGCCTCCGGAGCTAAGGTGTCTGACTTCCTGGAATCCCACGGTGCTTACGGTGATTACAACCATGTAGAGAGCTTCAAGGAAGGTGAAACCTTCGAGAACGATGTACAGCGTTATGGAAACGACGAAGATAATTATCAGCAGGGCCAGAGGCAGGAGAACCAATCTGAAAAGGACCGGCTGCCCCAGCAAGGCAGTCGATGACCTGGCGCCCACGTTTTTCTGATGCGATGGATTCACGGCCATTGCCTGAAACTCCCGGTGACGGAGTGAATCATTCCAAGAGAAGCAACAGAAGCATCAGTCCGACTCCCATGCTCATCGTTATTAATTGCAGGAAAGACTTGAACGGGTCGTGGTCCTTGTGAAGCTCCGGTACCAGGTCTGAACCTGCAATGTAGATGAATCCTCCTGCCGTCAAAGGAAGCATGAATAACGAAAAGCCGCCCAGGTCGCCCCCTATGACGAGCGCGAAGATTGTCCCGACAACGGCAAGAGAGGCAGAAAGAAAGTTGAAAAGCAAGGCCCTCTTTCTTGTGTATCCCGCGTGGAGGAGGACCCCGAAATTCCCTATCTCGTGAGGTATTTCGTGCAGAACGACTGCGATCGTCGTCGCGAGACCTACGCGGACGCTGACCAGATAGCTCGCGCCTATCAGCATCCCGTCTATGAGATTGTGAAGTCCGTCAGCCACGAGATTCATCTGTCCTACCAAATGCTGCGAGCTGCCGTGCTCCATGACGTGTTCGTGCCTCCACCCCAGAAACTTCTCCAAAATGAAAAAAACAAATATGCCGGCCAGCGCGTAGAGCGAGGTTCCAATTTTGTTGGAGGATTTCTCGAATGCCTCAGGCAGCAGATGGATAATCGCGTCTCCGAATAGTGCGCCGGTAGCAAGGCCCACCATCAAAAACACTGTATTCTTGAGTCTTCTTTCGCTGACGGGAATCGTCACTATCCCGATGAGGGAGACGAGACTCACCAGAACCACGCTAGATATGGAGTACGACCACGCAGTCGACAAGGCAGCAATCACCTCTGAATCACGCCAGTTTTCTTGCGGCTCCGTAGATAATGTAGAGACCTACGATAACTATGAATATTCCGAACGCAAGACGCAAGGCAGGTCCCGAGACTTTGTTTGCAAAATGCGCTCCGATCCAAGCGCCGGCAATCAGCCCGACGGCCACGATGAAAGCCACACGGAGATCCACGTTGCCGCGGCGATAATATTCGAAGACAGCAGCAGCTCCGACAGGTGGAAGAAGGACAGCGAGGCTGGTGCCGATCGCCTTGTGCTGACTGAAGCCTATCAGATAAAACAGGGCGGGAACGATTATAACGCCGCCGCCAATTCCAAAAAACCCGGACATGATGCCGGAGACGATTCCGATCAAGAGCAAGACTGGCAGCGTCCAATCGACAGGCATGTTCTCATTCTCCTTTCGGCCGGAGCGGCGACTGCGGGGAATCGTGCATCACACTTTGAGACCTGAATATGCGACGGCTATTCCGTTCGTGAATCTCCGGAAGACGACTTCTCCAAATCCAAGAGTTTCCAGCGTCGCCTTCAATTCCTCGGGTGAGGGGAACACCCTTATTGATTCGGCAAGATACGTGAAAGGCCCCGCCGCTCCGGTCACGACCCTTCCGACGAACGGCATCACATTGAAAGAATATATACGATATAGAGCCCTCAAAAGAGCGTCTCTAGGCAGGGAGAACTCCAGGATCATAATCCTGCCTCCGGGTTTAAGCACCCTTAATATCTCCCGAAGTCCCTGCTCGAGATGAACGAAGTTCCGCACCCCGAAGCCCACCAGAACGGTGTCGAAAGAGCTGTCTCGAAAACTCAACGCTCCGGCGTCTCCCTGGGTCCACGTAATCATCTTCTCGTAGGGCGAACGGTGAACTCTCGCCTTTCCAGCAGCCATCATGCCGGGATTTATGTCGCACACCGTGACGCTCCCACCGGGCGCAACTTTACCTGCTGCGAGGAGGGCGAGGCCTGCGGTCCCTCCGCACAAATCCAGCACTCTGTCTCCAGTCCGCAAAGCGAGACTCGCCACTGCCGATTTTCTCCAGCGGGAATCGAGTCCGAAGCTCAAGACAGCGTCTGCAAGATCGTACCTGCGGGCCACGGCGTCGAATTGCTGATCGACGAGACGTCTCTTTTCGGCAGGGGACACACTGCGGAATCCGAAGGAAACCTGTTCTTGGGCCTCTCCTTGCCGTGGCGGGCCCTCGGCCCAGATCGTCAGGCGCGCTCCTTGGGAGTTCTTAGCATTCATCTTGATTTTCCGAACAGATTCGTTCCCCACTCGGCGGTTTCGGCGTATTCCATGCAACGCGAAAATACGTTGAAATCAAATTCCGGGCAAACGATCTGCCTCTTTTCGAGAATGGCTCTCGTCTTCGAACTATCGAATATTCTCTTGTCCTTCATGTAGGGACCGTAGGCCTCTATGTAGTGTTCGAACAGAGCCTCCAGTGCGTTCCTCCGGGTCTCTTGGAAGGCTTCCTCCGACACGGGCAGTATGCCCTCGATGCCAAAGAATCGTCGAGTGAATTCCGCAAGTTCTTCCAGCGTGGTTACCCTTGAGTTCACGACGTGAAAGAAATCTCCGCAGAGACTTTCGCTCAATATGGCCATGAAGGCTTTCACCAAATAATCGATCGGAATCAAGTTTACTCCGCTCGAAGCCGCCGTCGCCACTCTTAAAGGCAGGAAGAGGCCGCCGTCCCCGTTTCTCCTGACGCCCATCTGCCTCGCCCTCCTCCCCTCGTTTTCGTTCAAATCCTTTTCATAAATATTCTTCAGAAACACTACGGTCTTCACAGGATAATAGAATCCGTTAAACAGCAGGGTCTTTCCGGTGGATGAATCGCCGTAGGTGATAGAGGGTCTGTATACGTTGAGTCTGATTCCCTCTTGAGCGCAGCGCGCAGAGACTTTCGCTTCCGCAATGCACTTGGTTTCCTCGTATACGTTTGTGAATTCTTCCTGCTTGACAGGGTCTTCGGGACAGACGCCGGACGTTTTTCCGGCCACGTATGCGGTGCTCACGTGATGGAAGAAACAGCATCGGCTCTTAGCTGAAAAATCGAGCAAGCGGTCCAAGTTGGCAACGTTTGCTTTTTCTATTTCCGGACGCTTCCTTTCGGAAAAAGAAGTGTCAGACGCGCAGTGCACTATTTCATCCACAACTTCGAGAAGGTTGGCGTACGCTTGTTCGCTCAGGCCTAGATCCTGCTGGTCGAGGTTGCCTTCGAGGACGGTGAGACGCGATTCAAGAACTTCGTCAAGCTCAAACCAATCGAGCAGAGCGCGAACACGCTCCCTCGCAGATAGCGAACCGCGCCGTCTTGCAACAAGGACGACAGGGAACCCGGCTTTGAGTAAAGCCGTTGCCAAGTGACTTCCAATGAATCCCGTCCCTCCAGTAATAAGAAAGGTGGAGGTCTTTGCGTCTCTTCTTTGAAGGATTGAGCGAACCGTGCTTCTCATACCAGCCATGACCGGGAGACTCACGCTCCCTACAGTCACTGTATAATTGTGAGTTTAGTCTCTCTCAGAGCTCATCAAGTGTAGAGAAAATTCTCTTTCCTCGAGCAGCCCTGGGAAAAGACGTATTTGAGCCACTTGACGCCTTTTGTTCTTGCGCTCGCGCCATCAAGCATGGGCTCGATTTCCATCATCGCGTTCCGGATCTTTACTGCTTCTGCGGGGTCGGTGTGATCGATGTAGTAGTCGTACTCGAAGATCGCGCGCTTGCCGAAGTCCAACGGGGTGAGAAAGCCGTAGTCGTGCGAAATAGAGTGCTTCTCCGCGATTCTCGCAAATTCGGAGACCAGCTGCTGCGTCACCTTTTCATCATCCAGCGGGACGTAGACGAGGAAGGCAAACATGTGCTTGTGTCTCGACATGCGAGAGCTCACGATTCTGAACGTGTTGAGCCAGAGAAGATCCGTCATTTGAGGCCTCGAGTAGAGATCGGCGTAAAAATCGCGGAGGTCTTCGTCGACGGCCTGCGCAATTGTCCGCGGAGAGGGATTGAGAACCGTTTCCAGCAGGGGATACATCTCCTCTCGCAGCAGAATCTGATAAGGCCGCTTGTCTCCTTCAAGGCCCGTAATGAGGTCCGCCCACTCACTCTCCACCAGCCGCGGAAGTCCGAGCATGATCGTGCGAAGCAGCCGGTTGTCGATCACGGTTTCCGTCATCCTGCGTATTGCGCCACGGGCGTATTTGTCGCCGACAACGAAGACCAGGTATTCTATACCCAGTGCATCGGCGAGCCTCGTTTTGACTTCCTCTGCCAGCTTGGCAGACGGCGACATGAAAGTGGAAATGTAGTGGCCTCCGAGAACTCCGATGGCGAGGCCGATGCGCCTGGCGCTCAGCTCTTTGGCGAAGGAGACGGCCTCCGGAAACGAAGAGAAGGGGACGAGCACTCCCTCCTCGTCTTCCATGATCGGATGCATTCTCACGTATGCCTTGGTACATATGCCGGGCGAAGGGTACACTTCGTTTTGGAAGGAGAACACATTTGGCGCTCTCTTTTCGTTGAGATCGAAGACGCGACCGAGAGCGTCTACAAATTCCATGTTGACGAAGTTGTCGGCACCGACACCGTAGGCGTTGGACCAGGTGGAGAAGGTTCCGGTGCAAACTATGTTTCCGCAGACAGTGGCCGCCGGCTCCGCAGCGTTCACTCGAAGACCATGCTTGGCCGCTTCCTGTTGCAACTCGAAAGACGTCACGCCGGGCTCAACTATTGCGACCCAGTTGTCTCTGTCGATTTCTATGCCCTTCATTCTGTTGGTATCTATCACGACTCCATCCGTGAACACGAACCCGAAGACGCTGCCGCCGTTCCCACGGACCACAAAGGGAACGTTCTCTTTGTTGGCGAGACGCACGATCTCGACGATCTCATCTTTCGTGCGGGGCAGAGCGACGCAGCGAGGCAATCTCATGCCGGCGAGAGGAAATGGGTCGTTTGAATACGTCACGAGAATCGCCGGATCATTCGTGGCCCATTCTTCACCCACGATTTCTCTCAGAGACTCAAGAAAGGGCTCTGATTCGACCCGCGTCACGGTGCCACCCCGGCTCACGTGGTCGGAAACGTATTCCTTGAGAGCCTTCATTACTTTGAGGGGACGCATTCCGGTAACGAAATGACACTGTTTGTCGCATATCGCGCACAACGTGCAGGTCGAAGCGATGTCCACGAGTCTTTCGGTAACGGGTATGAGGCCGTTTGCGAGGGCGCACCAAAGGTCCATTCTTCCCTGGGGATAGTAGCTGACGTAGTGCTTGGATTTTCCGGGAGGGCAGAGACCCGTCCCAAGAAAATCGATCTTACACATTGCGTAGTGGCGACACTGCGAAGCAGTCTTTGTCGTGTCATCCGGGATCATTCTTGCTCCTCTCGCGAAAAGAACGAGAACGGAACGTCATCTGTTGCAAATGTTTAGAGCCAGAAGCTCCTGTAAATGTTGAACCCAAACCTGACGTTTCCGTCGGCCAACTTGAGATCGCCTCCGGGCAAGTATTGGTTCGGCGTAAGACCGTATTCATCGTTCATAAAGAAATGAAAGACGTGCCCTCCCTTCTTTATCTCCACTCCCAGTCCCCACGTGTTGATGTCAGTCTTGTAGCCCGACATTACTGGCACTATCTCGCCCACGAGAGATATGTTGTTAAGCACCAGCATTCTTCCGCCAACGCCGAGACCAAACGTGTTTTGTTTCTCGGTCACGTCGTACTCGGTGTTTGAGGCGAACGAAGGAACGACAAGCACGGAAAGCCTGTTCGTCACCTGTCGCGAAATGCCCGCCTGGATGCTCAATCTCACGTTCTTGTGAACAAACACAAGCTCACCGGGCGGCACCTGTGTTGTGAGGGTAGCCGCGCCGACCAGCACAGCAGACAGGGGGAGATTGTGCGTGCCTCCCTGCTGAAAAAGAGAAAAAACGGAAGAAAGCTCCACCTCGTCTCTGAAATTTGTGCGGCCCAGCGTAACGCTCCAGTCATCGCGGATGCCGTAGCCGAAGCTCAGTAGGATGTATGCGGGGCCGTCGAGCCCGTAGAAGCTGTGATAGCCGGAGTTGCTCGGTTGAATGAACCGGTGCGAGACCCTGAACAGGACCTCTCCTTTGTCCAGACATTTTGTGGTGGGGAGATTTATGAGGCTCTTCCCGTAGAACGCAGGGGTCGAGAATTGGGTTTCGGTGGTACCGGCGCCGGTCCCGGTCTGGGCCGGCGAGACCGATGCGCCGGAGAAAATCACGATCGCCAAAATCGCTGCCGCAAATCCTGCCAGTTTCAAGTTCATTTCTTGCCTCCAAGCCGTAGCCGGTTGTTCGGCCGAACCGAGCGGTCGACCGCTCAATTGTTCTGAGCCCCCTTGGTTATCCAGTTTCTGATTAGTTGAATATTTGTCGCGCTGAGCGGCGTCCCTGTTGCCGGCATCCGGACTCCGACGGTCTGCCGGCCCTCTATTTTCAGCACGAGATAACTGCTGTCCGGCAGCGTGGGTCTGACTCTCATGAGCGTCGGAACTTCGACCGAGTTGACGTTCACCAAGAGCGCGTATGACTGCCCCGCGCTCAGAATCAGCCCTTGCTGGCCCGGTGCTGCGTGACAGCTCGCGAGGGCGCAGTTTGCGGTAAAGATCGGCTGTATGTCGCTGGCGAACGACGGGTTGTCATCTACCGGCCCCGGCTTTGTCGGCGAACTGCTCTTGCTGCAGGAGCCGGAGACGCAGACTGCCAGTATCAATAGAAGCACGAGAAATTGATTCTTCATGTTTCCCCCTTTCTGTACGCTTCTCAAATTCGCCTCATTTTTCCAGATTGATGCGCTGAGCATTAAGAGCCACGATCAGAGTGCTCACGGTCATGAGTATTGCACCGGCTGCGGGAGTCAGGAGAAGCCCGTAGTGGGAGAAGACCCCGGCCGCCATCGGAATCGCAATCACGTTGTACCCCGTTGCCCAAACCAGATTCTGTATCATCTTCGCGTAAGTTGCACGAGCGAGTTTTATTGCGGTGACCACGTCAAACGGATTGCTCCTCAGGAGAATAATGTCCGCGGTTTCGATGGCAAGATCCGTCCCCGCACCTATCGCGATCCCGACGTCTGCTGTTGCCAGCGCCGGGGCGTCGTTGATGCCGTCACCGGCCATCGCGACCGTCAGTCCTCGAGACTGCACTTCCTTGACTTTTTCCAATTTCTTGTCCGGGAGGATTGACGAGAAGTGTTCGTCAAGCTCGAGCTCGTCGGAAACCCACTTTGCCACGGCTTCGCTGTCCCCGGTCAGCATCATGCAACGTATCCCCATGTCCTTGAGTGCGGAGATTGCCCGCCGGGATTCCGGTCGTATGACGTCGCCCAGCGCTACGAGGCCCTTTAGAATGCCGTCTATCACGACGCAGGCGATGGTCTTTCCCTGTGACTGCAAGCGTTCAACCGCGTCCTTCTCGAATGGGACACCGCGTTCCTCAAGATAAGCCGCGCTCACGACCCGGACCTCTTTTCCGTTCACTTTTCCTTCAACGCCTTTGCCGGGTATCGCTCTGAAGCCTACCACAGGGTACGTCTCGCTGCACCGGGTCATTATTCCTCTTGCCAGCGGGTGCTCCGAAAGCGCTTCGAGCGAGCAAGCGTACTTCAGGAGCTCCTTTTCATCCATGTCACTCGAGAGGAGGGTCACGTCCGTGACGCCAAATCTGCCTTCCGTAAGAGTGCCCGTCTTATCGAACACGACGGCCTTTATCTTTCGGGCCTTTTCAAACGCGACGCGATTTCGTATGAGCAGGCCGCTG
>Ga0315268_10006821_pt1 | contig 12103 bp, 12 predicted proteins | sample C1_top_MG_FD_204535 | JGI IMG/M metagenome (GOLD analysis project Ga0315268, IMG submission 204535) | Sediment microbial communities from Yellowstone Lake, YNP, Wyoming, USA - C1_top | ecosystem: Environmental > Aquatic > Freshwater > Lake > Sediment | place: USA: Wyoming | collected 2017-08-01 | reverse complement strand
GCCGATCAGCTCGGCATAGGTGTGCGCGCGCACCAGGGCTGCGGCCAAACCCATGAGATTGACGATCACCAATATGCGCAGCATCACCCCCAGGTTGCAGAAGTCCGGCAGCGTGACGGGGTAGCTATGGTTTTGATTTATACTTGGCATGTTTCTATTGTGGTGAAGGCCCATTCCCGATGCAAGAAAAACCAGAGGGCGCCCCAGGACACGCCTGGTCCGGACGGTTCAACGAGCCGGTCGATGAATTGGTGAAACGCTTCACCGCGTCCGTCACCTTCGACCAGCGGCTCGCGCTATTCGACATCCAGGGCTCGCTTGCTCACGCGCAAATGCTGGCCGAGGTAGGCCTGCTGTCGGAAGCCGATCTCGGCAATATCCGCCTTGGCATGGAGCGCATTCGCGCCGAGATTGCGTCTGGCCAATTTAAGTGGTCGGTCGATCTCGAAGACGTGCATATGAATATCGAGCGCCGGCTCACCGAACTCGCGGGCGATGCCGGTAAGCGCTTGCACACTGGCAGGTCTCGCAATGACCAAGTGGCGACCGACGTGCGGCTGTTTTTACGCGATGCCATCGAGCGTATTCTCGATCGCATCCGGTGCTTTCAATTGGCGCTGCTCGACCTGGCCGAGACGCATGCCGCGACGGTGATGCCCGGTTTTACGCATTTGCAAGTGGCGCAGCCGGTGACGTTTGGCCATCACCTCATGGCCTATTTCGAGATGATGCAGCGCGACGCGGCGCGGCTTGCCGATTGCCGCCGGCGCGTGAATCGCCTGCCGTTGGGCGCGGCTGCCTTGGCCGGCACCAGTTTCCCGATTAAACGCGAGCGGGTGGCGGAGCTGCTGGGTTTCGACGGCGTATGCGAGAACTCGCTCGATGCCGTTTCCGACCGCGATTTTGCCTTGGAATTTAGTGCCGCCAGCGCGCTCATCATGACGCATCTATCGCGTTTTTCCGAAGAGCTGATTCTGTGGATGAGCCCGCGCTATGGGTTTATTGCGCTCGCCGACCGCTTCTGCACCGGATCGAGCATCATGCCGCAGAAGAAAAACCCCGACGTGCCGGAACTGGTGCGCGGCAAGGCCGGACGCGTGATCGGGCATTTGATGGGCTTGTTCACGCTGATGAAAGGCCAGCCGCTGGCCTATAATAAAGATAACCAAGAAGACAAAGAGCCGCTATTCGATACCGTGGATACGGTGCTGGATAGTCTGACGCTTTACGCCGACATGATGAGCGGACTCACGGTCAACGCCGCGGCGATGCGCGCCGCGGCGCGCGAGGGCTTCGCCACCGCCACCGATCTTGCCGATTATCTGGTGAAAAAAGGCTTGCCGTTCCGCGATGCGCACGAAGCCGTGGCGCGCGCGGTGCGCCATGCCGAGGCAAAAGGCTGTGACTTGTCCGACCTGCCGCTGGCGGAGTTAAAGCCTTTCTCGGCCTTGATTGAACAGGATGTGTTTGCCGTGCTGACTTTGGAAGGCTCGCTCGCGAGCCGCGCCCATATCGGCGGCACCGCGCCCGAGGCGGTGTGTGCTGCGATTCAACGCGCCAAAGCAGCCTTACAGTAAAGGGGTTACATGGAATTCTTCACGCACGAATGGGTGAAAGCCTTTGCCCGCAAATGGAACAGCGACGCTGAAATGACCGGCCCGCTGGCGCAGATCGGATTTTCCGCCATCATCGCTTTCGGCTATCCCAACCGGGAAGAGTCGAGCGCGTTGTTCGAGGTCAAAAACGGTAAAATCGCACATGCCGGCCTGTATAACAAAGTTGCACAAGCTCCGGCCATTGATTGGGATTTGCGTGCGTTGCCCGAGCAATGGGTAATGTGGCAGACCAAACCACTGACTCTCTCCAGCCTGGGCGTAGCGGTGCAAAACGGGCAGTTGCAATTCAAGGCGGGGGATTATCGGAAGATGATACGCACGCCCAACTTGGCGAATCCGTTTTTGCGGTTTTTTAACCTGCTCTAAGTCTACAGAAAATGCATTTATCGCAAAGGCAACCCGCAAGCTTTACTTTGCGAACCCTTGTGTCCTTTGCGGTGAAAAAAACTACTGTGGTGTATGTAAGCGGCAGATCTGCCGCGTTTCCGGCACCGCCAGCCGGTCGTTGGTGAGCCCGCAGTTGTAGATGCGTGCGCTTTCGCGTTGCAGGTGAATACAGGTATTGCAGACGCCGAAGGGGCGTTCGTTGTGTATGGCTTGCAGATTGCGCAATGTCTCCAGCAGCACCAGCACCGTGGTTTTGACCCGCGCCGGGCTGACATTGGCGGCGGCGGTTTGCCATACCGGGGCGAGCTGCGCTTCTTTGACCAAGCGCTTGCCCACGGCGGAAAGCTTGAGGCGCACCACGCGCTTATCCGCCTCGTCCACATAGCGCGCGACCAACCCTTTCCGATACAGCAGGAGCAGGCTTTGGGACACGGTGCCCTTGGTGAGGCCCAGGTATTCGGTGAGCGCCTGCGGGGTGTTGCTGTAGCGGTTGGCCTGTTTGAGGTAGGAAAGCGCCTGGAGGTGCACCGGATGCAAACGGTAGGTGCTGCCCACGCGGCGCATCTCGGAGCGGATGATATTTCCGAGACGTTCGGTGAGCTCGAGCAGGGTGAAAGCGTTTTTCCTCATGCCGCCCCTTTTATTTCCGCATCAATCCCCATATAGGTTTCGATACAATACCATATAGGGTCGAAAAAAGACGCAGATTAAAAGGCGGTAAGCTAAGCGAGTTCGACGTTTTTCCCCGCTTGCTGGCTGATGAAGCCGGAGAGGGCGGCGAATAGCTCCGAAGCATCACGGGTATTGCGCCAGGTATCGCCATCCCGGCGGTAGTGAAAACCGCCGGATTTGGCGGCGACCCAGATTTCTTGGGTCGCGCCCTGGCGGTTGATGATAATTTTGCTGCCATCCTCGAATTCCAAGGTCAATATGCCGGCCGTGGTTTCGTAGTCGATATCGGCGCCGCTCGCATCCAGCGCCGCCTCGATTTTCATGAAGGTAGCGTCGACTTGCTGGTTGAACTCGGTTTCAGTCATGAGGGTTCCCTGTTAACATTCCGGCTTGTTTAAGTTTGCCATGAACCCGATGCGTATTGCTTTTATATTATTGTGTGTCGCCTGCGGCTTGCAAGGTTGCGGTTTAAAAGGGCCGCTGGTGCTCCCCGCTCCCGCCGCTCAAACCGCGCCCGCGCCGCAACCGGCCCCGCCCGCGCCGCAACCGGCCCCGCCCGCGCCGCAGGACAAGTAATGGCCGGGTTCGAGTACCGCGCCGGGCGCATGTTTGCCGAAGAGGTGCCGCTGGCCGATATCGCGCAAGCGGTAAATACACCGTGTTATGTCTATTCGCGGCGCGCGCTGACGGAGGCGTATCAGCGCTTCGATCTCGCCTTCGCCGGCCAGCCGCACCTGCTGTGCTACGCGGTCAAGGCCAACCCCAATCTTGCCATTCTCAATCTTTTCGCCCGTCTAGGCAGCGGCTTCGATATCGTTTCCGGCGGTGAACTGGCGCGTGTGCTGGCGGCGGGTGGCGAAGCCAGCCGCGTGGTGTTTTCCGGTGTGGGCAAGACCGCACCCGAAATGCGCGCGGCGCTGGAAGCGGGTATTTTATGCTTCAACGTCGAGTCACAAGCGGAGTTGGAACGGCTGAATCACGTCGCGGAGGAGATGGGCTGCAAGGCGCCGGTGTCGCTGCGGGTGAATCCGGATGTCGATCCTAAGACCCATCCCTATATTTCTACCGGCCTCAAAGAGAGCAAGTTTGGGGTTGAGTACGGTGCCGCGTTCGATCTCTATCGCCGCGCTGCCGAGTTGCCGCATCTTACGGTGCGCGGCATTGACTGCCATATCGGCTCCCAGATTACCGAACTGAGCCCATTTGTCGCCGCGCTGGAAAAAATTCTGGATCTGGCCGACCGCCTACAAGCTGCGGGGATTGCTGTTGAGCACCTCGATCTGGGCGGCGGCGTGGGCATATGCTACCGCGACGAAACGCCGATCGAGATCGCGCGGTATGCCCAGGCAGTGCAATCGCGCCTGGCCGGGCGCCACCTAAAGCTGCTGCTCGAACCCGGCCGGGCGCTGGTCGGTAACGCCGCGCTCCTGCTCACCCGGGTCGAATACCTGAAGCTGGGGACCGAAAAAAGTTTCGCTGTCGTCGATGCCGCGATGAATGACTTGATGCGCCCGGCGTTGTATGACGCCTATCATGACATCTTGCCGGTGGCGCCGCATTCCGGCGAGCAACGCGCCTTCGATGTGGTCGGGCCGGTGTGCGAAAGTGGCGATTTTCTCGGGAAAAACCGCTATCTTGTGCTGGGCGAAGGTGACTTGCTGGCGGTGATGTCGGCCGGCGCCTACGGTATGAGTATGAGCTCCAATTACAATACCCGGCCACGCGCGCCGGAGGTGATGGTGGATGGCGAGCACCTGTTTTTGGTGCGCAAGCGCGAAGAAATCGCACAGCTCTACGCGCTAGAGGGTGTTCTTCCGCCGGGCAAGTGAAAAAATGTCGCTTCTCCGCGACAAATTTACTTTTTCTGAATATATCGGTATCGACTCAAAACGTTGCCTCAAATTCCGCTATGGGCGCGGCATTTGAGGAGATCGGCCAATTCGTAAATTGGTTTCGTTTCAATACTAAAGTTTTTAACTCATTATCCGATAACAAAAAAGTGCGGTTTGTTGCACAAAATGGCTTGTGCATCGTTACAGGGTGCAATACATTTCGCGTCACCAGGTGGCATTGCTCTCAATTGAGTCACGGAAAGTAAGAGTTGCGCGTGAGTCAATTGCGGGCCCGAAGCAACAACCGGTGCCACTGAGGGAGTGCAGACCTTGTGGCTGTGCGTTATTGCTTCTGGTCACTTACCTTTAATAAGGAGTTTTAAGTTATGTCTACATTTGAAATGCTCGCGGCGGGCGCCTCTGGCGGTTCCGCTAAAAAATCCGCAGCCAAGAAGAAACCGGCTGCCAAGAAAGCTGCTGCTAAGAAGAAACCAGCCGCTAAGAAAGCTGTTGCCAAGAAGAAACCGGCTGCCAAGAAGAAACCGGTAGCCAAGAAAGCCGCTGCTAAGAAGAAACCAGCCGCCAAGAAAGCTGTTGCCAAGAAGAAACCGGCTGCCAAGAAGAAACCGGTAGCCAAGAAAGCCGCTGCTAAGAAAAAGCCGGCAGCTAAGAAGAAACCGGCTGCCAAGAAAGCCGCTGCTAAGAAAAAGCCGGCAGCTAAGAAGAAACCGGCTGCCAAGAAAGCCGCTGCTAAGAAAAAGCCGGCTGCCAAGAAAGCCGCTGCCAAGAAGAAACCGGCTGCCAAGAAAGCCGCTGCTAAGAAAAAGCCGGCTGCCAAGAAAGCCGCTGCCAAGAAGAAACCGGCTGCCAAGAAGAAGCCGGCTGCTAAAAAAGCAGCGCCAAAAGCGATGTCGCCTTCTCCGTCGCCCATTGCTCCAGTTATTCCGAAGCCAATGGCGACCGTCGCTTCCCTGCTCAAATAAGTAGAAGAGAAGAGTTAGAGCCTTAGGGCGGATGGGTTTCCCCATCCGCCTTTTTTCTAGCGCGATACGCTGATTCTTGGGGCTTGGTTTATGAAGCGCTGTACTAGCCTGAATCCTAGGAGTAAGGCCAGCACCAAGGCGTAGAGTTCGGGTTGGGTGATGTCCTTCTTGACGAGCCACCAGTAATGCACCACGCCCCCGATGGCGATGAGATAAACCAAGCGGTGCAGTTGCTGCCAGCGCCGCTTAAGCCGCCGTTGCATGGCATGCGTCGACGTGGCGGCAAGGGGAATCAGCAGCACGAAGCACGCGAATCCTACCGTGATGAAGGGCCGCTTTATCACATCTTTGACGATTGCTCCCCAATCGAAAAATTGATCCCACCAGATATAGGTGGTGAAGTGCAGACAAACATAAAAAAACGCAAATAGGCCGAGCATGCGCCGATAACGAATCAACTCATTGCGCCCGGTTAGCCGCCGCAAAGGGGTGACTGCAAGGGTGATCAACAGAAAAGTCAGCGTCCACGTTCCAGTGGAGCGCGTCACGAACTCAATCGGGTTCGCGCCGAGACCGCCGGAAAACGCGAACCAGACGAGCCGTCCCAGGGGGATCAGGCAGGCTAAGAAGAGAATCGGCTTGAGCGTCATAAAGGCAATAGACAGGATTAACAGGATTTCTCAGGATTTACAGGAAAATTCAAAAGCAAGATTTCCTCTTGCTTGTTCAGTTGCCCCATCGTCAATCCCTAAAGCAATGGGGAGGAAGTCGATCGTTCATCCTGTAAATCCTGTCCATTCGTTCTGAACTTAAAAAAACTTCTTCAAATCCATCCCGGCATACATAGCCGCCACTTGCTCGCCGTAGCCATTGAACGGTAGCGTCTTGCGCTTAAAAAACTCGCCGATGCGGCGTTCGCGCGCCTGGCTCCAGCGCGGGTGATCGACTGCCGGATTCACGTTCGAGAAAAATCCGTATTCATTCGGCGCGGCGCGCATCCATGCGGTAAGCGGCGCTTTTTCCACGAGGCGGATGCGCACGATGGATTTCGCGCTCTTGAAGCCATATTTCCACGGCACGACCACGCGTACCGGCGCACCGTTTTGGTTCGGCAGCACTTCACCGTACAGCCCCAAGGTAAGCAGCGTGAGCGGATGTTGCGCTTCGTCCAGGCGCAGTCCTTCCACATAGGGCCAATCCAGCACTGATGAGCGTTGTCCCGGCATGCGCTTGGGGTCGTACAAAGTGGTGAACTCGACGAACTTCGCGCTGCCGGTGGGCTCCACCCGCTTCAAAATCGCGCTGAGCGGCAGGCCCGTCCAAGGAATAACCATGGACCAGCCTTCCACGCAACGCAGACGATAGATGCGCTCTTCCAGCGGCAGTTTGAGCAAGTCGTCGATGCCGAACGTAGTCGGGCGTTTCACCAGGCCATCCACCATCACCGTCCACGGGCGGGTAACGAAATTGCGCGCCAAGATCGCCGGACTTTCCTTGTCGGTGCCGAATTCGTAGAAATTGTTGTAAGTCGTCACATCCTGATACGGCGTGGGCGCGCTATTGGCGCGATAGGCGCTATTTTTTACGCTCGGCAACTTCGTGTTGGCGGAGGCCGGCATAGGGAACAGCGCCGTTGCCCCGAGCGCGGCAAGGCCGGTGATAAAGCGGCGCCGCTCGCGATAAAGCGCGGGATCGGTAATCTCGGAAGGTCGAATGTCACTTGGGCGGCGAATCAGCATAAAGGGCTCCTTTCTGCGTTAGTCGGGATTCGGGCGGGAAGCTTACATGGCAAGGTAATACGAATTCAGCAGGCGCCGTAAACAAAAAAGGGGTGCGCTGCCGTATGGAGGCAATGTATTTTGGAAACCGCTATACCTGCATGGTTCCCTAAGGGTTCAATTGCTTGTATACCACTTCCGCTACGCGCAGCAGTTCCGCCCTGGGCAACTCGCCCGAAAGCGCATAGCCAAAATCGCGGTCAACCCAGTAAAATACCCTCACCCCATCTTCTTTGGCGAAGCGGAATGCCGTGGTGGAAACGTTTTTGGGCTCGCGCTTCACATATAACGTTAAGCGTTGGCCGCGGCTGTCTTGGTACATGAATTGGGCTGCGGGCCGGGCTTCGTCCGGCAGCAGCCGCCCGCCCATCAAATCGAAGCCGGCCGCAGCCAGATGCGGCGCGTGTACCGGGGCACCAAGGCGCTTGGAAAGCCAATTAACGAGATGGGTTTCTTGCTGCGCACTGACTTCGACCGGGTGCAGCACCTCCGGCGCAAAGGCGACATGGGCGAACGCAGCCTGCTTATATAAAGCCAGCGGCGAAACGGCGGACGCGCTTAGGCTGCCGCGCCCCAGGTAACCGAGAGTAATGCCCAGCGCCAGCGTGCCGAGCATCGCGGCGTAGCGTAGCCATTGCGGGCGCGGTGGCGCGGTGCCGCGGCGCAACGCTGCCGGCAGCGGTTCATTTAGAGCGGGGTCGAATAAGGCATGCAGCATTTCGTTTTGCTTGCGATAGGCCGTGACTTTTTCCACTGCCTGCGGGTGTGCACTAAGGTAAGCCTCCACTTCGGCATGGCGCGCGGGGTCGAGTTGGCCATCCACGTAGGCGTGTAACATATCCTCGGTGATCGCGTTCATTTCACTCTCCGCAGCGTGGTTTGGGGCGTGCCGGACAGTATCTGCCGCAGCCGCTCGCGGCCGCGCGCGAGGCGCGACATCACCGTGCCGAGCGGCACGCCCAATACCTTCGCGGCTTCTTCATAGCGTAATTCTTCCAAGCCCACCAGCAGCAATACCTCGCGGTATTCCAGCGGCAATTGCGCCAGCGCGGTGCTCAGATCACGGATTTCCAGCGCGTGTTCTTGCGCGGGCGCTACCGGAATGTCGAACGCTTCCGGCAGCGCCTCTTCGGGGCGCCGTGCGCGCGCATCCAGCTGGTTGAGGTAGACATTGTGCATGATGCTGAATAACCAGGCGCGCAAATCCGAGCCGTGCCGCCATAAGGACAATTTCGACCAGGCGCGCTCCAGCGTATCTTGTACCAGATCGTCGGCGCGCGCCGCCTCGCCCGTGAGCGCCCGCGCATAGCGGCGCAGGCGCGGGATATGGGCTTCGATAGGATGTTCATTGTCGCGCATGCGTGACCTAAGAAAAAGCAACTAAGCACGGGTTTGGCAGCACAAGGCAAATCCAATGGCTGGCAAGCCCGTGGTGAGAACGATCAATATCCCATGGATCCCATGGCTAGTTTCGGATCGATTTGCCACACTTCATCCACCAGTTTGCCGTCGCGATAGACTAGCACATAGCGTACTTTGACCACGGCCCGGCCCTTGAATTCGACGTTCGCGGTCACGGTCGCGCCCTTATCGTTGGCGCTGGTGTCGACGTTGCTTACATTCACTTCAAACGGACCGTTCTTGCTGAACTTGCTCCACACTTCCTTGATTTTATCGGTGCCGGCATAAGCGCCATTGAGCGGACCGCCCACCCACTGGAAAGTGGCGTCGCCCGCATATTGGCTCATGATGCCGTCTACGTTACCGGCGCCGATGGCACTGAAATGAGCTTTGGCATCGTCAGCGGGGCCAGCGAAGGCGGTCAAGGGCAGAGTTGCGAAAGCAAGGGCGATAGACAGCTTACGAATAGACATTCTGGTTTCTCCATCAGGTTGAAAAAGGGGCCTTACGATGGAGTAAACAGGGGAAGTGGGATATTTATTCCCAAGGCGGGGAAATTTTTCGGGATGGAACCAGCGTTGAGATTTACTAAGTTATGGACGATCTAACCATTATTTCCTGCTGTGGCGGGCTCAGATTCAACTTGGCGGCAATCGCCTCGGCGGCATTGAAAAACTCTTCCGCCCGCGCCGGGTGGCTGTAGCAGGCTTGGGCTAAGTGTTGCAGCGCATCCGGCTGGCCGTAGTGTTGGGCGATGAGGTGGATGAGTTCGCCGGCCTCATTGCCAACTACTTCGCCGCTGAGCAGCACGCCGCTTTGCGCATCGGCGACCAGGCGCACGAAGCCGTCGGCATCGTCTTGGCCCATGGCGCGCGGATTGGTTTCGAAGGTGGCGAGGCCGATGGCGGGATCTTTGTTCTCGGCCGCGCCGTTAAGGCCGATGCGGCCGAGTTCGAGCGCGGAGTACACCAGATCCGGCACGCCTTTGCGGTCTTGTTTGCGCGATTCCGCTTGCAGGATGTTCGCGACCGCGATTTGCGCATCGGCCAGCGCTTGATTTGCGCTCATGCGCTGATTAGCGACGTCGCCAATGGCGTAGATGTGGGGCTGCGCGGTTTGCAGGTACTCATTGGCTTTGACGTAGCCCTTATTGTCGGTGTTCACGCCCGCCGCATCGAGATTGAGCCCGGTGGTGTGGGGGCGGCGGCCGGTACCGAGCAGCACCCAATCGACGATGACTTCTTCCGCGCCGCCTTGCAAGAGGAGCTTCACGCCTTCCGGCAGGATTTCGACCGCCTCGGGCCGATGGCCGATTTTGGGTTCGATGCCGTAGTGTTTGAATTTTTCCGTCAACAGCTTGAGCGCGGGCGGGCTAAAGCAGGAATTGGAAAGCGGCGCGTTTTGGCTGAGCCACACCACTTCTTTGCCCAGCATGGCGAGGATGAAAGCGAACTCGGCGCCAACGGTGCCGGAGCCGACAATCGCCACGCGTTTGCCGGCGGGTGGCGGCTGGTTGAAGAGTTCGTCGCTGGTAAGCACCCGGCCTTCGGTTAAATAGAAGGGCTTGGGCACAAAGGGGCTGGCGCCGGTGGCGATAATAAAATGGTGGGCACTTAAGCGGTCGCGGCCATCGAGCGCAATGGTGTTGGCATCGACGAACGCCGCTTGCGCCGCGAAGCCGCCGATACCGAGCTGTTTCATCGTGGTGATATAGTTGTCGCGAACGGCTTTGACGATTTTCTTTTGGTGCTCCCAAGCGAGCCCGAGATCGCCCATGAGCGCGCCTTGCACGCCGCGCTTGGCATAGCCGCGGCTGGCGGCGATGAGCTTGGCGGAGTGATGCCAATCGTTCTTCGGCACGCAGCCGCGATTGAGGCCACAGCCGCCCCATTCGGCTTTCTCCACGATGCCCACTTTCAAGCCGCGTTGCGCGGCGAGCACCGCTGCCCGGTACCCCCCTGGACCCGAGCCAATTACGATGAGATCGTACTGCATGTAGTCATTGTAGCGGCAAGCCGCCGGTTGTGGTCGATTAGCTATTGATTGCGATCAACCCATAGCTAATCGTGCGGCTGCGCGACGTTCACTTTATAGCAAAAACAGCGTTGCCAGTCCCAAAAAAATAAAAAATCCGCCGCTGTCGGTAATGGCCGTAATCAGCACGCTGGCGTCGACAGCGGGACGTGCCCCATTTTCACCACGAACAAGAGAATGCGCACACCCATCACCGCCGTCATGGGGAAACGCCGCGCCGCCGCAAAGCTGGCATTGTATGAATAAGCCTCCATAGCGTCCATGACAGCGCACGTTTTTCGCTTTGGGCTGATAAACTAGCGGCTCTTCAATCGAGCCGATTATGCGTTTTCAACCGCCTGGACAAATCGCCCGCGCCCTCCTCGGTGCCCCGAATCTGTGGGACCTGGTGGTATTCCCCGTGGTCTTAGCCGCTTTGTTTCTCATCGCCTGGGGCAGCCATCAAATGGCTGTGCCGTACCAGTTCGGCGAGGTAATCCCGATTTCCCTCGATCCGGCCAATCTGCCGCACTACGCCTTGCGCACCACGCTGCGCATGGCGCTGGCGATGGGCTTGTCGCTGGTTTTCACCTTCGTCTACGCCAGCCTCGCCGCCAAATACCGGCGCGCCGAGAAGATCATGATTCCGGCGCTCGACATTTTACAGTCCGTGCCGATTTTGGGTTTTCTGTCGCTCACCGTCATGGGCTTCATTCAGTTATTCCCGGGCAGCATGCTGGGGCCGGAGGCGGCGGCAATCTTCGCCATTTTTACTTCCCAGGCCTGGAACATGACCTTCAGTTTCTATCATTCGCTGCGCATGATTCCGAATGATTTGCGCCTGGCGGCGGATGCGTTTCAATTGTCGGCCTGGCAGCGCTTTTGGAAGCTGGAAGTGCCATTCGCCATGCCGGGCCTAGTCTGGAACACCATGATGTCGATGTCTGGCGGCTGGTTTTTCGTGGTCGCGTCGGAAGCGATTACGGTGTCCAACCAGACCATCTTGCTGCCCGGCATCGGCTCCTATATCGCCCTGGCGATCCAGCACAAAGACCTGACCGCCATCGGCTACGCGATCCTGACCATGCTGGTGGTGATCGTGCTCTACGATCAGCTTATCTTCCGCCCGCTGGTGGCCTGGTCGGAAAAATTTAAGTTCGAATTATCGGAAGCGCAGGAGGTGCCCCAGTCGCTGGTGTTATCGCTGGTGCAGCGTGCACGTTGGTTGCCGTTGCTCTTGTCCCTGCCCACCGCGGTATGGGAGTTTTCGCTGCGGGTATTCCGGCGCTTGCCCGCGGTGCCGCTCTCGGCCTTGACGGTGCGCGTCACGCGGCGCGAACGACGTTTGATCGACAAACTTACGCTGATGGCCATGGCTGTTACCGCGATTCTTGCCGCGCTGGCCTTTGCGCGTTTCGTGT
>Ga0315268_10006819_pt1 | contig 12106 bp, 12 predicted proteins | sample C1_top_MG_FD_204535 | JGI IMG/M metagenome (GOLD analysis project Ga0315268, IMG submission 204535) | Sediment microbial communities from Yellowstone Lake, YNP, Wyoming, USA - C1_top | ecosystem: Environmental > Aquatic > Freshwater > Lake > Sediment | place: USA: Wyoming | collected 2017-08-01 | reverse complement strand
CCTATGTGTTTGCTCTTCAATTTCTTGGTTCGATAGTACCTCGATCGATCGTTCCTGTAAACAAGTTTTTCGTTGAGCAGAGCACTTCAGAACTAAGGTTAAAGCATACATTCCATTTTATGAACCGTTCGAAGTTGTTAAGTGTATGAAATGTGACCAGATTATTGCTGAGCCAAAAGTTCTCATAAGAATATGTACGTCTGACTTCGATGTTAAGTAGAAATGTCCATCTCAAGTTGGCATTTGAAGCTCATGGCGTTATTCTCGATGATGGACTACTTAAGGTGTTCAGCGCACGTTATATGCAAAGTCACAAATATGCGTATCTCCAATTAATTCTAATAGTGATAAAAGATGCCGGTAACTGAAATTGCTCTGGACTCATCACTTCAAGAAGAAGACGTTACTCTGTTGCACGGCAGGAACATCTTGATTAAATTAATAGAGAATCCCAGCGCTAAGCATCTTCTCGCTGAACCCGAAGTGAAAGACTTCCTTTCCACCGAAGATATGACATCAAAGCAATTCCGTGAATCAATAGAAAAGATGATACAAGTTGATGCCTCGGTGGAACAAATTCTCCAAGGTTCATACCTCTCAAGTGAAAGCCTTCTGCTTCAATCTAAAAATGTAATGAGCGAGTTGTGGAACACTCGATTGAGTTTAGATACTACACGCACGCTACTGGCGATGCAACAGAGCTCGCCCGATACCAAAAAAGGGAAGAGCGAACTGATGAAAACGGTCGCTCAAGTCAAAAGAAGGTGGAGCGAAGCTGTCCTCTCTGGACTCTCAAAACTGGACGAAACGATTATAGAAAACGAGAAGATAGCAAAGTCGTTCAACAGAAAGCTGAATCTGCTCAAGACCTGCGTCATTTCTAAGTGCCCTAAGTGCGAAAACCTAATGACAGATGCTGAACCAAGAGATCTTTCTTCTAAAGCTACCAAATCGAAGCTTGAGGGTATCAGTGAAAGTTTTGATCTTGTACTCAATGTTCGCCCATTCGATAAGTCGGCACGTTTGATTGAGGTAAAAGAGAAAACTAAGTGTCCTAACTGCGGAGTAGAGGTCACTCCACGAAATTCTATGAACGTAACCTTTCATAGGTTACTGGACTCTGTTAAGAAACTGTGGGAAGGTGACATTTGGTTCGAGGAATATCTTTCAATAATATTGAAGTCACTCGGCTGGAAGACATGGCCACATGTTCACGTGCTGGGCTCTTCCGGGATTAGACATGAAGTAGATGTACTTGGAGTAAAGAACGGGTACGTTTTAATCTGTGAATGCAAGACCGGGAAAGTAGCAAGGCATGATGTATTCAATTTCTGGACTAAAACATACGACATAAAGACTCATCTTAGCATTCTTGCGTTAATTGGAGAATTACCTGAGCCAGAGACCAGACAATTCATACTCAAAAACCCGTCTGTTACACTATTAGAAAGTCTGGGTGAAAAATCTAAGAAAGACATAATTACACATCTGGAAACTAGTGTTGTAAATCGCATTTAGATAGCGCGCGTCAAGGAAATTGGCAATATGTCTCACAATAAACCCAAGAGTATAAACTATATTGTCCTTCCTTAGTTGAGGAGGCTTGAAACGCGCGCGCGATTTTATAAGACGGTAGGCAGGACATAGTAATGGAGATGAAGCGCCAATGAGTGACAAAACGTCGAGACATAGATACAGAATTGAATGCCGCCATCTTACAGATATTGTCTTGGAACTTCCATGCAATTACGTTAAGGAAGGGTTCTGTGGAATAGACGCAAGAGCTTGTGATGTCGTTCTGCTTCGTGAAAGTGAATAATGCATCTGTTTGTTTGCTAACGCGCCAAAGTGAAACGTCGCCTGTATCGATCGATCGTGGTTCAAGCTCGCGTACCTGAATCTTAAGTGTCTTAACGGTTTGAAAAACGAAGTTGACAATCGAATTCGATCGATCTAAAAAAGCTAGTGCAAAGAACCATAACAGGTTAATTCTCATCATCAAGCGTCAAGCCTCATATCCGACGACAGTTAACAGACAAAACCCTCCGACCCAAAGTCAACAAAACCGAATAGAGGGAGCTGGTAACGACTTGTCATTTTTGTTGCGGTGGTAACTGCGTCATATCAGGAAACTGGTTAATGTTCAGTCATGGTAACTTTCCATCTTTTAGGAGGTAAATAGAGCTAAGTGATAACCCCTGTAGTGTGTCTTAAATACTGTCTTTTTAATATCGTTAAACACGGAATCGAAGCTTCAGGGGTAACAAACCTTAGAACCTACAGAAAAGTGGCATTGGCATTGGTTCATACTTGGCTACATCTTCGTTTTACAGGCACTAGTAGGCGCGTTATTTATGAGCAGAATATTGCGTCCCTTTGTAGAGCTTTACTTCACGTTCGCAACACTAGTAGTGGAAGTCTTTATAGTTTTGTTAGGTACTTTCTTAGCATTATATGGTCTTGTTTTGGAACGGATATGGGGAGAAGCTCAACCGCTAAGCCCCGAAGACATGGGTTTGAAGGACTATTACAATCGATGCAAGGCTTCAGCGAAACGCATAACCGCTACCATGTTGATTGTCATTATTGGAGCCTTCTGCATCACTTTGTTGGCACAGCCGCTAAACGAATTTACAGGAACATTTGGAATACTCTTAACGCTTCAAGTTTCTCTACTCGGAGGATGGTTATTCTCCCTTTTTCTGTGGAGCTTATTCAATATAGTGGAGAAAGCTATCAAACTAAAACTGGGAGAACGCATGGAAGCGAAGGAAAAATCAAAAAACTATGTAAGGTGAAAGTTATGCCTCAATGTTATTATTGCAATAGATACTTTGAATATGCAGTTTGCCCATATGATGGGTCACAGCTATATTCAGATACCGATCAATACACATGCAGTGAAGGACACAGCCTTCTCATCCCAGAACAATATAGGTTCGTTGAGCAATACACTTACCGTCGAACCGTAGCCGCGTGTCCCTATTGCCGAACACCTTATTTATACACAGAACTTCCTCCAGAGATGAAAGCACAGTTCAACCAAGCAAGAGGAGCCTCGAGGGGCGGATGTTTTATAGCCACGGCAGCTTACGGAACGCCCCTTGCACCTGAGATTAATGTCCTTCGAGAATGGCGTGATTTCAAACTTAGAAAATCGGTGGGAGGAAGGATGTTCGTCAAAGTGTATTATGTCGTTAGTCCATCCATTGCTTTGATCATAGCAAAGTCTGAGCAGCTTAAGTATCTAACTAGGAAGACTCTTACTCCTATTGTAGAATACTTCAAACGTAAGTATCGATCGATCAGAATAACGAAGACTCATGACAGTACTTGCGTTTAACTACTTTTATCTGCAAGTCCAAAAGGACCGAAATTCGAGGAGATTTTGACATAGGTTCAACATCATGTCCACTGGCTTTATATATCCTCAAATTCAAAGAAAGTATTGTAGTATGAGGAAGTGTTGATGTTGACTGAAAGCAAAGAACACATGGACTGCAAGGAACGACTAGCCAAAATCACAGGAGGTAATAAAGAAACTTATGTTACTCCAACGAGGAGAGCGGATGTTGCCTATTCCGAGAACTTGTTTTTTGAAGTTAAATGCAGAAAGGGTTCTTCAGAAAAACGAAAGTGTGACATCGAAGCCATAATTAGAATCGGAAAGAAGGAGCATGTGATAGGTAAACTCGACTGCAACAAACTGGGGGGCTAATCAGTATTCGTTATCTCCTTATATGAAATCATCTAACGTTATCAGTTTATTCGAATGTCTCATGTGTAAATCTGAGATTGTAATCGTCCTGAAATGATGATACACGAAAATTGTTCTTAACTTGTCAAAGTGATACGTCAATGTTGGGTTACAGCGCTTCGTTTCTGAGCAATTATGTGTAAGAGAATGTTAATAAGATACTTACCACCGTGCATATTTTGAATCAACATGAACATACAAGAATTCGTCGTAGGTGCCCTCGTAGGAATCATAGGCGACTACGTCGGTTTCAACATGGTCGATGCACTCTCGAAAGCCACTCCAGGATGGTCCTCTTATGGATGGGGACTTTACATCGCTTTCAATGCGGCAATAGTTTTGTGGTTGAAACGAGCGTTGAGTAAGTAGTCACGCAAAGGTACACTCGTTGATCGAGCGTTGAGCGTTGACCTTCTTCCATGTTGTTATTACCGTAAAATCATTGTCGCGATATCGATCGATCTGTGTGTACGTAACCCTTGTGCCTCAATACTTTCGGACAATCTCAATGATATTGAGAATAAGGTATAGGATAGCACAATCGGTGCCGTATTCATGAATCCATATTGCACGCACGTATTGTTTCTATTTGTCGTTCTTGAATAGCTCTCTTCCATCCATATCGATAACGAATTCAATTTCTACTTTCGATCTTACCATCAACCAAGCCAATAGAGCGCGAGATTCGCTACCAAATATATACTGGAACACAAGAGGGCCTATCGATCTTAGGCTCAGTTCCACTTCTCAAAATTGGCGTTCCGTGAATACAAAAAAGGGGGAGAGATGTTTTCGATTTTTGGTTCAGGCTAGAGTTTCTTTCCGAAATTCTTTGCAATGATAAAGATGTCCAGGATGTCAACGCGATTGTCGCCGTTTGCGTCCGCCAGTGCGTCCCATCTCGGGTCGCCGAGCTTTGCGCCGAAGGCTTTTGCTGCAGTGAACACGTCGAGAATGTCAACTTTGCCATCGTTGTTCAAGTCGCCTCGGAGGGCCTCGCCTGTCGGAAGCAGCGGTTGAATGCGACTTGCAGCCGCAGCCACTTCAGTAGCGGGATCTCTGCCAAGAGTTATGACGTTCTCGAACATCACTCCTATCTCTGCCTGTACTTCTTCAGAAGTGGTGAAGTATCTGTCTGCTCTTCCTTGGGGCGCCTTACCCATGTTTATGAACCCTTGGAACCATAAGTCGTTGGCGAGGAATGGAAGCGTTTGATCACTTGTTCTGCTGGGTACGATGCTGTCCATGATGAGATAGTCACCCATGCGGGACACTGATCCACCCGCTGGGATGTGTCCTCTACCTAAGCTAGACCGAGGCGAGTTTAGCCATTGCAGGAATTTCCATGCCTCCGGGGCCCTCCCATCAGCTTCGGATTTCTTGGTGACCACGTTATCCCAGTTGTATACGACTGACTGCGATTTTGTCCCATGCGGCCCAACTGGTATCGGGGCAATTCCTATATCAGTGAACCATCCTTGGTCGTCTGGACCTGTCCAGTTCATTGCATCTCTGATATAGCTCATCCACGTTGGCAACACCATCATTGCAATGTTTTCTACCGCCCAACCGTCAAACCAGTAAGCTCCGCCTTCTCCGAAGTTCACAGGGTCAAACGTCTTGTATACAAATTCGAGATCGTACAACAATTTCATAACCTCGAGTCCTTGCGTGCTATTGAAGCGGACAGCGGGAGTTCCCAGGTCTAGGTACTCTCCTCCATTTGACCATAACCAAGACATGAATTGCCACCTTTGTTCCTCAGGCATGCCTTCCACGAATGGAGAAAATCCTGTTTGGGTCAGAACTCCATTTTCCCATTTTGTAGTTGCGTTGGCTATTGTTTTTAACTCATCCCACGTTTTCGGAGGTTGTGAATAACCCGCTTCTGCGAGCAGTTTCTTGTTGTACACTAGGGCCCAACTCTCAAACTCGGTCGGGTAACCCCATATCTTGTAGAGATAAGTTGATCCAGCTATTGTTGGAGCTGTGAAGTTCGCCTTTACATCATCTTGGATGTACTTAGGGGGCTCCGCCAGCATGTTGGCTGTCGTAACCAGTTCAGGGATCCACATTGCGTTCACGTGTATCATGTCTGGGTCGTTACCTGCTGTGTGTCTGAGCATGATCTCAGTGAAAAAGTTTTCAAAGTCAACGCTCTGCATCTCCACGTGAACGCCTGTCAGATCTTCATACTCTTTGAGAGGATTGTTCTCGCCCAGCCAGTACTCCACCTCGGAGACTTCGGTCCAGTGTGTTAGCCAAACCAAGTTAGTCGTGGCAGCATTTGAACGATGGGGTATACATGCCAATGTCAAGATCAGCGCCGTTGTTATCACTAGAACTTTCAAAATCTTCAGATTCATTTTCTCTTCTTCTCCTTTCTCCTTAGGATTAATGCCCATAGATTTATAAATAGTTTTTGCATACTACCAATTAGTTGTTAACACCAGCCAACTGCAAGCGCCTTCTGTTCGTATTTTCGATGAAAAGTATTACTAATTCTTTGTTACTGCTACTAACCATTTGTTAATGCGAAAACGTTAATATTTAGAAGTCGGTTCCTTACATTCAAGGGAGAGGAGAGATGGCGTGAAGCGGTCGCGTGTCCCGTACATCTTGCTTATCCCTTTTTTCCTGGTTGTTGCTGTGTTCGGGATTTTCCCGATAGCGTTCAGCGTTTTTATGAGTTTTACTGATTGGGACCCTCTTCTGCCTATTGCTAGAGTTGGGTTTGTTGGTTTGGACAACTACGTGAAGGCATTAACCCAAGACGAAGTCTTCTTATTTGCTCTGAAAAACACCTTGATATACGTGCTATACGAGCCCTTCACCATCCTCATAGGCTTTGCCTTGGCGCTAGTCTTAAACAGCGCAATGAGGGGCAGATCCGTGTTCAGGACGGTTCTTTTTATTCCTGTGATCACCTCAACGGTCGCATTATCCTTCGTGTGGAGTTGGATGTACGACTACAAGTACGGTATACTGAACTACTTAATATCAGCCGTCGGTTTGCCGCGTCAGCCGTTTTTGAGCAGCCCAGTCCAGGCCCTCCCCAGCGTCATGGTGATGAGTATTTGGCAATGGATTGGACTCAACGTGGTAATATTCCTCGCTGCACTGCAAAGCATTCCAAAAGAGTACCATGAAGCCGCACGCTGCAGCGGCGCCAATTCAGTGAACTGTTTCAGACACGTGACCGTGCCATTGATCAAGCCTACGCTTCTATTCGTTGCCATCACAGCCACTGCAGGATCCCTTCAAGTCTTTACGGAAATATACATGATGACTCGTGGAGGACCAGCACGTAGTACTATGACGTCGGTGTTGTGGATGTACCAGAGAGCCTTTAAATTCAGCGAATTTGGCTATGGAGCAGCGATGGCGTTCATACTTTTTCTCATAATCCTCGCGATATCCATCATAGAAATGAGACTTCTACGTCGGGGAGGGATGACTTATTACTAGGAATTGGCCTCACTTAGCACGTAAGATAACGACAACAACGATAAAGTACCTCATCCTAATATTCGCATCTATCGTGGCGATTGTTCCCTTCTACTGGATGTTCATTTCATCTCTTAAAACCCCACCTCAAATCATGTCGAGGAACATACAGTGGTTCCCGCCGAATCCTCAGTGGGACAATTTCGTTAAAGCCTTTTCTTTCATGCGCCCGTCGCTTGCCAGAGCTCTTCTGAACAGCACGATAGTCACCGTTTCTGCAGTGGGACTTATGCTCTTAGTCAGTTCATTAACAGGTTTTGTCTTGGCCAAGTACAAGTTCCGGGGCAGTAACGTAATTTTCATGTATATCCTATCTACCATGATGATTCCAGGTTTCGTGACTTTGATTCCTTTCTACCTTATAGTGAATTGGCTGGGGTGGATAGACACTTATTGGCCATTGATCATACCTGGAGTCGTCAGCGCTTACAGCGTTTTTCTTTTCCGACAATACATCATAACGATACCCGATCAAATGCTGGACGCAGCGAGATTGTGTGGATGTTCAGAGTTTGGATTGTACTGGAGAATCATCCTCCCACTTGCAAAACCAGTCGTCGCGGCTTTGGGGTTGGTGAATGCCGTCTGGGTGTGGAATGATCTCCTGATTCCCTTGGTAATAATTCACAATAGGGATCTGTACACGGTGCAGCTGGCGCTTGCTGGACTGTGGGATATCCATGGACAGCTTACCGCTCTAAACCTGGTAATGGCGTGCACGACGCTTGCTACACTGCCGTTAATAGTGCTCACAGTAATCGTCTCAAAACAGCTCATACAGGGTTTTACCGGGCTTAGTTATGCAAAGAGGTAAGAACAATGGTTGGGGTTAGATTAGAAGAGCTGACGAAGGTCTTCGGTAAGAGCACTATTGCCGTAGATAACCTGGACCTAGAGATCAAGGACAAAGAATTCTTGGTACTGTTAGGTCCTTCTGGCTGTGGAAAAACCACTACACTTCGAATGATAGCCGGTCTGGAAAAACCCACATCCGGAAGCATTTACATCGGTGACAAATTAGTCAACGACGTGTCTGAGAAAGATAGAGATGTCGCAATGGTTTTCCAAACTTTTGCGCTTTTCCCACACATGAGCGCTTTCAACAACATCGCCTTCCCGCTCAAGATGCACAAATACCGTAAAGGCGAAATCAAAAAACAAGTGACCCAGGTTGCGGAAATGCTCCAAATATCACACCTGTTGAATCGTTCCATTGGGCAGCTTAGCGGCGGTGAAGCACAAAGAGTGGCGGTGGGAAGGGCACTCGTCACGAAGCCGAAGGTCTTTTTACTTGATGAGCCACTAGCGAATCTGGATGCCAAGCTCAGGGTCCACACAAGAGTCTTCTTGAAGAAACTACAGAAAGACATCGGCATTACGACCATCTGCGTCACCCACGATCAAGCAGAAGCAATGACAATGGCTGATAGAGTAGCAGTCATGCACGAAGGCAAACTGAGCCAACTGGGGACTCCTTCTGATCTATATGATCATCCAGCAGATCTGTTCGTAGCAGGTTTCATCGGTAGCCCCGCAATGAATTTCGTTGACTGCACCCTTGAAAAGGGAAGCTTTCTGGTTTCTGAGCACTTTAAACTCGAAATTCCTGAAGACTTCGGAAAGGAAATAGAGGAGCATGCGACCACTGCTGAGGTTATCATGGGTGTGAGGCCTCATGACATATTGCTGCATGAAAAAGAAACGCCTAATTCTGCCAATGTGGAAGTTTATGCGATAGAGCCTCTAGGAAACGAGACCATCATAGATTTGATGCTGGGAGACAAAATAGTCAAGGTGGTGGTGCCACCAACTTATCAGACTAGTGCTGGCGAGAAAGTGTGGATGACATTCAGGATGGAAAGAGTGCATATTCTAGACAAGAAAACGGAAAAAGTCATAGTGTGATCTCAAGGATGAGCGCAGGTTCTTATAGCGCGCGCTAACCAAACACACCCGCACATGTATTTTGAAGTACGAGACAGGAACGAGAACTATCTTACTGCCTTTGATGATAACGGAATCAAAGTCTGGTTACAAGTCGAACCAGGATTCGCTGATATCAACATGCTAATAGACTCGGTCTTAGAACGGTATGGGCACCACCCATGCATTCTGGGGTTTGGAATAGACCTTGAGTGGCGGTGGGGTTGGCCCCAAAGCCACGAGACGGTTCCAGTTACAGATGAGGAAGCACAGCAATGGTTGACAAAAACAAAAGCATACAATTCCGATTACAAGCTGTTTCTGAAACACTGGGATACAGATAATATGCCAACCACGGTCTGCCAAGACATCGTCTTCATAGATGACGAACAAGGCTTCGAGAGCTTCGACTCATTCATGAGTAGATTCAAGCTCTGGGGTGAACACTTCTCCCGGACAGATGTGGGATATCAGGTTGGATACAGGAGGGACCGCAAATGGTGGTCTCAGTTAGGAAACTCACCAAAAGATATAGGTTCAGCATTGATCCAAAACATTTCCAACTGTCGTTTTGTTTTCTGGACGGACGAAACCATATTCGAGCTATTTCCGCCATCCTAGCTCGAGGATCAAGCGGCGGCGAAATTGAATGCGGTTCGTGCCTTGTATGAAAAGAAGTCATGTTGCTTGGCCTAGCATTTGTAGCTCAAAACGTGAGATTCGATAATTCTTTTAACCAGTTAAGAGACAAAATATTCGGTGATTATACGACAAGAAGTAGCTGCGTGGCAGCTGCAATTTCAGTTTTGCTGCTTGTAGTGTTGTTTACCAATGGAAGTGCGCACACGCAACCATTTCAGGATGGAAGTTCGACAACAAAAACATCTGACTCAGTGAACAGAAGGCTGTTTCTAAGCGAAGGCTGGGCAATACAATCAGCCAATTTGGTGCAGGAGAGTGGCTCAATCATATCTACAAGTACGTTTAGCCCGGCAGGGTGGCACCCTACATCAGTTCCATCCACGGTCCTAGCAGCTTTGGTTGAAAATGGGGTTTATCCTAACCCGTACTTTGGGATCAATTTGGAATCTATTCCGAATCTTACCGGATCGTCGTGGTGGTATCGCACTGAATTTGCGTTACCGCAGGAGCACAAGAACAAGAATATTTTGCTGCACTTCAATGGCATAAACTACAAGGCGAACATATGGCTCAACGGACATAAAATTGCTGACAGTACCGACGTGCAAGGCATGTTCAGGTTATTTGAGTTTGACATTACCAGTTACGTAGCGTTCGAAGAGAATAACAGTCTGGCAGTGGAGGTATTTGCTCCAACGTACCATGACCTTTGGGATTCTTGGGTGGACTGGAACCCGACCCCTCCAGACAAGGACATGGGGATCTGGCAAGACGTCTATATTGACGCGAACGGACCAGTGGCATTGAGGCATCCTTACGCGGCCACAGACTTGGATCTACCTTCCTTGGGTGTCGCACATATTGACATTTCTGCCGAACTGACTAACACGAGGGACGCGGATGTGGATGGGATCCTAAAGGGCACGATTACGAATGTTACCAATCTGGCAGAAGGAGGGGTCTCAAATGGCGGACCTGGAACTATCGAATTCTCTGAGGCGGTTAGGTTGGGTCCAAAGGAAGACAAGTTGATTACGCTTTCTCATGATGATATCGCTCAATTGAACATTTTCAACCCTCGACTATGGTGGCCCAACCTAGTGGGGCTTCAGAACCTCTATGATTTGAGATTGGAGTTCGACATTGAAGGTGAGCTGTCAGACGATGAAAGCGTTCGCTTCGGCATTCGCGAGGTTTCTTCCTACCTCTCCGATGAAGGTTACAGGATTTTCAAGATCAACGGTCAGAACATACTTGTCAGGGGTGGAGGCTGGTGCCCCGACATGATGTTTCGTCCATTGCCTGAAAGAAACGAGGCGGAGATCAAGTATGCCAAGGACATGAACCTTAACGCGATTCGCATGGAAGGGAAATTGGGAACGGATGACGTGTGGGATCTATGTGACAAGTATGGGATAATGGTCATGGCAGGCTGGTGCTGTTGTTGCCACTGGGAGGAATGGGATTCCTGGGATACCACCGATGTCACCGTTGCTGTCGAGAGTCAGAAGGACCAAATCCTCCGCTTGAGAAATCACCCTAGTTTCCTCGTTTGGCTGTTCGGGAGCGACAACCCACCTCCTCCTGATATTGAGAAAGATTACTTGGATGTCTTAAATGCGTATGCTCCGACTCTACCACATCTGTCGTCTGCGACCGAGGTGAGCACTCCACTTGCGGGACCCACGGGAGTGAAGATGAATGGACCATACTCATACGAACCGCCAATCTACTATTACCTAGACGAGAGCCCAGGCGGCGCTTGGAGCTTTGGCACTGAAATGGGCCCAGGCGAGGATGTCCCGCCCATAGAGAGTGTGCGCGAGATGCTGCCTGAAGATCACTTATGGCCGATCGACCTTTACTGGAACTACCACTGTGGTGGAGGGCCTTTTGCGAATTTGAACATTTACACGACCGCTTTGGACTCGAGATATGGACCCGCAACTGGCGTAAAGGATTATTGTGAAAAGGCGCAGTTGATGAACTATGAGTCCCTGCGCGCCGAGTTAGAAGCCTGGGGTCGTAACAAGTACCGGTCCACTGGTGTCATAACATGGCAGTACAACTCTGCTTGGCCTTCCCTGATCTGGCAACATTATGATTATTCTTTAAGGCCCGGCGGCGCCTATTTTGGTGCAAAGAAGGCGTGTGAGCCTTTGCACGTTCAGTACTCTTATGACGACCGTTCAATCTGCGTTATAAACAGCCTTTATGTAAGCTTCAATGACTTCAATGTCAGCGCAGAAGTCTACAATCTTGACATGACCGAGAAAT
>Ga0315268_10006818_pt1 | contig 12108 bp, 9 predicted proteins | sample C1_top_MG_FD_204535 | JGI IMG/M metagenome (GOLD analysis project Ga0315268, IMG submission 204535) | Sediment microbial communities from Yellowstone Lake, YNP, Wyoming, USA - C1_top | ecosystem: Environmental > Aquatic > Freshwater > Lake > Sediment | place: USA: Wyoming | collected 2017-08-01 | reverse complement strand
CGGCGGGACTCTTCTCCTGTTCGCTCCTCCGCTGCCGGGGGTCGAAGTCAACATCCCGCTCGGAGACTTCTGGAAAGACGAGGTAACGATCAAGACGACCTATGCTGGGAGCCCGCAGGACATCCGGGATGCGATTGAGCTCATGCGCACGAAAAAGGTCATTGTGAGCGACATGATCACGCACAGGTTCGGGCTTGCGGACACCCAGAAGGGATTCGAGCTGGTGGCGCGGGCGACGGATTCTATCAAAGTCGTGGTCTACCCACAGAAATGAGCAGATCCTTGCTAGACCGCGAGCCCCACGCCGAGCACAACTAGGACTCCGAGGGTGTTAAGCGAGAAGGACACGATCGCGAATGTCCTCTCTCTCACCGTTGTTAGACCCGCAAGCATTGCGACACCTATCTCGTCAGGCAATGGAGAGGCTATGACGAGTCCCGCGACGCCCGTAGACATGTAGAATGCCAGCCTGGGCGGAATCCTCCTGACAAGCAGTCCGTGGAAGAGTGAGAAAGCCTTGGAGTCCTTGAACCTCTCGATCTCCTCCATGAATGTCAATCTGATGAACTTGAAGAGAAGGTAGTCTGAGAGCAAGGCTCCTAGTCCAGCCACTAAAGCGGCGGTGAACACGTTTACCGTGTCTGCGATGGTCACCAGGATTGCGACTCCGAATGGCGCTCCAAATCCGAAGGCAAACAACATGCCTCCTAGGAACGCCGAGACATAGTCGAACTCTCCAAGCGAATGAAAGTACCTCTGGACAGTATCGTCCTGGAATGCGCCATATGCGAGGAACACGACGATTGCCAGGAGCAGGATCTTCGGGTACTTGACGAAAACGAACAGCTCCCAGAGCCCGTCGATTATGCGCTTGCTCAGTTTGTACCTCGGCTCCATCGAGCCGATATTCAAGATTCGAGTTAATCATCCTTTGCGAAGAGGTTCACCGCAACTTTTCCTTCGCCCAACGTGCGTGGTTGATCAGGATCTGGTCTTTCGAGTCTGAGAACCGTGCGACTGTTTTCGAAAGGTCGTGGTCCGCGGAATTCCCAACAGCTATGAGCCCATTTCTCTTCAGGTACCTCGTCGTCGGCTCGAACCAATCCATGTAGCCCGTAATCTCGTTGCGAATACCTTTATAGCGTAAGGATGGTGCCTCAAATTGAGGAAAGAATGGCGAAGAATCTTAGCGTCAACATCATCGCCATGGTCGGAGCTTTGATTGCACTCGGCGGATTTTTCCTTCCGTGGACCCACTCGACCGCGGTAGCCCCAAGTCGTGGGATTCTCGAGATTACGGGGCTCGACTACGCACAGGAGTCCTCACATTACGACCGGCTCTCTCACATCTACGGGATCTACATGCATGAATTGCCTCTCTGTGCATGGTTGTTCATAGCTGGCGTTGTGGTCTCCTTCTTCTCGACCCTTGGCGGCATAGTATCTGTGGGCGGTTTACTGGAGTTCTACCGGGACATTTCACCAATGTTGGGCACAACAACTGGACATGTGATGGTAACGTTGCAGAATCTGCTGTGGGCCGGCTTCTACCTATGTCTGATTGGCACGGTCATAGTGCTCATCTCCTCGGTCATACCGTTCTGGGTTGGCAAGCCCGTGGGAGAACCCAGGCCGATGCAGAGGCTGATGGTAATCCTATCGTCCCCCACCACGTGACCAATCGAGAGTAGGACGTTTCATCCCGAACAATGTTAAAGCACCGAGTACATTTCACCCAGAAGTCATGACATCCTCGACAACACCGGCGCCGATCGATGGCCGAAATCTTCTGACTCCAGAGGAGAGAGCCAACATGCTCTCCAGGGTGCACTCCCTCGTCTACTGGGTCGGCATGCTCATACCCGAGCACGAGCTGCTTGGAGATTCAGAGATTGATCTCCGAGAGGTCGTTTACAATCTGACTACCAAGGAACAGCTCAGCCCCGAGGAGGTGGCTGAGGTGCACGAACTCATCAGCCTGCTGAAAGCCAAGGAAAAGATGCTCGAGAAGAAGCTGGCCCTTGACAAGATGACTATTGACACAGCGAAGGGATTGCTTGAAGAGGTATGCGGAATCCTCCGAGCCATTGATGAGCTCAGGAGCGTGGAATCCGTCGAGAAGGCAGAGTTCCGGAAGAAGGAGGTTCTGAGCCGGATCGAGGATGCTAAGCGCTGGCAGAAATTCGTCGAGTCCATCAAGCCGACAAAGTGACACGGGCGCTAGCTGTGCGATGCCAGGATCTGGTCTATCTGCTTCTTCGATTCCTTGGGGATCGGCTCTAGCTTGTGTGATGCAAGAATCTTCTTCACCCTTTCCCTCGCCTGCTGGACCATGCTCTTCTGGTCCCCGCTGAGACGGTAGAGTTCAAACAGAGCCGACTTTGCGGAGCTGGGCAGGAACAGCTCCTTCCTCATGTTCTTTGCAGTGTGTGGGGATTTCAGGAAGTTGCCTCCTGGACCAACAGAGGCTATGAGTTCCGCGGCGAAGTGTTCGTCATCGAATCTCACATCCCTTCGCACGTCCCTGATCGATTCCCAGATGTCCGTGTCGATTACGCATTGCTCAAGCGAGGCTCCTTTTGCTTGGTCAAGCCCGCCTATCCCAGAGGAGAAGTCCGTCAAAGTGAGGTTAGTCATCGAGTCGAACATCAACTCGCTTGCCTTTGAATCGATTCCGGGCACGTCCCCGCTTATTCCGACTCCGAAGCTTCCGATCATTGTCGGAGCTCCGTAGCGCTTCGCCATCTGCGCGACCCCAGCAGCGATCATGAGCTGTTCCATCGCGCCGTACTGGATCTCCCCGGTTCTCATGTCAATTACGCTCGATTCGGAGCTGTAGATTACCGGTGCCCCTGCCTTGCTCATCTGGGATATCGCGAAGCTGGCAATGTTCTCAGCGTTGACTATCGTGATGGCAGAAGCGAGCATGACCGGTGCGGTTAACCCACAGAGTGCCATGGACATAGACACGACGGGGATCCCGGCTCTTGCGAATTCGACCACTGCATCAGCTGAGCCCTTCTCGAATTCTAGGGGGCATATTGGACATTGAACGACAGAGAAGATTGGCCTCTTCGCTAGCTCGTCCCTGCCACCTGCGATGATCTCGCCCACTCTGATCATCTCTCGAGCTTCTGTGCCAGACATCGCCTCTCCTTGGACGTGCTTGGTGGTGTTTTGGACACAGATCACCATCTCGTTCAATGCGTGAAAGCCCGCGGGTCCATCGTGCGCCGCAACAATGGGCCAAACATAGTCCAAGGGCTCGAGTGCGTCGCAGAGCACCATGAAGTCCTTGAGGTCTCTACCCATGCTGGCACGCTTCACCTTCGCTTCGAGATCGGCAACATATACCGCCGTGCCGTTTGTGGCCATGTATGGCGGTCCTACCTTTGGAGCCACCATGTCCTGCTTTGGATTTCTAGCTGCAAGTGTGACCTTCTTCGGGAGCCTGCTTATTGTCTCCTTCACAAGGCTCTCGGAAAGCCTCGCTATCATTGTATCTCGATCGATCTCCGCACCGCCTTCCTCCAGAACATCAAGCGCCCTTGCGCTCTGGACCTTGACGCCGGGCTTGTCGAGGAGTTCCAGCGTCTTCGCGTGCACGAGATCGATGTCGTCCCGTGACAGAATCCTTATGTGGCAGGAGGCCATTCTTCCGCTCCGAAACCCAGGAAGCGATGGAGAGCTAATAATACCATTCCATCATGCCTCCCAGGGTTCGGTCGCGTGTTCCGCGATGAGAGTAGGTCCGCAAGGGTGTGCAGATGGTTCTAGAGGGTCTGAAAGCCTCCCCCAGGGCATTCAAGGTGCTGGTCACGAGCGCGCTGATAGAGAACATGGCGTTCGGGCTGGTCATACCATTCCTTGCACTCTACATGCGGGATGAGGTCCACATCTCGGTCCCGCTCATAGGCCTAGTCATGATGGCGTACGTCATCGCGGGCCTACCATCGATGATTATCGGCGGCATGCTCGCTGACAGGATCGGGAGAAAGAAGGTCCTTCTCGCGAGCCTCGGGCTGATGTCGATCACGATGCTGCTGTACTTCTTCGTTTCCAATTTCATCACGATATTCCTGGTCGCCGCTGCAGATTCGTTCGTTGGGTCGCTCTATATGCCTGCTGCCAACGCGATGATCGCGGATGTGATCCCGTCTCGCGACAGGCCTAAGGCGTTCAGCACAATCAGGATCTCCTGGAACATTGGCATAATCTTCGGGCCTGTCCTTGGCGCGATCATCGTTGCCACATCGCCACTCAGGAACCTTTTCGTGTTCGGCTCAGCGATACTCGCAGGCGCGTTCGTGATGAACCTCGCATTCATCCCGGAGACGAAGCCCGATGTGATCAGTGACGAGATCACGTTCAGAAAGGTGCTCAACGTCAGGAGCGATAGAGCGTTCTTGTTGTTGTGCTCCCTCAGCGGCGTCTTCTGGTTCTTCTTCTCTCAGTGGATATCGGTTCTGCCGCTGTACGCCTCCTCGGAGCTGAAAGTGGACGACTACGCATTCGGGATACTCTTCGCCGTGAGCGGAATCATCACCGTGGTGTTCCAGCTCTGGGTGACCTCGCTCATGGTGCAATACCGGCGCTCGCTCGTGCTGCTCTCAGGACAGATGATCACGTCGCTGGGCTTTGCGCTGATATTCCTCGCGACGGAGTTCTATACGCTTCTACTGTGCATAATAGTCATCAGCATCGGCGAGATTGTTTACATGTCCATAATCTCGGCCATCATAGCGGACATGGCACCTGAGGCCAGGCGCGGTACTTACATGGGGTTCTCAGGGTTCGTGCAAACTCTCGGATCCGGCGCCGGATTCCTCGTAGGCATGTCCCTCCTGGATGCGCTACCAGATCCGCATTATGTTTGGTTCTTCTTCGGAGGAATCGGTGCTCTGACCTCGGCAGGCTATATTGTGTTCGCCAAGATGATCGGTCCAGAAAAGGACCATCCATCGAAGAAAGATGCAGCGGCCGGGCTAGTTCAGCACGCTGAGATGAAATAAGAATCAAAAGAAAAGGGTTTGTTGGTGCGCTTTTCCAGCGCTCCTATTCCAGAGGATCCCTGCGGAACCGTCTAGAACCGTCTGCGGCCCTTGTTCATGTACTTGGGCCTGTCATCGCTGCCGCCAAAGTCCCGGTCGCGGTGTGACCTGTCGCCACCCCTGCCGCCGAACCTGTTGCCGCCCTGAGGCCTGTCGAAGCGCCTGCGCTCCTGCTCGTACTCCTTGTCGCTCATGTTCGGATCTGTGGTGGTCGACTCCAGAGTCTTCTCGGCCTTCGATAGCGACCCATACTTCCCGACGTTCAGGCGCATGTGCCCTCTAACGAGCGATACATATCCGTTCTTGATCTCGAGCACATCCTCCTTCGTGATGGTGCCGATCTGGTTGTCCCAAAGTGAGAGGACAATACCACCGGTCTCGTCCGCTATCGTCGCCTCAGCGACCTTCCTCGAGCTTCCGAACTTTCCGGGGATGTCTCTTGTCTCCCCGACCTCGAGGCACTTTGCAAGGACATCTACCCTCTTTGACTGAGGGCTCAGGTCCTTGATTTTCGTCTCTACGCTTTGCCCCTCTTGGGGGGCTGGATTAACGCTCTCTTCCATGTCTATTCTTCCTGTTTGTGTTGTGCACAATTGCATCCGTGGCTGTTACGGGATTCAAACTATCGGCTCAAAAAACGTTGTCGACGTTCGGCTTCTCGTATCACTCGGCACACAACTAGTGCTGGTAGGGATGTTTACTCGACACTATTAATAGTCTTCCACGCTACTGCCAGGTTCCCGACAATACGTCGGCCAGATGTGCTACCACGAACCGGGTTTCGACCTGTTGGCGTGGTCGGATTGGGAAAGTGCTAAATACGAACTCTTGCCTACGCCGTTTGTACTCGGGAGCATACGCCATTGAGGCCCGCTGACACGCATCTGCGAATTGTTGGCTCCGCGCCGGAGCCGGGTTCGGATGGTGCTCTCCCGGAGACATCGGAAGGGGTATGTAGGGACCCTTGGTCCTAAGGGGGGATGCACATGGATAGTGCACAAGCAGGCCGGGCTATTTATGGCAACGGCACACCCTCCACTCCGAAAGAGTTCTCGGCGAAGGAGGATCCCCAGCAAGGTTCGCTCGCAAAGGAGCTTCTCGAATCAGGCATCAAGGACATCAGAGTGATCTCATCCGTGGGGGAGCGGCTGCTGTACTCAAGGGACCAGTCCGAGATTCCGCGGTTCATGAAGACGATCCTCTTCAGGTCCATGCCCGAGATCGTAGTCCAAGCGAGGACCCCTGAGGCGGTCGCGGCAGTTCTGAAGTTCGCCTCTTCCCGTAACTTGACGGTCGTCCCTCGCGGCTCTGGATCGTCTCCGCTCGGGGGAGCAGTGCCCGTCGTGGGCGGTCTGGTGATCGATGTCTCATGCATGGACAAGATACTAGCTGTTGACACAGAAGGGCTCACTGCGACGGTTCAAGGGGGAGCTAGGTGGGCGGATCTGGATCACGAGCTGGAGAGATACGGGCTCTGCGTTGCCACTAGCCCATCGTCCAAGTTCTCGACCGTTGGCGGCTGGATTGCGACAGGCGGCCTCGGGATGAACAGCTTCTCCCGGGGACATTTGAGCAAGAACGTTCTGTCGTTGGAGCTAGCAACTCCCAGCGGGAAGATCAAGAGCTTCTCCAAGGCCGATGTCGCATTCTCCTCTATCTTCGGAAGCGAGGGACAGCTTGGCGTCATCACGAAGGTCACGCTCGCAGTCAGGAGAAGGCCTGAGAAATCCCGGCCCCACCTGGTGATCTTCGATGATCTGAAAGGCGCCCTCACATACGCCAACGCTCTCTCGAAGAGCGAAGTCCTACCTGGTCACATCCTCTTTGAGAGCGCATCAAGGCTCTCGCTGACAAATAGGGTTCTCGGGCAAGCTCGTTTCAAATCGGGAGATGCGGTCCTCGTCAGCATTGAGGGCTCTGAATCCGAAGCGCGGTTCGATGCCTTCCTGAAGAAGCTGGGGATCGCCGAGGAACGAGAGTACCTGGCCAGGTATCTCTGGGGCGAGCGGTTCTTTCCCATGAAGGTGAGGAAGTACGGTCCGGGGATGCTCGGCAGCGAGCTCCTGATTCCGGCCGAGATCCTCCCACAGGCTCTTGAAAGCGCGTCATCGTTGATGAAGAGCCTCGAGAGAGAACCACTATTCGAGGTGCACTTCCTCCCAGAGGGTCAAGCGCTCCTTCTCTGCTTCTTCACGATCGACCAGGCCAACACGTTTGCTTACACCATCGCCGCGTTCGAGTCTCTACTCCTGTCCAGGCTGCTGATCGACAAGGGTGGTAGGCCCTATTCGATAGGCATATGGAACAACTCCTTCCTGGATGCCGAGGACAAACAGCGCGTCCGAAAACTGAGGAAGCTCAAGTCGATCACGGACCCCGCTGGGATAATGAATTCAGGTAAGTACTTCGTGCTCTCCGGGAGGTTCGGCAGACTCGGCGGGCTTGTGTTCCACCCGCGCCTCATGAGGCCTATCCTGCGGCTGGTGATCGCGTTCTCACCGCTCTCCTCAAGGGCGCTTGCATATGCCTCCGAGTTCGCGAGGAAGAGGCTCGAGCCCGAAGGCAGGACCGAGGTTCTGAAGACAGCCGATGAGTGCGCGATGTGCGGGGCGTGCGTGAGCGTGTGCCCGGCCTACCTGGTGGTGGGAGACGAACGGGTCACTGCGAGGGGCAAGCTCCTCACAGCTAAGGCGATGGCCGAGGGCAAATCGATCACGAAGGAGCACGCGCACAGGATATTCCTCTGCATGAGATGCAAGGCGTGCGAACAGGTCTGCCAATCGAAGTTGGAGCTCCTACCCGCATACGACATGCTGGAGAAGCAGCTCGAGGAGATGTTTGGGAAGGACGCTCAAGAGATAGACGCGTTCGTGAAGTTCGCGGAGAGCCTCCCCGAGTACGATTCCCTTGTGGAGCGCGGCCTAGTGCTCGGCGCGCCGAAGCACGGTATGGGAGGCGGTGGCTGAGATGTACAAGCGCTACCACATACCGCTCACGACTGTTCCAGGAAGGGCGCAACCAGTGCCAAAGTTCGTGATAACCAGAGCAGACAACTGCATGAACTGCGGGAAGTGCGAGAAGGCATGCATATTCGGAGTGCACAAGAGGAGCGAGGAGGACCCTCGCAAGATGGCAGATCCGCTGAGCCAGCTCTGCAAGAACTGCTTCAGATGTATCTCTGACTGCCCCCAGAGATCCTTGACCATGTCTCCTGGGGCGGAGTACAAGGCTCTTGGAAGAGGAGTCTGGACGCCGCTCAGGATTTCGACCGTCTGGGGAGAAGCTGAGACGGGCAAGATCCCTGTCCTGGGTGCTGGCTACAGAGGCATGTTCGCAGGACCTCACTATGATGGCATGTGGACGGACATGTCCGAAATCGTGAGGCCCACTAGGGATGGAATCCACGGCAGAGAATTCATCTCGACGAGCGTGGACATCGGCGCGAAGGCCCTATTCCTCGAGTTCGACAAGGTCGGGGCGCTGAAAACCAAGGTTCCGAGACTCCTCGAGCTCCCAATCCCCATGGTCTTTGACGTCACGAGGTTGAGATCGACAAGCGACGCGATCACAAGAGGTTGCGCCAGAGCAGCTCGTCATCTGGACTCGCTCATGTTCGCTCCGCCCTCACTCCTGTCGCCTGGACTTCACGAGGAGTTCTCAGATGTCCTGGTCACTTCGTTCCCGGAGCGTACGCCCGTCGAGAGCATGGACCCTCCAAAGGGGTCTCGGATGATTGAGCTCGCGATGACGGAATCGTGGGAGTACGACGTCGAGGAGTTCAACAAGCGGTTTCCTGACATGATCCTATCGATGCGCCTAAAATCGTCTAGCGGTGTCGAGGATAGGGTTCTGAAGCTGCTCCAGGCAGGAGTCTCCGTTGTTCACATCGATTACGATGAGCAAGGCATGGAAGAGGGAGAGGGCGAGCTGAGACACGCGCGCGAGTCGCTCCGCGCGATCCACAAGCGGATGGTGGCCAAGGCACAGAGAGACAGGATCACCGTCATCGCTGGGGGAGGCATCGCCGCGGCAGAGCATGTGCCCAAGACGCTCATCTGCGGTGCGGATGTTGTTGCGCTCGAGAAGGCTCTCGCCATAGCTCTCGAGTGCAGGGATTGTCTGACGTGCTCGAAGGGCTCGTGCCCGATCAACCTCAAGGACGCGTCCGCCGACTGGGTGGAGGGCAGGATAACCAACCTCGTGGGCGCCTGGAGAGATCAGATGCTCGAGGTCCTGGGTGCCATGGGCCTCCGAGAGGTCCGGAGGCTGAGAGGCGAGCTCGGACGTGCAATCTTCTTCGATGATGTCGAGAACGAGCTTCTGGCGAATCTCGGCGGAGGTGAGAGACGTGCCTAAAGACAAGGACCCGCTGGCAGACGAGTTCCCGGAGATCGCCCTTGCCCCGGCGGATCGCCTCAGCTTCATGAACAAGTTCGCGGTCACCAGAGCGGGCGCGTGCATCTCCTGTGGCATGTGTGCTAGCCTCTGCCCTTACGGCGTTCACAAGCGCATCGAGGGACATACCAAGATCCTACCTCCGGACGACAGGAAATGCATTGGCCCTTCGTGCGAGGTCAACTACTTCTTCTGCGTCGCCAACTGCCCGACGCAGTCGCTCTCGGTCAAGACGAGCGACAACTACCTCAGCCTGGGTGATCCCCGCTGGCCGGTGGAGATGATACTCGCGCTTTGGAGGCAATCCGAGACGGGCAAACCGATCCCGTTGGACGATCCAGGCAATGTCGGCCAATCAGGAGGAGGGTTCGACAAGCTGCACTTCAAGCTCGCCGAGGGCGAGGTCAAGTTCGATCCCAAGGAGATATCCACGTCGATACCGCTCAACAGGCGAAAGGAGGGCGCAAGGATCACGATCCCCATCCCGGTTTACGGGGGTGGGATGTCCTTCGGCTCAGTGAGCATATTCACGATGCTTTCCCGAGCGAGAGCCGCGAGGATGTGGAGGACTTTCGTATCGACCGGTGAGGGCGGGTATCCTGAGGCGCTTGTGCCCTACAAGGATAACGTGATCACGCAGATCGCAACTGGCCTTTTCGGCGTTCGCGAAGAAACGATCCAGCGCTCGCCAATACTCGAGTTCAAGTACGCTCAGGGGGCAAAACCGGGTCTGGGCGGCCACCTGCTCCACGACAAGAACACGCCCGACGTTGCTAGGATGCGTGAGGCCGTTCCCTACACTAGCCTGTTCTCACCGTTCCCATTCCACAGCGTCTACTCAGTCGAGGACCACAAGAAACATCTCGATTGGGCGCACGCGATCAACCCAAAGGCCTTGCTCGCAGTAAAGGTGTCGACCCCCAACGATGTCGAGATGGTCTCCGTCGGGAGCTACTACGCTGGAGCGCACATCGTGCACCTGGACGGCGGCTACGGAGGCACAGGGGCGGCTCCGGAGATCGCGAAGAAGAACATAGCGATGCCAATAGAGTACGCGATTCCAAAGGTGCACAAGTTCCTCATCAACGAGGGCATCAGAGACGAGATCGTGCTGATGGCCAGTGGAGGCCTTAGAACCGCGATGGATGTCGCGAAGGCGATCGCGCTCGGGGCCGACGGAGCGGTCATCGGAACATCCGATCTCGTCGCGCTGGGGTGCGTGAGGTGCGGAAACTGCGAGAGCGGCAGGGGCTGCCCGAGAGGCATCGCCACAACCGACCCAGAGCTCCAGAGGATCACGGACGATAGCTGGGGCGCTATGAGGATCTATAATATGTACAGCGCTTGGAGGCTCCAGTGGTGCGAGCTCCTGGCACGGCTCGGCATGAATGACATCACGCAGCTGAGGGGTAGGATGGACCTGCTGAGGCACGCCGATCACCAATCGAAGGAGGTGGGGACCTGACGGACGATCCGTCGTTGGTGACATCGTCTCGTGCTTGGATGCGAGAGGACGCTCGAGCAACAGGGTCGCACATGCTGGAGGCCGAGGGCGGTTGCGGTGTCCTCGGGCTGGCGAGCTCAGTCCAGATTGCCGGGAGACACATCCTCAGGCCGCTGCTGCAGATGCACAACCGAGGAAACGGCAAAGGCGGAGGCATCGCTGCTGTCGGATTGTCGCCTGAGCAGATGGGCGTCCCGCAGAAGGTCCTCGAGGGCGACTACCTCATACAAGTCGCCTATCTGGATCCGAAAGTCCGGGATGCTCTTGAGGATGAGTTCATCAAGCCTTTCTTCAAGGTCGACAAGAAGTACAAGGTCGAGACGAGCACGGATGAGAAGCTGCTCAAATCACTCGACGTGAAGCCCCCAGAGGTCTGGAGATACTTCTCCCGCGTGAAGAAAGAGGCCATGGACGCCTTCGTCGCCAAGAACCGGCTCGGCAGGATGGACCCCCGCAAGGCAGAGGACGAGTTCGTCTACCAGAACAGCTTCAAGATCAACCGGAAGTACTACGCATCCTCCCAGATGTCCGCGTTCGTGATGTCCCATGGACGGAACATGATTGTCATGAAGATTGTTGGATACGCCGAGGATGTCATAGGCTTCTACAAGCTCGAGGACCTCAAGGCTCATGTCTGGATCGGCCACCAGAGGTACCCGACCAAGGGCAGGGTGTGGCATCCGGGAGGCGCGCACCCGTTCGTCGGCCTCGACGAGGCTCTCGTGCACAACGGGGACTTCGCGAACTATCACACTGTCTCGGAATATCTCGCCCAGAGGAACATAGTGCCCTTGTTCCTTACGGACACCGAGGTCTCAGTGCTCCTGTTCGACGTCCTGAACAGGCTCTACGGCTACCCGCTGGAGTACATCATCGAGGCGCTCGCTCCAACGACTGAGCGGGACTTTCAAATGCTTCCGGACGACAGGAGACACGTATACCGTGCGATCCAAGCGACGCACATCCACGGCTCGCCCGACGGGCCCTGGTTCTTCATCATCGGTCGGAACAGCGTCTACGAGAACAGGTTCCAGCTCATGGGAATAACGGACACCTCGATGCTCAGGCCTCAGGTGTTCTCGCTCGTCGACGGAGATGTCCAGATAGGCATAATAGCTTCGGAGAAGCAGGCGATTGATGCCGCCTTGAGCTCGATAT
>Ga0315268_10006817_pt1 | contig 12110 bp, 12 predicted proteins | sample C1_top_MG_FD_204535 | JGI IMG/M metagenome (GOLD analysis project Ga0315268, IMG submission 204535) | Sediment microbial communities from Yellowstone Lake, YNP, Wyoming, USA - C1_top | ecosystem: Environmental > Aquatic > Freshwater > Lake > Sediment | place: USA: Wyoming | collected 2017-08-01 | reverse complement strand
CGCCGATGGCAAAGCGCGATGCTGCTATCCTTAATCAGACGCGGGTCGATCCCTCAGCATACGAACTATGGGTCGATTCCGCCACGCCGTTCTACCTGACTTACGGCAGGAGCTTCTCTCCTGACTGGGTGGCGACAGTCAACGGCCGCAGATACGTGCCGATCCCATCCTACGGGGCGGTGAATACGTATTATATAGATCAGACTGGCATCAACAAGATAGCCATCGAATATATGCCCCAGAAAATCAGCTATGCCGGGGGGATCTTAGGCATCATCACGCTTCTTGCCTCGGCAGCCTATATCGCGAGGTCGAAATGATGGACAGAACACCGCTTGTGCTTTCCCTGCTCCTTGCGCTCGTGTGCTGCGCATATTACGTATATGAGAACGACCTTATACTGCTTCTCATACCTGCGATATCCTTGATTTCCCTGCGCTTTGCCTGGCCGGCATTCAAGAAGCATCTTGCGGTCTTTTTCCTGGTCTCATTCCTCTGCGCAGCGATTCTCCTCTACCTGGCATCAGAGCTCTACATTGTATTTGGAGTCTTATCCTTCACCTTTTTTTCGACCCTTACAGCAATTTCCTTCTACGAAACATACCGCACGGGCTGATCTTTCCAGGCCTTCTCATAGTTTTATAATCATCATCTGCGGATAGCTCTCCGATGCGCATCGCGTTTTTCAACTGGCGGGATATCAGCCATCCCCTTGCAGGCGGGGCAGAGGTATACGTCCACCAGCTCATGAAGCGTCTTGCCGAAAGAGGGCACACTGTCGCGCTTTTCACATCTACTTTCCCAGGCGCGAAAGAGCGCGAGACGATCGACGGGATCGAGCACATCCGCTATGGCGGGAGGTTCATGATCTATCCCAAGGCGTTCTTCTGCTACAAGAAGCATATCGAAGGGCGCTATGATGCGGTCGTGGAAAGCATAAACGGCGCGCCTTTTTTAACAAAGCTCTTCGCTAAAGAACCCGTGGTCCCGCTCATCCACCAGCTCACAAAAGAGAACTGGCACTCCGGCCTTCCCCTTCCGCTCGCGTTCATCGGCTATCATCTTGAGGACGCGATGCTTTCCATATACCGCGGATGCAAAACCATCGCGCCGTCAAAGTCCACGAAATCCGATCTCGAGCGCCTCGGGTTCCCGGATGTCGAGATCGTATACGGAGCAAGCGGGATCGAGGCGCCTGATGCCGGGGATGAAACGGCGTCTGAGATCGAAAAAGAGAAAGCGCCCACGCTTATCTATCTTGGGAGGCTCGTAAAATCAAAGCGCGTGGATCATGCCCTGCGCGCGTTCGCGATCATCCGGAGCACGATCCCGAACTGCAGGCTCTGGATAGTCGGGAGCGGGCCTGAGGAAAAGAACCTGAAAAAGCTTTCCTCAGAACTGGGCTTGTACGGAAAGGCATATTTTTTCGGGAGGGTGTCCGAGCAGGATAAGATCCAGCTCCTCTCGAAAGCCCACATCATGCTTCTTCCTGCGGTGCGGGAAGGCTGGGGGCTTGTCGTCCTTGAAGCGAACGCATGCAGGACGCCGGTGATCGGGTACGATGTGCCCGGCCTTCGCGACAGCATAAAGGACAGCGAGAACGGATACCTGGTGGAAGACGGCGATATCAATGCGCTCGCATCCCGCGCATCCACGCTCCTTCCTGACCGGCTCGCGCTCGATCATCTAGGCCAAAGCTCAGCGCATTACTCAAAAAAATTCAGCTGGGACAAGACCGCAGACGGATTTCTTTCAATCCTCCGGGAGGTGCTCAGATGATCAGCATAGTGATTCCGACGAAAAACTCAGCAAAAACCCTGGAGAAGTGCCTCGAGTCGATCGCATCGCAGACCTTTCGGGATTACGAGCTCATCATAGTGGACGGGAACAGCAAAGACAGCACGGAAAAGATCGCGAGGCGCTTCACAGACATGGTCTTCGTTTCGTCCGCATCACTGCCTGCATCGCGCAACCTCGGCTTCTCAGAAGCCAAAGGCGAAATATTTCTGTCGATCGATTCTGACATGATCCTCGAGCCGGATGTCCTAAAACAGATCGCGCAAGGGATGGATACTCATGGCGCGCTCATAGTCCCGGAGGTCGGATACGGCACAGATTTTCTCTCCAGATGCAAGGATCTGGAAAAACGGTGCTATATCGGCGACAGCCTCATCGAGGCGTCAAGGGCATTCGCCAGGCCAGCGTTCGGATCAGCGGGCGGATACGACCCAAATCTGCATTTCGGCGAGGACTGGGACCTGCACCTGAGGATATCAAAAAAACACAGCGTGGGCCGGATCCAGGCAAGGATTCTCCACAACACTCAGGACCTGTCGCTTCCGGCTGATCTGAAAAAAGCGTATATCTACGGGAAATCCCTCCCGGGCTATCTTGCCAAAGACCATGCGCAGTCCCGTGAATGGCTAAACCCAAAGAGCGCCTTTTTTGTGCGCCATTTCTCAAAACTTTGCCAGGAGCCCATTCTCGCCATAGGCATCACATTCATCAAAAGCATGGAATACTGCGCAGGGATCCTCGGATATATGTCAGCGAGGTTAGAACGGAGGCCTTAGCATGGAAAGATTCGGCAAGACTCTCGGCAATACCTCGCTCGCGTCCAATCTCATGCTTCGATATCTTCCGATAGCAGTCTATCTCATCCTCGCCTTGCTCATCATGCTCCCCCTCATCGGCCCGGGATACTATCTCGCCCTGGACATGCAGTTCGGCCCGAACATATTCGCAGACTGGCATTTCCCTGATTTCTACGGATTCATCCCGAGTTCGTACGGGGCGTATTTCCCGTTTCATATGGCGATGGGCGCGCTCTCCGGATTGCTTTCGGTCGAGGTCGTGGAAAAGCTCCTCCTTCTCATGATCCTCTTCCTCTGCGGGTATTCCGCGCATTCAGCGCTGCCGAATGAGCACGGAAGCGCGCGCTATTTCGCAGGCCTTCTCTACATGCTCAACCCGTTCGTTTTCATCAGATTCCTCGCAGGCCACTGGACGCTGCTCCTCTCCTATTCGCTCTGGCCGATCGCCCTCTCCTGGTTCTGGGGATTCCTGGAAAATCCCCTTTCGCGCAGACCGCTCGCAAAGTGCGTTATCATCACGATGATCGCGGCAGTGAGCTCGCACGGGCTCGCCATGCTTCTTTTGGCATATGCCCTGATGTTCCTAGCATCCGTCATGAAGAGGGGGATCGACCGCGCGGTCCTGGCAAAATGCGCCCTTCTCGCTTTTCTCATATTGGTCACGAACCTATATTGGATAGCGCCGACGCTGATCCTTTTCAAGGATGCATACGCGCCGGCTTCTCCGGAAGCATATCTCGAGGATTTCGGCCCTTCTTCATACGATATGCCCCTTCCATTGGCCATTGCGACCATGCACGGGTTCTGGAGAGGCGGCTTCCTCTACACAAAGGACGTGTTCCAATACTGGTACGCGGTCTTCATGCTTCTATCGATCGCGATCATAGCAGGCGCGATCTTCCTTTTCAAAGAGCGTCCGCACGCTGCTCTCTTCTTCATCGCGCTCTTTCTGATCGCATTCCTGCTCGCCATGGGCGATAAAAGCCCTGTCGCAGGCCTTCTCATATCCACAGGGGACCTCCTTCCGATCTCGATGTTTTTCAGGGACTCGCAGAAGTTCACAGGCCTTCTGTGCCTTTCTTATTCCATGCTGGGATCCTATGGCATCCATCATCTACGCTTGAGGCTCCCAAGGTTCAGGATCCCGATCATTATCTTTTTCCTCGCGCTCCCTATCATATACAATTACGGATTCTTCGGACTGCTTGGCCAGATAGGGCCGACCCAGTATCCTGCTGACTGGGCAGAGGCCGGGCGCATAATCGATTCAGATCCCGCTCAGTCCAACATCCTTGTGCTCCCGCCTTTCCTGTATTCCACATACAACTGGACGAACAGCTATCAGAAAACGCTCGCCGCCCCGGCCGCGAAGTTCTTCTCAAAGCCCGTCATAGTCGAAGCGAGCATGATGATGCCCCACGTCTATAGCGATATCAAGGATCCGCGCGGGGCTTATCTAGCCTATCTTTTCGAGAAACGCCAGTACATCAATGACACGGCAGAGCTTCTCCTTCCCCTCAACGTGCGGTATATCCTGCTGACCAAAGGGGCCTGGGCCGGGGTGGATTCAGACTATTACCTATGGCTTTTCAAAAGAAAAGGCGGTGTGCCAAACATCACGCTTGCCTATGAGAGCGATTCCCTGTATCTGTTCAGGAACGAGCTGGCGCGCGGGCCGTTTCTCGCCTCGAAAGAGAGCGGGAACGGAAGTTTCGAATCATTGCTGAATCTGAGCGGCAGGGGGTATTATTCCGCTGACGTTGCCTATCAAAAAATCACGCCTGCGCTTTACCGCATCGATCCGCCTGCAGGCAATCCCGAGCTATATCCTTATCTTGTCTATACTCTTCCGCCCTCGCCGGCCCTCGAATCCGGCGGCAAAAGCATGCTCCCATGGCATGCTCTGGGCAACCTGCTCCCATCCAGCGCGCCTGCAATGATGGGCAACAGCCTATTCCCGCTCATCCTCGCGCCTTTCCTCATCTCATGGCTCATCGCGCTGATGCTTCTTCTTGATCCGGGAAAAACCGTTTCGCTCATCCTGCTTGTTTTTTCCGCAGCGCTTTATGCGCTCATCTACTATGGGATGCTGAAGCCCTCAGGCATCGGCGCTCTTCTTGTTCTTTCATCCGCTGCCGCTTTAGCAGTGTATTTTTCTGGCTTTTTGCGAAAAAGCCTGCAAACCTTTAAAAGCCTGAGATGAGCTTACGCTAGCATGACAAACAAGATATTCGTACTGGCTATATTAGTATTGCTAGCGGGACTACCAGTCTCGATGGCTCAGCTCCCTCCGGGGTTTGGCTACGACTGCCAAGGCTATGTGGGATATGGATACGAGTGCTCTTCGCACCATGAGCCTGCGAGGCCCCTCGATGTCGGCCTGTCTGCAGGATGCGACAAAAATGCGGTGACCGTGACATACAACGGCAACACTGTATCCGGCGCCCATGTCTCAGTCAAGGATGTGGATACTGCGGATCTGATCGCCTCAGGCGAGACCGATGCTGACGGCAAGTTCGCATTCGAAGGATGCGGGATGAAAGTGGATGTCAAGGCATCCAAATCCGGCTATCTGAGCGATCTCATAACCGAATCGCTCATCTCATGCCTCGAGTGCAAGCCTCCTGAATGCACCTCGGATGCCCAATGTCCATCGGACAAGCAGTGCGTCGAGGAGAAATGCGTTCCTGTTCCATGCGAATGCGGAGCGGTCCGCGACCATCAATGCGCGGAATACGCGTGCTGTTCTAACAGCGACTGTCCGCAGGAACAAATCTGCGACAACCATGTGTGCACGCCGAAACCTCCGGAATTCGAATGCAGGAGTGACGGCAATTGCGCTGCCACGAAATACTGCGACATAAAAGCAGGGGCGGCAGGCGGATCATGCAAGGATGTGTCTGTCGGCGACTGCGGCCAGATCAGCAACCACCAATTCGTGCCATTTAGCTATGAATGCGGAACTGAAGCAGGCTGTCCTACATGCGTCCAAGGCTCGGTATGCATCGAGCACAAGTGCGTCGCGAGCGACGTGACCTGTCCGAGCACCGGCCTGGTCGGGGATTCGAAGTCCTGCCAGGCAAGCGAGAACGGCCAAGCATGCTCGAACTGCGACTATCAGGTCACAGATCCGACCGGCAAGAATTTCACCGGGCAGACCGATGAGAACGGCAACTTCAACCTGCCTCTGAACACACAGGGCACCTATGAAGTGGCTCTGCTCAAAAACGGCCAGGTGGTGAAGATCATCCAGATAAAGGCTCTGCCCCAGGCAGCTCCTGGCGAGAATGGAAACCAGACCGCCACAGGCGGAGATGGACTGTCCTCGCTTCTCTGGCTCTTTGCCATCGTGATCCTGATCGTCCTCGGTATAGTATATTGGAGGAGCAGGGGCGGCAGGAGATAATCTTTTTTATTATTTTTTTTATTATATCCTAATCTCAAACGCTGGTATCTGATGAAAATCGTTGTGATCGGGGCAGGATATGTCGGCCTGGTATCTGCGATAGGATGCGCGGATCTTGGCAATCCTGTAGTGTGCCTTGATGTTGATCATACAAAAGTCGATACAATCAACGCCGGCATCCCGCCGATTTTCGAGGAAAATCTCGAGAAAAGACTCAAGGGTGCGCTCGCAAAAGGGAACTTATCCGCGGGCTCGGACTATTCAGAAGTAAAAGACGCGGATCTGATCCTGATATCTGTAGGAACACCCTCGCGTGCTGACGGCTCCATAGACCTTTCCCAGGTCCGCTCATGCGCACATGAGATCGCAAAACAACTGGTCCGCTCAAAAAAATTCGCGGTCATCGCGCTGCGTTCCACTGTCCTTCCAGGCATCACAGAAAGTATTGTCGGAAAGGAACTGGAGAAGGCAGGCAGAAAGCGGGGTGTGGATTTCGGCCTGTGCATGATCCCGGAATTCTTCAGCCAAGGCACTGCGCTCAGGGATTTCTGCAATCCGGACAGGATAGTCGTCGGGGTCTCAGACGCGAAGACCAAAAAAGCCATAGAGAAGCTTTATTCCGGATTCAGATGCCCGAGGATCCTTTGCGATATAAAGACCGCTGAGATGATAAAATACGCATCGAACTCGTTTCTCGCCGCAAAGCTTGCGCTCACAAACGATTTCGCGCAGATGTGCGAGACGATGGGAACAGATATCGATACGGTCATGGAAGGAGTCGGACTGGACAGGCGCATCGGCAATCATTTCCTTATAGCGGGTCCAGGATTCGGAGGCTCCTGCCTGCCAAAAGATGTCAAAGCGATCGCATCCGCGGCAGATGCAGAGGATGCGGGGTCGCCTATCCTCAAAGCGGTGCTGGAAGCGAATGCGCGCCACCAGCTCAGATTGATCAGCATCCTTATGGAGGAGATGCCTCTCCGGAATAAGACCATCGCTGTGCTTGGCCTTTCATTCAAGGAGAACACCGATGACATACGCGGGAGCCCGGCGCTCGAGATAATAAAAAATCTCATCCATCACGGCGCCAGCATCCGCGCATTCGATCCGCGGGCTATGGGCAATATGAAAAAGGTCTTCCCAGACATATATTATTCTGCAGACTGGTCAGACTGCCTTAAGGGATGCGACGCAGCGCTCCTGATCAGCGCCTGGGACGACTTCAAAAAAACAGCCGCCGAATATAAGCAGGCATTGGGCAGCGCCATCCTGATCGATTCTCGGCGCATCCTCAAAGCCAAGGATGTGAAAAAAGCCGGTTTGAATTACCGTGCGATCGGAAGAGGGATAAGATGAAGTACCTGATAAGCGGAGGAGCCGGATTTCTTGGAACAAACCTCTGCCTCCGTCTCCTGGGGGAAAATCATCAGGTTGTGGCGGTCGATGATCTTTCCACTGCATTTGGGCCTAATATCGAGATGCTCTCAAAGAAAAAAGGATTCAAGCTTGTGAAGCATGATATCACTGAACCGCTGCCGGACATGGGACGGTTCGATTTCATCTACAATCTTGCATGTCCTGCAAGCCCTTCCAAATACCAGAAAAATCCTCTGCAGACATTCCGCACCTCGCTGTGGGGCGTGTGGAATATCCTCCAGTACGCAAAAAAAACCAGCACGCCGGTTTTTCAGGCATCGACTTCGGAGATCTACGGAGATCCGCTTGTGCATCCCCAGAATGAAGATTACCGGGGCAACGTCAATCCGATCGGCGTGCGCGGATGCTACGACGAAGGAAAACGCGCCGCAGAGACGCTTCTTGTGGATTTTCACCGTACATACTCGCATCCGATAAAGATCGCCCGCATATTCAATACCTTCGGCCCCTATATGGATCCTGACGACGGGCGGGTCATCAGCAATTTCATCATGCAAATCATCCGCAAAAAACCTATCACGATCTATGGGACCGGGAAGCAGTCAAGGTCCTTCTGCTATGTGGATGATATGATCGAAGGCTTTGTACGTCTTGAGAAAAGCCCGAAAGAGTTTACCGGGCCGGTGAATCTCGGATCAGAGTCGCAGATAACGCTCATCGAACTGGCAGATGCCCTCGAGGGGATCTTAGGGGAAAAAGCCGAGCGGATATATCGGCGCCTTCCGTCAGATGATCCAAGGCACAGGCGCCCTGACACGTCTTTGGCTAAAAAAACGCTTGGGTGGGAAGCTCGCACAACCCTTGAAGACGGCCTGCGGAAGTCTATCGATTATTTCAGGAGATTCGTCTAAAGGGGATCTGCAAATGAAGATAGCGCTCGTCATAGTCGCATGCGATTCGCCTGAGCGCCTTAGGAAGCACCTGGGCATCCTGAAAAACCAGACCAGATATCCGGATACCGTTCTGATCGTGAACAACGGCAAGGATGATCTGGAGCCATTGGTCCGGGAATTCTCAGCAGATTTCAAGATAGATGCCCTGAAGTTCGACAATATCGGGCCTGCAGGGGGCTTCAGGGAAGGGTCAAAGAAAGCGTACGCGGACCACGATTACATCATTTTCGCTGATGACGATGCCTATCCTTCTTCTAGCATGGTGATCGAGCGGTTCTATCAGGATGCTTCAGAGGGAAAGCTGGCTGCCGCCGGGTGCTACCTCAGCGGAAGTCCGATCCTTCTCTCCAACCACTATCTCATGGTGCACCGGAGCATCTTTGCAGAGATAGGATTCTATTTCGACCCGTTTTTCTTGATGAGCGAAGACCAGGAATACTTCGAGCGGGTTCAAGCAGCAGCTGAGATCTTCTTTGACAAGGAGATAATCATAAATCACCCATGGAAGATCGCATCGGATTCCTATAGAAACTATCTTTCTGCCAGGAATGTGCTCATCCACATGGCGATCATCGGGAAGTGGACGGCATTCCTCTATTACTTCTCCTTCTATCTCTTCCAGGGCTTATTCATGGTGATTCTCGGCAAACCCGGTTTTTTCATCTCATCCATCAAGGCGTTTTATGATTTTCTTGCAGAGAAAACCGGCAGGCAGGATGCACCTTGCGAGCGGCTGGATCTTCGGCCTGCTTATACGGACAGCATCGATGCAGGAAAATCCGTCTTCGTCACCGCCGGGCTGGGAAAGATCAGTGCGCAGTTTGAAAGAAGCGGGATCCAGGTCCTGAGGAACGAGGATCTTTTCGGAAAAAAAGGCAGGGACATGCCACCCTTCGAGTTTTTGACAAAGGCGTTAAGCCTTCTCAACAGATTGAAGGGCAGGGATGTCGTGCTTCTGAACCAGTCCGTGCTTGCGTTTCCGCCGTTTTCGATAGTGCTCGGCCGGATCTTTTTGTATGACGAAAATACCGATCGGATCTACCTCTTTTATCGGAATAACCCCCTGCTTTCGCTTTTGTTCACGATCATCGCCGCCCCCTTCGTCGCACTCAGCCTTCCATTCGCGATTTTCGTCTTTTTTATCAAGCAAGGCTATTACAAAAAATTGTTCAAGGCAAAAATAGGCGAGGACCGGAGATTCTGCCAAGAGCATGGAGCCGGCGCATCCCGAAGGTGCATGATAAGCCGATCCGCGTCAGATCAACGCCTTTATCCCAAGCAATAGCCCTACCAGGATCGGCTGATGCGCCAGATAGATGGTGAGCGAGTTCCTTCCGATAAAAGAAAGCGCGCCATCCAGTTTGGTGGCTCTGATCGAAATCCTGCTCTCTCCTTTTGTGAATAGCGACTGGCCGGCATAAATCCCGATAAGCACGATCCCGAACCAGGGGAACAGCGGGTAGAAATCCAAAGCGCTGTATGCCGGCGTCGTCAGCCCGAGCCAGAAAAGATACGGCTGGGAAACATCGATCCCATTCATCAATAGCCCGGCGCCGATGATAGCCAGGCCCAGCAGAACGTTCGTCCGCCCAAAACCAAAAAACATCGGAGCGAGGAGCGTGGCGAGGGCGATGAAGTGTATTATCCCGAAAGTTATGAACGCATCGTGCGGATATACCCACGTCGCTATAGTTATGAGGAGCGCCACGCCCGCAAGCTTCAGCGCCCTTTTCACATGATGGATATACCCCTCATTGTTTTTGCTTTCGCTCAGCGCGAGCGATATGCCCACGATCAATAAAAATAACATCCCGATGAAGCGCTGGAAAAGCACGAGCGGAAGCGAGTATAAATCAATGGCAGATATCCCGAAATAACTGAGATCGAACATGACATGGTACGCTATCATCAGCACGATCGCGATCCCTCGCGCCGAATCGAGCCACTCCATCCTTTCCAAATCCCCACACCCCTGTTATCCTCGATTATCTCGCGTATTGCGCGTGCTCGACGATCTCTTTCGCTTTCGCAATAGGTATCCCGCTTATATCGGAAAGCGTCTGCGGGCTTTCAGGTATATCCATGATCGTAACGATCTTGTTTGAGAGAAGCCGTCCGAGGATATCCTTATGCATCGGGATCACCGTCACCGGATAGCATTTCGTCTTGTCGATAAGCGCCTCGAGCCCTTCCTTGAACGGATAGCGCCATCCAAGAAGCGGGATCTCCATGCACTCGCCGTAAGCGATGACGTCGTCTGAGAATTTCGTGTTCGTGATGAGCCAGGGCTTTGTCAGCTTCCTGCAAAGGCCTTTTTTCGCCCCTTCTTTGAGATCCAGAAAACGCGCATACACATAGAGCGCGGTCTGGATCCTGCATCTTGTGCCGTACTGGTTGTGGAACTTGCATTCTATCATGTACGTTTTTTTCCCCTTCTCTGCGACAACATCTATCTCGTGGTTCACGCATTTCCCGGTCAGTATCTGCCTCAGTTCGCAGGTATAGCCCTGGATGGAAAGCAGTTTTCCTATGAAATCCTCGAATTCATATCCTTCAGGCCCGATGTCGAAAAGCGCGCGCTTGAGGTTGTACCTGTGCGAGACCTCTGGCCTCATCTCCTCGATCAGGTCATAGAGCATGCCGTATATCTTTTTTGTCGTTATACCGTCGTAGAGCTTTGGCTTCAGAGCCGCCAGCGCTTCGGACGCCTCTTTCGCGCTCAGGCCCGCGCGCCTTAGCGCGTTCGCTGCCTTTTCGTCGCTGAATTGCTCCTTCTCTCCGCTTTCTTTCACTACCCATATCTGATCCATAGAAAAACTACCTCGATCCGGGGATTCCCCTATTGAGAAAATATACTGTCACTGCCGCGAAAAACGTTATCACGAGCGCTACGCCGATCTCATACTGCCAAACCCCGCTTACCGGTATAAATGTCTTTATCGTGTCGGTTATCGCGGTCTGCCAAAAGAGCGCGGCTACAAGCGCGACCGCAGTAGAGATCACGGTCACGGTTCTCGAGATGATCTCCCTTCTGGCCTCCTGTATCCTCCTCTCGATCTGTCTTTTGCTTTCACGCGGGATCTTTTTCCCTGCTCGCAGCGCGGGTTCCATGACCCGCTATGGGAAGAGAAGCGTTTTATCTGTTTTCATCCAAATATTTTCTTATGACACACCTGATAGCGGTCTTTGAGACGAACAAGGGGAAGTTCAAGGCAGCGATCTACGACAAGGAAGCGCCGATAACGGCAGCCAATTTCATCGAGCTTGTGAGATCAGGCTTCTATGACGGGCTGACATTTCATCGGCATGAGCCCGGCTTTGTCCTCCAGGGCGGAGATCCTAACGGCAACGGCACCGGGGGCTCGAAGAAAAAGATCAAGCTCGAAATAGTTCCAGAGCTCAAGCATGATATGGGCGCTTTGAGCATGGCCAGGACCAATGATCCTGACAGCGCGACAAGCCAGTTTTTCATCGTGATCGGGGACGCGCATTTCCTTGACGGTAAATACGCGGTTTTCGGCCAGCTCCTGGAAGGCGCAGAGAATGTGATGAAGCTCCGCAAAGGCGACAGGATGGAAAAGGTCTATCTGGAATGAGTATCCAAGCTGTATCTGGTTCAATCTGAAACAAATATAAACCCTTTCTACCACATTACTACTGCATGTCCTCAGATTCAGAGATAGCTCTCCGGGGGCTTCATACTTTTATCTGAGGACGCACCTTGCACGAAAGCCGAATCGGCCTTCCGCTGAGGGGGCCTCAGAGCAAAGTTCTATTTAA